>Ga0335076_10000727_pt1 | contig 30803 bp, 27 predicted proteins | sample Lox_Sample_25_FD_206717 | JGI IMG/M metagenome (GOLD analysis project Ga0335076, IMG submission 206717) | Soil microbial communities from Loxahatchee National Wildlife Refuge, Florida, United States - Lox_Sample_2.5 | ecosystem: Environmental > Terrestrial > Soil > Wetlands | place: USA... | reverse complement strand
TTTGCATGAAGCGGAAACAAAAGGGTTGGAGGCGAAATCAGCGTATCAAGGGGAAACAAAGGAGTTACGGGAATTTGGGGTGGAGGCGAGAGAAGAGGCAGGAGCGAAGAAGCGCAGAACGAGGGTCTCACCGACATGGCTCCGGAATTATAGCGCACTATTTACCATAATTCAATATAAATTATACGGTAAATACGTTCGAATGCGAAGAACAAGAGAAAATCCGCACCCTGAAAACCGCAGGGATGCGGCACCCACAACCACCGAACGTCAACCCCAAACCCACCCTCATGAACCGAGGGTGGGGCACCCGGCAAAGGTTGCATTACACTACACGAATGCCCCGCTGCCATTTCTGCAACCGTGAGTTCGAAAAACTGTCGGAAGAACACATTTTTCCAGCAGCGCTGGGTGGTAGGCTTGTTCTTAGAAATTGCAGCTGCACGGAATGCAACAACCGCTTCTCACAGTTCGAGACACCACTCTGCGAGGAACTAGCGCCTATTCGATTACTCTTAAAAATACCAGACCGACGCGGCAATCCACCCCAAGTAGGAGCTACCGCAAAGACCAAAGATAAGGAATATGAGGCCAGGATCAAAAGTGATGGGTCGGTGCAGATCAAGCCCGTCGTAACGGCTGTGCCTGGGCCGAATGGTTCTAGAGAGATCGTCTTCCAGTTTGCGACCGAGCAACAGAAAGAAAAGATGCGACGTGATGCCCAGGAAGGAAAGATCCATCTGTTGGAATCGGAGCCGGGCGAGGCACAAGAAGCCGAGGCGCACGTATCCAGTGATTTGAAGTTCATTGGTTCCGAAGAAGGACTGAGGGTAGCAGCAAAGATTGCCTATATGACCCTTGCCCGCGTCGCGGGCCTTGCCTTTGCCGGCGGACCGGCCTTTAGCATGCTTCGCGATTACATCAAGAACGGTAGCGCAAACCACCTGCTCGGCTATTTATCAACGAAAGATTTTTGGGTGCAGTTGAAGCGGGACCTCACCAACATTGCGTTATTATCGCGGGCAGGCGTGACAAGCACCGTGTTGATGCGATTGTACGACTATTCGGTGGTTTAGCTTATTTTGTTACCTCGTCAGAAACGTACGAGGGCGCTGACTTTTTTAATACACTCGTGTACGACGCTCACCGCGGACAAACTGACGGTATGTTGTTCACCCATGAGCAAGCTGAACTCCTACAGACTGAAGATGTCGCCACAAGCGCGGATACTGTCTGGGACAATGTGACTCGATCGGGAGAATGGTTTGTGAATTTCCTAGATACAAAGATAAACGCGAAACTCTTGAGCGATCGAAAGAATCGAGAAGCTGACAAGTCTTAGATCAGGCGACAGCTCAATCCTAAAATGGTGGAGGCGGGGGGAGTTGAACCCCCGTCCGAAAAGCGCAACGCCACGGAGCCTACATGCTTATCTCAGTTCCGTTTGGTTCGCCAGCCGCGCTTAGAACGAGCAAGAAACGCCGCCGGCTAGTCCGATGGTTCTCGCCCAAGCCTTACGGACCGAAAGGCCCGGGCCAGCTCACTGTGCGACGCTTTGATCCGGGCCCGTGAGCAAAGCCCGGGAAAGCGTGCGCTTAATTAATTAAGCAGCAAGTGCCAAGTTGTTGTTGGCAGTTCTAGTTTCCATCCAGTTACGGGCGGGTGGCCCCCGGCATGCCTCCGAGACGCGACAGCTTCCGTCGAAACCGTGTCGCCCCCTGAAGATCTATTTTACCACGGCGCGAGAGATTGCTGGCGCAGAGGGAGTTTGCGGGTGATGCGAGCGCAGCGAACTGTTCAGGCAAACAATCTGCGTTGGGACGAGGCGGCGACCGCATCGAAGCGGCGACGCGAACGACGGCCGGACGCGTTGGCGCGCCTGGTAGCGCGAAGCGGTTTTTCTTCCAGTGCGGCGAGCGCGTGAATCGTTACGTTGTACAAAACCACATCGGCAGCCTGAGCGGCGGCATACGCGCGAGCAGTGGCAAAATGCGTTGCCGATGCGGCGCGAGCCCAATCCAGCGCGGCGAGTAGAGTTTCCACGCTGGAAATTTGATTGCGCCGCAAGGCGAGCATATCTGTTGCCAGAGCCATTCCTGTGTTTCACCTCAGATGGGCCCAGCATAGCACCTGGCCGCACGAGCGGACCTGTCCGCAGGGACAGGTTTCGAAATTTCTGTTGAAATTTTTTTATGGTATTTTGTGGATCGTGTTGCCGCGAGAATTTGCACAGTTTCGCCGCGGTTTCCTCAGATCTTCCTCAGACTTTCCACAAAGCGAGAGGACATTTTGTTTCGACTTCTTGCGCGGGCTGGCGCATTCGCACATAGTGGGCGCTCCCAATCATTTGTCCCCGGAGGAAGATTCATGCTTTTTGCTACTGTGCGTCGCGGCAAAAATACCGGTACGCGATTGTTGCCACATCGATTCGAAGATGACCGCTATCGCGTGAGCCTGACGAGAGAAGGACCAGACATCCCGCTGGCAAATCCGCACGACATTCCCGACTACCTGGCAAACGGCTATTCGCTGCGGATGAGCAGCGCACAGAAAAGTCCGCGTCCAACATTAATCAGTCCAAAGTCCATTCGCGGCTGGAAGTAAGCAGAAGTTCAGGAAGTCACCGCGGAGCGGGCGAGTTGCAGCGCGGCGATGCGCTGGCGCGCGTAAACCGACCAAGGACCGGTGGGATCGAGCTTCACATAAGTTTGCCAATGTTCGCGGGCTTCGGTGAAGGCGCGGAGCTTTTCACAGACAAACGCGAGATTGTAGTGGGCGTCGCAGTAGTTTGGGTCGATCAGGACAGCCTGGCGTAAGTGCTGTCGAGCTTCCTCGAGCCGACCCATTTCCTCGAGAACACTGCCGAGATTATAGTGAGCCAGGGTGTTTTCCGGCTGAGCCGCCAAAGCGCGTTGAAAATAGCCGGCGGCCGCTTCGAATCTGCCATCCTCATAGTGCAGAGTGCCACAGTTAAGCAGCGCGTCGACGTTTTTGGGATCAACATCCACGCAGCAATCGTAGGCATGGATGGCTTGCGCGCGCGTACCGTCGCCAGCTTCACAAGAGAGCGCCATGTTGAACCACTCTTCCGCGCTGCGGCGGGCCACAACGCGGACGCTCTCGTCCAATTCGCGGGTTTCGAAGTTCAACACGAATTGTCCCGATAGAGGTTCCAGGTGCGCGGCACCTTGCTGCACCAGCACGTCTTTTCCGTCGGAAAGAATGCGTAATTGCGAAAGGGGCGCCTGCACTTGCGAGAGTTTTTCATTGAGTGCAGACAGGGCACGCTGCAAGCGATTGGCGGATACACCGGTTTCGAGCAGTTGCTTGACGGTGCGAAGGCCGATTAAATCGCGAAAATCGTAGTAGGCCGCGCCTTTATCGTTTTTAGGAGATACGAGGTTAAGGCGGTCCCAGTGGTCCAACTGCTTACGAGTGAGACCGAGGATGCGTTGCACGTCTTCCGGGCTGAATCGATCCGTGGCACCCATGCAAACTTAGCCGGCTGCTTTCTTCCCCCGTTTTTGAGCTGCAGGCGCCGGTTGCACCGCACGCGCTGGCGGTTTTTTGCCCGCGGGCACGGCCACCGGACCCGTTTTTTGGGAAGAGGCTGCCGACGCGGGGGCTTGCTTCTCGGCGATGCTCTTCTTCAAAGCTTCCATCAAATCGATCACCGGAGCGAGGTGGACCTGGGGCGCCTCTGCAACCTCCTGCCCCTGTAGTTTAGCAGCAATCATAGCGCGCACGTTGTCGCTGTATTCGTCGCGATATTTTTCGGGCTGAAAGGGAGCGGCCAAGCTTTGAATGAGTTGCTCGGCGAGCTTTTTCTCCTGGTCTTTTACTTCGATTTTGTCGGTGGGGACAGCTTCGGCGGCACGGATTTCATTGGAATAGAACATCGTGTGCAAGGTGAGGTTCTTGGCTCCCGGCCGAATGATGACAATGTGTTCGCGCTGGTGCATGGTGATTTTGGCGATGGCACCGTAGCCAGTCTCTTGCATGGCTTTCATGAGCAGCATGTACGCTTTGAGGCCGGGATCTTCGGGGGTAATGTAGTAGGAGGAATCGAAGTAGAGAGGATCCATCTCGTCGAGCTTTACGAACTCGATGATTTCCATGATGCGAGCGGAGGGCGGCTCAATCTTGTCCAGTTCCGCTTCACTGAAAAGGACATATTGATCCTTGTCGTACTCGTAGCCCTTGACGACTTCGGAGCGCTCAACATTGCGGTTGCACACCGGGCAGAACAGCGGCTGCTTGAGGCGCGAGTGGCAAACGTTGTGAAGTTGATTGAAGCTGACGCGCTCGCCACGCGCGGCGGCAAAGAGGCGCACAGGAATGGAGATCAAGCCGAACGTCAGGTGGCCTTTCCAGATGGTGGTGGCCATGATGAGGATCCTCCCATTGAGCGATGGGCCGAAGACGAGACTTTAGGTTAGCGAGCGCCCCAAACGGATGCAAGCCGAAATGTACGGTAAAAGCCTCAAAAAGTACCTCTTAAACCGGCGGAAATGCCTGAGATAGAATGCGTTATGGCTAAGCCCGCGAAGCTGGAAGAGTACCGAAAAAAACGCCAGTTCGACCGCACGCCGGAACCCGCCGGGGCGGAAGCTGCAACCAGGACCGAAAATACCTTCGTGGTGCAAAAACACGCGGCCACCCGGCTGCACTACGATTTCCGCCTGGCGATCGACGGCACACTGAAATCATGGGCGGTGCCTAAAGGTCCTTCACTGAATCCCAACGATAAGCGGCTAGCGGTGCAAACCGAAGATCATCCCATGGACTACGCGAACTTCGAGGGCAATATTCCGAAGGGAAGCTATGGCGCCGGGGAAGTAATGGTGTGGGATCGCGGAACCTTTCAGCTGGAAGGAAAAGGAGACGCGCTGCAGCAATTGCAGCGTGGCGAAATCAAATTCAGCCTGAACGGGGAGAAACTTCACGGCAGCTTTGTGATCGTGAAACTGAAAAACAGCCAGAAGGGCAACGAATGGCTGATGATCAAGCACAAAGATGCCGCAGTGGATCCCGACTGGGATATCGAAGCGCACGATGGGTCGGTGTTGACAGGGCGGGTGCTGCAAGAAATTAAGGAGGAAGAGGCGCCGAAGCGTGAGCCCAGCCCGCTGCACGCGGCGGAACTGGAGGGGGCGAAAAAAACGGCGATGCCGTCACGGGTGGGGCCGATGCTGGCCACATTGTCAGACCGGGCGTTTTCGGATCCTCATTGGCTATTTGAAATTAAGTGGGATGGAGTGCGAGCGTTGGCGTGGGTGGAAGAGGGTAAAGTTAAGTTGCGGGCGCGTTCCGGGTCAGACATTACTGCGCAATACCCGGAACTACAGGCACTGCGCGAAACGTTTAGCGGGCGCCAGGCGATCCTGGATGGCGAAGTTGCCGTGCTGGACAGCCGCGGGCACAGCGATTTTGGACGATTGCAGGAGCGCATGCACGTGCGCAATCCCAGCCAGCACCTGTTAGCGGAATACCCCGTGGTCTATTTTGTTTTTGATCTGCTGTATTGCGATGGATATGACCTGCGCGGGTCGCCGCTGATGCAACGCAAACAGCTTTTGCAGCGGCTGCTGCATAGCTCGGGAAATATCCGCTACTCCGATCATCAGGTGGAGAAGGGCAAGGAGCTGTTCGAACTGGCGAAACAAACTGAATTGGAGGGCATCGTCGCCAAGCGGATCGATAGCCGTTACGTAACTGAGCGCAGCACGAATTGGCTGAAGCTGAAGACATCGAAGACGCTGGACGCGGTTGTGGGAGGCTGGACAGCTCCCCGTGGAGCGGGAATGCCGTTGGGTTCGTTGTTATTGGGCCTGTACGAGGGAAAGAAGCTGGAGTTTATCGGACATGCAGGCAGCGGGTTTAACGCCGAAACACACAAGGAAGTGGCGGGCAAGCTAAAGGAGTTGGAAACCAGCAAGTGTCCGTTCGAAACGATTCCGGAAACGAACATGAAGGCCACGTGGGTGAAACCAGAACTGGTCGCGCGAGTGCGGTTCAGCGGCTGGACGCAGGAAAATCGCTTGCGGCATCCGGTGTTCCTAGGCCTTCGCGAGGACATGAACCCGGAAGAGTGCCGCAAGAACGGCGAAGTTGGCGCGCCGTCGCCGCAAGGAGAGCCGAGCGAGCCATCGGAAAATCCTAGTGTGGTGCACGCGCCGCCGGTCGTCGGGAAAATTCTAAGCACAAAGGCGCAGATCGAAGCGGAACTGTTCAAAGGACGAGCAGAAAACGCCACATTCGAACTGGATGGCAAACGATTTCGGGTAAGTAACCTGAACAAGGTCTATTTCCCGGAATCGGGCTACACCAAACGCGACCTGATCGCTTACTACTACCGAATGAGCGAGTATCTTCTGCCGTTTTTGAAGGACCGGCCACTGGTTTTGCGGCGTTATCCCGACGGCATCAAGGGGCAAGCGTTCTTCCAGAAGAATATGAACGAAAGTCTAGGGCTGCCGGACTGGTTCAAGACGGTGCCGGTGGATTCCGAAACAAAGGGACAGCATACGCCCTACGCCACGGCGAACGATCGCGCTTCCCTGCTGTACCTGACGGGGCTTGGCTGTATCGATCACAATCCGTGGAGCAGCCGGTATCCGGATTACGCACATCCTGACTATTTCTTTTTCGACCTTGACCCATCGGAGGGCACGGAATTTTCGGTGGTGGTGAAAGTTGCGAAAGCGCTTTACGAGAAATTGCAGGAGCTGCAGCTCAACGTATTTCTGAAGACCTCGGGGGCGACGGGCATGCACCTCTATATACCAGTGGAGCCGGTGTACACGTATGAGCAACTGCGAACGTTCGCGGAAATCGTGGCGCGCATGGTGACCGCGGAGAATCCAGGCCTGGTTACGAATGAGCGTACCGTGGCGAAACGGCCGGCTGGGCGTGTGTTGATTGACGTACATCAGAATGCAGAAGGGCGTCCGCTGGCGGCCACCTATGTGGTGCGGGCCTTCCCGCACGCGCCAGTTTCCACGCCATTATTGCCGAGTGAATTGCGAACGGCGATGAAACCAGAGAAGCTCAACATCAAAACGGTGCCCGCGCGGGTGGAAGAAAAAGGTGATCTGTGGGCGAATTTCTTTCAGAATAGGCAGCGCCTGGAAGACGCGATTCAACGGCTGAGTGGCAGCCTGACGCCACAGGGGAAAGCCAAAGCGAAGTAATATCAAGACTAACTGCCAATCGGATGACCAAGAAAGCCTTGCTATCGCCGAGGTTCGTCATTTCGGCCGTCTAGCCATCGATTCGTTTCACGCGACCATGGTCCGAGCAGGATCGTTTTCGATCAAATAGTACTTGCCGCCGAATTTAGTGATGAACTTCTTGACGAGGGGCGGGATTCCAAGTTGAAACGTACCATGCCAGTCTTAAACGCCCGTGTTCGGCTCTAGTTCTGCGGTTGCACAGTCCGCAAAACTCCGAAGGCGGACTTGGGGTATCGGTTTCTGTGCAGAGATTCAGGTGATCGTAACGAGTGTTTTCACAAGGACATGGACAAGGACTCACCGCTCTCACGCGGCCACTCGGGCAAACTAGTGAGGAGGAGTTGCTGGATCGCGCCGCGGATGGGTCAAGGCGTTGTCGTTCAGTGTGGCTGCCGTCATGCAGGGGTATGGACAGCGTGAGCGATGATGAACCCACCGAATGCGAGACCGTACGCACAGCAAAGGCGGAGTCAGCGCATCCTGCTAGCGATTCCGATTTTGGTTTCGGGAATGCGCGCCAACCACTCCCCCTTTTCAGAACGGACCAAAACGCTGATTGTAAATGCGCATGGCGCACTAATTGAATTGCGCGAGCCCGTTTTGGCGGCACAGCAATTGCGCATGAAAAATCTGGCGACCAACGAGGAAGTAACTTGTACCGTAGCGGATATTAGCCGTCCCTCGTCGGATGGTTGGCAGATCGGAGTAGCTTTCGCGAAACCTTGCCCCGGGTTCTGGCGCGTGGCGTTTCCACCAGAAGATTGGACACCGCACAGTCCAGAAGCGAAACGAATGACGTTCGTAAAGGTAATGCCCAAGCCGGAACTGGTAAAAAAATAGGTACGCGGACGAGCTCTGCGGCGCGTCAGGACGTGGCCGTGGGTCTGGCATCCAAAACCCTATGTTGAAGCGGGCGAAAATCTGTTATCGTCTGCGGGGGTGAAGGATGAACCTTCGTATGCTTCTTGCCGGTTTAGCGGTTTTGCTGTTGGTGGCAGGTTTCGCATTCTTAGCGATGAGTTTGCGCGCAGCAGACGAAAGCCCCGCCGTAGGGGCAGCAGCACCTGGGTTCACCTTGAACTCCCAGGATGGCAAGCCCGTCAGCCTGCAGGATTTTCGCGGTAAATGGGTTGTGCTGTATTTCTATCCCAAGGACATGACCTCCGGCTGCACTATCGAAGCGCACAATTTTCAGCGCGACCTTGCGAAGTACGATGCCAAGAATGCGGTGATCCTGGGAGTGAGTGTGCAGGATGAAAAGTCGCACCAGGAGTTTTGCGCCAAAGAAAGCTTGAACTTCAAATTGTTGGCAGACACCGAACATAAAGTTTCCCAGGAATACGGGTCGCTGAACAATTTTGGGGTAATGAAGCTTTCCGCGCGCCACACCTTTTTAATCGATCCCACAGGAAAGATTCGCAAAGTGTGGATGGACGTCGATGTGAAGAAACACAGCGACGAAGTACTGGCGACGCTGGACGAACTCAGCAAGGGTAAAAGCTAGGGCTAGGACGATTCTCCAAAACTGACAAATCGAGTGACTGGCATTCGGCTGCGCGAGTGGTTACAATGCGTGGCGTTTTTCTGGAGGTTGCGATGCGCCGATTGCTTCTGCTGGCCGCGCTAGCGTGCTCATTGTTGCAGTTTGTCGCGACGAGTTCCGCAGCAGTAAAAAGCGAGACGGTCAGCTATAAAAGTGGGGACGAAACGGTCAGCAGTTATCTGGCCCATCCAGAAATCGCAGGCCAACATCCAGCGATCATTGTGATTCACGAATGGTGGGGCTTGAACAATTGGGTGAAAGAGCAGGCCCAGCACTACGCTGCGGAAGGTTATGTGGCGTTGGCGGTCGATCTGTATCGCGGGCAAGTCGCCAGCACACCGGATGACGCGCATATCCTTATGCGCGGCCTTCCCGATGACCGCGGGTTGCGTGACCTGGAAGCGGCGTTCAGCTACCTGTCTTCCCAGCCTGACGTGGAACCTGGCAAGATTGGCGCGATTGGCTGGTGCATGGGCGGTGGTTGGGCTGTCAAACTGGCGGAGGACCAGCCGAAATTGGCGGCTGTGGTGGTCAATTATGGTTCCCTGCCCACCGATCCCGCGATTATCGCGAAGATCAAGGCTCCGTTGCTGGGCAACTTCGGGGCCGAGGACAAAGGCATTCCGCCGGAAAGTGTTCGCGCATTCGAAAGTGCAATGAAAAGCACAGGCAAGAACCCGGACATCAAAATTTACGAAGGCGCTGGACACGCTTTTCAAAATCCCGACAACAAACAGGGATATCGCAAAGAAGCTACGGAAGACGCCGATGAGCGGATTGATACGTTCTTCCACAAAGAACTGCAGTGATTGAGTCAGTGCTTCGTGGCGGTATTGTTTGTGGAGCCTTGGTTCGTTTCCGCGCCGTGTAAAGTGAAATAGGCCCAGTTCAGGAAATCGGTCCCGGGCTTTGAGAGCACAATCTCCAGTCCAATAGGATTCTCATTCATCTGAACCTGATGGAACTTCGTGTCGGCGATCATCTGTTGGAATTCGCACTTCGTGTACGCTCTTTTGAGCAGCATGTAGCGAAATGTGAGTTTGGTGATGAACCGGTTTACGGGGCCCGCGTTCATTCCGCACGCCGCGTGACGAATTGAGTCCATCGAGGCGTCACGGCGCAAATCGATGATCAACGCTGAACCTCCGGGCTTCAGGACTCGATACATCTCTTGCAAGGCGCGCTGCGGCTCGCTGAAATTTTTGAAGGCCGCGCGGCAGAGCAGGAAATCGAAGGACTCGTCGACAAAGGGCATGCGCGAAGCGTTGCCCTGCTGAAAATCGACGGCCACGGATGCGGCGATTGCGTTGTGGCGCGCAATGCCGACAAAGGTTTTGCTGATATCGAGGCCGGTAATCGAATAGTCGCCGAGTTTCGCCAGTTCGATGGCGAAGTATCCGGGACCCGGAGCAACCTCGAGCACACTGGCTTTCGCGGGGATTTGCGAGGCTACACGGGTCGCAAGTTTCGTGAATTCCGCCATGGAGTTACGGGTCATGCCTGCGTACCAACGAGCGACCGGGCCTTCCATTCCCCAACCTTTGTAAGCTTTCGTTTCTGGCAAATGAACGGACATAAATCCTCCTGATAGTTCCCAGCCTAGCTGTGTGGAAGGACGAGGCGAATGGAGAGTCGGCGAAAGGGCGGGGAGAATCGGCGAGCGCCCAAAACTGACCGGCAGGGTCAGAGATTTGGAAGAGTACGAAGACCGGGGACGTGTAGCAATCGCTCGTCTGCGGTCACCAAGGTCATATCGTGGGCTTTGGCGGTGGCGGCGAGAAAGCGGTCCGCCGGATCTTCGTAGCCCAACATGGTGAAACGAAGCTCGTGAACGGTTCTCCAGTCCAATGGGACTTCCTGAAGATCGAACTCTCGCTGGGATTTTTCAAACCACTGGCCAAAATCCTGATCGATTTCGATTCTTTTTTTTTCGAGCAGCACAATCACTTCCCAGATGCTTACTGGCGAGAGAAAGCAGGTGTTCTGGGGATCGGCGATCACACGGTGCACTTCGGACGTAAGCTTCTGCGGCTCGAGGACACTCCACAACCAAATATGCGTATCGAGCAGGAGGTGCATCAGGATTTGTCTTCGGGATCCTGCCCGGCCTCCCAATCAGAAATGTCAGAAATCGGCCCAACAATGTCGCCGTGAATGGTCATGCTGCCAGCCATGCCGCCAAGCTTGACGCGCTTGGCTGGTTGGGTCGGCGGTTCAATGCGAGCGATGGGCTGGCCAAAGCGAGTGACGAGGATGGGTTCGCCGGTTTTGCGGACGCGCTCGAGGACCGCCAAGCAGGTGGCCTTGAACTTGGAGATGGCAATCTGTTCCATGACAAGAGGATAGCGCAAGTTTAGACCATAGTCAACCATAGTCTGACCATGGTCGAATCTATGGTTCGTCGTCTCCGGATGCGGCACCACCCAGTTCTTCTCCAAAGGGCTTGTTCAGATCGATGGATGGATGGCCAGCTTTGTTCAGAGCCTTGTTCAGATCCGGAATATCGCGCTCGCGAATGGCTCCCCAGCGGCGACGCACGGCGGTCTCGCTATCCTCTAGATCCTTGTAGGCGGCCTGTGCCTGGGTTGTCGGCGCCGCGTCAGCGCTATCGGCGATGGCGAGCATCGCGGCGAAATGCTGGTTGAGCGTGGAATAATTCTCGAGAGGTTTCCCGCTGGTAGGTACCCCATAAAAACTATGCTGTTTGGCGCCCTCTAAGTCAGCGCACTGGCTATCGAGAGCGGCCAAGTTCTTCCCGAGCTTGTCGTGATCCTTACCGCTACTTAGAGTTTTCGATATTTCCTTAATCTGCTGGCGCACAGATTTGACCTGCGCAAGCGAATCGTAGCTCTCATCCATGCCTTCTGCGGCACCAGTTTCCATGTCGAACTGCTTGCGCCAATCCTCCGGTGGGGTGTGAATCCGCGGGTCCATGTTCAAAGTGAGTGGCTGAGTGTAGCTTCTTCCATCCACGGTGAGCTTCACAGTGTATGCACCTGGCAATGCTCGAACACCGAGCGGGACCAAGGGCGTGTTGTGGATGATGGCGGCAATCGGAAATTCCTGCTCGAGCGCCTTCGGGGCGGGATAATGCAAATCCCAGATGAAGCGGTGCATTCCCGGTTCGCCAGACAGAATTTGCGTGGGTCGCACCCAGTACATCGGAATGGGATGCTCGGACGCCAAGGCTTCCAAGGAGGGCGGCTTATCCGTGCTGGCGTAGCGCCGCACGACTTCACCTTTCCCATCGAGAATCTCCAGTGTGATCGGACCTTGGGCCGCAGCGGCCAGGTAGTAATCCAAGATCGCGCCATCCGGAGGATTCTCTCCGGCAGGCACTTCCGGCGGTAGGGGCGTGTCGGGGTTGCGATTCCAGCGCCAGCGCAAAGCGACTTGCGGCTGGTATAAGACGACGGATTGCTGCACGCGTTTGTCGCTCAACTGACGCAGCGGCGTGATGTCGTCCAAAATCCAGAAGGAGCGTCCGTGAGTGCCGACCACGAGATCATCGCCGTGAATGGTCAAATCCCGCATGGAGGTGTGCGGCAGATTGAGCTGCAAGGACTGCCAGTTGTCCCCATCGTTAAAGGAGACGAACACGGAATTTTCGGTTCCGACAAAGAGAAGCCCCTTGCGCTCGGGATCCTCTCGAACCACATCCGAAGGAGCGTTAGAGGGCAACCCATTCACAATTTCTTGCCAGGTAGCTCCATAATCACGGGTGCGAAAGATGTGCGGGTGAAGATCGTCGAGTCGAAATGTGTTGATCGCCGCATACGCGGTGCCGGCCTCGAAATGGGAAGCCTCCAGAATGGAAACCTTGGCCCAGGGAACAAGTCCCGGAGGTGTTACGTTCTTCCAGGTTTTGCCCGCGTCGCGAGTCAGTTGGATCAGCCCATCGTCCGTGCCAACCCAGATAGTGTTGGCGTCCTTATGCGAGGGTGCGACAGCATAGATGGTGCCGCGGTGCTTGCCTTTTTCGGGATCGCCGGCGGAAAAAACGCCAAGGTTCGCGGGTGTCTCGTATGATTCGCGTGTCAGGTCAGGGCTGATCACTGACCAACTGCGCCCCTGGTCGGTGGTCTTGAAAAGAACATTTGCGGCGAAGTACAACGCATCGGGCTCAACGGAAGAAAAGATCAAGGGCAGCGTACGATTGTAGCGATACTCACCACGCCGAATAGGTTCAGGCGCAACGTCGGCCACTTCGCCGATATCCTGCTGCGTACGAGTGAGCTTGGCACCAAAGACGATGTTGGGGTCCTTGGGATCCACGGCCACACGGCCGTATTCGAACACCCCGGGCAAAGTCCAATCGCGAAAGGTAATTTCACCGTAATCGCTGCGGCTCTTCGTGGCCACGGAACCCGATTCCTGCTGGCCGCCGTAGACCCAGTAAGGAAATCGATTGTCAGTGGTGACATCGTAGAATTGCGCAGTGGGTTGGTTGTACCAACTACTCCAAGTGTCTCCGCCATTGACGCTGATCGCCGCGCCCTGGTCAGCAGAGATGGCGATGATCTGCGGATTATCGGTACTGATCCAGATGCGCTGGTAGTCATCCCCGCCCGGAGCGCCCTTCCAGCCCACAAACGTTTTCCCAGCATCCGTGGACTTCCAGGATGCAGTGTTCGCTACGTACACCACGTCAGGATTGTCCGGGGCAACGGCAATTCCCATCGCGCCGGGGCCGCGGCCGCCAATGCGGTGGTCGCTATTCACCAACTGCCAGGATTCTCCCGCGTCATCAGAACGGTAAACTCCGGCTTTGTCCTTTTTCGTTTCCACGTTGAGGTACATGCGTTTAGGGTTGCTGGGAGCGATGGCGATGCCAATGCGCGAGAGTCCATCGTCTGCGGTGGGCAATCCCTGGGTAATCGGCCGCCACGTGCTTCCACCATCGGTAGATTTGTAGAGCCCGCTGCCTGGCACGATAAAATACTCGCCGCTGCGCACCTCCCAAGGAGCCACCCGCGCCGCCCATAAAGCCGCAAATAGCACTTGAGGATCGGTCGGATCCATCACTACGTCGGCAGCGCCAGTGTTTTCATCCTTGTACAAAACCTTCTCGAACGTTTTTCCACCGTCCACGGAACGAAAGACGCCGCGTACCGGATTCGGGCCGTATGGATGGCCTTCCGCCGAAACGAAAACACGATCCGGATTTTTCGGATCCACCACGATCGCGGTGATCTGCTGCGCGTCGCTCAAGTCCAGATGGGTCCAAGTCTTGCCCGCGTCGGTAGACTTATAGATCCCATCGCCCACGGAAAGGTCTGGCCGTTGCAGGCCCTCGCCACTGCCCACATAGATAATGTTGGGATTCGAAGGAGCAACGGCGATAGCTCCAACAGAACCGGTAGGCTCATCATCGAAGATGGGAGTCCAAGTGTTTCCGAAATCGTCGGACTTCCAAACACCGCCGTTTACGGGCGCCATATAAAAGACATTGGGTTGGTGGGGCACTCCCGTAATCGCCACGGTGCGGCCGCCGCGAAATGGGCCGATGCAGCGCCAACCCATCTGTGAGAAGAGCTTCTGGTCGTATTGCTGCGCACTCACCGAAACTTCAAACGATAGTGTGAAAGCGACCAACAACATTCCGCATGCGATTCTGAGCAAGCGCATCCGTTCCTCCTCCAGAGCAAGCCGAGAATACTCCGGGCCGCCCTTGAGGCGCAAACCGCGCCAGCTCCAGCATCCGCTGTAGAATTCGGAAAAAACTGTGGAGACGAGCGCGGGTGTTATAGGCTTTTCGAGGCCGCGATAAAAATGTCAGCTGAACCAACACAAGTGCGTTCGAAAGGACCTGGTCCGCGCAATCCGCTGGAACTTGCGGTTTTGTCGATTCTTGTGGGCGCGGTAGCGGGTCTGGCCGGAGCGCTGTTTCGGTTGGCATTGTATCGACTGGATGTGTGGCGCACGGCATGGATCGAGAAAACACATCATTGGGGCTGGCCTGGAGCTTTGGTCGTAATCGCCGTGGTCGCGCTCGCAGCTTCGATAGCAGCCTGGATGGTAAGGCAACTTTCGCCGGAAGCGACCGGAAGCGGGATTCCATATGTAGAGACACAGCTGCGGGAAGGTTGGGTCGGCAATCCCATCCGGATTATTCTGGTCAAGTTTTTCGGTGGGCTAGCGGCCATCGGGAGCGGATTAGCGCTCGGTCGTGAAGGCCCTACGGTACAAATCGGAGCGGTAATCGGGCATCTTCTCGGGGGCGCCTTCAAACGCAACGACAATGATCGGCGCGTGTTGCTGGCCGCGGGAGCGGGCGCGGGTTTGGCTACAGCGTTTAATGCTCCGATTGCGGGAGCGATTTTCGTACTGGAAGAACTGGTGGGCCGATTCGATGTGCCTATCTCGATCGCTACGTTGGGAGCCACAGCCGGGGCCATCACCGTGTCACGGTACATTCTGGGGCAAGCTCCCGATTTTTCGGTTCCCAATATGGCCCATATCAATGTAGGAAATTTGGCCGCGCACCTGACGCTTGGTCTCGTATTCGGAATTCTCGGAATTGTCTACAACCGGGCTATTTTAGGATTTATTGCGCTTCAACAGCGTGTCGGCAGAATCGCCGTGGAGTGGCGCGCTGCCACCATTGGAGGTTTGATCGGCCTAATAGGCTGGTTTGCACCGGGAGTGATAGGCGGGGGGGACAACCTGACACAGCTGGCTCTGAACGGCAACGGGGTGTACAGCATGGTGGGGATCCTGTTTTTGATTCGCTTTATACTGGGACCGCTCTCGTATTCGGTGGAAACTCCCGGGGGACTGTTTGCTCCGATGCTGACGGTCGGCGCGGAAGGCGGGTTGATTATTGGCTGGGCGTGGATGCACCTGTTTCACAGCAGTGCTTACTTGCCCCAGGAATTTGCGATTCTGGGGATCACTGCGCTGTTCACCGCGGTAGTGCGCGCCCCGGTCACTGGCATCGTGCTGGTGATCGAATTGATCGGCAACTCCGACCTGCTTCTGCCCATGATCGCGGCCGCCTTTGCCGCTATGACGGTGGCGACCATTTTCCGGCAGCCGCCAATTTACGAATCGCTTCGAGTGGTGCGCTAGTTCATAGCGCGGAGCTTTTCTATGACGCTGAGATCCCGAATTATCGTGCAATGCCTTGGCGTTTTCGTTGCGATGAGCGTGCTTCTGTTTATCCCCGCTGGTACGGTGCATTTCTGGCAAGCTTGGGTGTTTATGGGAATCACGTTTGTTCCGATGATCATTTTCACGGCGTATTACTACAAAAAAGATCCGGTATTCGTGGAACGCCGGATGCAGAAGCGGGAGAAAATTGCGCAGCAGCGATGGATTATGCGGGCGGCGAGTGTGCTAACGGTTCTTAGCCTAGTCGTCCCAGGCCTGGACTACCGGATCGGCTGGACGCGCGAGTTGTTCGGTGGAGTTCCGACTTGGGTACAGATCGCGGCACAGGTCGTCACCTTGGTCTCGTACTCAGAAGCGTTAGTGGTGATGGACGCAAATCGCTACGCCTCTCGGACCATTCAGGTGGAGGAACACCAACCGGTCATCTCAAATGGACCTTACGCGGTGGTCCGTCACCCGATGTACGCATTTGTTTCGGTCATGTGGCTGGCGGTGGGCCCGGCGCTCGGTTCGTATATTACGGTTCCGTTGTCTGTACTGTTCATACCGCTGCTGGTACTCCGTCTGCTGAACGAGGAAGCAGTCTTGCGGCGCGACTTGCATGGTTACATTGAGTATTGTGAGGGAACCCGGTATCGGCTGGTTCCGTATATTTGGTAGGCAAGCCTCGAATCTCGTCTGGAGGAACAAGCAGCCGTGGGAAGTATGTTAGTGTGGCGGCGCGACAACCATAACCCCTGACGAAAGGATTCCCACGATGTTTCTCCCACGTGAGAAGAAGAGGTTTTACCTGCTTGCTGCGATGTCGCTATGGCTGGTCCCGCGAGTCGCCGCGCAATCGATACCTGCGAACCAGCAAGCGCGAATCCAGCGCATCCAGGAAAGAACTGTCGATCTTGCCATCACGCCGGGGGAAGCGCCGCTGCAATTGAGCCTGGAGCAGCTCATGAAGCTCTACAAAGTGCCCGGCCTGAGCATCGCAGTGATCGACGATTACAAGATCGTTTGGGCCAAGGCATACGGCGTGACGGACGCCGGTTCCAATACGCCGGTTAGCACAACGACTCTTTTCCAAGCAGGCTCGATCAGCAAACCAGTCGCAGCTACGGGAGCGCTCTATTTGGTGCAAGAAGGCAAACTATCGCTCGATGAAGATGTGAACCTGAAGCTGAAGACCTGGAAAGTGCCAGAGAACGAATTCACGAATACGCAGAAAGTGACCCTACGGCGGCTCATGTCTCACACCGCCGGGCTCACGATTCATGGCTTTCCCGGCTACGATAGAGACGTGCCACTGCCTACGCTGGTGCAAATCTTCAATGGCGAGAAGCCCGCTAACACAGCGCCCATTCGGGTGGATACCGTTCCCGGCACGAAAGAACGCTACTCCGGCGGCGGAATCACAATCGAACAGCAGCTCATCATGGACGTCACCGGCAAGCCGTTCCCTGAGTTCATGCGCGAGACCGTTTTGCAAAAAATCGGAATGACCCACAGCAGCTACAGCCAGCCGCTTCCTGCTGATTGGGCTTCGAGCACCGCCGCGGGCACGTATCCCGACGGAAAAACCGTTCACGGACGCTGGCACATTTATCCCGAAATGGCCGCTGCGGGATTGTGGACTACACCTACGGATCTGGGAAAATTTGCGATTGAAATTGCCCTTTCCAAACACGGTAAAGCCAACCATGTGCTTTCGGAACAAATAACCAACCAAATGCTCACGCCGGTGATGGATGGTGCCGCGCTCGGATTCTTTCTCGACAAAGACAATCCCGGCCAGTTCGAACACAACGGCGCAGACGAAGGTTTTCAGGCAATCCTGAGCATGAACAGCGACACGGGACAAGGCGTCGCGATCATGGCGAACTCCGACTACGGAATCACGGTGGCCAACTTTTTGTGGCAAAGCGTCGCCAAGGAATATAGCTGGAACTACAAATTCATCGATCATGGCCCGTTCCCGGTTTTGGCGATCACCGCAAAACTTAAAGGCGCGCAATCCGCTCTTCAGCTGTACACGGAGATGAAGAAATCCGGGAACCAGAAAGTCGTTGAGAGCACTCTCAACGAATTGGGCTATTTGATGCTTTCCTCCGGGCAGGTCCAGGACGCGATTGCCATCTTCCAAAGAAATGTCGAGGAGTATCCACAATCGTCGAATGTTTACGACAGCCTTGGAGAAAGCTATATGAATGCGGGTGAAAAGGAGTTGGCCATAGCCAATTACGAAAAATCGTTGCAACTCGACCCCAAAAATGAAAACGCCGTCAAAATGCTGAAAAAGCTAAGAGAAGGTAAGTAACGGAGGAGCCCGGGGCTGTATTTTGATGATCGCGGGAGCGGTGGCTGTTTGTATGAGAACGATAACCGGATAGGTTGGATTTGCGATAGAATGTCGGCCATTAGCGATCGCTAGCCCGCCCAAAATTCGCGATCCGGCCAGTCAGGAGTAAGACCATGATGCGTTTTATCAGATTCCTTCTGCTCGTCGTCTGTGTATGTGCAACCGCAGCTTTGAGCAATGCACAGAACAAGAAAGAAATTCCCGCCGCTGACGTGGTCAGCCGTTCGATCAAGGCGGTAGGGTATGAAGTTGGCGGCGGCGCCACAAAGATGGTGTTCAACGGCACCAGTGCGGCCCCCAATGCCAGTGGAGAGGCCAAAGTCGACGCCAAGAAAAGCGGAACGGATATCGATTTGAAAGTGAGGGCGCTGCCGCAGCCCACCACTCTAGGCGCGGAATTCCTGACGTACGTGCTGTGGACCATCACTCCCGACGGCACAACCAGCAATCTGGGCGAAATACCCATCGACAAAAACGGCAACGGGAAATTGGACGCCAACACCTCGTCGCAGACCTTTGCCATGATTGTCACCGCTGAACCCTATTTTGCGGTGCAACTGCCCAGCGAAGTGGTGGTGCTGGAAAATGACACGAAGAAAAACACCAAGGGCAAAATCTTCCCGGACAACGACTACAAGTTGATGAAGCGTGGCCAGTACGCGAAACTGGGCAACCCGTTGGCGCTGACGCCGGACCTGAAAAAGGTTCCCCTCGATATTTATGAGGCGCGAAACGCCGTGGACATCGCCAAATCTCAGAAAGCCGAGCAGTACGCCCCGGAGATTTACACCAAGGCAACCAGCAGCTTGCAAATGGCGGAAAACGCGCTCACTTCCAACTCGGACAAATCGAAAATCATCACCGCGGCGCGGCAGACTACGCAATTCGCAGAGGACGCCCGCGCGTTGTCCTCGGAACGCCAGGAAGCCGAACGCATCCAAAAGGAGAAGGATGCCGCTGCTGCTGCCGCAGCTGCGAAGGCCAAGGCGGAAGCAGATGCTGAGGCGCAACGCCAGGCCGAGCTGACCTCAGCCAGAGAAGCACAGATGAAGGCGGAGGCGGAAGCGCAATCTCTGCGGCAAAAAGCCGCCGCCGATGCCGCAGCACAACAGGCCGCGCAGCAACAAGCAGCGTTGGAGGCCAAAGAACAAGCCGCGCGGGAAGAAGCCGCGCGAGCCCAAGCGCAGACGGCGGCACTTCGTGCGCAACTGTTGCAACAACTGAATCAGGTATTGCAGACCACGGACACGCCACGCGGCCTGGTGGTCAACATGGCGGACGTGCTGTTTGCCACAAATCGCTACGAATTGAGCCAGGATGCCAAGCTCAAACTGGCAAAACTCGCGGGGATCATTCAGGCTCACCCTGGGTTGAATCTAGCGATCGAGGGCTACACAGATACTACCGGCACTCCCGATTACAACTTGAAACTCTCGCAACAACGAGCAGATGCGGTCCGGGATTTCCTGGTGTCGCAGGGCATGTCCGGGGACACCATCGGGTCGAAAGGACTTGGTCAGGATAATCCCGTCGCTGATAACAGCACAGCGGCAGGCCGCAAGCTGAACCGGCGTGTGGAGATCATCGTGTCTGGAGAAGTGATTGGCGCGAAGATGGGCCGCTAACCGTTCGGTTGATCAACGGACTAAGGTGAAAAAGAAAAGGCCGGTGCCATACCGGCCTTTTTATTGGCTGCGCCTTGTGGCGCGAGGTTGTTGGTTTGTTCGCTGCTACTTGCTCGCCTTCACTTCGGCGGGCTTCTCTACCGGTCGAGCGGGGGTACCATCCGCTTTGACATAGTGCGCATACCAAGCGAGGTAGCGCTCGTTCAGGTCCTTAATGTGGCTCGGTGTACGGAATTCGTGATACTCGTCCGGATAGACGACCAACAAGGTGTCGCGGCCCAGAGCCTTCAGAGACTCATACATCTGCTCGCCGCCTAACACGGGAACGTTCCAATCGATGTTGCCGCCGATAAACATGGTGGGGGTATGAATGTCTTTCACATGCCAAAGTGGAGCCACGTGGTCCCAGGCATCGCGATGCTCCCAAGGCAGGCCGAGTTCCGCGATGTAATCGCGAACGTACTGGTCGTGTCCCCACATGCTGGTAAATTCCGCGGCGCCAGCCCCTGAAATGGCGGCTTTGAACCGATCCGTGTGACCGATGATGAAGTCCGTAGAGATTCCGCCGTACGACCAGCCCCCCACGCCCAGTTTGTCTGGGTCGGCGATGCCTTGCGCGATGGCATAGTCCACGAAAGCCATATCATCCTGATAGTCCTTATTGCCCCAATCCGCGAAGATCGCTTTGCAGTAGTCCTGTCCGTAGCCCGACGAGCCGCGGGGATTCGGAAGTAAGACAAGGTAGCCATTCGCGGCGAGCAACTGCGCCAAATCCTGAAATTCTGCATAGTAAGCCCACACCGGGCCACCATGTGGCCTCAAGATGGCCGGATACTTCTTGCCCGGAACGTAGTCCAGCGGCTTATACATGTATCCGTGAACGGTGGTGCCGTCCTTGGAGCGGAACGCGACGTACTCCCCGGACGACAGCCTGAATTTCGCCAGCCATTCATCATTTACATGGCTCAACCGGGTGAGCTTTCCGGCTGGAACGGTGTACAACTCGAACGGCCGATCCGGTGTGGAGACCGAGGCAGCCAGCGTGCCCTCTTTCCCAACCGAATAGCTGTCCAGCATGATTCGACCGTTGAAGGGCCGGGTGATCTCGCTGCCGTCGATGGAAACTTGCACCAGGTTCTGAGTACCGTCGTCGTCGGCAATGAAGTAGATCGATTTGCCATCAGGAGCGAATCGCGGAGTCCCGCTGTTGCGGTCCAACTGTAGAGTCAACACTTTGGATTGGCCGCCGGAAGCTGGTACGACGGCGATATGCTTGGTGCCATATTCAAAGAGCTTGGGATCCAGTTGTGTGGAGAAGGCGATCCACTTGCCGTCAGGAGACCAGGCGGCCTGATGGTCTCCGGCCAGTCCGCTGGTGAGTTGAATCGGGTTCGCACCCTTGTCGGTATTGTCGGCGTTCACCACCCAGATATTCGCAGCATAGGTCGCGTCGGGATCCGGCTTGGACCGATTGGAGGAAAACGCCAGTTGCTTCCCGTCGGGAGACCAGGCCGGCTCAGTATCGTCATAATCGCCCGAACTCGCCTGATTCGTGGTTTTCGAGGCCACATCGAAGACGTACAGGTGCGTGCGGCGCCGGTCGAGGTATCCGACGGTGTCCTCTTTGAAATAGAGCCGGTCAATGACCCAGGGGCGCTGGGATTTGGATTTTTTCGACGAAGCGTCAGAGCTGGCCGCACCTTCGTCTTTGCCCTTGGTGCCAGCAGCCTCGAGTTCGTCTGGAGTGGGGTCGCGCAGCACCAAAACCATGCGCTTGCCGTCCGGCGACCAGACGAAATCGTCTACGTCCTGCAGGGTGTCAGTGAGCCGCATGGCTTCACCACCCTCTCGATTGAGCAAATACACTTGAGTTTTGCCGTCGTTCCCGTCGGCATCCTTGCGCGAAGATAAGAATGCCAGGTATTTCCCGTCCGGAGACCACCGCGGATGTTCGGAGACCGCATCGTCGGCGGTCAGCGGGATCGCTTCGCCGCCTGCGCGAGGTAACATCCAAATGCGCGTGAGGTTTTTGTCGGTCTTCAGCGAACTCGAAGTAATGGTATAGGCGATGAACTGGCCACCGGGCGAAACCTGCGGGTCGTGCACCTCGCGGACATCGAAGAGGTCGTCCACGCTAACGGTATGCGGGGATTGGGATTGTTGGGAGTGAGTAATGGAACTAAACAGAGCAGTCGACAGCAACAGAAGAAAGATTGGGCGGCGAAACATTGGCGGATGATTCCCCCGAACGAGAATAAGTGCGATGAATCGAGTCTAGCACGCCCGGGGAGAGCACCTGTTCCGGGACGCTGGGTACATGCGGTTCTGCGGCGAGTTCACCGGGGCGCCTGCACGGATTCCGGTACGCGAAGGTGGCCGTCCAAAAGGACAGTTTCCAGCTCTAAAAAATCTTCTGCTTGGTTCATTTTTTTCTTGCGTGCGCGCACAGACCTTGTATTCTTCGAAAAGTGCACTTGCTTTTCAGAAACAGATAGCGAGCTTGCACTCTTAGGAGGACGAGAGAAAAAAATTGAGTACTCTATCGCTCCCCGCACAAGTTCCCTCCCAAGTTTTTTCTCCCACAAAAAAGGCAGTCGCAAAGCTGACCCTCTGGCCGCTTGTTGCCGCCACGTTCTTTATGGTATCCGGGGGCACTTATGGAACGGAATCGATCATCGCTGGCGCGGGATATGGTCGTGGAATTCTGGTGTTGTTGTTTCTTCCGGTGCTGTGGTGTCTGCCGACGGCCTTCATGATCGGCGAACTTTCCAGCGCGCTTCCGGAAGAGGGCGGTTACTACGCGTGGGTGCGACGTGGACTGGGCAATTTCTGGGGATTTCAGGAAGCGTGGCTGTCCTTGGCGGCGAGCATTTTCGATATGGCCATTTATCCGACGCTGTTCGTGTTCTATCTGAAGGAAATGGCGCCATGGTTCGGTGAAGCGCATCACGCCGTCTACGCCGGGCTGTTCGTGGTGGTCACCTGCGCAGGGCTGAATTTGGCAGGAATACGCGTAGTCGGACTGACGTCCCTCTGGCTGTTCTTTCTGCTTTCCTTGCCGTTCGGACTGATCGTGCTGCTGTCGCCGGTTCGAGTGGGCGCCTTTGCGGAGGCGCACGCCGCGTCCACGGGCGCAAGCATCGGCTTGCTGGGCGCGCTCATGGTGGCCATGTGGAACTACATGGGGTGGGATAACGCCTCGACGATCGCGCAGGAAGTGGAGAGGCCGCAACGGACATATCCGAAAGCGATGATCGCCGCGGTGATACTAGTTTCGTTGACCTATATTCTGCCCTTTGTCGCTGTGTACTTCACCGGCACGCCCGCGTCAGCTTTTGCTGAGGACGGATCGTGGGCATCGGTTGCCGGGCAGATCGGCGGTACGGTGATGGGCATCCAGTGGCTGCGCTTCTTCGTCACGATCGGCGGAATGATGAGCGCCTTCGGGATGTTTAACGCGCTGGTGATGAGCTATTCGAGGTTGCCGCTGGCCATGGCGCGCGACGGCATGATGCCGAAGATGTTTGCCAAGGTCACCAAGAGGAACGAGACGCCCTGGGTGGCGATTGTGGTGCTTGCAAGTTGCTGGGCGCTGTGCCTGGGGCTGGGTTTCCGCAGGCTGGTCACGCTGGATATCATGCTGTACGGCGCGGCGCTGATGCTGGAATTCGTAACGCTGGTTGTACTTCGCATTCGCGAACCAAAACTGCGGAGAGCCTTCCGCGTTCCCGGCGGCATGGCGGGAGCCGTAAGCTGTGGCATCTTCCCGTTGGCCTTGCTCATTCTGGCGTTGGTGGAAAGCGGACACGAAGCCATCCTAGGGATGAACGGGCTGCTGTTCGGTGTGATCATTATTCTCGCGGGGTTTCTGATTTACTTCTCGACCCGCCGGCTGCGGACACGGACCAATACGGAGCTTACAGCATCCCCGGTGCAGGCTGATTAGGGGGACTGAGCGCAGTTGATGTTCTCCCGTTGTTTGTTCGAAGCGCGATGCCAGGACTGGCGTGCGGGAGCAACGAGATTTGGTATTCTGCTAGTGTGAACGGGTTTCTTCATCCAAAAGACACTTTGATGATGGCAGTGCTGGCGGTGGGCTTCAGCTTGGTGTTGTGCCTTCCACAGCCGTCGGCTACGGCGCAATCGGCAGCAAGCCATCAAACCCAGGGCTCGGTGCAAACGCCGGCAACACCTCCGGCTCCGCCTCCTGTAAGCCAGGCGCCTAGCGTGGGCCTGAATATCGTGGTGCTCGATCCGGCTCACGGAGGCATCGATCTTGGCGCGCGCGGTACGGAAGGCATACGGGAAAGCGAAGTTGTGCTTCAATTTGCGGCGCAAGTGCGCCATGCACTGGAGGCGCAGGGGTTTCAAGTGCTGCAGACCCGGGAGGGCAACGAGAATCCGTCGTTTGACGATCGCTCGGCCCGCGCGAACGCACAGCGAGGAGCCGTCTTCATCAGCCTGCACATAGCCTCCACGGGCTTAGCGGGAACAGTACGAACTTATGTGATGCCCGAAAGTCCCGTCGTTCGCGATCCCTCTGGTCTGATTCCTTGGGACCAGGCGCAGGCTCCGTTTCAAACGTTGAGTCACAAACTGGGCGACATGGTGCAAGCGGAATTGGCTCGCCGCTTCAAGGGCTCACCGGATACTGCGCAACTTGCACCGATTCGCCAACTGCGGACTACGGCGGCGCCGGCCATTGCCGTGGAAGTCTCCAGTGTTTCGGTTGAGAATCGTTCGGAACTGGATCGCATGATGCCCGGAGTAGCCGATGCGATTGCAAAAGGGGTGGCGGCGTTTCGCCCATCGTACGTAGTGCCAGTCATGCCGGGCACCCCGATGACGGTGCAGCCATGAATGCCAAGTGGCGGCTCTGGCTCGCGGGCATTTTGCTTGTGGCGGTAATCGGTGCGGCCCTATACTTCCCTGCCTTACGGCGGCAGGTCTACAAAGCCAAAACGCTCACAGAAAAAACGGCCGAGCAGGCGCGCCGAGAATTGCTTCCACCGACGCCGGTCACCAGTAGTGAGCCGCGAGTGCAGGCCAAGATGTTCTGGGGCTCGCGCTCGGGCGACGGTACGCTCGTTCCAGTCATGATCGAGCTTCCGCTCTCCAGCGATGCCACCCTGCGTGCCAAAGAGATTCTGAATACGTTGCTAGCGGGGCCGGTCGATCCGGAAGCTCGGACTGTGCCGCCGGATGCGGCGCTTCTGGGTTTTTATATTCTGCCCGATGGAACCGCGGTGGCTGATTTTTCCGAAGCTTTGGCTAACTCCATCCCGTCGGGGATCCAAAGCGAACAGCTTGCCGTCGACTCCATCACGCGAACACTCGAAGCCAATGTGCCGCAAGTCCAGCGCCTGAAAATCCTGATCCATGGGCAGGAAGTAGATACGCTCGCCGGGCATTTGGATTTGACCCAGACTTTCCTGGTCAATGGCTCGGCCTCAGCAGCACCTAGCCCGCGGTCGCGTCTGTCCTCTCTCACGGCGCCTGTTCAGAAGGCGATTGAGAGAGTTAAGGGCGCCACCAAACCAAGATAAGAAAAACTGCTCTGCTGGAGGGCATAGCGCCGCTTTCGATTCCGGACTATCCTTGAGTCGCTAAAAATTCAATTCACGATGCAGGAGGTCCATTGAGAAGCGACGGGCGCCACCCTGACCAGATCCGCCAGCTCAAGATCACACCGGACTTTATCTCGCAAGCCGAAGGCAGCGTGCTGATTGAGCTCGGCAAAACGCGGGTGATTTGCACGGCCACCGTGGAAGACGGTGTGCCGTCGTTTCTGAAAGGCACTGGAAAAGGCTGGGTCACGGGCGAATACGGAATGCTGCCGCGCGCGACCGAAGAACGAACCACCCGAGAAGCTACGCGGGGCAAACAATCCGGCCGAACGCTGGAAATCCAGAGGCTGATCGGGCGTTCCTTGCGAGCCGTAACCGATCAAGAAGCGCTTGGCGAACGCACGGTTTGGATCGATTGCGACGTGATCGAGGCCGACGGTGGCACGCGCACCGCATCGATCACCGGGGCATTCGTGGCGCTCGCACTGGCGATGGAACGGCTGGTGGCTGCGGGCATGCTGCGCAGTTCGCCGCTCATTGATAGCGTGGCGGCAACCAGCGTGGGTATCGTGGATGACGCTTCGCTCCTGGACTTGTGCTACGAGGAAGATTCGCGGGCCGAGATTGATATGAATGTGGTCATGACCGGAAGCGGCGATTTTGTGGAAATCCAAGCGACCGCCGAGGGTCGCCCGTTCACGGGCGGCGAACTGCAAGAACTGCTCGTTCTTGCCGCCGCCGGAATTCGCAGGTTGAGCGAGGAGCAACGCACCGTGCTGCCCGCAAAATTTCTGGGCGGCCGATGAGGGCGGCCCCGCGTTCACGAAAACTGGTTGTCGCATCGGGGAATCCAGGGAAGCTGGCAGAGTATCAGATCCTGGCGGCAGGCCATGCGCTGGAGCTGGAACTGCTCGCGAATTTCTCCGCCATCTCTGAATTCCCGGAAGATGCTCCAACGTTTGGCGAGAATGCGGTGGGGAAGGCATTGTACTACTCGAGGTATTCGCCTGAACCCGTGTTCGCCGACGATTCGGGGTTGGTCGTTCCCGCGCTCGATGGAGCCCCCGGCGTTTTGTCCGCGCGCTACGCCGGTATGGGTGCGAGCAGCGAACAGCGCAACACAAAATTACTAGCAGCGATGCAGGGCAAGCAGGGAGGGGAACGGACCGCCTACTTCGTGTGTGTAATCGCGCTTGCTCAGCACGGACGCTGCGTGGCGGTGGTTTCCGACAAAGTCGACGGTGAGATTCTTGAGCAGCCCTGCGGTGTCGGCGGATTCGGCTACGATCCAATTTTCTATTTTCCCCCTTTGCACAAGTCGCTGGCGGAAGTCAGCGCGGAACAAAAAAACGAGCACAGTCACCGGGGAAAAGCGTTCCGGCGGCTCATGCACTTGCTTGAATAGAGCCGGACTACGCTTGCGAGCGGGAATTCGCGTACCATAACCGAGCCACATCAGTGGAGAGCACGCATGGCGATTGAGAAGAAGGCCAAGAAAGCTGTCAAAAAAGCAATCAAGAAAGCCGGCAAGATCGCTGCGTCTGTCAAATCCCAAGTCAGAAAATCGACGGCCGGCGCGGCCAAAGGCAACGACCCCAAACGCGTCGCTGCCATTCTTGCCAAGCTCGACGAAGCTTATCCCGCAGCCACCTGCGAGCTGAAACACGAGAACGCGTTTCAACTCCTGATTTCGACGATTCTTTCGGCGCAATGCACAGACGTGCGCGTGAATCAGGTCACTCAAGAGCTGTACAAAAAATATAAGACGCCCAAGGATTTTGCGTATGCCAATCCCACCGAGCTCGAGACTGAAGTTCGGCCGACCGGCTTTTTTCGCAATAAGACCAAGTCCATCATTGGGGCGAGCAAAGGGATTATCGAGAACTTTGGCGGCGAAGTTCCGCGCACGATGGAGGAACTCCTGACATTACCGGGCGTGGCGCGGAAAACTGGCAATGTCGTCCTGGGCACCGCCTATGGCATTGCCAGCGGCATCGTAGTGGACACGCACGTACAGCGTTTATCGAATCGCCTGGATCTGACGCGCAACGAAGATCCCAAGAAAATCGAGCAGGACCTGATGTCTGTGATTCCGCAGAACAAATGGATCATCTTCTCGCATCAACTGATCTGGCACGGCCGCCGCGTCTGCGTCGCTCGCAATCCTAAATGCATGGTCTGCAACCTGGAACGCATCTGCTATTCCGACGACAAGACCATATGATTTGGTGATATTGCGCGCTCTACTTTGCTTCGAACGCTTGCAAAATTTCCGCGGACCATAGCGGCAACTGTTCCTGACTTCTGGCATTTTGTTCCGCAGCGGTTTGGTTATAGAGCACCAGCAATTTTCGCGGATCAAGCATCGTTTGGATCAGCATATCGCGTCCAAAGCGCTTTTCGACCATTACAGCCATCTCGTATCCCACGGTGTACCACGGCCCTTGGACTCCAAAGAACGACGACGCCTTTTCGCTGATAGCTTCCTGGCTTGCAAACTTGCCGTGCAAAATGTTCAGGAAAAAAGAATTTACTGCGAGCAAATCGCCACTGAAATTGGCCATGTCGTGGTCCCAGCGAGCCTGCTCCTCCTTGCTACTCGCCGCGTGCGGATGCACATCTGGACCGCCGGCCGCCGCCAGCATCGCCAGTCCTTCTCCAAATGCTCCTGTCCACTCCGCGACCGTTTTCGCGCGCTCAGGTAAGGACTCAATTTGCTTCTCATAGTTCACTTCCCCACTGGCGAGCCCGATGTGGTGCAGTTCGTGCTTCACCGTATTCATGAATTTTGCGGCACTTATGGCGGGATCGAGGTATAGAAAGATTGCCGGATCAGTGGAAACTTCCCAGACAAAGCTGTTCGTTTGCGGTTTGATGACCGGATACACTTTCGCGTGAATCACCGCGGACGACGGAAGATACCGCAGAACACTTTCCGCCGCGGCTTGCAAGTCGGCTTGTTTCCAACGTTCGAGTGTGTTTCGCAGTTCTGCAGCGCGTACCAGTAAGGAGTCGGATAGCACAAATTGCTTGAAATCCTCATCCGTTAGGGTACTCCGGTCATTGAATCGTTTCGCCGTTTCTGTTTCGCGCTGTTTTAGCCGCCGATATGGCTCCGTCGCAAACAGTTTTTGCCATTGCGGACCAAGGATCGCCTTCCCGGCTGCTCGTTCGGCAAGAATATCCAAAACCTGGTCTGCTTCACTTGTATCCACAATGAGCTGCACGCGGTTGTTTTCCGAAGGCGGTGTGGCCGAGACCCATGGCATCACACTCAAAAGTACGGCCGCAAGAACACATATGGGCATGGGACGCACCTCTGATCGATTGGACGAAACAGCAGTACGGAAGGTAGTAAAGCCAACAACAACTTGCAAAATCGCAAAGCAGTTGCAGCTTTGACTTGCGCTGACGGCTGTGCGATAACCTGTGAGCAATGGCGGATACGAGGAACCCTCGGTTCGCTCCCTCCCAAGAAACGCTAATTGCTGGATTCACGCTTGTTGCAATAGCCTTGCACCTTGTTCTTCATTATGCCCTGCACTTCCCTCCATTTCGTTCCAACCTTCCGCTCTTTGCCGCGCTCCTCATCGGCGGCGCTCCCTTGCTTTGGGAACTACTGAAAAGAGTCTGGCGGCGGGAATTCCGCTCGGACCTGCTCGCGGGAATTTCGATCATTACCGCGGTGCTGCTGCACCAATATTTAGTGGCAGCCATCGTGGTACTGATGCTTTCTGGAGGTGAAGCGCTCGAGTCGTTCGCCACGAACCGGGCCTCCTCGGTCCTGGATGCGATGGCGCGGCGCATGCCGAGCGTCGCTCATCGAAAAACGGCCGGCGGCCTCGTGGATATAAAACTGACGGAGATAAGGATCGGTGACGAACTCACGGTATTGCCTCACGAAATCTGTCCGGTAGACGGAACGGTGCTGGAAGGGCACGGCGTCATGGACGAGGCCTATCTCACTGGCGAGCCGTACGAAATTTCCAAGACACCAGGCTCCATGGTGATTTCTGGCGCAATCAACGGGGAAGCGCTATTGATCATTCGAGCCGAAAAACTCGCGGAAGACTCACGCTACGCGCGCATTATGCAAGTGATGCGTCAAAGCGAACAACAGCGACCAGTGCTGCGTAGGCTGGGTGATCAACTGGGCGCCTGGTATACGCCAGTCGCACTGGGAATTGCCGGCGCGGCGGCGATGCTCAGCGGTACTTCGGAGCGCTTCCTCGCGGTCGTGGTCATCGCTACGCCTTGTCCGCTGCTTCTTGCCATTCCTACAGCCATCATCGGCGCCATCTCCCTTGCCGCGCGCCGCGCCATCATCATCAGAAATCCTGCCGTCCTTGAACAGGTGGAGAAGTGCCAGACGCTGATCTTCGACAAAACCGGAACGCTGACTTATGGCCGACCTACCCTGACCGAGGTTGTTTGTGCTTCAGGCTTCGAACGCACGCAGGTCATGCAACTGGCCGCCAGCCTGGAGCAGTATTCGAAACATCCCTTGGCGAGCGCTATTGTATCGGCTGCACATCACGAAAAGATTGTGGTGCTTGCGGTGGAGAAAATCAGCGAACGTCCGGGCGAAGGCCTGCGCGGTACCATCAGCGGCCATTCCGTCCAAATCACCGGGCGTAAAAAAGTGGAATCGCTCAATTTACCTTTGCCGCCGCTGGAAAGTGGGTTGGAGTGCCTGGTGTTTATCGGCGGTCAATATGCCGGTGCGATTCGGTTCCACGACGCGCCACGCAAAAACAGTGCGTCCTTTATTCAGCACCTGGAACCAAAGCACAACGTTCGCAAAGTGATGTTGCTCAGCGGTGACCGCGAATCTGAGGTTCGATATCTAGCCGAAAGTGTGGGCATAGCCGAGATTCACGCCGGCAAAAGCCCCGAAGAAAAAGTGGCTATCGTGAAACAGGAAACCGCGAAAGGGCGTACGTTGTTTGTCGGTGATGGTATCAACGATGCTCCCGCGCTGACCGCGGCTACCGTAGGGGTAGCTTTCGGCTCGCAAAATGACATCACGACGGAAGCCGCCGACGCCGTGGTTCTAGAAGCCGCGCTCGAAAAGATTGATGAGCTCATGCATATTGGCCGGCGCATGCGGAACATAGCGTTGCAGAGCGCGCTGGGCGGCATGGCCGCCAGTGTCATCGGCATGCTGGCGGCCGCATTTGGATATCTACCGCCAATCTGGGGCGCCGTAGGTCAGGAGGTCATCGATTTGTTAGCGGTGCTTAACGCGGTGCGCGTGGCGTTGCCTACTGAAGATCTTCAGGATTTCTAGCGGCACATAATAGCATCAAGGTTTTGCATCGCTCTGCGGCGGCTGTGTACTCGACTGGCTCCCTGAGTGTTGTTGCTGGGACT
>Ga0335076_10000726_pt1 | contig 30823 bp, 22 predicted proteins | sample Lox_Sample_25_FD_206717 | JGI IMG/M metagenome (GOLD analysis project Ga0335076, IMG submission 206717) | Soil microbial communities from Loxahatchee National Wildlife Refuge, Florida, United States - Lox_Sample_2.5 | ecosystem: Environmental > Terrestrial > Soil > Wetlands | place: USA... | reverse complement strand
GACGAAGCGGGCGAACGCCGCCGGCTCGCCGAAACGCGCCGTCGGCGCAAACAGCCCTGTCGGCTGGTATCCCCAGGACGGATCGTACGGGTGTTCGGTTACCGGCAGCAGCTCGATATGCGTGAATCCCATGTCGCGGACGTAGGGAATCAGACTATCCGCCAGTTCGTCGTAGCTGAGGAAGCGCCCGTCGGCATGGCGGCGCCACGATCCGAGGTGGACTTCGTACATGGAGACGGCCGACCGCCGATGATCGGCGCCGGAGCGGTTCGACATGTAGGCGCCGTCGCTCCAGCGAAAAGCGTCGACGCTGGCGACGACCGATGCCGTCTTTGGCCTGAGTTCGGCGGCAAAGCCGTAGGGGTCGCTTTTGAGCGGCAGCAGGCGGCCGTCGGACGCGACGATTTCAAACTTGTAGACGACGCCTTCCGCGAGTCCCGGAATGAAGATCTCCCACAAGCCGGAGCCCGTCCGCTTGCGCATGACGTGCCGGCGCCCGTCCCAGGCATTGAAATCGCCGACGACGGAGACGCGGCGGGCGTTGGGCGCCCAGACGGCGAAGACGACACCATCGACGCCTTCGTGACGGATGAGGTGCGCGCCGAGCTTGTCGTAAAGGCGGAGATGGGTGCCTTCGGCGCCGTAGTAGTCGTCAAGCGGACCGAGGACCGGGCCGAACGCATAGGGATCGATGAAGGTCCAGCGGTCCTGCGCATTGGACGCGTCGTAGCGGACCGGCCGGCGACCGCCGAGCTCGACCTTGCCTTCGAAGAAGCCGGCTGGATGCCGCTGTTCGAGTTCGCCGATTGCCGACCCGTCGAGCGTAACGGCGGCGACCCGGTCGGCACCGGGCACGAAGGCACGCGCCACCCAGGCACGGCCGCGCTGATGCAGACCCAGCACGGCGAACGGGTCCTCGTGCCGGCCCGACACGACGGCCTCGACATCATCCTCGCTTGCTCTCCAGCTGGGCGATCGCATCGGCCCCGGTCCAACCTCAGCCAGTCGGGACATTCCAGATGTCCCGCGCATATTCCCGGATCGTCCGATCGGACGAGAACCAGCCCATGTGAGCCGTGTTCCGTATCGTCCTGCCGAGCCATCCCGATCGGTCGCTCCACAGCGCGTCAACGCGGCGCTGCGCCGCCTCATAGGCGGCAAAGTCCGCCGTCACCATGAACCAGTCGCTGGCATAGAGGCCGTCGACCAGCGAGCGGTAGCGGCCTTGGTCGTCCGGCGAGAAGACGCCACCGGCGACCGCGTCGAGCACGTCCTTCAGCTCCGGCGTCCGCTCGATCGTCGCGCGCGCATCGTTGCCGGAGCGGCGACGCTCCTCCACCTCTGCCGCCGTGAGCCCGAAGATGACGATATTGTCCTCGCCGACATGCTCGCGAATTTCGACATTGGCACCGTCGAGCGTGCCGATGGTGAGGGCGCCGTTGAGGGCGAACTTCATGTTCCCCGTGCCCGAGGCCTCCATGCCCGCCGTCGAGATCTGCTCGGACAGGTCGGCAGCGGGGACGATGACCTCGGCCAGGCTCACATTATAGTTGGGAATGAACACCACCTTCAGCGCGCCGCGCACCGCCGGGTCGTTGTTGATGACCGCTCCCACGTCGTTGATGAGCTTGATAATGAGCTTGGCCTGGACGTAGCTCGCCGCGGCCTTGCCGGCGAAGATCTTGACTCGCGGCACCCATTGCCTGTCCGGGTGCGCGCGCATGGCGTTGTAGAGGGCGACGGTCTCGAGCAGGTTGAGCAGCTGCCGCTTGTACTCGTGGATCCGCTTGATCTGCACATCGAACAGGGCGGCCGGGTCGACGGTGATGCCCAGGCGCCGTGCGATCAATCCGGCGAGCCGCTCCTTGTTGGCCAGCTTGACCTGCGCAAACCGCGCCTGGAAGCTGCTGTCGTCGGCGACCCGCTCCAGTTCGGATAGCGCATCGACATCGTCGAGAAAGCGATCGCCGATCGTTTCGCGCAGCAGGGACACCAGACCAGGGTTCACCTGCTGCAGCCAGCGGCGCGGCGTGATGCCGTTCGTCTTGTTGGTTATCCGATCCGGGTAGAGGGCATGGAGGTGCTTGAACACCGTTGCTTTCATGAGATCCGTGTGCAGCGCTGACACGCCGTTTATGCGATGGGAGCCGACAAAAGCCAGCTGCCCCATGCGAACACGCCCATCATGATCGGCGATCAGCGAGACGGCACCCAGCGCCCCGTCGTCGCCGGGCAGGCGGGCGCGGGCCTCTTCGATGAGCTTGCTGTTGATGGCGTAGATGATCTGCATGTGGCGCGGCAGCAGCCGCTCCAGCAGCTGGATCGGCCAGCTTTCGAGGGCCTCGGGCAGCAGCGTGTGATTGGTGTAGGACGTGGTCGCCCGCACGATGTCCCATGCCTCGTCCCAGGCGATGCCGTGCAGGTCGACGAGAAGCCGCATCAGTTCGGCGACGGCGATGGCCGGGTGCGTATCGTTGAGCTGGATCGCAGCCTGATCGGCGAGGTTGCGGAGATCCGGGAACTGCTGGAGGTGCCGGCGCACCAGATCCTGCAGTGACGCCGAGGTGAAGAAGTACTCCTGGCGCAGCCGCAGCTCCTGTCCCGCCGGCGTCGCATCGGACGGGTACAGCACGCGCGTGATGCTTTCCGCGCGCGTGCGTTCGTTGAGAGCGCCGACATGGTCGCCGCGGTTGAATGCGTCGAGCCTGATCGGATCGAGAGAGCGTGCGCTCCACAGGCGGAGCGTGTTCACGCGCCTGGCGCGCCAGCCGACGATCGGCGTGTCATAGGCGACGGCGAGGACGACTTCGCCCGGCTTCCAGGCGTGCTGCATCATGCCGGATTCGCCCGCCGTCGCCTCGACGGCGCCGCCGAATCCGATCTCATAGGCGCACTCCTGGCGCTCGAACTCCCAGGGGTTGCGGTGCAGCAGCCAGTCCTCCGGCAGCTCGATCTGCCATCCTTCCATGATCTTCTGGCGGAAGAGCCCGTGGTCGTAGCGGATGCCGTAGCCGAAGGCCGGTATGTCCAGCGTCGCCATGCTCTCCATGAAGCAGGCCGCCAGCCGTCCCAGACCGCCGTTGCCGAGCGCCGCGTCGGGCTCGAGCTCGGCAACGACATCGAAGTCGACATCGAGGCTCGCCAACGCCTCGCGGACCGCCTGCGTCAAACCAAGGTTGCTGACGGCATCGCGCAACAGACGGCCGATCAGGAACTCGAGCGACATGTAGCAGACGCGCTTGCGTCCGGTGTGGTAGGTGTCGCGGGCCGATGCCATCCACCGGTCGATGACGCGATCACGTATGGCCAGCACCGTCGCGAACCACCAGTCATGGTTGCGGGCGACGACCGGGTCCTTCCCGACCGAGTAGGTGAGCTTGGCGAGGATCGCCGCGCTCAGACTGTCCGAGTCATCGCTGCGTGCCTGCGGTACTTGTGTCGGCGTGCGCTCTGCGCCAGGCCGGATCCGGTTCACGGGACTGCTCATGAGCCGACCGCACCCTGCGCCCGCAGCGTCGCCAAGGTTGCATCGAGGTCGAATCCGGGTTCTTGCCTGTCCATGGTCAGTTGCCCTTCGCTGGCATGCACGATCCCTCCGTCAGAGCGGCGTCCACGTCGGCCGCCGTCGGCAAGTCCGCCCCGCGCCGGCTGCAGGTAATCGACGACGCGACGACGGCATAGCTCAGCACCGACCCGAGCGTTTCGGCGTCGCAGTCGGCGAGCCGCTCCGGCGAGAGCCGTCCCGCCTTGCGCAGGCCGACGAGCAGAGCCGCGCTGAAGGTGTCGCCGGCGCCGACGGTGTCGACCACCTTGACCTTGCGGCCGGGCACCTCGACGGAGGTGGTTCCGAGAAAGGCGACCGCCCCGCGGGCGCCGAGCGTGACCACGACGAATGCCGGCCCCTGCGTCATCCAGTCGCGCGCCACTTCGGCGATCGAAGCGTCCGGTCCGTAGGCGGTCGCGATGTCTTCCTCGCTGGCCTTGACCAGCGTCGCCGTGCGCAGAAACCGCCGGAACTGGCTGGGCCAGTTCCTGATGTCGCCGATCACGGTCGGCCGAATGTTGGGATCGAGATAGATGACGCGGCGGCCGGCCTCGCGCTCCGCCAGGCTGAGATAGGCGTCGGCGACAGGTTCGACGACCAATGTGTAGGATCCGAAGGTCAGTGCCTCGATTTCCGGCGCCAACGTCGGCTTCAGGTCGGCGACGGTCATGCTGCGGTCGGCGGCGCCTTCGCCGTGGAATGAGTATTGGGGCTGGCCGTCACGGTCCGTCGCGACGACGCTGATCGTCGTCAGCCGCGGCGTTCGCATCGCGTAGTCGAGATTGACGGTCTCCCGGGCGAGCACGTCGGTCAAGAGTCTCCCGAACCGGTCCGTGGACAAACCGGTGCAGAGCGCCGAGGGACACCCCAGGCGGGCCAGACCGATCGCGACGTTGAACGGAGAGCCGCCGGCGACCGCCTCGGCCGGAAGCCGGACGCCGTCCTCGCCGAGGATGAACAGATCGACGAGCGCTTCGCCGCAGACGAGGATCATCGCGCTGACCCACCTTGATGATGGTCGAACCGCATCAGCGATACTCCTTGAACAAGACGTCGCGATCGATGGCGAAGTTGGCGATGAGCGGAACGCTTGCCCCTCCCATGACCCTGGCATCACCGCCGATCGTTCCCTCGGCGACGGCGAAGGGCGAGAGGCCCTGTCGATCCAGCCCGTCGAGCTTATCACGCACCGTGCCCGCAAGCCGACTCCTGACGGCGGCGGGGAATGCGCCGTCGATGATCACCGCCTCGCAATCGACGACCGCGGCGGCCGACAGCGCGGCGATGGCAAGGCTCGTCGCCGCTTCCTCGATCCATTCGTCGAGCGGCTGGCCCAGTTCGGCCCAATCGCCCGGGTTCCGCCAGAGAACCATCGGGTCCAGCCCGAACCGCGCCAGTTTCTTTTCGAGGACGTAGATCGACGCACTGCGAATGAGCTGCTGGGCGCCGCCCGTCGCGCCCATTGCCGGGACGGCCATCGAGCCGAGCGCGCCGGCGTTGCCGTTGCGTCCCTGGAACAGGCTGCCGTTCAACACGATGCCGCCGCCGACGAACGACCCCACGAAGAAATAGACATAGTCCCGGAACCGACTGCCGCTGCCGAAGATCAACTCCGCGGCGCAGGCGGCGGTTGCATCGTTGCAGAGATGGACCGGGCCGCGAAACGTGCGGGCGATCTCTTCCTCGATGTCGAAACCTCGCCACTCCCGGAGGACCTCATGCGGCGCGCCGATCTCGGTTTCCCAATTCCATATCTCGAAGGGTGCGGCGATGCCGACGCCGCAGACGCGGGCGCGCTGCTCCGGCGTGAGGCCGTGCGTCACGCTCTCATAGCCCTCCGCGAACAGGCGGATCGTCTGCGCCGGAGTCGGATATCTATAGGTGCTGCGCGCCGTTCCACGGATCCCGCCGGCCAGATCGAGCAGCATCAGGTCGGCGCCGCGACGCCCGATCTTGAGGCCGAGGGCGAAGGCGCCGCCCGGGTTGAGCGATATCGGAACCGGCGGTTGACCGATGCCTCCGCGCTTGGGCTTCTCCCTCAGCACCAAGCCGTCCGCCTCCAGCTGTCTGATGATGATCGAGACGGTCTGCGCCGACAGCCCCGTCAGCCGCGCGATCTCCGCCTTGGGAAGGCTGCCGTGACGTCGGATCAGCGAAAGCGCCAGCCGCTCGTTGTAGAGGCGGACGCCGCTCTGATTGGTGCCGCGCGCCGGGTCAGCGGACCGGAACGGCCTCGCCGCCGATCCAGTCCAGCCATCCATCTGTACGGTCATCGCAATCTAACCAATTGAAATAACGCGATATCGCTCGAGAGTAGTGCCCGCTATCGGAAATCATATCGACGGCCGACGCTTGCGTCAATAATTAAATCATAGTGATTTATTAACATGACGGGTCGTGCGAAATGCCGTCAGCAACCGGCGCAGAAGCCATGCGGCTCGTCTGCTCAGCTCGGCGGAGCGTCCTGCCTGGCATGATTGGATTTGAGGCCGATCAAATTCTTGATTCGTCGGCATCGTCATCCGCGAACGCCGGCGATTGAGCGACGGATTCCCGCCTCGGTCGCGATTACGCGGTCGGGCATGATGCCGCGGCCAAGGCGGCGGCAAGAATGGTGCGCTCCATCGCGCATAAGATTCGCATTTGTTGCGCGCACCGCCTTTCGTCGAGAGACGGAACGCAATGATGCTTGACTTCGCGGACGCGAGTAGCGAATCTTCACGCGTGGTCATTTGAGCCGACCGGCTTGCAGCCACGTTAAACAAGTCGCTAAAAGGTCGGGAGCAGGACGCCCCGGTCTTAGGCATCTGATGGATGCACCGGGGCTTTCTTTTTGCCCTGGCTGCCAGAAAATGAGGGCCAGAGTGGCAACAGACCCTGCAGCATTTGCGAATCTGCGACGGCGATTGCGAACGAGTTCCATCTTCGCGGGCGTGCGTCATGGCTTCGGTGTGACACCCGAAGCCCTCTTCGTATCTTCGGGCACCTGCTGCTCCGACGACATCCAGCCTGAACCCCGAAATCGTCCGTTCTGAATGGAGGCAGTCATATGAAACCCTTGCGCCGCCTTCCGCCTTTGAACGCGCTGCGGAGCTACGAGGCTGCCGCGCGCCACCGGAGCTTCACCAGGGCCGCCGGCGAGCTCGGCGTCACGCCCGCTGCCGTCAGTCATCAGGTGAAGATGCTCGAGGACCATATCGGTGTCGCGCTGTTCCAACGGGTCAACCGCCAGCTCATCCTGACGGACGCCGGCGAGGCGTGTTTGCCCGGCATCCGCCAGGCGTTCGACGGGCTCACCAATGCCATCGACGCGATCAGCACGGCCGGACGGCAAGGAGTCCTGACGGTCAGCGTGGCGCCCTCGTTCGCCAGCAAATGGCTGCTGCCGCGGCTGGAACGCTTCAAGGCTCTGCACCCCGACATCGACGTGCGCGTGTCGGCATCGATGCAGCTCGTCGACTTCGCCAGCGGTGAAGTCGATGTCGCCATCCGCTACGGCTCCGGCCGATATCCCGGCCTCGCATCCCAGCGGCTCATCAGCGAAGCCGTCGTTCCCGTGTGCAGCCCCAAGCTTCTTGAAGGCTCGCATCCCCTGCGCTCGCCGGCCGATGTTGCCTTGTACACGCTGCTGCACGACGACAGCCCGGACGACGATCAGTCCTGCCCGACCTGGGAAATGTGGCTGAAGGCCGCCGGCGTGGACGGCGTCGACGCCACGCGCGGCCCGCGCTTCAACCAATCGAGCCTCGTTCTCGAGGCTGCGATTCTCGGCCAGGGAATCGCGCTCGCCAAATCGACCATCGCTGCGGCGGATCTGGCCGAAGGCCGGGTCGTCAAGCCGTTCGAACTGACGCTGCCGCTCGACCTGGCCTACTATGTCGTCTATCCGGAATCGAAGACGCTCATGCCGAAGGTCGACGTCTTCGTCCGTTGGCTGCAGGAGGAGGCCAGTCCGACCAGCGTTGCGCCCGCGCCGCGGCGCGCGCCTGCTCGCCGCGACACTGGTCGTGTCATCCCGAACAAGGCCGCCGCGCCTGGACCGGTCATGCCGAAAGAACTTCGCCGCGTCGAGACCGCGCGGCGGGCAGTCGGATAGCTCGGAGCCGGGCGGTTCCTGCGACGCCCGGCTCCACCGCGTGAAACCCCCATGCGAAACGAGCGCCGATCCCGGACTGGGATCGGCGCTCGCGCATTACTGGAACCCACCGCGCGCCCGCAAACGAGCTCAGCAGAGAGAGCGCGTCACTGCCCAGGTTTGTAGATCTGGTCGAACACGCCGCCGTCGGCAAAGTGCGTGCTTTGCGCTTTCTGCCAATCGCCGAACACTTCGGCCAGCGTGAACAACGGCAGCTGCGGAAAGTCCTTGGCGTGCCGGGTTGCAACCTCGGCCAGCTGCGGCCGGTAGAAATGCTTCGCAACCAATTCCTGTCCATCCGGCGTGTAGAGATACTCGAGATACGCTTGCGCCACCGCGCGCGTGCCGTGCTTGTCGACGATCTTGTCGACAACGGCGACGGGCGGCTCGGCGAGGATGCTCACGGACGGCACGACGATTTCGACCTTCTCAGGACCGAGTTCCTTGATGGCGAGGAAGGCCTCGTTCTCCCACGCCAATAAGACGTCGCCAATCCCCCGTTCGACGAACGTCGTCGTCGATCCGCGCGCTCCGGTGTCGAGCACGGGCACGTTGCGATAAAGATTGCCGACGAACTGCTTTGCCTTCTCATCCGTGCCGCCGCTCTGACGCAGGGCGAATCCCCAGGCCGCGAGATAGTTCCAACGCGCGCCGCCCGAGGTCTTCGGGTTCGGCGTGATGACCTGGACATCCGATTTCACCAGATCGGACCAATCCTTGATGCCCTTCGGATTGCCCTTGCGGACGAGGAAGACGATCGTCGAGGTGTAAGGCGAGCTGTTGTTGGGCAGCCGCTTCTGCCAATCGGCGGCGATCAAGTCCGATTTCGCGATCGCATCGATGTCGTAAGCCAGCGCCAGAGTAACGACATCCGCTTCCAGCCCGTCGATCACGGCGCGGGCCTGTTTGCCGGAGCCGCCGTTCGACGTGTTGACGGTCAGATCGTCGCCGGTCTTTGCCTTCCATACCTTGGCGAAGACCTCGTTGTAGTCCTTGTACAGCTCACGCGTCGGATCATAGGAAACATTGAGCAGCGTGACCGCCGCCGCCGTCGCACGCCGCAACGGCAGAACCCCCGCGATCAATGCCCCGCCGGCGATGGCGGCCCCCCGCCGCAAAGCCGATCGACGGCTGATGGGCGCGGGGACCTGCCCCGTCGATCGTCCGCGTCCTCGAATCTCGCTCATATCGGTCGCTCCTTGGTGTGTAGGTTGGCATCGGGCTGCTCTGCAGCACCACATCAACTCTGGCGGCGACCGCGGCGGCGGCCAACCAAGAAAATCTATGGACCCATTGTAGAATTTGTCGCGTGTGCGCTGCGACTTCTGCGTCCATATCGCACCTGCCCCCCGACTCACCAGGGCTGGCCATCCAGCGTGCGAGATTGCGCCAAACTCTACCCAGGACTCGACGCGGGGGCCAATTCATTTTCATGCCGTAGTCCGTGATTGGCGCCGACGTAGCGTCGGACCGAACCTGTTTCAAATCAGCGTGCCGCCCCGGCCGCCAGCTTCTCCTCGGCAGGAGCCACGAACCGTTCTTCGATACGGGCGGCCAGCTGCCAGCACTGCTCGCGAATGTCGGGGACCGATGTGATTTCCCAAAAGTGGCCGCGCGTGACGGGACCTAATGCAAAGATGCACCGGGACGGCACGCCCCACCGATTCACGAGTGCGGACTCCGCTGTCACGTCGAGACCGAGCTTGAGCGGGTCGGGACGCGCCATTCCCTGCGCCAGAAGATCCTGCACCAGGACACTGTCGATCCGACCGTAGTCGCACTGCGGCCCGGAGCAGTCTATCACGCGCGCCACCCGCAGGGTCTCGAGTTGATCCGATCCGCGTCGCCGAAGCGCGACGCTGACGCCATGTCGATCGGGCGCCATCGACTGCACGCGCGCCGCCCACACGCTGAGCTGGCGGCTGCGAATCGCCCGGTCGATCGCGTCCGCCACCTTCGGCGCCATGCGGTGCCGGTGCACGTCCCACCACGGCCGCAAATGACGGAGGAAGCGCCGCTTCTGCGCGCTCGAAAGGCCTTGCCAGATCCGCTGCGTATGCGGCCGCAGGGCATCGACGACGGAGCGCCACACCTCCGCCTCGTCGCCACGCTCTTGAACTTGCTTGCGCACCAGCTGCAACAGCGCAACGACCGACGAGGTATCTATCCGCGACAGCTCCGGCAAGCGATGTGGCGGCGCCTCGCCGTGCCGACGCGGCAACAGACCGCGTCGCGACACGGCATAGATTGGACCTCTGTATGCCTGGTCGAGCAACGAGATGACCGTGTCGACCATGGTCAACCCGGTCCCGATCAGGAGCACGGGCGATTCAGGGTCGAGATCCGCGAGTGCCTGCGGCCGCCAGGGATTGCCATAGTAGTGGCCGGCCGCGTCGTCATGCGGGAAATTGCCGATCGCGAGGACGGCGGCATCCACCTCATATCGCCGCCCGCCGCGCACCTCGACGCTAAGGCTGCGGGAGCGCTGCCTGATCGCGACTGCTTCGTCCGGCACCAGATAGAGGTTGCGGCCGTTGCCACGTTGCCAGATCTCATTACCGAGGAGTTCCTGGATGTAGGTACCGTAGAGGTGCCGCGGAACAAAGGTGTCGGCGCCCTGTCCGTCGGTGTCGAGAGGGCCGTTTGCATCGGTGTAGCCGCGCAACCACTTGAGAAAATGCTCGGGCTCGTCGGCGAAGGCGCTCATGCGGCTCGCCCGGACGTTCAGAAGATGATTGGGATTGCCGGTCGAATAGGCCAATCCGCGGCCGAACTTCGTGTTGTTGTCGATGAGATAGATGCGAGCGCCCGGCAAGAAACGCCGCAGCAGCTGCACCGCCAGGAGAGAGCCGCTGAAGCCGGCGCCGATGATCGCGATTCGTGCGTTGCCTTCCGTTGTCACTGCTTCCTCCCTGCTCTCGATGAAAAGCGGCTCACCCGTTGCCGCGGGGTGATGATCGATCAAGCCAAGCGAAAGGTTGTGACGAAGGCGCACCTCACGATGTTCGACGCGGATGGCGGCGATGGTTGGTTCGATTTGCCCCCGGCGGCAACCAAGAATTTCTTGTAGAGAGCACAAGTTTTTCTGACTTGCGTCGGTCGCTTCCGGGCTTCGGGCCAAAGCCGAGGCTTGCGCCAAGGTTGCGACCGATCGAAACTGCTCCGGTCACCGGAGACGACGGGAGCTTACGGCCAATGACCAACGATCCGCGGAAGGACTGGCGTCACGACGGCGTGAGGGTCGTGCCGGCTTCGTCGCTCGATCCCAATACGGCGCAGACGCCGGGGATGTCGCGGGCGGCCGCGATCAACTTCGCCAGAGTCGGGGCCGAAAAGTTGTGGGCGGGCACGGTCACCATCCATCCCAACGCCAAGACCGGGGCGCATCATCACGGCGCTCTCGAGAGCATCATCTATGTGGTTCGCGGCCGCGCCCGCATGCGCTGGGGCGAGCGGCTGGAGTACGTCGCGGAAGCTGGCCCAGGCGACTTCATCTACGTCCCGCCCTACGTTCCGCACCAGGAGATCAACGCAGGGGCCGCCGAACCGTTGGAATGCATCCTCGTGCGCAGCGGCCAGGAACCCGTGGTGGTCAACCTGGATATCGAGCCGGTGGAGAAGCCGGAGAACGTTCCCTGGATCGATCCCATTCACCGGGCGTGACCGCCGCATCAGTATCGCACGCATCATTCTCGAGTCGAACCGACGGAGGTTCTGCGGCCGAGTGTCGCTGCCAGGGCCTCTGCCGTGCCGACTTGGGGTCCGAGATACCAGTTGGTTGACCTGCATCAAATCGACCGACGCCGCTGTCGCTATTTTGTCGTATTGTTCGTGCTAAGACCCGCGCAGAACCGCCAACCCCAGCGAACGAGGTGTGCGCCATGAATCAGGACCAGACGACGGCCGACACGCCTCGCACCCACGAGAACGACCCCTGGGCGGCCTGGATGGGCGCGAGCGCCGGCATGCCGTTTCCCGGTGGTCCGGCCCAGGATGCGTGGGCCTATTGGCGCGACGCGTGCCAACGCGCGGTGCTGTTCTGGGATGTGATGCGGCAACGCGGTGACAACTACTTCGCGAACACCGTGAAGACGGCGCCAAACGTCCTCAAGTTCGAATTCACGCTGGTTGCCGACGGCCGCAAGCTGCCGCGGCCGGTCAACTACGCTCTCGTGCGCATCACGCCGCCGGCGGGTGTCGAGATCGATCCGCGGAAGCGGCCGTTCGTCGTCGTCGACCCGCGGGCTGGCCATGGACCGGGCATCGGCGGCTTCAAGGCGGAAAGCGAGATCGGTGTCGCGCTCAAGGGAGGACATCCCTGCTACTTCGTCGGCTTCCTGCCGGAACCCATGCCGGGCCAGACGATCGAAGACATCATGAACGCCGAGGCCGCATTCCTTGAGCGCGTCATCGAACTGCACCCGGAGGCCGAGGGCAAGCCTGCCGTGATTGGGAACTGCCAGGCGGGCTGGGCGGTGATGATGCTGGCCGCGGTCAGGCCCGAGCTCTTCGGCCCGATCCTGATCGCCGGATCGCCGCTCTCCTATTGGACCGGCGTGCGCGGCAAGAATCCGATGCGCTACACGGGCGGGCTGCTCGGCGGCAGCTGGCTCACGGCGCTGTACGGCGATCTCGGCAACGGCAAATTCGATGGCGCCTGGCTCGTGGCCAACTTCGAGAATCTCAATCCCGCCAACACCTTGTGGACGAAGCAATACAACCTCTATTCCAAGATCGACAGCGAGGCGCCCCGCTACCTTGGATTCGAGGATTGGTGGGGTGCCCCGGTCCTGCTCAATGCCGAGGAGATCCAGTTCATCGTCGACCAGCTCTTCGTCGGCAACAAACTGGCCACCGCGGAGATCGTGACGTCCGCCGGTGCACGCCTGGACCTGCGCGACATCCGCTCACCGATCATCGTCTTCTGCTCGAAGGGCGACAACATCACGCCGCCGCAGCAGGCCCTCGGCTGGATCCTGGATCTCTACGAGAGCGTCGACGACATCCGCGCGCATGGGCAGACCATCGTCTATTCCGTGCACGAGTCGATCGGTCATCTCGGCATCTTCGTCTCCGGCTCGGTGGCGAAGAAAGAGCATGACGAGTTCGCCAGCAACATCGATCTGATCGACGTGCTCCCGCCCGGTCTCTACGAGGCGGTCATGACGCCGAAGGATCCGAACGATCCGACCGCCGACCTCATCGCCGGCGACTATCTCGTCCGCTTCGAGGCGCGCGACCTCGACGCCATCCGTTCGCTCGGCGGCAACGACATCGAGGACGAACGGAAGTTCGCCACCGTCGCACGCATATCCGAAATCAATCTCGGGCTGTACCGCACCTTCCTGCAGCCCTGGGTGCAGGCCTTCGCCAATGAGGCGTCCGCCGAGTGGATGCGCCGGCTGCATCCGCTGCGGCTGCAGTACGAGTTGTTCTCCGAGAGCAATCCGTTCATGCGCGCCCTGCTCCCGGTCGCCGAGCGCGTCCGTGGCGACCGGCAACCCGCGGCGGGCGAAAATCAGATGCTGCAAGCGCAAGGCGAGATGTCGAAGCAGATCGAAAAGATGCTGGAGAGCTATGGCGAGGTGCGGGACAGGGCCCTCGAAGAGCTGTTTCACGCCGTCTACGGGTCGCCGCTGCTGCAGGCCATGGTCGGCCTCAAGGCCAGCGATGCGAGTCCGCGCCGACACCCGGGTGCCGATGCCGAGCATGTGGCGGCCGTTGCCCGCCAGATCGCGGACTTCAAGGCGCGGATCGGCGAGGGCGGCCCGCGCGAGGCCGCAATTCGCGCCCTTCTTTACATCCGGTTGGCCGATGGAGCCGCCGACGAACGGGGACTGGCCTTGCTTCGCCGCGTCCGTGACGAGCATGGCGGCGGCCTCACGCTGGCCGAATTCAAGCAGCTTGTCCGCGAGCAGTTCTTCATGCTGCTGCTGGACCAGGAGCGCGCCCTCGGCGCGATCCCGTCCATGCTTGCGAAGGACCGGGAGGGCGCGGCGCGGGCCGCCCGCGACATGCAGCGGATGATCGAGGTCGTCGGCCTGAAGACGAAGGCGGCGCAGGCGCGGTTCGCCGAGGTCGACGCGATGTTCGCGGCAGTCGGAAAGACTCCGATCTTGGATGTCGATCGGCTCGGTGACGCTGTATCTGCCGGTTTCCAGACCGGCTCCGCCCCCCGCGCCCGGAATTCGAAGAAGACGGCCGCATGACTTCTTCGTCCGGGGTCCCGATGAGCGACGAACCCGAGGCGGTCCCGGCGCGTCGGCACGCGAAATACGACCGGCTGATCGCTGCGGCGGGCGAGATTCCGGCGGTGCCGACTGCCGTGGCACACCCCTGCGACGAGTCGTCGCTGAAAGGCGCGATCGACGCCGCCGCAGCCGGGATGATCCAGCCCGTCCTCGTCGGCCCGGAGGGAAAGATGCGCGGCGTCGCCGAAAGGCTCGGCCTCGATATGGGGTCAGCGGAGATCGTGGACGTTCCCCACAGCCACGCCGCGGCCGCCAAGGCGGTGGAGCTCGTCCGCACCGGCCGCGCCCAGCTCATCATGAAGGGCAGCCTGCACTCGGACGAACTGTTGGCGGAGATCACGCGGCGAGAGACCGGCCTCCGGACGGAGCGACGCATCAGCCACGTCTTCATCATGGACGTGCCGACCTATCCCAAGACCCTCTTCATCACCGACGCGGCAGTGAACATCTTCCCGGACCTCGAGGCCAAGCAGGACATCGTCCAGAACGCAGTAGACCTGCATATCGGGCTCGGCCTCGGGTCGCCGAAGGTCGCGATCCTCTCGGCGGTTGAGACCGTCACGCCAAAGATCCCGTCGACCATCGACGCGGCGGCGCTCTGCAAGATGGCCGACCGAGGCCAGATCGTCGGCGCCGAGCTGGACGGCCCGCTCGCCTTCGACAACGCCATCAGCCCCGAAGCGGCGCGGATCAAGGGCATCCGCTCCGCGGTCGCCGGCCAGGCCCAGATCCTGATCGTGCCGGACCTCGAGGCGGGCAACATGCTGGCCAAGAACCTGACCTTCCTTTCCAACGCGGATGCCGCCGGAATCGTGCTGGGCGCGCGCGTGCCGATCATCCTGACATCGCGCGCCGACGAGGTCAGGACGCGCATGGCCTCTTGCGCCATTGCAGCGCTCTACGCCGACAGCCTGCGCAAGAACCAGCCGGTGCGGGCCTGAGCCGATGGCGGAGACCATCCTGGTCCTCAACGCCGGCAGCTCCAGCATCAAATTCCAGCTTTTCGCGGTCGGCGGGGACTCCGGCCTCACGCGACGCTTGAAGGGGCAAGTCGACGGGATCGGCACGCGCCCGCATTTGCTCGCGAAAGGCAAGGACGGCGAGACGCTGGTCGACGATAGTTGGCCCGCGAACGCCGTCGCCGACGTGCCGGCCGCCCTGGACAAGACCATTGCCTGGCTGCAGCAGCAGCTGGGCGGGGCATTGCCGTCGGCCATCGGGCACCGCGTGGCGCATGGGGGCCCCGATTTCTCCGAACCGACGCTGATCGATGACGCGGTTCTCGACCGGCTGGCACGCCTGGTGCCTCTGGCTCCGTTGCATCAGCCGAACAACCTGGCGCCGATCCGGGCGATCCGGGCCCGGCGACCGGAGTTGCCGCAGGTGGCCTGCTTCGACACCGCTTTCCATCGCGGCCATTCCGAGGCCGCCCAGCGCTACGCCATCCCCGACGCGCTGCACAGCGAGGGCGTGCGCCGGTACGGGTTCCATGGCCTGTCCTACGAGTTCATCGCCTCCTCGCTGCCGCGGGTCGCACCGGCCATCGCCGGCGGCCGCGTGGTCGTCGCGCACCTCGGCAGCGGCGCGTCCATGTGCGGCATCGCGGCCGGCCGCAGCATCGACAGCACGATGGGATTCACCCCGCTGGATGGCGTCCCGATGGGCACGCGCTGCGGACAGATCGACCCCGGCGTCCTGCTCTATCTCCTGACGACGAGGGGCTGGGATCCGGCACGGCTCGGACATTTCCTCTACCAGGAGTGCGGGCTGAAGGGCCTCTCGGGCGTCAGCAACGACATGCGCGACCTGCTGGCGTCCGACGCGCCGCTTGCCAAGCTTGCGGTCGACTATTTCGTCTACCGCATCCTGCGCGAGGCAGGCGCGCTCGCCGCCGCCATGGGCGGCATCGATGGCTTCGTCTTCACCGGCGGGATCGGTGAGAACGCCGCTCCCATCCGGGCCCGAGTATGCCAAGGGCTGGCCTGGCTCGGGCTCGAGCTGGACGAGAGCACCAACGGCCGACATGGTCCTCGAATCTCGACCGCCGGCTCGCGCCTATCGGCCTGGGTCGTTCCCACGGATGAGGAGCGCATGATCGCGCGGCACACGAACGCGATACGCCGCGGCAGGACGGCCGCCTGACGGATCCGCGACACCGTCGTTACGGGAAGGCTCAAGCAAAGGAGACGACGACATGATCGATCTCGCATCGCTGCCCCTGCTTAGGGGAAGGAGAGCGCTGGTGACCGGGATCGCCAATGATCAGTCGATCGCCTGGGGTTGCGCCAAGGCATTCCGGCTGCTCGGCGCCGACCTCGCCATCACCTATCTCAATGACAAGGCCAGGCCACATGTAGAACCGCTCGCGCGGTCGATCGACGCCTCCATCGTCATGCCGCTTGACCTTCGGGTCGAGGGGCAGCTCGAGGCGGTCTTCGAGAGAGTGGAGAAGGACTGGGGCGGTCTCGATCTGGTGCTGCATTCGATCGCCTTCGCACCCAAGGAAGACCTGCAGGGCCGCGTCGTGGACTGTTCGCGGGATGGCTTCCGGCTTGCCATGGAAGTGTCATGCTGGTCCTTCATCCGCATGGCGAAGCTCGCGGAGCCACTGATGACCAGCGGCGGCGCGCTTTTCACCATGACCTATTACGGGTCCCAGATGGTGGTCGAGCACTACAACATGATGGGGCCGGTGAAGGCGGCCCTCGAATCGGCGACGCGCTACATGGCCGCCGAACTGGGGCCGAAAGGCATCCGCGTGCATGCGATATCGCCGGGGCCTCTCAAGACGCGCGCGGCGTCCGGCATTCCCGAATTCGACCAGCTGCTCGAGAAGGCCCAGGAGAAGGCGCCGGCGCGCAGCCTCGTGTCGATCGATGACGTCGGCGTCGCGGTGGCCTTCCTCGCCACGGATGCGGCAAAGCTGATCACGGGGGAGACCCTCTACATCGACGGCGGCTACCACATCATGGATTGAAGGGTTCCGTCGACGCCGCAGGTTTGAAGGCAAGAGCAATGATCCTGCTCGATGCGCAGCAACCGACATTTAGGGCGACTGTGCGCGCACAGCATGCCACAGGATGCCGTAACCGTAATTTACATGATCTTGCTTTACCGCGTGTCGGTTTGCGGTGCGACTTACTTGGCTCAACTCAATCCCGTCGGTTGCCGGATGGACTCTAGTTCGCTATAGGCCGGGCCGAGGGAGGCCGGCGCCGGCCGGCAGGTCGTTACGGCGTGCCGCGCGCGAGACGGCAAGATCGGTTCGCTCTTGGGTGATATCGCGAGGTCTCATCGCGTTCACCGCAGGAATCAATCAGGGAGGCGGGTGATGCGTAGTTTCGGCGTGCATTCCGAGGTCGGGAAACTGCGAACGGTGATGGTGTGCCGGCCAGGCCTTGCGCATCAGCGCCTGACGCCGGGCAATTGCCGCGATCTCCTCTACGACGATGTCATCTGGGTGCACGAGGCCCAGAAGGACCACTACGACTTCGTCCTCAAGATGCAGGAGCGCGGCGTCGAGGTGCTCGATCTCCACGACCTGCTGGCGCAGACTTTGGAAAGCAAGGAAGCGCGCAAGTTCATTCTCGACCGGCGAGTCAACGCCAATTCGATCGGGCTGGTCGCTGTGCCGGCCATACGGCCCTGGCTGGACGAGATGGCGCCGAAGACGCTGGCCGAGCATCTGATCGGGGGCATCACCATTGGCGACCTGCCGAAGGCGGAGGTCTCGAAACAGCTCGCAAACGCCTTCGGCACCACCGAGTTCGTCGTGCCGCCGATCCCGAACACGCTCTTTCAGCGCGACCCCTCTTGCTGGATCTACAACGGCGTCACCTGCAATCCGATGTTCTGGCCGGCCCGCAAGCCGGAGACGCTCCTGCAGCGGGCCGTCTACAAGTTCCACCCCATGTTCAAGGACGGGGGCTTCAAGATTTGGTGGGGCGATTCCGACGAGGATTTCGCTCACGCGACGATGGAGGGCGGCGACGTCATGCCGGTCGGCAAGGGGGTGGTCCTGATCGGCATGGGCGAACGCACGAGCCGCCAGGCGGTCGCCCAGGTGTGCCATTCACTCTTCAAGAACAAGGCGGCGACGCGCGTCATCGCCTGCCTCATGCCGAAGAGCCGCGCCGCCATGCATCTCGACACGGTCTTCACCTTCTGCGACCGCGACGTGGTCACCGTGTTCAAGGAGGTCGTCGATCAGATCAAATGCTACAGCGCCCGTCCGACTGACGACGGTGGCGCATTCGAGGTCCGCGAGGACGCGCAGCCGCTCTTGGAGGTGGTCCGCGACGCTCTCGGGCTGAACAAGCTTCGCGTCGTCGGCACGGGCGGCGACGACTACCAGGCCGAACGGGAGCAATGGGATGACGGCAACAACGTCGTGGCCCTCGAGCCGGGCGTGGTCGTCGCCTACGACCGCAATGTCTCCACCAACACCCTCCTCCGGAAGGAGGGAGTCGAGGTGATCACGATTCGTGGCGCCGAACTCGGCCGCGGCCGCGGCGGTGGTCACTGCATGACCTGCCCGATCTGGCGAGAGCCCGCGTACTGACGCCGGCGCTCTGAAATCAAACATCCGGGAGAGACATCATGAGCTTCAATCTCCGCAACCGCTCGCTTCTTACGGTCCAGGACTATACGCAGCGCGAATTTCGCTACCTGCTCGACCTTGCCCGCGACCTCAAGCGCGCGAAATACGCGCGGACGGAGCAGGAGCATCTGAAAGGCAAGGAGATCTGCCTTATCTTCGAGAAGACCTCGACCCGGACGCGCTGCGCCTTCGAGGTCGCATGCCACGATCAGGGGGCGCACGTTACCTACCTCGACCCGGCCGGTTCCCAGATCGGCCACAAGGAGTCGTTCAAGGATACGGCCCGCGTGCTCGGCCGCATGTTCGACGCGATCGAATATCGTGGCGCCTCGCAGACCGGCGTCGAAACCCTCGCCAAGTATGCCGGCGTGCCCGTCTATAACGGACTCACCGACGAGTACCACCCGACGCAGATGCTCGCCGACGTCATGACCATGCGCGAGCACAGCGACAAGCCCATCACGGATGTCAAATATGCTTATGTTGGCGATACGCGTTCCAACATGGGGCATTCCCTGATGATCGTGGGCTGCCTCATGGGCATGGACGTCCGGATCTGCGGTCCGAAGAAGCTCTGGCCCACCGACGATTATCAGAAAATTGCCCGCGATCTGGCGGCCAAATACGGCGCAAAGCTCACGATCACCGATGATCCGAAGGCTGGCGTGAAGGATGTCGATTTCATTCACACCGATGTCTGGGTCTCCATGGGAGAGCCCAAGGACGTGTGGAAGGAACGGATCGCCCTGCTGACCCCCTATCAGGTAAACAAGGAGCTTCTGAAGGCCAGCGGCAACCCTCACGTCAAATTCATGCACTGCCTGCCGGCGTTTCACGATGCCGAGACGACCGTGGGCAAGCAGATCGTCGAGGCCCATGGCATGAGCAACGGCCTCGAGGTCACCAACGACGTCTTCGAGTCCGAGGCCAACGTCGCCTTCGAACAGGCGGAAAACCGCCTGCACACGATCAAGGCGATCCTGGTCGCGACGCTCGGGGATTGAGCGATGCTTGTCGTCACGGCCCTCGGCGGGAACGCCCTGTTGCGGCGGGGCGAGCCGATGACGGCCGAGAACCAGCGCGCCAACGTCCGCATCGCCTGCGAGGCCCTGGCGCCGGTCGCGGCCGAGCACCAGCTCGTCATCGGCCACGGCAACGGGCCGCAGGTCGGCCTGCTGTCGCTCCAGCAGGCGGCCTACGCCAAGGTCGACCCCTACCCGTTCGACGTCCTCGGCGCGCAGACCGAAGGCATGATCGGCTACATGATCGAGCAGGAGCTCGGCAACCTGCTGCCGTTCGAGCGGCCCTTTGCCACGCTGCTGACCATGATCGAGGTCGATCCGGCGGATCCGGCGTTCAAGAACCCGACGAAGTTCATCGGACCGGTCTACGGCAAGGACGACGCCGACCGCGTCGCCAAGGAGAAGGGCTGGGTCTTCAAGCAGGACGGCGACAAGTGGCGGCGCGTCGTCCCCTCGCCGATGCCGAAACGCATCTTCGAGCTGCGTCCCATCAAGTGGCTGCTCGAACGAAATGCCATCGTCATCGCCGCCGGCGGCGGCGGCATTCCGACGATGTACGACCCCAAGGCGGACCGCAAGCTGGTCGGGGTCGAGTGCGTCATCGACAAGGACTTTGCTACGGAACTGCTCGCCCGCGAGCTGGGCGCCGATCTCTTCGTCGTCCTGACCGACGCCGACGCGGTCTATGTGGATTGGGGCAAGCCGACGCAGAAGGCCATCCGGCGGGCGTCGCCGGAGAGCATTTCTGCGTTCAAGTTCCCGGCCGGGTCGATGGGCCCCAAAGTCGAAGCTGCCTGCCGGTTCGCCCGGGCCACCGGCAAGAAGGCGGCCATCGGCGCGCTGGCCGATCTCTCGCGGATCATCAGCGGGGCCGCTGGAACCACGGTGACAACGCAGGAAAAGGGCACCGCGTACGCGTGACCGTCCGTCTTCTCGCGCTCGGTGAGGGCGAGGCGGTGGCGCGGATAGATGCCGCGGATGAGGCGCTCCGAGCAATCCTATGCAGGTTCAGGCCAGCGCCGCCGGCCTGAACGGGCTATCGGGAGAAGCCGCGCATTCCGTCGACCACCCGACGAACGTCATCCATTTGCTGCTCCTGCTCCACGGCGGCGGCCTGAGCCTGGCTTTCCTCGGCGCTCTTGATCTGCGCGATCAAGGCCTCGAGCCGCTGGCGGCGCTGCGTTCGCGTCATCGTGCCGGACTGGATCGCGTTCGTCATCGTGATGTCTTCGTTGATGAGCTGCTCGTACTGGCCGGTCAGCGCCGGTTGCGATTGCCCATACTTGCGCACTGCATCGTAGCCGCACTGCCGCCACTGAAGCTCGTGCGGCGCCAGCTGGTTTTCCGCCACGCCGGTAATGTTGTTGGGATCGTAGCCGAACGTCTTCGTGCACTGACCGAGATCGGCCACGAGTTGCTGCCGCGCCGCGGTGAGCGGATTCGGGGCTGCTGCCGTGGTGGAACTCTGGCTCGAGCAAGACGACAGTCCGGCAGCCACGCCGGCGATGAGAAGTAGGCCAAAGAACCTATGCATTCGTTTCTCCCCGGATTTTCCGTGTTGTGTCCATTCTCACCCTGAAGCCGTCGCCGGCGCCTGGGCGGTCGGCGGCGGCTTCTTCTTTCCCTTCACGGCCTCGCGCACCCACTGGAAGATGACGTAGAGAACCGGGATCATGAAGATGCCCACCAACGACGACGCGATCATGCCGCCGAAGACGGCGGTGCCGACGCCGCGGCGGCTCAACATGGCGGCCCCGGTGCCGACGACGAGCGGATAGAGGCCGGCAATGAAGGCGAAGCTCGTCATCATGACGGCGCGGAACCGGCTGCGCGCGCCATCGATGGCCGCCTCCTGGATGCTGAGGCCATGCTCGCGGCGCTCTTTCGCGAACTCGATGATGAGAATGCCATTCTTGGCCGCGAGCGCAATTAGCACCACGATACCGATCTGGGCATAAAGATTGTTGTCGAGGTGCGCGATCCAGAGAGCTCCCAGGGCGCCGAGCAGGCCGACGGTTACGGAAAGCAAGACCGGCACGGGAATCATCCAGCTTTCATAGAGCGCCACCAGGAACAGATAGGCGAACAGCACGGCGAGGCCGAGGATGATCGCGGTCTGTCCGGCGGCTTCCTTCTCCTGTAGCGCCGTTCCCGTCCATTCGTAGGAATAGCCGGTCGGGAGCGTCTTATCCGATAACTGCTCCATGGCGGCAATCGCCTCGCCGGAGCTGCGACCGGGCGCCGGTCCGCCATTCACCGTGACACTCCGATAGTTGTTGTAGCGGATGACCGTTTGCGGCCCGACGATCAGCCTCGGTTCGGCGACGGCGCGGATCGGTACCATGTCGCCGTTCTTGTTGCGCACGTGAATCCGATAGATATCGCCCACCTTGCTGCGGTCGACGGCCTCGGCCTGGACGTTGACCTGCCAGGTCCGGCCGAACAGGTTGAAGTCGTTGACGTAATAGCCGCCGAGCGTCGCTTGCAGGGCGTTGAAGACGTCGCCCACCGCAACCCCGAGGGTCTGCGCCTTGTCGCGATCAAGGTCGAGGTAGAGCTGCGGCGTATTGGCGGCGTAGGTCGAGAAAACGGCTCGCAGCGCGGGATCCTGGTTGGCGGCGAAGATGAGCCCACGGGCGCTGGCGGCGAGATCGATCGGGCTGCCGCCCTGCAGGTCCTGCAGCTGATATTCGAAGCCGCCGCCGGTGCCCAAGCCGATGATGGGCGGCAGGTTGAAGGCGATCACGTTGGCCTCGCCGATGGCCTGAAACTCGCCGCGGACCTTGGCGATGAGCGCGTCGGCGGAGAGCGCCGGGTCCTTGCGGTCTTCGAACGGCTTCAGCAGCACGATCTCGAAGGCGCTATTCGACTTGGCGAGGCCGTCGAGAAAGCTGTAGCCGATGATGCTGCTGACGTCCGATACACCCTCGGTCTTCAAGAGGGTTTCTTCCACTCTCTTGGCGACCGTGGTCGTCCGATTGACCGAGGAGCCTTCGGGCATCTGTATTTCGACGAAGAACGCTCCCTGGTCCTCGCTGGGGAGAAAGCCGGTCGGCGTGATCTTGCCCACGTACCATACGCCGCCGATGACAGCGGCCAGCACCACGAGGCCCACGACGGCGACCCGCACGAAGACCTTTACGACGGCCGCATAGCCGTCGCGTGTGTAATCGATGGCCTTGAGGACGTACCGCATTAGCCCGCGCTTGGGGCCGTGCGAGGCGCGCAGCAGGATGCTGCAGAGGGCCGGGCTCAGGGTCAGGGCGTTGATGGCGGAAATGACCATCGAGACCGATACGGCAACCGCGAACTGCCGGAAGAGCTGGCCGCTGATGCCCGGGATGAAGGCGACCGGCACGAAGACGGACAACAAGACCAGAGTGATGGCGATGACCGGCGCCGTGATCTGGCCCATCGCCTTTATCGTCGCTTCCTGGGGCGATAGATTCGGCTCCGTCTCCAGCACGTGCTCGACCTGTTCGACAACGACGATGGCGTCGTCCACCACGATTCCGATGGCGAGAACGAGCGCCAGCAGCGACACGGTATTGGCGGAGAAGCCGAGCGCCAGCATGACCGCGAAGGTGCCGACCAGCGACACGGGAACGGCGACAAGCGGTATGACCGTCGCTCTGGGGCTGCCGAGAAACAGAAAGACGACAATGACCACGAGGACAAACGCTTCTCCGAGCGTCTTGACGACCTCGTGAATGCTCTCCTGGACGAATTTGGTCGTGTCGTACGTGGTCTTGTAAGCAAGGTCCTCCGGGAAGGCCTTGGCGAGCCGTTCCATCTCCGCGGTAACACCGTCAGCGACGGCGATGGCGTTGGCGCCGGGCGCCTGGTAGATGGCGATGACGGCGCCCTCTCCGCCGTTGAAGCGGCCAATGACGTCCGAGGACTTGGCGCCGAGCTCGACCCGGCCGATGTCCTTGATGCGGACGAACGACCCGTCGGGATTCGCCCGCACGATGACCTTTCCGAACTCCTCCACTGTCGTCAGACGACCCTTCGTCTGGATGTTCAGCTGGAACAGCTGATCGTTCGTCATGGGCTGTGCGCCGATGCGGCCGACGGCAGCCTGGATATTCTGCGACTGCAGAGCGTTGATGATATCGTTCGGCGTTATCCCAAGGCTCGTCAGGCGATCGGTCTCGACCCAGACGCGCATGCTGTATTCGAGGCTGCCGAACAGAAAGGCGTCGCCGACGCCGCGGACGCGCTTGATGCTGTCGAGGATGTTTATGGTCGCGTAGTTGTTCAGGAAGAGCGTGTCATGGCTGTGGTTCGGTGCGTACAGGTTGATGACCTGGAGTAGGGCCGACGACTTCTTCTTGGTGCTGACGCCCTGGCGGCTGACCTCCTGCGGCAGCTTGGGGGTGGCGAGGTTGACGCGATTCTGCACGTTGACCGTGTTGATGTCCGGGTTCGTGCCGATCGCGAAGCTGATGGTCAGCGTGTAGCTGCCGTCGTTGCCGCTCGTCGATTTCATGTAGAGCATGTTGTCGACGCCGATGACCTGCGCCTCGATCGGCTGCGCGACGGTCGCCTCGACGACCTCGGCGCCGGCGCCGGGATAGTTCGCGGTCACCTGGACCTGGGGCGGCACGATGTCCGGAAACTGGGCGATCGGGATCGCTTTCATCGCGATCACGCCGGCCAGCGAAATGACGATGGAAATGACGATCGCCAGCCGCGGCCGCGCGACGAAGACGCTGGAGATCATGATGCGGGCGCCTCAGCGGGAACTTCCGTGGGCTCCACGACCTGTTGCGGGCGGACCTTCTGGGCCCCGATCGTGATGACGCGCTCGCCTTCCTTCAGGCCCTTCGTGACGACGATGTTGCCGCCGTAGCCGCGGTCGATATCGATGCGCCGGACTTCGACCTTGTTGTCCGCGCCGACGACGAGGACGAAGCGCCCGGTCTGGTCGATCTGCAGCGCCGGCGTGGGAATTACGAGTGCCGTTTGCGGTTTGGCCGCTTCGACCACCGCCGTGACCAACGCGCCGTCTATCAGGAGCCGCTTTGGATTCGGCAATTGTGCGCGTATCGTCACCGTGTCAGTCGACGAACTGACCGTCACATCGACGAAATCGATCTTTCCCGTCTGGTCGTAGATCGAGCCGTCCGCGAGCTGCACCTTGACTCGCAACGCCCGCGGGTCGACTCCGTTGACTTCGGCCTCCCGGCGGACCTGCAGCAATGCGATTTGCGGCACGGGAAACGTCACGTATATCGGGTCCTGACTGACGATCGTCGCGAGCGTGCCGCTCGCAGGTCCGACCAGATCTCCGACCGAGTAGGTGGACATGCCGATGCGCCCGGCCATGGGCGCGCTGATGTCGGTGTATCCAAGATCGAGTTTCGCTTTCTCGAGGGCGGCCTGTTGGCTCTGCAGCTGGGCCTTCGCCTCCAACTGCTTGGCGGTCACCTGATCGAGCACGGCCACAGCGGCGACTTCCTTCTTCACGAGGGTCGACTGCCGTTGGAGGGAGAGCTCGGCGACCTGCAGAGCGGCTTCGGCGCCCGCGATGTCGGCGTTGATGCGATCGATCTCGGCCTGGAAGGGCGCCTTGTCCAGCGTGAACAGGAGGTCGCCGGCTTTCACGTCGGCTCCTTCCTCGAACAGCCGCTTCTCGATGAACCCTTGGACACGCGCGCGCAGATCGACCTTGTCCACGGCCTCGATCCGGCCCGTATAGGTCGTGGACGGCGTGATCTCGATTTGTGCGACCTTGACGACGGACACCGCCGGCGGCGGCGGCGGCGCGGCCGCCACATTTTGCGCACCTCGATCACATGCCGACAGCAACAGAGCTGCCAGAAGTGCTGGGACGCACCCCACCCTGCGCGCAGCGCGCATTCTGGATGCCGATTGTATGATCCCCGCGGCTATGCCGGTACCCGTTGGCATGTCATTTCCCCTGCCGTCGCGTCGGAACTCCGGCCGCAGAATAGCGTACCCGTCCGGAATGCGATACGATGTCCAGGCGCGGCTATGGAGCCTGCTTGGCATGCTGAATGGCCGCTGCAATTTCGCTTTCCAGTTCCGCCGCGAGTTGCCGGTATTCGGCGATTTCCGCTGGCTTGCGCTGTTCTTGCCGCTCTTCCAGCTGGATCAGGGTTGCTCTGGCCAGGAGGAGATCCTCGCATGCGTGGCGAAAGGCATCGTTCTCGATGAATAGCCTGGCCACGAGCGCTGCATCATCGCGGAAGCGCCCCAGTAGTTGACCTACGTCAATCGACGGGCCCTCGGGATCAACCAATGTCATGCTCCCATGAGCCAATGATTTTCGCGGTCCAATCGATCGCAGGCAAAGTATGTAACGGTAGGCAACAGCGAGATGAGCCCGCGGCCACGTCCGCGGAGCAAGGTTCCGGGACGGGGAAGGTGTTGGACTAAGGTCCAATAGCACGTGTCTGCGGACGGAATATGCTTGCGCGTTCGGAGGCAAGAGGTCGGGACAAATCGGCCCGCCCTCCGCGTGCCTGTAGGGAGGCATGTCATGCGCTTCGAGAATTCGGCGGCGGATGCCGTCCGCGCCGAGCTGCAAAGCATCATTGCGAGCAGCCAATTCGACGCATCGCCACGCAATCGGCGCTTCCTTCAGTATGTCGTCGAAGAAACGCTCGCCGACCGGGCCGAGCGCATCAAAGGCTACAGCATCGCGACCGAAGTGTTCGGCCGCGACCCGTCGTTTGATCCCCAGACCGACCCGGTTATTCGGATCGAGGCCAGCCGGCTACGACGCTCGCTGGAGCGCTACTATCTGACGGCGGGTGTTCACGATCCGATCCGTATCGACATCCCCAAGGGATCCTATATCCCCACCTTTGAGCACAAGACGGCGGATACACCACCACCCATCGCTGCGCCTCCCGAGGAGAAAGCCCCTCCCACGAGCGACCGTCCCGGCGCTGGTGTCGGCACCACGCATCCTCGCCGGAGCATCAGCTTGACGCGAGGGGCGATACTCGCAGCGGGCGTCGGCTCGCTGGTGCTGGCGTGGTTCGCCAGCACCTGGCTTGGCCCGCATTCACCGCCAGCGCCAGCGACCGCCAGTCACGGCCCGATGATCTTTGTGGCGCCTTTCGACAACGATGGCGGGGAGACGGCGGACGATGCCCTCGTGCGCGGGTTCACGCGCGAGGTCGTGGTCGGCCTCACACGCTTCGAGGGTCTGTCGGTATTCGGACCGGAGACCGGCTTTCGGCATGAAGGGAGTCCGGATGCACAGGCGTCGAGGCCGGCGCTGCCGGTCGATTTCCTGCTCTCCGGAGGTATCACGTCTTCGCGCGATCGCCTGCATGTGGCGGTCGCCCTCGTGGATGCGGCAACCGGCAGGAATCTGTGGTCGGATACGTTCGAGGGGGACCTTGCGACCGCCGACGCCCTGCAGACCCGTGACGCGATCGCCGATCGCGTGGTGCAGGCTCTCGCGCAACCCTATGGCGTGATCTTCCGCAAAGAGGCGAAGGAGATCGATGGAACGCCCCCCGCCTCCTTCACGTCGTACCAATGCATGCTGGAGTTTTACACCTACTGGCGGAACCTTTCGCTGTCGTTGCATTCGATCGTGCAGCAATGCCTCGAAAAGGCGGTGGTTCTCGACCCGGATTATTCCGAGGCATTTTCCGCGCTGGCGATGGTCTATGCCAACGTCTACCGCTACGGGTTCAACGCTGACGCCGTGTCCTTCGACCCGCTGCCGAAGGCGCTTGAGCTTGCCCGTCACGCTGTGGAGCTGGCGCCGAATTCGGTTCAGGCCTACAAGGCTCTGCACCTGATCTATTGGCTGATGCATGACGTGGATCGCAGCTTCGCGGCGGCCGAGCACGGCTTGGCGCTCAATCCGAACGATTCCGAGATCATGGCCGATCTCGGTGGGCGTCTTTGCCTGACTGGCAACTGGGAGCGTGGACTTCCTCTTGTCCAGGAGGCATTCGCGAGGAACCCCCGTCAACCCGGCCTCTACCGCATCGTGACGTCTCTGCGGTTCTATCTCGATGGGCGGTATCAGGAGGCGCTCGATGAAATCGAGAAGGCGAACCTTCCGAGCGTCATCCATTACCATGTGATCCTGGCGATGACGCACGCGCAGCTGGGGCAGATGCAAGAGGCCGCTACGGAGATCCAAGAGATCCTGAAGATCGATCCAGCATATGGCGACGACGTGGTCGTCGACCTGCAGAAGCACAACGTGTACCCCGATCTCATTCGGACCGTTGTCGCCGGCCTGCGGAAGGCAGGCCTGAAGGGGGGTGCCATCGTCGCCGACCGGGGATCGTGAGCCGGACATGCGTCAAACTCGCCGCGTAGCATACCGTAACTAACGCTCGCCTACTTCCTCGCTGACAAAGCTGCGCGCCAGCTAGCAACTTGGGCACGGTGGCTGCTCGTCAGGTGTCTGGATGAAGTTGGGAACCCCTCGGTCGGCGTTCGTCCGACTCGTTTTGTTCGCTCTCGTCGCATGTGCGAGTGCGACGCTGATCCTGCTCTATCTCTCGCGCAGCTCAGCGCAAGAAACTCCGCCCGCTCAGGCGGCTGCGCCGGCTCAGGCGGCTGCCCCGGCCCAGGCTCCTGCCCCGACGCAGGCGGCTGCCGCAGCGCCCGCGCCGGCGCTCCGGAGTCCCGACGAGCTCCGCAAGCTGGTGGCTCCGATCGCTCTCTATCCCGACGAGCTCCTGGCCGTGGTTCTCCCGGCCGCGACGAATCCCCTGCAGGTCGTGCAGGCGCAGCGGTTCCTGGACAAGCGCAAGGCGGATCAGAATCTGCAGCCCAATTCGGAATGGGACCCGTCGGTCCTGGCGCTGCTCAACTACCCCGAAGTCGTCGAAAAGATGAACGCGGACCTGGACTGGACCCAGAACCTGGGCAATGCCGTCATCGACCAGCAGAAGGACGTGATGGACATGATCCAGCAGATCCGCAACGAGACCTACGAGGGCGGCTACCTGAAATCCAACGACAAGCAGACGGTGGTGCAGGAAAAGGAAACCGTCATCATCAAGTCAGCGGATCCCGAGTACATCTACGTGCCGCAGTACGACCCGCAGGTCGTGTACGTCCAGAACTACGCGTCCTATCCGCCCCCCTACTACGCGGCGCCGTACCCCTACTACTACGCCCCGGGCGCCACGTTCTTCGCCGGCGCCTTCATGGGCGCCGCCTTCGCCTATGGATTCAACTGGGGCGGCGGCGACATCGACATCAACTATGGCAGCGGCTGCTGCGGCGGCGGCAACAACATCAACATCGGCAATGACGTGAATATCGGCGGCGGCAACCGCAACCGCGTCGAACACTTCGACAGCAGCCGCTTCAACGCCGACCGGCAGCGAGGCAACGGCACCGACAAGATGAAGTGGAACGGCAACAAGGCCCGCCAGAAGGCGACCGGAAGGCAGGGCGCGGGCGGGCCGCGGGCCGGGACCTTGCCGGCCCAGAACCGCGGGCTTGGCGCGACCGGCGGCCGGCAACAGGGCCTGGGGCAGGGTCAGACGCCGCGCGCAGGCGACCGCAAGGCTACCGGAGGCAGGAATTCGTCGATGGGCTCCTACGGACAGGGCCGCAACGCCGGTCGAGCCAGCAACCAGGGCAAGCAGAGCCTGCAGAACCAGAGGTCCAAGCAACCGAGCGCCGGCCAGCGGCCCAGCGGTCAGCGGCCCTCGACATCCCGGAACCGGTCGAACGCCGGCGCCTTCGGCGGCTATGGCGGTGGCGGCAATGCCATGCGGCAGAGCAACCGCGGCCGGAGCAGCTTCGGGTCCTCGGGCCGTCCCCCGCCGAGCCGCGGCGGCGGCGGCGGTGGCGGCGGTCGCCGCAGATGAAGATCACGATGCGTGAAACAAGGAGACTCCCTGTCATGATCCCGGCACAGGCTGCGAAACGGACGCATGTTCGAGTCCTGGGAGCGGCGTTGGCATTGATCGGCGCCATTATCTTGCTGACGCCCATCCCGGCGCTGGCCACCGACCCGCAAACCTTCGCGACCCCGGAGGAGGCCGCAAAGGCGCTCCTGGACGCGGCGGCGAACGACGACTTGAGCGCCATCTGGAGCGTTCTCGGCGACGAGTTCAAGGACAAGCTCGAAAACCCGGATGATGCGCAGGAACGCGAGAACCGGCGCCGCATCGTGGCAGGCGCCAAGGAGTCGCTGCAGCTGCGCGCCGACGATGAGAACACACGCGTCATGGTGATCGGCAAGGATGCCTGGCCGATGCCAATCCCGATCGTGAAGGGCGACAAGGGCTGGTCTTTCGACACGGCCGCCGGCGCCGACGAGATTCTGGACCGCCGGATCGGCGCCAACGAGTTGGCAGCCATCGGCAATTTGCGCGCCTATGTCGACGCGCAGGTCCAATATGCCAGCGAAGACCGCGACGGCAGCGGTGTCCTCAAGTACGCGCAGAAGATCAACAGCACGCCGGGGAAGATGGACGGCCTCTACTGGGAAGTGGCGCCCGGATCAGGGGACGAGGCGAGCCCCTTCGGCCCGTTCTTCGCGGAGAAATCGGCCTACCTGTCCGACCACGACGCCGGCGACCCCTTCATGGGCTACTACTACCGGATTATCACGCGGCAAGGCGAAAACGCCCCCGGCGGCCGCTACGACTACATCATCAACGGCAACATGATCGCCGGGTTCGCGATGATTGCCTGGCCGGCCGATTACGCCAACTCGGGTGTCATGACGTTCGTCGTCAACCAGCAAGGGAAGGTCTACCAGAAAGACCTCGGCGAGAAGACCGAGGTCAACGCCGCGGCCATCCAGGACTACAACCCCGACAGCAGCTGGACCGAGGTGAAGGACTAGACGCCGCAGCGGCCGCTCGCATGCGCCTCGGCCTCCCTTCGCGAAACGGGCGAGGAGCTGTCCGATTCGTCATTTGTGGCTTGTTTGGATTGCTTGGCGCGGTTCTCTGCAGCGCAGTGCCGCTTGGGGCGCAAGAGGCTGCGCCCGACGAGGTTGCGGCGGCACCTCCGCCGGGACTCCTCGGGCCCGAGGAACTGCGCCCGCTGGTGGCGCCGATCGCGCTCTATCCCGACGATCTCCTGGCCATCGTGCTGCCAGCCTCGGCCGTCCCCGTACAGATCGTCGAGGCGCAGCGGTTCCTGGACCAACGCAAGAAGGATGAGAAGCTGCAGCCGAATGCCGATTGGGATCCGTCGGTCCTGGCGCTGCTCAACTACCCCGAAGTCATCGCCAAGATGAACGCCGACATCGAATGGACCAAGGCGCTGGGCAATGCCGTCATCAATCAGCTG
>Ga0335076_10000725_pt1 | contig 30849 bp, 33 predicted proteins | sample Lox_Sample_25_FD_206717 | JGI IMG/M metagenome (GOLD analysis project Ga0335076, IMG submission 206717) | Soil microbial communities from Loxahatchee National Wildlife Refuge, Florida, United States - Lox_Sample_2.5 | ecosystem: Environmental > Terrestrial > Soil > Wetlands | place: USA... | reverse complement strand
CTGGTGGAGGAGGCCCCGGCGATCCTGGCCGACCCGCCCGGCTACGACGCCCGGGCGACCTTCACCTGGTGCGCCACCCAGGCGCTCAACGGCCTGATCGGCTGTGGCGTCCCGCAGGACTGGGCCACCCACATGATCGGACACGAGCTCACCGCCCTCCACGGGCTCGACCACGGCGTGACGCTGGCGGTGGTCCTGCCGGGCGTGCTCCGGCACGAGGTCGAGTTCAAGCGCGGGAAGCTCGCGCAGCTCGGGCGGCGCGTCTTCGGCGTGGACGGGGCGGAGGCGGCAATCGACCGCGTCGAGGCGTTCTTCCGCTCGGTCGGCCAGCGGACCCGCCTCTCCGAGCACGGCGTCGACGCCGACGCCGCCGCGGACCGGATCGCCCGCCGCTTCAGGGCGCGCGGAGCGCGCTTCGGCGAGCGGGGCGCGATCGGCCCGGAGGAGGCGGCCGCGATCGTGCGGGCGAGGGCCTGACCCGCCGCGCAAACCGGCCGCACCGGATCGTGGTCGCGGGCGGGCACGAGGGCGGCTATCATCCGCCCGCCCCATGCCCCGCCTCCCCGCCTTCCCCTCCGATTGCACCGTCACCGTCGACGGCGTGCCCCTCCCGGCCCGCGCCGGCGAGCCGCTCGCGGCCGCCCTGATCGCCGCGGGGCGGCCCCTGCTCTCCCGCAGCGCCAAGTACCACCGGCCGCGGGGGGCGTTCTGCCTGGTGGGCGCCTGCGGCACCTGCCTGGTGCGCGCCGGCGGCCTCCCGAACCAGCGCGCCTGCCGGCTCCCCTGCGCCCCGGATCTGGTGATCGAGACGCAGAACGCCGTCCCGAGCGTGAGGCACGACCTGCTCGGCCTGCTCGACGCCGTGTACGCGCACGGCATGGATCACCACCACCTCATGACCTGGAACGCCCTCGCCAACAGGGCGGCGGTGGCGGTCGCCCGGCAGCTGGCCGGCCTGGGGCAGCTCCCCGGGGCCGACGCCGGGCCCGTCCCCCCTGGGCCTCCCGCCCAGGCGGAGCCCTGGGAGGCGCTGGTGGTGGGCGCCGGACCGGCCGGCCTGGCTGCGGCCGAGGCCCTGGCCGAGCAGGGCCGGCGCGTGCTCCTGGCGGACTCGGAGCCGGTCGCCGGCGGACGGCTGCGCGCGCGGCTCGGGCTGACGGGCGAGCCAGGGCTCGACTGGGCCGCCGGCGTGGCGGCCCGGGTGCGCGCCGCGGGCGGCGAGGTCGCGCTGGGGACCGCCGTGCTCGGCTTCTGGATCGACGCCGGCGCGCCCCTCGCGGCGCTGCGCGGCGAGGGGCGAGGCCTGCGGCTCGTCCGGCCCGGCAGGATCGTGCTCTGCCCGGGCGGCCACCCCACCCCGCTCGCCGCGGTGGACGGGGACCGGCCCGGCGTCCACGCCGCGCGCGGCCTCCTCGCCGCCCTGGCGGAGCACGGCGTGCTCCCCGGACGGCGGATCGCGGTGGCCGGCGAGGGGGCGGAGGCGCAGGCGGCCGCGGCCCGCTTCGCCGCCGCCGGAGTGGCGGTCGAGGCGGCGCCGGCTGTGGCCCGGGTCCACGGCCGGGCGCGCGTCCGGGCGGTCGAGGTGCCGGGGCGTGGCCGGGTGCTCTGCGACGCGGTGGCGGTGGCGCTCCCGCCCGCGCCCGCCGTCACCCTGGCGCGCCTCCTCGGCGCCGCGGTCGAGCCGGGCGAGGACGGGACCCCCGCGGTGCGGGTGGACGCCGAGGGGCGGACCTCCGTCCCCGGCCTCCTCGCCGCGGGGGAGGTCACCGGCGCGGTCGATCCGGCCGCCGCCGCCGAGCGCGGCCGCCGCGCAGGGGAGGCCGCCCGTGGGTAAGGAGATCCTCTGCGCCTGCGAGGACGTCACCGTCGACGACGTCCGCCGCGCCTTCGAGACGGGGTACCGCGACCTCGAGTCGGTGAAGCGCTACACCGGGCTCGGCACCGGCCCCTGCCAGGGGAAGAGCTGCATCGCCGCCGTGGCCCGCACCCTGCTGAAGCTCGGGGCGACGCCTGCGGAGGTCGCGCCCTTCACCGCCCGCCCGCCGGTCGAGCCGGTGCCGCTCGGCGAGCTGGCGGCGCTCGATGCGGCCACCCTCGGCCTCGACGAGGGCGTCCCGGCCGAGCCGCCGCCGGAAGGCGCCGGGGTCGCCCCGGTCGCCGCCCACCCCGACGCCCCCCTCCCCGCCCGCGCCGACATCGTGATCGTCGGGGGCGGCATCATGGGGCTCTCCCTCGCCTACGAGCTCGGGAGGCGCGGCGTCCGCGACGTCCTGGTCCTCGAGCGCGGCTACCTGAACGCCGGCGCCTCGGGCCGGAACGGGGGCGGGGTCCGGGCCCAGTGGTCGACCCCGACCATGATCCGGCTGGCCCGCCGCTCCCTCGAGCTCTGCGACCGGTTCGCGGTCGACATGGGCATCAACGTCTGGACCCGCCGGGGCGGCTACCTCTTCCTCGCCCCCACGCCCGAGCAGGTGACGCGGATCGAGGCCAACGCCACGCTCCACCGGCGCGAGGGGCTGCGCACCCGGGTGATCTCCCCGGCCGAGGCCCTCGAGGTCGTCCCCGAGCTGGACGGCTCCCGCTTCCTGGCCGCCTCCTGGAACCCGGACGACGCGGTGGTCTTCCCCTGGCCGTTCCTCTGGGGCTACGCCACCCGGGCCCAGGCGGGCGGGGCGAGCGTCCGCACCTTCACCCGGGTGACCGGGTTCGAGACCTCCGGGACGCGGATCGCCGCGGTCCAGACCGACCGCGGCCGGGTGGCCTGCCAGCTGGTGGTCAACGCCTGCGGCGCCTGGTCCAAGGAGGTCGCCGCCCTGGCCGGGGTGGCGCTTCCCAACCGCCCCACCCGCCACGAGATCCTGGTGACCGAGCCCCTGCGCCCCTGGCTCGGCCCGCTGGTCTCGGTCCTCGGGAACGGCCTCTACTTCTCCCAGTCGCAGCGGGGCGAGATCGTCGGCGGGATGGGCGATCCGGTGGAGCCGGAGGGCGTGGTCCAGGGGTCGACCCTCCGCTTCCTGGCGCGCTTCGCCCGGGCCGCGGTCACCACCCTCCCCCGCCTGGCCGGCGTGAAGGTGATCCGGCAGTGGGCCGGCTGCTACGACGTCACGCCCGACAACAACCCGGTGCTCGGCCCGGCCGGCTTCGAGAACTTCCACCAGCTCTCCGGCTTCGTCGGCCACGGCTTCATGATGGCCCCGGCGGTGGCGGAGCTCTACGCCGACTGGCTGGCGGGGCGGGGCAAGGACGAGATCTTCGGCCGCTTCGGGGTAGACCGCTTCCAGCGCGGGCCGGTGGCGAAAGAGGATTTCATCATCGGCTAGCGGTAAGCTCGGGACATGGCACCGAAGAAGCGGATCGCGTTCCTCGGCTCGGGGAACATGGCCGAGGCGTTGGTGAAGGGGCTCCTGCGCTCGGGGACGGCCGCCGCCGAGGAGATCACCTGCGCCGAGCCTCGCCCGGAGCGGCGCGACGAGCTGGCGAAGCGCTACGGGGTGGCGGTGAGCGGCGACAACCGGGCCACCGCCGAGGAGGCCGACATCGTCGTCCTCTCGGTGAAGCCCCAGACGATGGACGTGCTGCTGGAGGAGATCGCCCCGGCGATCGACCACCGCAAGCTGGTCATCTCGATCGCCGCCGGCATCCCCATCTCCGCCATCGCCCGGAAGCTCGGCGCCGGGGTCCGCATCGTCCGGACCATGCCCAACACCCCGGCCCTGGTGGGGGCGGGGGCCACCGCCCTGGCCCGCGGCGCCCACGCCACCGACGCCGACCTGGAGCAGGCGAGGGCCCTCTTCCTGGCGGTGGGGGTGGCGGTGACCGTCGAGGAGCACCACCTCGACGCGGTCACCGGCCTCTCGGGCTCCGGCCCCGCCTACGTCTACCTGGCCATCGAGGCGCTGGCCGACGGCGGCGTCAAGGTCGGGCTCGCCCGCCCGGTCGCCATGGCCCTCGCCGCGCAGACCGTGCTCGGAGCGGCCAAGCTCGTGCTCGAGAGCGGCGAGCACCCCGGGCGCCTCAAGGACCAGGTGACCAGCCCGGGCGGCACCGCCATCGCCGGCGTCCACGCCCTGGAGACGGGGGGGCTCCGCGCGGCGCTGATCGCCGCGGTCGAGGCCGCCACCCGCCGCTCCCACGAGCTGGGCGAGAAGGCGAAGAAGGACGCGTGACCCGCGCCGGCGCGGCGGTGGTCGGGTTGCTCGGGCTGGCGGCCTGCGCCTCGGGCGGCACCGGGCTGCTCCGGGTCGACGCCCTCCCGAGCGAGGGCCCCTTCGGCGAGCCCCCGGCGGACCGGCTGGTCCGCGCCATCCAGCTGGTGGCGGGCACCGAGCGCCTGGTCTGCCGCCCGGGCACCGGGGGGGACCTCCTCACCTGCTCCCCGGCCGACCTCGGCACCCGGACCGCCCAGGCCACCATCCACCTCGAGCCCTCCGGCAGCGGCTACCGCGTCCGCCTGGAGGAGACCTCGGTGCCCTTCCTGCGCGACACCGCCGGCCTGTGCGCCCTCCAGCGCCGGATCGCCCAGGCCATCGACCTCGAGCTCGGGGTCCCGAGCGCCCACCCGGATCCGCGCGGCGTCTGCGGGCCGGAGCAGGGCGAGTAGCGCGGCCGCGGGCGCCGCTCAGGGCACCAGCGCGAGGAAGAGGAACGCCGCGAAGATCACGAGGTGGACCGCGCCCTGCATCATGCTGGTGCGCCCAGAGCCGAGCGTCATCCCCCCGACCAGGAAGGTGAGCGCCATGAGGACGAGGTCCTTCCCGTCCAGGCCGAGCACCAGGGGGAGGTGGAAGGCGATCGCCACCGCCGCCACCACCGGGATGGTGAGCCCGATGCTGGCGAGGGCCGAGCCCAGCGCCAGGTTCATGCTGGTCTGGAGCCGGTTCTCCAGGGCCGCCCGGACAGCCGCCGCCGTCTCGGGGAGGAGGACGATCAGGGCGATGGCGATGCCGATCACCGCCTGCGGGGCGCCCGCGGCGGCCACCGCCGCCTCGATGGCGGGCGAGATCACCTTGGCCAGGCCCACCACGCCGATGAGCGAGAGGAAGAGGAGCCCGAAGCTCGTCCAGGCCTGGCCGGCCGAGGGCGGGGGGGCGTGGGCGCTCTCGTCCGCGGGGGCGCCCACCGGCAGGAAGTAGTCCCGGTGGCGGACGGTCTGGACGAAGACGAAGACGCCCCAGAGGGCGAGGGAGGCCACCGCCGCGAAGGCCAGCTGCGAGGCGGTGTAGCTCGCCCCCGGCGCGCTGGTGGTGAAGGTGGGGAGGACGAGGGAGAGGGTGGCGAGCGCCACCAGCGCCGCCAGGGCCGGTCCGGCCCCCTCGACGCGGAAGGACTGCTCCCGGTGGCGGAGCCCGCCCACCAGCAGGCAGAGCCCGACCACGCCGTTGCAGATGATCATCACCGCCGCGAAGATCGTGTCCCGGGCGAGCGGCGCCTTGGCCGGCCCTCCGGCCACCATCATCGAGACGATGAGCGCGACCTCGATCACGGTGACCGCCAGGGCGAGGACCAGCGTGCCGTAAGGCTCGCCCACCCGGTGGGCGACCACCTCCGCGTGGTGGACCGCGGCGAGCACGGCCGCGACGAGCAGCGCCCCGCAGGCGGCGGTGAGCGGGGCGCTCGGGGGCAGGAGGGCGGCCGCGCCCAGGAGCAGGGCGGCGGCGATCGGGGCGTACAGGGGCCAGCGGCGCATCGCGGGGACTCCTCGCTCACTCTGCATGGAGGGCGACGGTGGGATCGAGGCGGGAGGCCCGCCAGGCCGGGTAGGCGCCCGAGCCGACGCCGACCGCGGCGGCGCAGCCCACCGCCATCGCGGCGGCGCGCGGCGAGACGGTCACCGACCAGCCCAGGAGCCCGGCTGCCGCGGTGGAGCCGGCCGCGCTCAGCGCCAGGCCGAGCACCCCGCCCACCAGCCCGAGCACCACCGCCTCGCCGAGGAACTGGAGCCGCACCTCGTGCGGGCTCGCCCCCACCGCCAGGCGCAGGCCGATCTCGCCGGTCCGCTGGAGCACCGAGGCGAGCATCACGTTCATGATCCCGATCCCCCCGATCACCAGGGAGATCGAGGCCAGCACCACCAGCAGCGTCTCCAGGGTCTGGCTCGCCTGGATCTGCGCCTTGATCACCTCGTCGGGCCGCCGGACGTTGAAGTCGTCGTCCTGGCCGCGCTGGATGCGGTGGCGCTGGCGGAGGAGTGCGGTCACCTGGTCGATGGCCGCGTCGACCGCCCCGGGCGACCGCGCGGAGCAGACGATGTCGTCGAGCCAGGTCGAGGTGCCGCCCCGGAGCTTCCGCTGGGCGGAGGTCCAGGGCATGAGGAGGGTGTCGTCCTGGTCCATCCCGGTGGTGGACTGCCCCTTGGGCGCGAGGACGCCGATGATCACGAAGGGGAAGGCGTTCACCCGGACGATCTGGCCCACCGGGTCGGCCCCCCCGAAGATCCGGCTCCGGAGGGTCTCGCCGATCACCGCCACGCTCTCGCCGCGCAGCACCTGCTCGTCGCTGAAGAACGCGCCGCTCGCCAGCGGCCAGCGCTTGATGGCGGCCCAGTCCGGGGAGATGCCGCGGTAGCGGGTGCGCCAGTTGCTGCCCGCCCGGGCCACCTGCACCGTGCCGTCGACGTTCTCCGAGACCCGCTTCACCAGCGACACCTCGCGCCGGATCGCCTCGGCGTCCTCCGGGGTGAGCGAGGTGGTGCCGTGCGATCCGGTGCGCAGGCCGTTCACGTTCCGGGAGCCCGCCTCGATCCAGACGAAGGCGTCGCCCAGGTCCTCGAGGGCCTGGCGGGCGCGCGCCGCCCCCGCCTCTCCGATCGCGCTCGCCCAGACGACCGCCGCCACCCCGATGGTGATCCCGAGGGTCGTGAGGGCCGAGCGCGTCCGGTGACGGACCAGGGCGCGGAGCGCCTCGACGAAGAAGAGCCTCGTCCAGAGCCGGACCCGGGCGCGCACCGGTGCATGATGTGCGCACCGCTCCTGCCTGTCCACGCGGAGTGGCGCGCCGCCGTCCCCTGAGGGCTACATCGCCTTCGGCTTCCACAGGGCGAAGACCGCTCCACCGCCACGCAGGCGAGCCAGGCGGCGGGCGCCCCGGGCATGGGGTGCTGCATCATCCCCCTCCCCTGGCCGTGGATGGACCTGGCCCGACCCGCGCTCGAGCACCTCGCCGGGTCGCGTCCCGGCTCCGCCGAGGGGCCCCGAGAATGGCGGGTGGGCCCGGCGACCGGGCCCGTTAGGCCAGGGGGCGTCGCCTCGAGAGGCCCGGGATGACCCTCCTCACCATGGCTCCCTCACCGGCCTGGGCGGCGGCGTGGTGGTCGTCCCGCTCCTCGCCCTGGGCTTCCACGTCGACCTGCGCTACGCCATCGGCGCGACGGGATCTACGTGGCCCTCACCCTCGCGGTGCTGGCGGTGCTCGGCGTGAGCCTGCTGGATGCCCGCCCGGACCCGTCGCGCACCGCAGCGCCTCCCGGGCGCGCCCCCGCCGCCTCCCCCGCCCCGGCGCCGGCGCCCCCCGCGCCCTCCTGAACGCCTCGGTCAGCGCCGCTCGAGGAGCGCCAGCCGGAGCCCGAGCGCCAGGAAGAGCCCGCCGGTCATGCGCTCCAGCGTCCGCGAGACCCCGTAGCGCGTCCGGAGCCAGGCGCCCAGCTCGGCGGCGAAGAGCGCGAAGGCGACGCACACCAGGGACCCGTTCACCGTGAAGATCGTGCCCAGCAGGAGGAGCTGCGGGGCGAGCGGGCCGCGGGCCGGGTCGGCGAACTGCGGGAGGAAGGCGAGGAAGAAGAGGGCCACCTTCGGGTTGAGGACGTTGGTGAGCGCCCCCTGCAGGAGGACGCGCCGCCGCGAGACCGGGGAGAGGGCCTGCACCGCCAGCGTCCCGCCGCGCGCGCGGAGCGTCCGCAGCCCGAGGAGGACCAGGTAGGCCGCGCCCGCCCAGCGGACCAGGTCGAAGGCGTGGGGGAGCGCGAGGAGCAGCGCCGAGAGCCCCAGGGTCGCGGCGGTCACGTGGACCAGGCAGCCCATCCCGATGCCGAGCGCGGAGAGCACCCCGGCCGCCCGCCCCTGCCCGACGCTCCGCCCGAGCACGTAGAGCAGGTCCGGGCCGGGCGTGACGTTGAGGAGGAGCCCGGCGCCGACGAAGAGGAGGAGGGCGTGAGGATCGGGCATCCCGGCTCCCTAGCAGGGGCGGTGCCGCCCGCGCAAGGTCCGCCCCGGCCAGGCCGCCGCCCTCCCGCGTCCGCGCCGGCTACTCGGTGGTCTCGCACGACCCCCACCCGCAGTGCGGGCAGGTCCGGCAGCCGCCGGAGAGGGTGAGGGCGGCGTCGCACTGGGGGCAGCGCTCCCCGTTCCGCGTGGCGCCGCTGGTGAGCACCTGCTGCTCGCGGGAGCCGTCCCGGTAGACGGTGATCCCCTTGCAGCCGAGCTCGAAGGCGAGCCGGTAGGCGCCGGCCACGTCCTCGACCGTGGCCGCGCGGGGGAGGTTGATGGTCTTCGAGACCCCGTTGTCGACGTGGCGCTGGAAGGCGGCCTGCATCCGGACGTGGGCCTCGGGGGTGACGTCGTAGGCGGTGGCGAAGACCCGGGCCACCGCCTCGGGCACGGCGGCCACGCCTCGCGCCCGCCCCATCGCCCGGGCGGCGGAGAGCGCCGCCTCGCCGGCGCCGGCGGCGCGGAGCGCGGCGGCGAGGAGCGGGTGCTCCTCCTTGAGCTCGGCGTCCCCGAGGGCCCGCCGGACGTAGGCGAGGGCGAAGAGGGGCTCGATCCCCGACGAGCAGCCGGCGATCAGGGCCAGGGTGCCGGTGGGGGCGATGGTGGTGACGGTGGCGTTCCGGCGCGGCCGGGCCCCGGCGCGGGCCAGGGCGCTGGTGGAGAAGCCGGGGAAGGGGCCGCGCTCCGCCGCCAGGTCCTCGCTGGCGGCGTGCGCCTCTCGCTGCACGAACCCCATCAGCTCGTCCGCCAGGGCGAGCGCCTCCGGCGCGTCGTAGGGGACGCCGAGCCGGACCAGGAGGTCCGCCCACCCCATCACCCCCAGCCCCACCTTCCGGTTCCGGGCGGAGATCGCCCCGATCTCCGGCAGCGGCCAGGCGTTCACCTCGAGCACGTCGTCGAGGAACCGCACCCCGTCCCGCACGCAGGCGGCGAGGCGATCCCAGTCCACCCGCCCGGCCCGCTCGAACCGGGCCAGGTTCACCGAGCCGAGGGTGCAGGCCTCGAACCCGAGGAGCGGCTGCTCTCCGCAGGGGTTCACCGCCTCGAAGCGGCCGAGGTCGGGGGTGGGATTGGCCGCCTCCACCCGGTCGAGGAAGACCAGGCCCGGCTCGCCCGAGGCCCAGGCGGCCCCCGCGATCCGCTCGAGGAGGGCGTGGGCGTCCAGCTGCTTGACCACCGCCCCGCCGCGGGGGTGCCGGAGCGCCCAGGGCCGGCCGAGGGCCGCCGCCTCGAAGAGCGCGTCGGGCGCCGCCACCGAGATGTTGAAGTTCTCCAGCCCGGGACCGCGCTTCGCGTCCACGAACTCGAGCACGTCCGGGTGGTCGGCCCGGAGCACCGCCATGTTGGCGCCCCGCCGCACCCCGCCCTGCTTGATGATCTCGGTGGCGGCGTCGTAGACGCGCATGAAGGAGACGGGCCCGCTCGCCACCCCGTGGGTGGTCTTCACCACGTCGCCGCGGGGCCGGAGGCGGGAGAAGGCGAAGCCCGTCCCCCCGCCCGACTGGTGGATCAGGGCCGCCCACTTGAGCGCGTCGAAGATCGCGGCCAGGTCGTCGTCCACCGGGAGCACGAAGCAGGCGGCGAGCTGCCCGTGCGGCCGTCCGGCGTTCATCAGGGTGGGCGAGTTGGGGAGGAACTCCAGCGCCGCCATCCGGGTCTCGAACCGCTCCGCCACCGCCACGCGGGCGCAGGGGGCCTCGGCCGCCGCCACCGCCGTGGCGACGCGCCGGAAGAGCTGCTCGGGGCGCTCCACCACCGCCCCGCCCTCGTCCCGGAGGAGGTACCGCCGCTCCAGCACGTGCCGCGCGTTCTCGCCGAGCTCCGCCATCGCCTGGAAAGTCTAGCGCCGCCAGGCGGCCCTCGCCTCGGCAATCCTGCGCCGGGGGAGCGCGCTTGTGCGGACCGAGGGCGCGTGCGAAGAACGGCGCATGCGCCGCCTCGCCCCCCCCGCCGCCCTGGCCCTCGCCCTCGCCCTCCCGCTCGCCGCCTGCACCCCGCCCGCGACCCTCCCCGACGCCGAGCGCGCCCGGGTGGACGCCGAGCTCCCCGGCCAGCAGCGCTACCTGCGGGTGGCCGCCTACGCCTTCCCGCTCTGGGGCGACACCACCAAGCTCCTGCTCACCGACCAGCCCGCGGCCGAGCTCGACCTGGTGGAGACCGCCGGCGGCGAGCCCATCCCCCCGCCGCCGGTGGTGCGCATCCTGCCGCCGGGCACCCCGCTCCGCATCGAGAAGCTCGAGTTCCCCACCGCCTGGCTCATCGCCGAGCGCGTCCTGATGACGCCCCGCTACCACCCCTGGGCCTACGTGCGGGCGGCGGGCGAGCCGCGCCCCTACGTGATCGTCCTCTCCCAGACCGCCGCCTCCCTGGAGGACGTCCGGGCGGAGCTGGACCGGCTGCTCGCCGCCGACGATCCCTCGCCCGCGCTCGCCGCCCTCCCCCAGGAGCAGCGCGACGCCGTCCTGCACAAGCAGGCGACGGAGGGGATGGGGCCGCGGGCCCTGGAGCTGGCCTGGGGCTGGCCGGAGCGGAAGAAGATCGACCGGCCCGCCGGCACCGAGGAGTGGACCTGGCCCGGCGGGAGGCGGCGCGCCTTCCTCCGGGACGACCGGGTCGAGCGGCTGGAGCGGGGGGAGAAGGCGGGGCGGTAGGCGGGTCCCGGAGCGCATCCCGTGACCCCGGACCTGCTGCGGCGAGCGATCCCGGCATTCGCGGAGCAGCCTCCTCCCTGCGCTCCTCGACGGGCCTGAAGGCACGCCTGCGGTGCTCGGGCGTCGGGTGCCCCGCCCGGTGCTCAGGCTCGCTCGCTCGCGACGGCCCGGGTTGCGGGAGGCACCCTAGCGGCGGTGGCCGCCGCCCCGGCGCCCGCGGTCGCCGCCGTGGCGGGGCCCGCGGTCTCGGTCGCGCCGCTCGCCCCGGGGCTCCCGGCGCTCGCGGTGCTCCCGGCCGCGCTCGACCGGCTGGGGCGTGACGCCGATGGCGACGCAGAACACCGTCCCCGCCCGGAGCTGCGCCACCAGATCGGCCTCCCCCGCCACCGGATCGCGGAACAGCGTGGCGGCCTTGCCGATCTCGTCGAGCTCGTGGGCCCCGGAGCCGCCGGTGCAGGGCAGCCCCATGTGATCGGCCGCCTCCATCGCCAGGTCGTTGGCCGGGCCGCGGCGGTGCGCGTTGAGCCCCTCGATGGCGGCCAGGCCGTCGAGGGTGAAGATCACGTCCCCGCTCGGCCGGTCGATGGTCTTGTCGTACGGGTGGGCGGCGACCGCCACCCCGCCCAGCTCGCGGACCTTGGCGAGGACCTCCCGCACCGGCCAGGGCGTGGCCGAGCCGAACACCTGGGCGGGCGCGGGCAGGCGCGCGGGGTCGGGGAAGAAGCAGAGGTAGTGGCCGCGGTCGGTGGCGATCTCGACGCCGCAGAGCGCCAGGAGCCCCTCCTCCTTCCCCGCCGCCCGGATCTCCTCGAGCCCGTCGAGCGAGTTCAGGTCGGTGAAGGCGATCCCGTCGAGACCCGCCTCGCGGGCGCGGCGGACGGCATCGCGGGGGGTGAGGGTGCAGCCGCGGGTGTGGTGGCTGTGGACGTGGAGGTCGATGAGCATGGGCGGCCCGTGGCCCCGTGCTTAGCACGCGCCCGGGCCTCCGGGCAAAGCCGTCGCGCCCGGGGCTCCGGCCAAAACCGTCAGGCGGTATCGAGCGTTAGCGCGGCGCCCCGTTTGACACGTCAATTGACGTCAGGCAATACTTTTCGGGGCCACGGGCGCGAGCGGGGTGTGAAGGTGAGCGGCGAGGAGCGGGACAGGGCGATGCAGTTCACGGGCGTGAAGGTCTTCTCCGCCACCAAGGCGAAGGAGCGCGACGAGCTCGGGGAGACGATCACCCGCTGGCTCCGCTCCAACGTCGACCTGGAGGTCGTGGACCGGGTCGTCAGCCAGTCGAGCGACGACGAGTTCCACTGCCTCTCGATCGTGATCTTCTACCGCGTGCGCGCCGCCCCGCCGGCCTGACGGCGCCCGGGCCGCTCAGGCGCGGGCCACGCCTCCGGGCGGCGGATCCCGCGGCGGCTCCTTGGAGGAGTCCCCGGAGGGCGGCTGCGTCTCGGACGGCTTGGGGAGCGCCTTGGCCTCCGCGGAGGGCCCAGGCTTCTCGTCGGTGCCGCTGGCCGCGTCCTTGAAGTTCCGGATCGCCTTGCCGAGGCTGGCCCCGACCTGCGGGAGCTTGCTGCCGCCGAACAGGACCACCACCAGCACCAGGATGACCAGCAGCTCACCCATGCCCAGCTCGCCCATCGCTACGTTCCTCCGGACCGCGTGCCCCCACCGCGCGCGTGGTCATACACTCCTTCCGGGCCACGCGCCAGCCTGGCCCCGCGGGGCCCGCGCGGCCGAGCCCCCGGCCGTTCCCCCGGCACAAGGGGCGCGGCGCGTGATAGGGACCGGTTCATGAAGCTCAAGCAGCGGCCGGAGGACTTCCAGGTCACCGAGTCCTGGCGCTTCGACGAGGACCCGAAGGGCCAGCACCACGTCTACCTGATGGACAAGCAGAAGCTGTCCACCTTCGAGGCGGTGGACCGGATCTGCTCGCAGCTCCGCATCCCCCGGTCGGCGGTCAGCTTCTGCGGCCTCAAGGACAAGCAGGGGCGGACCACCCAGCTCGTCGCCATCCACGGGCGCCAGGCGGAGATCCAGGATCCCGATCTGCGGCTCAAGCCCCTCGGCCGCACGGCCGCGCCCCTCTCCGCCGCCAACACCACCTCGAACCGGTTCGCGGTGACGGTCCGCGACCTCGGGCCGGACGACCTGGCCCGCCTGCCCGCCGCGGTGGCCGAGGTGCGGCGGCTCGGGGTCGTGAACTACTTCGACTCCCAGCGCTTCGGGTCGCTGAAGCACGGGCAGGGCTTCATCGTGAAGGACCTGATGCGCGGGGCCTTCGAGGCGGCGCTCCAGAACGTCCTCGCCCGCCCCAGCGACCTCGACCGCTCCGACGACGCCCGGGTGAAGGGGTTCTGGAAGGAGCACTGGGGGGAGTGGGAGCGGAAGAACCCCTACCCCGGCGCCGAGCGCTACGCGCCGGTGATCCGCTGGCTCCGGCTCCACCCCCGGGACCACCGGGGAGCCCTGCTCCGGACCGAGCCGCGCTGGCGAGCGCTCCAGGTCTTCGCCTACCAGAGCTGGCTCTGGAACGAGGGGGTGAAGCAGTACCTCCGCGACGCCATCGGGATCCGCCACCTGGTCTCCATCCGCTACCAGGCCGGGACGCTGCTCTTCCCGCGCGAGCTCGACGCCGGCCAGGCCCGGCTCCTGGGAGGCCGGACGTTCCCCCTCCTCGCCCCCTCGACCCGCTTCGAGGACCCGGTGGTGGAACGGGCGGCGCTCTCGGTCCTGGGGCGCGAGGACATGGGGCTCGCCGACCTGGCGGTGCCCGGGACCCCGGAGATCCACTTCGACCCGGAGGAGCGGCCGCTGATCGCGCACCCCGGCCGCCTGGCGCTGGGCGAGGCCCGGCCGGACGAGCTGAACCGGGGCCGCCAGCGGGTGAACATCGCCTTCACCCTGCCGCCGGGGGCGTACGCCACCCTGGTGGTGAAGCGGCTCCTGCACTGGACCCTGGAGCCCGGGCAGCGCGCCGGCGCGCGGCGGTTCCCCGCGCCGGCTCGGGCGGCGCCCGGCGGGCGCCCGGAGGCGGCGGCAGTCACCGGCGGACGCCCGGCCGCCGGGGCGAAGGCGCCGGGGCGGCCAGCCGTTCCGCCCCCGCCCGGCGCGGCGCCGAGGCCGGAGCGCGAGGGCTTCCTCGCCCGCCGGCGCGCCGAGAAGGCCGCGCGGAAGGCGCGGCGCGAGCAGGCCCGGGAGGGCGGGGGGTAGTGCCACCCGGTCAGCGGCGGGCGCGCAGCAGGTGCCCCCGGCCGCGCAGGCGAAGGCCGTCGCCTCGGCCGCGGAGGTACCGCGCGTCGAGCGCCCCGGCCCCCAGGTCCTCGACCGCGGAGAAGCCCAGCTCGCGGAGGGTCCCGGCGAGCTCGGCCGGGTCGAAGGCGCTGCGGAACGGCTCCCCCGCGGCGGCGACGCGGCGGGCGAGCGCCTCGCGAGCCTGCCGCTCTGCGCCGTCGCCAGGCCCCGGCGACTCGAGGTAGTCGAGGACGAGCTCGCTCCCCGGCGCCTGCCCGGCCGCGAAGGCCAGCGTGCGGAGCACCACGTCGCGCGTCAGGTAGGGCGTCACCCCCAACCAGGCGAGGACGGCGGGAGCCGCGGCGTCGAAGCCCGCCCGGGCGAGCGGAGCGGCCGCCGTCTCCCGATCGAAGTCGACCGGCGCGTAGGCCACGGAGGGCGGGACGGCGATGCCCGCCTCCGCCAGCCGATCCCGCTTCCATGCCTGGGTCGCCGGGTGGTCCACCTCGTAGACCCGGAGCCCGGGGAGCGTGGAGCGGTAGGCGAGCGTGTCGAGGCCGGCACCCAGGAGCACGTACTGGCGCACGCCCCGGGAGAAGGCCTCCGCCAGGCAGTCCTCGGCGAAGCGGCTCCGCACGGCGACGAACGCCCGGAGGCCGGCGCTCCCCGCGTGCGGGTCCTCCCCGCTCCGGAGGGCCCGCTCCGCCTGCGCCCCGACGATGCGGAGGGCCAGCGGGTCGAGGAAGACCGGCGGCTGGTCCAGGAGCTGGTGCGCGGCGCGGTGGAGGGCGGCGCCCAGCGCGGTGCGGCTGGCGTGCTCCACGGACGGCACTATCCGCTGCGGGCGGGCGGATGTCACGGGCGGGAGGATCACCTCCGTGACGGCGCGGTGGCCCAACCCCGGCACGGCGGCGCCGGCGGGTGCCCGGCGCGCGACACGGAGGGCGCAAGGGGACAGGCTGGAGCGCGCCCCTGCCTCACGACGGCCGCGGATCGGCCCACTCCCAGGCCAGCACGCCCTCCCGCACCCGGGCCTGGAGCAGCTCGGCCACCGCCGGGAGATCCACCTCGGGCGCGAGATCGATCGCCACCAGGCGGGGACGGAGCAGCTCGTGCGTGCAGCCGAGCTCGATCAGCCGCTCGAGCAGCCGCTGAAGCCCGGGCGCCGCGAGCTCGCTCGACCCGTCGAGCGCCACCCGCAGGGTCCGGTGCCCGGACTTCTCCACCACCGCCTCCAGGCGGAGGGGATCCCCCTGCCCCGCGCCGTCCTCGGCCTGGACCACGTCGTCGCGGGAGATGCCGTAGGCGAAGAAGGGGCTGGTCTCCACCCGGAACCGTCCGCTGCCGAGCGCCTCGGCCCAGATGAAGTCCTCCTCCGGCCCGGGCTCGCCGGCGGGGCGCTCGAGCAGCACCCGGATCCGCACCAGCCCGTCGGCGGCCTCGACCCCGGTCGGCATGGCGGGGATCTACCCGGGCCCGAGCCTCGCCGCGATGGCATCGGCCAGGGCCTCGCCGGTGTGCTCGCCCGGGACCACGCCGCTCGGCAGTCCGGCCTCCCGCAGCGCCTGCGCGGTGGTGGGGCCGATGGCGGCGAGGAGCACCCGGCCGAGCCCGGCCGCCCCGGTGCCGAGCGCGGCCACCACCGCCTGCACCGCCGAGGGCGAGGCGAAGGCGACCGCGTCGACCTCCCCCGCCGCGAGCCAGCCGGCCAGCGGGACCAGCGTCTCCGGCGGCGCGGGGACGGTCCGGTACGCCTCCACCGCCGTCACCGTCGCCCCGGCGGCCTCCAGCCCGGCGATGAGCTCGGGGCGCCCGGCGGCCGGCCTGGGGACGAGCACCCGCCGCCCGCGCACCGCGGAGGCGAGCGCCGCCGCCAGGGCCTCGCCGGTCGCCTCCCCGGGGACGAGGTCGGGCGGCCGCACCTCCCGCGCCAGCCTGGCGGCGGTGGCCGCGCCGACCGCCGCCAGGCGCGGGCCGGCGAGCGCCGCTCGCGGGAGCCCGAGCGCGACCAGCCGCTCCAGGGTCCGCTCCACCGCGGTGGCGCTGGCGAAGGCCACCCAGTCGAAGCCCGCCAGGCCGCGGAGGGCCGCGTCGAGCGGCCCGGGATCGGCGGGCGGGGCGAAGCCGATCGCCGGGAGCTCGCGGACCTCGGCCCCCAGCGCCGCCAGGCGGGCGGAGAGCGCGTCCTCGCCCGCCTTGCCGCGGGTCACCACCACGGTGCGGTGGTCGAGGCGGGGGGACGCCACGGCGCTACCCGCGCCGGGGCGCGGAGAGGGCGGTGCCCTTGCCCTCGGTCTCGCGCAGGATCCGGTCGGCGCCGCGGGAGAGCAGCTCCTCGGCCAGCGCCACGCCGAGCGCGCGGGCCCGGGCGCGCGGGCCGCGCCGCTCCCCGCGGATCACCTCGGCGCCGTCCAGCGAGGCCACCAGCGCCCGGAGCCGGACCTCGCCGCCCTCCAGGGTGGCGTGGCCGGCGATCGGCACCTGGCAGCCGCCCTCGATGCGGGCGAGGAAGCCGCGCTCCGCCTCGACCCGCACGCGGGTGTCCCCGTCGTCGAGCTTCGCCAGCCGCTCCATGGTGGGCCGGTCCGCCTCCCTGGCCTCGAGCGCGAGCGCCCCCTGGGCCACCGCCGGGAGCATCTCCTCGGCGGGGAAGACGTAGGTGGCCCGATCCCCGAGCCCGAGCCGGCGCAGGCCGGCGTAGGCGAGCACCACCGCGTCCAGCTCCTCGGAGGCCTTGCGGAGACGGGTCTCCACGTTCCCGCGGATCACCTCGATCGCCAGGTCGGGGCGGAGGGCCTTGAGCTGGGCGGCGCGGCGGAGGCTGGAGGTGCCGACCCTCGCCCCCCTGGGGAGCGCGGCCAGCGTCTTGTGCTTGGGGGAGCAGAGGGCGTCGCGCGGATCCTCGCGCACCGGCACCGCCCCGATGGCGAGCCCCTCCGCCAGCGCCGCGGGGAGGTCCTTCATCGAGTGGACGGCGATCTCGGCGTCCCCGGCGAGCAGGGCGTCCTCGATCTCCTTCACGAAGAGCCCCTTGCCGCCCACCTGGGCGAGCGGGACCTCGAGGATCCGGTCGCCGCGGGTGACGAGCTCGTGGAGCCGGACCTCCAGGCCGGGCTCGTTCCGGCGGAGGAGGTCGGCCACGTGGTTGGCCTGCCACTTGGCGAGCGGGCTGCGGCGGGTCGCGATGCGGACGGTCACCTGGTCTGCCTTTCTCTAGCTGCGCTCGGTGGAGGCGGCGGCGCGCTCCGGGCGGTCGCCGGGGGGCCGCCCCTCCTGCCCGGCCGCGTCGGCCTCGATGCCGAAGAGGTCGGCGGCGGCGCCCGGCAGGGCGGTGTCGCCCGAGGAGGCCGCCTCCTTGAGCCGGGCGGTGGGGCCGTGGAGGAGCTTGTTCACGATCGCCTGCGCCATCGCCTCCACGCTCCGGCGCCCCTTCTCGTCGAGCTTCGCCCCGACCTGGGCCAGGGTACGCTCCGCCTCGGCGCGGGCGATCCGCTCCGCCCGGCGGCGGAGCTGGGCGAGGACCGGCAGGGCGGCCCGCGCCTCGCGCTCCCGGGTGAAGGCCATCACCTCGGCCTCCACGATCGCCTCGGCCCGGAGCGCCTCCCCGCGGCGCGCCTGGTGGGTGGCCTCGACCACCCGCTCCATGTCGTCGACGTCGTAGGCGAACACGTCGCCCAGGTCGGCGCACGCGGGATCGACGTTGCGCGGCACCGCCAGGTCGATGAGGCAGAGCGAGCGGGTGTGGCGCGCCCGCATGGCGGCGCGGGCCATCTCCTTGGTCACCACGTAGGTGGGGGCGCCGGTGGAGACGATCACCACGTCCGCCTCGGTGAGGAGCCGCGGGAGCTCCTCCCAGGTGCGGAACGTCCCCGCCACCTGCTCCGCCAGGGCCAGCCCCCGCTCCGGCGAGCGGTTGGTCACCAGCACCCGATCCGCGCCCAGGACCGCCAGCGCCTTGGCGGAGAGGGCGCCCATCTTGCCGGCGCCGACCAGGAGGATCGAGCGGCCCTTGAGGTCGCCGAAGATCTTCTCCACCAGCTCCACCGCCACCTGGGACATGGAGCTCGCGCCCTTGCCGATGTCGGTCTCGGTCCGCACCCGCTTGGCGGTGGCGAAGGCCCGGTTGCAGAGACGGGAGAAGTAGGCCCCGGCGGCGCTGGCGGCGCTCGCCAGCCCGTAGGCCTCCTTCACCTGGCCGAGGATCTGCTGCTCGCCCACCACCATCGAGTCGAGGCTGGCCGCGACCCGGAAGAGGTGGCGGATCGCCTCCATCCCCCGCTTCACGTAGAGGTGGCCATCCGCGTCCGGGGCGCGCGAGGTGAAGAACCGCCTCGCCGGCTCCTCGGCGTCGGCGTGGACGAAGACCTCCACTCGGTTGCAGGTCGAGACCACCAGGGCCTCGGTGACGCCGTCCATGCCCCTGAGGTCGCCCAGCGCCGCCTTGAGGTCGTCGCCGGTGAGCGCGACCTTCTCCCGCACGTCGATGGGGGCGCTCTTGTGCGAGAGCCCGACGAGGAAGACCTCGTGGCCGCTCACTGGGCCCCTCCCGCCTCGGAGACCGGCGCCCCGTAGGTCCCGGAGTGGCGCGTCGCGCCCGGCACCATCCCCAGGGTGAGCATCGAGCCGAGCACCAGCACGAACCCGACCAGGGTGAGGACCGCATAGCGGCGCCCGTGCCAGCCGGTGTGGCGCAGCTGCACCATCGCCCCGTACAGGATCCAGATGGCGAGGGAGATGACCTGCTGGGGGTCCCATGACCAGGCGCTCTTCCAGACGACCCGGGCCGTGAGGGTCCCGGCCACCAGCGCCACGGAGTAGAAGACGAACCCGGCCCGGACCAGCCGCTGGGTGAGCTGGTCGAGGCTGTCGAGCGAGGGGAGGCGGGAGAAGAGCGCGCCGAAGTGCTTGCCCTTCACCTCCCGCTCCTGGAGCAGGTACATGAGGGCGACGCCGAAGGCGATGCCGAAGAGCGCCACCCCGAGGACCGCGGTGATGATGTGGACGGTGACCGAGGGGTTCCGCAGCGTCTCGGGAGGCACCCCGGGCCGGCCCGGCTCCCCGAACACCGCCGGGACCAGGACCACCAGGATGAGCGGCGTGATGAACGCGCCCACCGTGGGCATGTGGTAGTAGCGCCCGAGGAACAGGTAGGCGCCGGCGCCGAGCCAGACCATCAGCACCAGCCCGCCCCGCAGGCTGAAGAACTCCCGCCCCCCGAACTCGGCGCAGCCCACCCCGATGGCGGCGGCGTGCACCGCGAAGGCGGCGGCGAGCAGCCAGAAGCCCACCGTGGCCACGCGCGTGTGGCGGGGGCGGGCGAAGAAGGCGACGTAGGCGCCGGCGGCGAGCGCATAGAGGACGGCGGCGGCGCGGAGGATGAGGACGCTCATGGTGCGTTCGGGGCCTTGGTGAGGGCGCTCAGGAGAGGTTCTCGAGGAGGAAGCGGGCGAGCGCTTCCGCCTCCTTCCGCTTCTCCTCGAGCTCGCGCGGGAGCGGAGTGTAGCCGAGCGGCGCCCGGGGCGGCGTGACGGCGGCCGCCGGGGCGACGGCGGGCGGCGGCGGAGCGGCGGGCGCGGCGGGGGGCGCCGCGGCGGGCCTGGCCGCCGGCGGGGGCGCCATCGCGGCAGGGGGACGCGCCCCCTCGGCCCGGGGCGCGCTGGCGGCGGCCTGGAGCGCCGCCGCCTCGGCGAGGAAGCCCGGCTCGACCTCGTAGGCCATGTCCCCGAGGATGCAGGAGTCTCCCACCGGCTCGGCGCCCATCTCGCGGAGCTGCGCGAGCCCCTTCACCTTCTTGAGCAGGCCGTTGGGATCCGAGTCCCCGCCCACCACCTTGAGGAAGCGGACGGCGGGCTCGAGGGCGTAGCTCCGCCCCTGGCCGGCTCCGGCGAGGAGGGTCATCACGTTGCCGACGAAGTCGATCTTTCCCTGCCCGGCCCAGGTGTCGAGCATGGCCTGGGAGACGAAGAGGAGACCGCCCATTCGGTTCACCCGCACCACACGTCCCACGCCGGAGCGCGCGCTCCAGGCGTGCGGCCGACCGGGGTGCGGAAAGTTAGCACGCCTGGCGCGCCGCTTGCCAGCGTCAGGCCCGGCGGATAAAGAAGCTCGCATCGGAACGATCAAGGAGCCGACCCCATGGCCTCGAACGACGTCGTCATCCTCCAAGACTCCACCTTCGACCAGGAGGTGCTGAAGAGCGACACCCCCGTGCTCGTCGACTTCTGGGCGGTCTGGTGCGGCCCCTGCAAGGCGATCGCCCCGGCGGTCGACGATCTCGCCGCGCGCTACAAGGGCAAGCTCAAGGTGGCGAAGATGGACGTCGACGAGCACCAGGGCGTCCCCCAGCAGTTCGGGATCCGCTCCATCCCCACCCTGCTCCTCTTCAAGGGCGGCCGGGTCGTGGACACGGTGATCGGCAGCGACAAGGCCAAGCTCGAGGCGAGCGTCAAGAAGGTGATCGGCTAGGCTCTTCGCGCGCCCCGTCAGTTCACGAACCGGCGCATCCCGACGTTGGCCAGCAGCCCGATGGCGGTGAAGATCACGATCACGCTCGATCCGCCGTAGCTCATCAGCGGGAGGGTCACCCCCACCACCGGGAGGAGCCCGATCACCATCCCGATGTTGATGACCACGTGCCAGAAGAGCATCCCGGTCAGCCCCACCGCCAGGAAGTGGCCGAAGAGGTCCCGGGCGTTGCCCGCCACGTCCACCGCGCTCGCCACCAGCATGAAGTAGAGGGCGACGAGGAGCAGGCAGCCGACGAAGCCGTGCTCCTCCGCCCAGACCGAGAAGATGAAGTCGGTGTGCTGCTCGGGCAGGAAGGAGAGGTAGGTCTGGGTCCCCTGCCCCCAGCCCTTCCCCAGCCCCTGCCCCGAGCCGATCGCGATCATCGACTGGGTGGCGTGGTAGCCGGCCCCCTTGGCGTCCGCCTCCGGGTTGATGAAGGTCTCGACCCGCTTCTTCTGGTAGGGCTTGAGGTGCGGGTAGACGAGGACCGCGCCCCCCACCGCCACGCCGAGCAGGAGCGCCAGGGTCTTCCAGCGGACCCGGGCGAAGAGGAGCTGGGTGAAGCCGATGGCGAGGACGATCAGCGCCGTCCCCAGATCGGGCTGGCGCAGGATCAGGATCGCGGGCAGGGCGGTGATCCCGAGGGGCAGGACGATCCCGAACAGCCCGTAGCCGTCCTTCCGCTTCTCCGCGTCGGCGGAGAAGAAGCTCGCCAGCGCCAGGGCCACCGCCAGCTTGGCCAGCTCGGAGGGCTGGAAGTTGACCGGCCCGACGGTGATCCAGCGGCGGGCGCCCATCACGTAGCGCCCCTTCACCAGCACGAGCAGGAGCAGGAGCACCACCGCGCCGTAGAAGACCCAGGCCAGGCGGTGGAAGGCCCGGTGGTCGACCAGGGTGACCGCCAGGGCCAGGGCGGTGCCCGCCCCCATCCACCAGAGCTGCGAGATCCAGACCGGGGCGTGGGCGCTCCGCGAGGCCGAGGCCAGGTTCCAGATCCCGATGCTGGAGATGGCGAGCACCAGGAAGGCGACGTGCCAGGGGAAGTGGGCGAAGGCCCGCCGGTGTGGGGCGGCCGACAGCGAGACGTCAGGCGCCATGGCCGCCTCCTCTCCCGGGCCCGGCGGCGCCCAGCTTGGGCCGCTCCGGCTGGCCGGGCGTGGCCGGGGCGGCCGGCTTGCGGACGGGGGGGGCGGGGGTCGGGGCGGCGGGGCCGGCCCGCTCCGCCGCGTCCACGGCCTCGAGCTCGAAGTACTTCTTCATGACCGCGGTCGCGGTGGGGGCGGCGTTGGAGGCCCCGAACCCGGAGTGCTCGTTCAGCACCACCACCACGATCCGCGGATCGTCGGCGGGGGCGAAGGTGGCGAACCAGGCGTGGTCGCGCTCGAAGTAGGAGACCTCGCTGGCCTTGAGCCGGTGGGCCCCGAGCTTCACGACCTGGGCGGTGCCGGTCTTCCCCGCGGCGATCATGTCCTTGAGCCGGCTGCCGTAGGCGGTGCCGAACGGCTCGTTCATCGCGGCGAGGAGCCCCTTGAGCACCACCTCCCGGGTGGAGGGGTGGATGTCGAGCTTGCCCCTGGCCTGGGGGGCGAAGGCCTGGAGGGGCTTCCCGTCCGCGTCCTCCACCCGCAGCACCACCTGCGGCCGCCAGATGGTGCCGGTCGCCAGGGCGCCGTAGAAGACCAGCTGCTGCATGGGGGTGACGTTCACGTCGCCCTGGCCGATGGCGAGGTTCACCGCCATCCCCTTCTGGTAACCCCCCGGGATGTGCTGGTCGTGCCAGGCGGCGTCGGGGATCACCCCGGGGATCTCGCCGCCGATGTCGAGGCCGGTGGGCGCGCCCAGGCCGGCGGCCCGCGCCCACTTGGCGATGGCGTCGGCCCCGAGCTGGGCGCCGGCGTTGTAGAAGAAGACGTCGCAGCTCGCCCCCAGGGCGTGGGTGAAATCGACCGGCCCGTGGCCGGAGTCCTTGTCGCAGCGCCAGCGCGCCCGCCCCATGGTGAAGTGGCCCGGGCAGTTGACGATCGTCCCCGGCTTGTAGACCCCCTCCTCCAGGGCGGCGATGGCCGTCAGGGCCTTGAAGGTCGAGCCCGGGTGGTAGTGCTGCTGGATCGACCGGAAGAGCTCGGGCTGGAGGGGATCGGCGTGGATCGCCGCCACCTCGGCGGCGGTGATCCGGCCCGACATCTTGTTGGGGTCGGGCGCCGGCCGGTCCACCAGGGCGAGGAGGAAGCCGGTCTTCGCGTCCATCGCCAGCACCGCCCCGGCGGTGGCGGGGAAGGTCTTCTCCGCGAACTCCTGGAGCCGCCAGTCGAGCGAGAGGACCAGGTTCTTCCCCGGCAGGCTCGGGACCACCCGCTGGTCCTCGGGGATGAGGTCGTCGGCGTCCTCCTTGCGCCGGCCCTTGGCGTCGACCGGCACCCGCTCCTTGCCGTCGATCCCCCGGAGCTCGCGCTCGAAGCGGCGCTCCAGCCCGCGGCGGCCCACGTAGTCGCCGAGGAGGTAGGGCTCCTGGTCGGACCGGGTGGCCTCCAGCTCCTCGTTGAGCTTCTTGATCTCGTCGGCCCCGACCTCGTTCATGTAGCCGATGAGGTGGCCGCCCAGGGAGCCGTAGCGGTAGTTGCGGTGGGGGGTCGCCTGGACGTCGACGCCTGGGAGGTCCATCTGGTTGGCGAGGTACCGATCCAGGTCCTCCCGGACGATGTCCACCTTGACGGTGAAGGGGCGGAACCGCTCCAGCTTGCGCGCCGAGGCGAGCAGGGTCCGGGCGCGGTCCAGCTCCTCCGGCGACATCTGGAGCATCGCCCCCAGCCGGGAGAGGATCTCGTCGCACTGCTTCCCGCAGAAGTAGGGGGTGAGCGTGACGTCGTAGGAGGGGCGCGAGTCGACCAGGGTGCGGCGGTTCCGATCCAGCATCAGCCCGCGGTCGGCGGGGATCCGGATCTCCTTCACGTAGTTCTCGTCCGCCCGCTCCTTGTACGTGTCGCCCCGCAGGATCTGCAGCTGGTAGAGCCGGGCGATCAGGGTGAGGAAGCAGACGATCGCCACCCCGGTCGCCCAGAACAGGCGTGGCTTGAAGTCCTTCTGCGCCGAGCCGGGCGCGCTGGGAGGGATGAGGGACATGGCTAGCGGAGGAGCCCGGGCTCCTCCCGGTGGAACAGCCCGTCGAGGCGGCGCATGCCGGGGAGCACCGCCAGGGAGACGAGGCAGGTGAGGAGGGCCTCCCCGAGCATCCGCGGGAGGAGCGTGAGGCCCGGGGCGGCCTCGGGGAGGGCGGTGTAGCGGGCGAGGAGGAGCGCCCCGGAGGAGAGCCCGAGCGCGGCCAGGCCGGAGAGGACGGCGAACCCGGACCGGCCGCGGATGTCCACCGCCGCCGCCGCCGCCCGCGCCACCAGGAACACCGCCACCCCGAGGGAGGTGAGGAGCCCCTTGGGCGTCCCCGCCAGCACGTCGAGGACGAAGCCGATCCCGGCGGCGGCCAGCGCCCCGTCCACGTTCCCCGCGTGGAGGCCGACGTAGACGATGCAGGGCGCGAGGAGCGAGACGGAGAAGGCGCCCCCGCCCAGCCAGTGCAGCAGCGCCGCCTGGAGCCCGGCCAGGACCACCGCCAGGAGGACCTGCGCGAGCGGCTTCACTTCGCCGCCCCCGGCGCCAGGGCGGCGGGGAGGGCCTCGGGGGCGCGCTCCGCCGAGGTGATCACCAGCACCTCCTCGACCCGGGTCACGTCCACGCCCGGGATCACGGTCCCCTCCTGGAAGAGCCCGTTGGCGCTCTTGCGCAGCTGGGTCACCCGGCCGACCGGGAGCCCTCCGGGGAAGACGCCGTCGGTCCCCGAGGTGACCAGGGCGTCCCCCTCGATCACGTCCTCGGCGCGGAGCGCGTAGTCGAGCTTGCAGGCGTCCGGCTTCCCCAGCCCGCGAACGTTGGCGCGGGCGCGGGTGCGCTCCACGCGGACCGCGATCGAGCTGTTCCGGTCGGTGAGGACCAGGACGTCGGCGGCGTGCCCGTCGACGGCGTGGACCCGCCCCACCACCCCATCCGCCACCACCACCGGCATCATCCGGGCGACCCCGTCGGCGCTGCCGCGGTCGATGGTGACGAGCTGCAGCCCGGTGGGCCCGAGCCGGACCCCGATCACCTTCGCCCCGAGGTAGGTGCGCATGGGGGCGGCCTCCTCGAAGGAGAGGAGCCGGCGCAGGCGCTCCGCCTCGGACCGGTCGGAGAGGAGCTGCTGGCGCTCCACCTGGAGCCGGGTGAGCTCGTGGCGGAGCTCGACGTTCTGCTCCCGCACGTGGCGGAGGGCCACGTAGCCGTGCCAGGCCTCGAGCGACCCGGTCACCGTCCAGGCGACCGCGCGCTCCACCGGGGTGGTGAGCCAGAGCACCGCGCGATCGAGCGAGGACCGCTCGCTGGCCTTCTTGGCGTTGGCGAAGAAGACGCCGAGGGGCACGACCAGCAGCGCCGCGACGAGGAGCAGGTCGCGGTACCGCCTCAGCAATGCGAACACGAGGACTCCGGGGACGCCTGGGGGGCCAAAATCCCTTGCATTTTAGCCCTTCTCGACTAGGGTGTTCAACCTCGCGGCGCCCACCCCTCTCCGGGCGCCCGTTCCAACAACCCGGAGCACTGGTTCCATGCTCGACAGTCTTCGCGCCAGCAAGGGCGGTCTTCTCACCTGGATCTTCCTGGGTGCGATCATCGTCGTCTTCGTCATCTCCTTCGGCCCCGGCTCGTTCGCCCGGGGCGGCGGGGGCTGCGCCGGCGCGCCGGCCTCCTACGCCGCGCGCGTCAACGGGAAGACGATCCCGGCGGCGGAGTGGGAGCAGCAGTACGCCCAGCTGCTCCGGTTCTACCAGCAGCAGGCCGGGGACCAGCTCACCCCCGAGCTCGCCGCCCAGCTGGGCCTGGGCGAGCAGGCCCTCTCCTCCCTGGTCGACCGCGAGCTGGCGGTGCAGGAGGCGAGGCGGCGCGGGATCGTGGTCACGAACCAGGAGGTCTCGGAGGCGGTCCACCGCGAGCCGGCCTTCCAGGAGAACGGCCAGTTCTCCTACGACACCTACCTGGACATCGTGAACCGGAACTTCGGCTCCCCGGCGAAGTACGAGGAGGGGCTCCGCCAGGACCTCCTCGTGCGGAAGATGCAGACCGCGCTCGCCGAGACCGTCAAGGTGCCGGAGAGCGAGGTCCACGAGGCCTGGGTGGCCGGCGCCGACAAGGCCTCGCTGGCGTTCGTCACCTTCCCGCTCGCCTCCGCCCAGGCGGAGGTGAAGCTCTCCGACGCCGACCTGAAGGCCTTCGAGGAGAAGGAGGGGGCGCGGATCGAGAAGTTCTACAAGGACAACGCCGCCCGCTTCGACCAGAAGCGCAAGGTGCGGGTCCGCCACGTCCTCGTCAAGGCGCCGGAGGGCGCCCCGCCCGCGGAGGACGCCGCGGCGCGCGCCAAGATCGAGGCGGCCGCTGCCCGGGTGCAGAAGGGCGAGGACTTCGCCAAGGTGGCGGCCGAGGTCTCCGAGGACGCCAACACCAAGTCGCGCGGTGGCGAGCTCGGCTTCATCGCCGAGGGGCTGGCCGACGAGGCCTTCGCCAAGGCCGCCCTGGCGCTGGAGAAGGGCCAGGTCTCCGCCCCGGTCCGCACCGCCCGCGGCTGGCACCTGATCCAGGCGGAGGAGGTGATCCCGGCCAAGCAGGTCTCGCTCGAGGCCGCCCGGCCGGAGATCGCCCGGGAGCTGCTCACCGCCGACCGCGCCGCGGCGCTGGCCCACGAGAAGGCCGAGGCGGCCCTGGCCGCCGTGAAGAAGGGGAAGGCGCTCGCCGACCTCTTCCCCACCGAGGAGGCGGCCGCCAAGGCGAAGCGGAAGCCGGTCACCCTGGGCGGCAAGGTGGTGGCCGCGGACGACACCGGGATCTTCGGCGCCGCCTCGCCGGTCCTCCCCAAGATCGGCGCCTCCCCCGCCCTCCTCAAGGCCGTCTTCGCCGCCAAGGCGGGCGACGTGCTCCCCGAGGTCTACGACGCGCCGGCCGGGCCCGTGGTGGCGGTGGTGAAGACCCGCGACCGCCCCGACGAGGCCGCCTTCCAGAAGGAGCGCGACCAGATCGAGAGCCGTCTCCGCGCGCGCCGCTTCGAGCAGGCCCGCCGCGCCTGGCTGGCCGGCCTGCGCGCCGAGGCGAAGATCGAGGAGAACGCGGCGCTCCTCTCCGGCAACCGCCCGCCGCAGCCGGACTAGCCGCCCGGGGAGCCCTTGGCTCCGCGCCTCGTCCTCGCCTCGCAGAGCCCGCGCCGCCGCGAGCTGCTGGCGCAGCTCGGGCTCTTCCCCGAGGTGCGCCCCGCCCTGACCGACGAGACGCCTCGGCCGGGCGAGGCGCCGCGCGACTACGTGCTGCGCGTCGCCCGGGAGAAGGCCCGGGCGGTCGGGGGCGAGGTGGTCCTGGCCGCGGACACCGCGGTGGTCCTGGGCGGGGAGATCCTGGGGAAGCCGCGCGACGCCGAGGACGCGCGGCGCATGCTCCGGGCCCTCTCCGGCACGCGCCACGAGGTGCTCACCGCGGTCTGCGTGCGGCGCGCCGAGGGGGCGCTCGGGATCGAGCTCGACGCCGTGGTGGCGACCGCGGTCCGCTTCCTCCCGCTCGGCCCGCGGGAGATCGACTGGTACGTCGCCACCGGCGAGCCCCTCGACAAGGCCGGGGCCTACGCGCTCCAGGGCGCCGGGGGGGCCTTCGTGGCGGCGGTGGAGGGGAGCGTCTCGAACGTGGTGGGGCTCCCCCTGGCCGAGACCGCCGCGCTCCTCGGGCGGGCCGGCGTGGCCCTCCCCTGGGAGGGGAGATGATCGCCGAGCGCCTGGCGGCGATCCGGGCCGAGATCCCGGCGGGCGTGACCCTGGTGGCGGTCTCGAAGGCCCAGCCCGCCTCGGCGATCCGGGAGGCCTACCAGGCCGGCCAGCGGGACTTCGGCGAGAACTACGCCCAGGAGTGGCGCCAGAAGGCGGATGAGCTGGCCGACCTCGGCGCGCTGCGCTGGCACTTCATCGGCGGGCTCCAGACGAACAAGGTGAAGCTCCTGGCCGGCCGGGTCGCCTACGTGCACACGGTCGACCGCGCCGAGCTGGCCCGCGAGCTCTCGCGGCGGTTCGCGGCCCGGGCGGCGGTGGCGCGCGTCTTCCTCGAGGTGAACGTGGGCGGGGAGGCGAGCAAGGAGGGCTGTACCCCCGAGGCGGCCGCCGCGCTGGCGGGAGAGGTGGCCGCACTCCCCGCCCTCGAGCTGGTCGGGCTCACCTGCATCCCTCCCCCGGCCGAGGATCCCCGGCCGCACTTCCGCGCCCTCCGGGCGCTGCGCGACCGGCTCGGGCTCCGCGAGCTCTCGATGGGGATGAGCGCCGACTGGCGGGTGGCGATCGAGGAGGGCTCGACCTTCGTCCGGATCGGGACCGCCATCTTCGGGGCCCGGGCCGCCCGGCCCGGGTGATCCCGGGAGGAGCCCGGCGCGAAGTGATCAGATCGCGCGGAGCTTGAGCCGCCCGGAATCGTTCACCTCGGCCTTGTACTCCTGGCCGCAGTAGTAGCAGCGGACCTCGTCGCCGTGCCCGAACCCGTCGTCGTACGGGTTGTTGGCGGCGCAGTCCGGGCAGTCGAAGTCCTTGAACCGCCTGGACCGTCCCTCGGCGCCGCCGGGCGGGTCGTCGTCCTCGTAGGCATGGTCGATGGGCATCGCGCGGTTCCCCCGGTTCCCCCGACCCAGAGTAGTCGAGAACCGGAGCCGGGGCGAGGTTGCGGCCCCTGACGGCGGCGCCCTCCCCTCCCCACGAACGTGTGAGGTTCCGGCCGGTTGGCCCCAGGGGTCGCGGCGGACTCGACCCCGGCCACCTGTCGCGATCGCGACACCCCTGTCGTGTACCTGTTGGCAGGGCTTGCAGGTCCGGCACCGATTCCCGAACAATGTCGGGGCGAAGGCATGGCACCCCGCTTGCTAAGCAAGACCTCGACAGTCCCCTCGCGGGGAGGAGCTCACCACCAATGAGAAAGACGCCCTTCGCCATCGCCCTCCTGCTCGGCCTCGCCGCCGGGATCGCGCCGCGCAGCGCGCGGGCCTTCTCCCCCGGCGAGGAGACGGTCTTCAGCGTCACGTACCTGAGTCTCCCCACGGGCGAGGGCCGGATCCTGGTGGGGAAGCCGGAGGGAGACGTCTGGCCGGTCATCTTCCAGGCCAAGACCGAGGGCGTCGCCGGGTTCATCGACATCCGGGAGCACCTGGTCTCGTACTGGGACGCGCCCGCCAAGAGCTCCCGTGGCTCGGACCTCCGCGCCTACGAGGTCGGCGACTACCACGCCGACACTGCCCGCTTCGATCGGGCCAACTCCAAGGCGACGCTGGTGGTCCAGCGCAAGAACCGGCGCACCGAGGAGACCTTCGACATCGACCCCGCGGCCCTCGATCTCACCGGGGCCTTCATGTGGCTGCGGCTCCAGCCCATGGAGGTCGGGCATCGCTACGAGCACCCGGTGGTCACCGGCTCGAAGCAGTTCACCCTGGTGGCCGAGGTGCTGGGGCGCGAGACCATCGAGACGCCGGCGGGGACGTTCCAGACCGTCAAGGTGCAGGTCCGGACCGCCCTGGACGGCAAGTTCTCCACCAAGCGCGACTCGTTCATGTGGCTCTCCGACGACCCGCGCCACGTCCTGGTGCGCGCCTCGGCCGACTTCGCGGTGGGCAGCATCGTCGCCACCCTGAAGAGCTACCGGCCCGGGGACGAGGTGGCGTCGCGCTAGGCCGGGGCGGCGCCCGCGGGCGCCGCTTCCTGGAAGACGGCCCCCGCTGCGCTATGCTCCCGGAGGCGATGCTCGCCTCCCTGCCGCTCGCCCTCGCCCTCGCCGCCCCGCCGTGCGGCCTGCCGCCCCTCCCCGTGGGCGCGGCTCCCTGGGCGCCGGGCGAGACCCTGACCTACGACCTCGATCTCCTGGGCGCGGTCAAGGCCGGGACGCTGCAGCTCTCGGTGGAGCGCCCCATCAGCGGCGGCCAGATCCTCACGCTCCGGGCGCGCGCCCGCAGCGAGGTGGGCAGCCTGATGCGCCTGGCGGGCGTGGCCCTCTCCTGGATCGACGCCCGGACGCTCCTCCCCGAGCGCTACCGGGAGGAGGCGGAGCAGGACGGGGTCCACAAGCTGGGCGACGTCCGCCTGGCGCCGCCCGCGCCCGAGGTGACGATCGCCTACACGGTGGACGGGAAGACGTCCTCCGCCAGCTATCCCCGCGAGGGCGACGTCCTGGATGCGCTCTCCGCGGTCTACCGGCTGCGGGCCGCCAAGCTCGCGCCGGGGGACCGGTTCTGCTTCGACCTGGTGGCGCGCGGCCGCTACTGGCGCCTCGAGGCGACGGTGGCCCCCAAGGCGGAGAAGGTCGACACCGCGGTGGGGAGGCTCGAGACGCTCCGGGTGGACGCGCTGGCGCACAAGGCCGGGGACGGGAAGCCGCCCACGCCCGTCCACCTCTGGATCTCGACCGACCCGGCGCGGCTGCTGGTGGCGGTGGTGACCGAGATCGACGCCGGCCCGGTCCGGGCGATGCTGGCCAGCGCTCGCGGCACCCGGCGGTAGCTCGGCGGCGCCGGCGCCGCCGAGCTCACATCCGGACCGCGACCTGGGCGAGGCGGCGCCGGACGCTGGCGAGGACGGTGGAGAGGTAGTCGAGCCGTTCCCACGGGCCGACCCGCGCCAGCGAGAGCAGCCGCTCGCCGGAGGGTTCCCCCTCGCCGAGCGCCGCCTCGACGTTGGCCACGTAGGCGGCCACCGCCGAGAGCGCGGTCCGGACCTCGCGCAGGTCGTCCTCGAGGAAGTCGAGCACCACGTGCTCGCGCGCGGTGGTGCCGGCCAGGCGGGCGCGGAGCGCCTCCACCGCGCCGGCGGGGTCGGGCTCGCGGGGGGAGGAGGCGGCCGGGGCGGTGGGCACGACGACGGCGACGGCGGCGGTGGTCCGCTTCATGGCGTTCCCTCCTCCTCGGGCGCCGCGGCGGCGCGGCGGCGGATGGTCTCGATGGCGGCGGCGATCCGCTCCGGGCGCTGGCCTTCGGCGAGGAGGTCGCGCACCTCGGCCCGGGCACGGGCGAGCCCGGCCGGGCCGGCGTCGCCGCGCGCCTCGGCGAGCGCGCGGGCGAGGGCGGGCTCTCCGGTCCGTCCGGGGGACGAGGCGGCCGGGGCCGCGGGGCGCGAGCGCACCGGGGGAGCGAGTCGGGCCGGTGCTGGCGGCGTGGGGAGCGGAACCGGGCCGGCCCGGAGCCGGGC
>Ga0335076_10000723_pt1 | contig 30877 bp, 39 predicted proteins | sample Lox_Sample_25_FD_206717 | JGI IMG/M metagenome (GOLD analysis project Ga0335076, IMG submission 206717) | Soil microbial communities from Loxahatchee National Wildlife Refuge, Florida, United States - Lox_Sample_2.5 | ecosystem: Environmental > Terrestrial > Soil > Wetlands | place: USA... | reverse complement strand
CGATGATCAGCAAGAGCTCGAGCAGGACGCCGAACAAGACCTGCTTGTCGTGCCCCGCACCGTTGATGTAGGCAACCGGATGGCGGAGCACCGTCTCGTAGAGAGCGAGCGCCGGGATCGACGTCACGAACGTGACGAGAAAGAGAACGCCGAAAACGCGCGCCCTCTTCTGGTCTTTGCTCATGGCCGTGACCCCTCTCCCCGGTGGTGGTTGGCAGGAGGGTCCCACGCCACCAGCCGGTAAGGACGCCGAAATTACGCCCCTCTAGGGCGACTTTCAACTGTCGAGATGGAGTAGAAGAGTGCGTGGCCGCCCCGTCACCGAGCGAGCTCCGCCGCGAGTTCCTGCTCGATCCCGAGATCGCCTTCCTCAATCACGGATCCTTCGGCGCGTGTCCGCGGCCGGTCTTCGCGCAGTACCAGGCATGGCAGCGCGAGCTCGAGCACGAGCCGGTCGACTTCTTCGACCGCCGTCTTCCAGCTCTACTCGACACCGCACGAGCGGCGCTCTCCGACTACCTCGGATGCTCCCCGCAGGATCTCGTCTTCGCCCAGAACGCGACGACGGGCGTGAACCTCGCTGCGCGCTCGCTCGACCTCCGGCCGGGCGACGAGGTGCTCGCCACCGACCTCGAGTACGGCGCGTGCGACCTCGCCTGGCAGTGGGTGTGCAGCCGGACCGGCGCGCGGTACGTCCGGGCGCCGATCCCACTGCCGCTCGGCGGGCCGGACGAGCTGGTCGACACGCTCTTCGCGGCCGCGACCGAGCGCACCCGGGTCGTCTACGTCAGCCACGTCACGTCCACGACCGGGCTCGTCCTGCCGGTGGCGGCGATCGTCGCCCGCGCTCGCACACTCGGCCTCGTTACGGTCATCGACGGCGCGCATGCGCCCGCCCAGGTGCCGCTGGACCTCGCCGCCCTCGGCGCCGACCTCTATTCCGGGAACTGTCACAAGTGGCTCGGAAGCCCGAAAGGCGCCGCCTTCCTCCACGTGCAGCCCGAGCACCAGGAACGCCTCGACGCCGCAATCGTCAGCTGGGGCTACGCGGAGGGCAGCACGCTCTCGAAGAAGGTCGAGTTCCAGGGCACGCGCGATCCCGCCGCCTGGCTCACCGTTCCCGATGCGATCGGCTTCCAGGCCGACCGGGATTGGGACGACGTCCGCAACCGCTGTCGCGGACTCGCGCGCGAGGCCCGTCGCGAGCTGTGCGACCTCCTGGGCACGGAACCGCTCGCACCGGACGCGATGCTCGCGCAGATGGCGGCAGTGAGGCTTCCCCACCCCGCGCCCGAGCTGTCCCAGCGGCTCTTCACCCGGCACCGCGTCGAGGTTCCGGTCGGCGGCGCGCAGCACGACCTCCTGCGGCTGTCGATCGCCGCCTACACGACGCGCGACGAGATCGACCGGCTGCTAGCCGCCCTCGTTCGGGAGCTTGACTCCGAGCACGGTCAGCAGGACGAGTAGCCCCAGGCCGAGGAGCCAGTAGGCGAGCACGCGCCGCGGATGGCGCGACTCCCGCAGCGAGGTGAGCGCGATCTTCCCCCAGAGGAGAACCAGACCGACGGCCGCGGCTCCGCCGACGACGATCACCGGCGCGAGGTAGACGGCCTTTTCGAACGGCCACGCGAGCACCCAGGCGGTCAACGCAACGAGCGCGAGGACGGCCGCGAGCGCCACGGGGTAGCGGAGTGCCCGCATGGAGCCAGGGTACGCTCTGACCCGTGGAAGCAGCCGGCAACTACCACTCGGGCGACGACTACATCGTCGAGTTCCTCGGCTACCGCTTCTCCTTCAACAGCCTCGACTTCGAGGAGCGGGTGACCGCGGCCGCTGTCCGTCTCGGCCTCGTCGCGGGCCCCGAGCTGGACGAGGACGAGACCGCCGACCTCGTGGAGCTCGTCGAGCGCGATGCAATCGAGACACCCCGGAGCGCCCTGGGGGAGTACCTCGTGCGGCACTGGGACGCACTCGCCCTCGTCCAGGGTGAGTCGCTCGTCTACTGGCTCAAGAAACTCGTCTTCCGCGGCGCGTGGCTCGACCACCGTGTGAAGGAAGGGCTTCTCGAGGTGGACTGGGACGACGAGCGGCAGGACTTCACGTTCGCCGACACGAACGGCGGCCGCGCGCTGCTCGAGCTCCTCCCCACGCCGAGCTGGCACGAGCTCCAGTACCGGAGATGATCCTGCCCCGCTGGTACGCCTTGGTCTTGCCGACATACCTCGCCGGCCTCCTCGCACTCGATACCCAGGTCTCGCTCCGCGTCCAGCTCGTACTCGGCGCTCTGACCTTCCTCGTGCTGGCGGCAGCGCTGTTGCCGCTTGCGCCACTCGTTCGTGCGCAGACGATCGGAGTCGTCTTCTTCGCGACCGTCGGCGAGGTGACGGGATCGCTCGTCTGGGGCGTCTATCACTACCGGCTGCACAACCTGCCGCTCTTCATCCCGCCGGCGCACGGGCTCGTCTTCCTGAGCGGGGTCGCCCTGGTTCGCAGCGTGCGCCCCCGCGCCGTCGTCTGGGCGGCGGCGATCGGCGCAACCGCGTGGGGAATCGCCGGACTGACGGTGCTGCCCCGACTGGACGTCGCGGGTGCTCTCGGTGTGCCGCTGCTGCTCATCTTTCTCTGGCGGTCGCGATCGCGCGCGACCTACGCCGGCGTCTTCCTCGTCGTCGCGGCAGTCGAGCTGTACGGGACATCGATCGGGACCTGGCGCTGGGCGACCACCCTGCCCGGGCTCGGTGTCCCCGACGGCAACCCGCCGAGCGGGGTCGCGAGCGGCTACGTGTGGTTCGACGTGATGGCGCTGCTCGTGGCGCCCTGGTTGGTCTACGCCGCCGGGGGAACGGTGAAGCCGAAGCTCTCTGCCTTCTCGGGCGCCTTGCGCAGCTCGATCCGGCGGAGGGAGCCGATCGGCACGATCAGTGCATCCGGCGCGTCGTCGCGCGCATCGGTCACGTAGAGCGTCACCATCCCGAACCCCGGCTCGGGCTCGATCCGCTCGAGCACGAAGCGAGACCTGTCGGCGAGCTCCACCTCCACGACCGGCTTCTCCACGCCGTTCGCCTCTGCGAACGCCGCGATTGCCTTGTGCAACCGCTCGATGAACGCCTCGTGCGGCAGCTCCGGAACGGGTGTCCAGAGGTCGGGCACGTCCCGACCCTAGCTAGAAGAGCCGCGCCTCCGGTTCCGGCTCTGCGGCTGCGCCGAGATGTGCACGGCCGAGCGCGGTGATCGTGCGGCCACGCGGAGTGCGCTGGATGAAGCCGAGCTGCAGGAGGTACGGCTCGTACACGTACTCGATCGTGTCCGGCTCCTCGCCGAGCGCCGCAGCGAGCGTGTTGAGACCGACGGGACCACCGGCGTACTTCTCCTCGATCGACCGCAGGAGGTCGCGGTCGAGTCGCTCGAGCCCGGCCTCGTCGACCTCGAGCAGCTCGAGCGCCTCGCGCGCGATCGCGGTCGTGATCACGCCCTCATGTCGCACCTCGGCGACGTCTCTCACGCGGCGGAGGATGCGGTTGCCCACGCGCGGGGTGCCGCGCGCACGGCCCGCGATCTCGTCGGCGGCATCGGCGGCGAGCGACGAACGATGGTGGCGAGCTCGCCGTCCTCGTAGTAGTCGAGTCGGAACGTCATCCCGAAGCGGTCGCGGAGCGGAGACGTGAGGAGGCCCGTGCGCGTGGTCGCGCCGACGAGCGTGAACGGCGGCAGGTCGAGCGTCAGCGTCCGCGCAGCTGTCCCCTGCCCCATCACGATGTCGAGTCGAAAGTCCTCGAGCGCCGGATAGAGGATCTCCTCCGCAGCGCGGCTCAGCCGGTGGATCTCGTCGACGAAGACGACGTCGCACGCCTCGACCGCGGTGAGGATCGCCGCGACGTCCTTCCGTTCGAGGGCGGGGCCGGCGACCGAGCGGATCCCGACGCCCAGCTCCTCACGAACGATGTGGGCGAGGCTCGTCTTGCCGAGCCCCGGCGGGCCGACGAGGAGCACATGGTCGAGCGCGTCGCCGCGGCCCTTCGCCGCCTCGAGCGCGATCGCGAGCTGCTCCTTCACCCGTGCCTGGCCGACGAACTCGTCGAGACGGCGCGGCCGGAGGCTCTGCTCGACCTCCTCTTCGTCGTCGCGCAGCGCCGGCGTCAGGAACTGCGTCGCGTTCATGCGGCCTTCTTCAACGCGAGCCGGACGCGTTCCTCCGGCGGCAGGTCGGCGTCGACCTCGGCGAGCGCGCGTTCGGCGTCGAGCAGCGACCAGCCGAGCTCCACGAGGGCATCGCGCGCGACCACGTGCTGCTCGCCGGAGCCGTCGGGCGCCGGGACGAGTGCGGGATCGCCGAGCTTCTCCTTGAGCTCGAGCACGATCCGCTCCGCGGTCTTCTTCCCGATGCCGGGGATCGCCTGGAAGCGCGCCGCGTCGCCCCGAACGATCGCCCGGCGCAACTCTGCGGTCGGCGAGCCGGAGACGATCGCGAGCGCAACCTTGGGACCAACGCCGCTCACGGCGAGGAGCTGGACGAACAGTTCGCGCTCGCCGCGGTCGGAGAAGCCGTAGAGCTGAAGCGCGTCCTCGCGCACGTGGAGGTACGTCTCGACCGTGATCTCGTCCCCGGAGTCGCCCTTCCGGACGGCTGTGGGTGTCGCGTGCACGAGGTAGCCGATGCCGCCGACGTCGAGCACGAGCCCTTCCGGCGTATTGGCGACGGGCTTTCCGCGGAGACGCGCGATCATCGCTGCAGCAGCGTACGCGTGAGAACGGACGTTCTCATCCGGCCGCGGCGCGCAGGACCGGCGGCGCGAGCGCGTGACAGATCGCGACGGCGAGCGCGTCGGCCGCGTGATGCGGTGTCGGCAGCTCCGGCAGCGCGAGGATCATCTTGACCATCCGCTGCATCTGCGCCTTCTCGGCGCGGCCGTAGCCGCAGACCGCCTGCTTGACGCTCGCGGGCGCGTACTCCCGGCAGTCGACTCCCGCGTTGGCGGCCGCGACGAGCACGGCGCCGCGTGCCTGGCCGACGGAGAGCGCGATGCGGGCGTCGGCGCCGACGTACGACTCCTCGAGCGCCACCGCATCCGGCGCGTGCTCGGCAATGAGGGCGGCGACCGCGTCGTGGATCGTCTTCAAACGGAGGACGGTGTCCTGACCGGCGGGCGTCGACCAGCAGCCGTGCGCCACCCCCCTGAGGCGGCCTCCGCTTTCTTGGACGATTCCCCACCCGCAAGCAGCAGTCCCCGGATCGATGCCTACGACTTTCACGGGAGAAAGCTACGGACCCGACCGGACGAATCCTGTCCACGCTGCAATCGGAAGCTGCGCTTCGAGCCCGCTCTCAGGTAAGAGGAGGCTGGCGCAGGCCAGGATTGCTTCCCCTGAGACCTGCCGATGCGTTAGGCCGCACGTTCGTGCTCGGCGTCCGCCTTGATCGCGTCCTCCACGATCTCAACGATCTCCCGCTCTGACAGGCCCGCCCGCTGCGCCGACTCGACCAGGAGCAGCATGTGGTGTTGATCCGTTTTCCTCTCCTGCTCTGGCATAGGGCTCCTCTCGGTCGCAACCGCTGAACTCCACGGTACGGACAGGCCGGTTGCGTTGCAGCAAACTTTGTGTGAAGAAACGGCGACCTGCGGGCACCCGACCCGAAACTCCGATCGTGTCCTTCGCAACGATGGACGCTGCTCGGAACCCAGCTCAGGGGTCATTCCGGAACACTGGCCCGCCAGTCTCCCAACGCCAGAATTCAGGGTCGTCGTAGCCAGTCATCTCGACGAAGCGCGTAAACCGTCATCGGCTCGCCCGAGCGCCCCCGGCCCTCGCCGCGGACAGCGAATCCGAGCTTGGCTGCCAAGCGGCGCGACGGTTCGTTCTCCCCGTCCTCGATGTACGCCGTGATCGTACTGGCATCTGTGCGGCTCCAAAGATCGTCGATTACCGCTTCCATCGCCTCGGTGGCGATGCCTTCGTTCCGTCGCCCCTCGGTCACCCACCAACCAGCCTCGACCTCGTCCGCCGCGATGCCCTCGATGCCATCACCGGCGACGCGCAACTCAGCGCCGCCGAGGAAGCTGTTGTCTCGCTTGTCCCGGATCGCCCACGGCCCGAAGCCGTGTGTTTCCCACTGCACCTCGGCGCTGCGAGTGTCACGCGATGCGTCGCGGGCATCCCCCGATGCACGGGCATGCTCGGCCTCATCGAGCCTTGTCAGCGGGAGGAGGCTCAGTCGTGCTGTCCGGAGAACGATCCCGCCCCGCGCCGACCCCGCCGGGTTGCCCACGTAACCTCCCTGCACGCTCGCAGTATGGCCTGCGGCGGGCGGGCAAAGGGAGACAGCACGAAGCGCGGCCGAGACCGCGTCTCGGCCGCGCGGAGTTCGTTCTCGGTCGCGGGCGTCAGCCCGCGACCGACTCGAGGACCCGCTCGGGGATGTCGAAGTTCGCGTAGACCTCCTGCACGTCGTCGTTCTCCTCGAGCTGGTCGATCAGGCGCAGGATCTTCTTCGCCTCACTCTCGTCCTCGACGTCGACGGTCGTCTTGGGCAGCATCGTGAGCTCGGCCGAGTCGATCTCGAAGCCGGCGCTCTCCACCGCCTCGCGTACGGTCGCGAGCCGCTCGGCCGCGGAGAGCACCTGGAAGCTCGAGCCGTCGAGCGAGACGTCGTCGGCGCCGCCCTCCGCGGCTGCGAGCAGGAGCTCGTCCTCGTCGGTGCCGTCCGCCGGCACGAGCACGAGGCCGCGCCGCTCGAACAGCCACGAGACTGCGCCCGAGGTGCCGAGATTCCCGTCGTTCTTCGCGAAGGTGTGCCGCACCTCGCCGGCGGTCCGGTTGCGGTTGTCGGTGAGCGCCTCGACGATCACCGCTACCCCCGCCGGCCCGTAGCCCTCGTACACCACCGTCTCGTAGGCGGCGGAGTCGGAGTCGGTCCCGGAGCCCTTCGCGATCGCCCGGTCGATGTTGTCCTTGGGCATCGAGGCGGCCCGCGCCTTCTCGATCGCGTTCTGCAGCGCAAGGTTCCCGGCGGGATCCGGCCCGCCGTCTCTCGCGGCGACGATGATCGCGCGCGTCAGCTTCGAGAAGAGCTTGCCCCGCTTCGCGTCGGCGGCGCCCTTCTTGTGCTTGATCGAAGACCACTTGCTATGCCCGGACATGTCCCTCCTCGCGCACGATGTTCAGGAACCGCTCGTGGACGCGCGTGTCGTCGGTCAGCTCCGGATGGAACGCGGCGACGAGGAGCCGTCCCTCGCGCGCGAGCACCGGATGCCCGTCGACCTCCGCGAGCACCTCGACACCGGCCCCCGCATCCTCGAGCCAGGGCGCCCGGATGAAGACGGCGCGCAACGCGTCTTCGCCGTCGCCGATGTCGAGGTCCGCCTCGAAGCTCCTCACCTGGCGGCCGAATGCGTTGCGCCGCGTGCCGTAGTCGCCGAGGCCCAGGTGGTCGCGGTCGAGCACGATCATCCCCGCGCAGGTGCCGAAGATCGGGCCCCCGAACTCGCGCACCGCCTCGTCGAGGCCGTAGAGCCGCATCAGCCGGCCGATCGCGGTCGACTCGCCGCCCGGGATGATGAGGCCGTCGAGCCCGCCGAGCTGCTCGGGGAGCCGGACCTCGACCGGCTCGGCCCCGAGTCTCCGCAGCACTGCGGCGTGTTCCCGGAAGTTCCCCTGCACGGCGAGGACGCCGATCCTGAGCGGCTTCTCCACGCTTCGATGGTAACGGGGGTTACGCGGGCGGCGGCGCGAGCGTGGCGGCCGTTCTTCGCCGTCCGAACATGCCGAGCAGGACGAGGAAGAACCCGAGGAGCCCGAAGGCAAGCGCCGGCGACCAGGGACTGACGGGAGTTGCTCCGAATGACGTGCAAGTCTGCCCGGTCGGCGTCGAGATGCATCTCTGGCCGCCGCCGACGCCGAAGAATCCCTCGGCCAGTTGCGTCGGCGAGCCGACGATGTAGTGGATCGTCGCGAGGAAGAAGCCGATCGTCCCGAGCACGGCCCAGCTCGACCGCTTCGTCGCGTAGGCGGTGATGACGAAGACGAAGGCGACGATCGAGACGACTGCGTAGTCGCCGTCGCTCGTGTGGAACCAGTACAGAATCGCGCCGCCGACCAGCAGGCCGCCGACCAGATGGAGCCAGAAGGCCGAGGGCTCCCTCCGGATCGTGCCAGCGAGGAGGTACATGAGCCCGACGAGCAGCGCCCACACGGCGGTCCAGCTTCCGCCGGCCGGCAGCACGGAGACCACGAGGAGCCAGCCGAAGAAGGCCGAGATCAACGCGATGAAGGGGAAGCGGAAGCGCCTCAGATCATCCGCCGCGGCGGCCAGGATCAACAGGATCGCCAGGGTCCGCGACCACGACCAGTGCTCGATCGATGCGTTGACGTCCCAGCCCCACCACTCGAAGAGCTGGAGGACGAAGGCTGCCCAGGCGATCACGGAGGCGAAGGCGAAGATTCCGGCGGCGATGGGCCGCTCACGGATTCGCAGCGCATGCGCGATGCCGTAGAGGATCACGAGGATGAGAAGCGCCCAACCTGCCTCGGCGCCGCTGCCGTAGGTCGCGGAGAGGTAGGCGAGGGCGGCGACACCGCCCAGGAGGACGGTCAGCCCTCCGGTGTAGACGAGAAAGGTTGCCGAGGTCCAGATCGGCTTGGTCTCGCGCGCCGCCACGGGGGGATCGTCCTCCCCGCGTCGGACGGAACTGCTACCAGCCGCGGGTCTCGAGCAGCTCGCTCGGATCGAGCGACTGCGTCGAGATACCGACCATCGGCTCGCCGAGGCCGGCGGAGACGCGGGCGAGGATCTCCGCGTCCTGGAAGTGCGTCGTCGCCTCGACGATCGCCTTCGCGCGTGTGTCCGGGTCGCCCGACTTGAAGATGCCGGAACCGACGAAGACGCCCTCGGCGCCGAGCTGCATGCAGAGCGACGCGTCGGCAGGCGTCGCGATGCCGCCGGCGGTGAACGTCACGACCGGCAGCTTCCCGTTCTCGGCCACCCACTTCACGAGCTCGTACGGCGCGCGCAGCTCCTTCGCCTCCGCGTACAGCTCCTCCTCGCGGAGCGCGCCGAGCCGCCGGATGTGGCCGAAGACGGAGCGCATGTGCGTGACCGCGTTGACGATGTCGCCCGTGCCCGCCTCGCCCTTCGTGCGGATCATCGCGGCGCCCTCGGCGATCCGGCGCAGCGCCTCGCCGAGGTTGGTGGCGCCGCAGACGAAGGGAACCGTGAACTGCCACTTGTCGACGTGGTGCTCGAGGTCGGCGGGCGTGAGCACCTCCGACTCGTCGATGTAGTCGATCTCGAGCGCCTGGAGGATCTGGGCCTCGGCGAAGTGGCCGATGCGACACTTCGCCATGACGGGAATCGTCACGGCCTCCTGGATCTCCTGGATCTTCTCCGGGTCGGACATGCGCGCGACTCCACCGTCGCGGCGGATGTCGGCCGGCACGCGCTCGAGCGCCATCACGGCGACGGCGCCTGCCGCCTCGGCGATCCTCGCCTGCTCGGCGTCGACGACGTCCATGATCACGCCGCCCTTGAGCATCTCGGCGAGACCGCTCTTGACGCGCATCGTCCCGTACTCGGCCATCGGAGTGAGTGTAGCCGGGCGTCCAGGGCCCCCGGCCTGATAGAAGAGCCGCGTGGAACCGTGGTCGCGGGAGCCGGTGGGACGGTTCGACGAGCTCGAGATCGAGAGCAACGCCCTGGGCGACAACCCGCTCGGCGACCCGCACGTGCGGCCGCTCTGGGTCTACCTTCCGCCCGCATACGACGCCGAGCCGGAGCGGCGCTTCCCGTCGATCTACCTGATCCAGGGCATGACCGGCCAGCTCGACATGTGGCAGAACCGCTCGGCGTTCCGGCCGAGCACGCCCGAGCGGATCGACCGGCTGTTCGCGGAAGAAGGCTGCCCGCCCGCGCTCGTCGTCGCCGTCGACGCCTGGACGTCGTACGGCGGCTCGCAGTTCATCGACTCGCCGGGAACGGGCCGCTACGGCGAGTACCTCTGCGACGAGGTCGTCTCGTTCGTCGACTCGCGCTACCGGACGCTCGCCGCCGCGGAGCACCGCGGCGTGACGGGCAAGTCGAGCGGCGGCTACGGCGCGATGGTCGTCCCGATGCTTCGCCCGGACGTCTTCGGCGGCCTCGCGACGCACTCGGGCGACGCGCTCTTCGAGCTGTGCTATTTGCCGGAGTTCCGTGACACGGCGCGGGCGCTCCGCGACGAGTACGGCGGCTCGTACGACCGCTTCTGGCAGGACTTCCGCTCGCGGCCCGCGTTCACGAAGAAGTCCGACATCTTCCTGCTGAACACGTATGCGATGGCCGCGTGCTACTCGGCGAACGAGGACGGCTCGGTCGACCTCCCGTTCGACACGGCGACCGGGATGCTGCGCGACGACGTCTGGCAGCGCTGGCTCGCGTGGGATCCCGTGCGCATGGCGCGGCGCCACGCCGATGCGCTGCGCAGCCAGCGTGCGATCTACATCGACGCGGGCACGCGCGACGAGTGGTACCTCGATCTCGGGGCGGACGCATTCCGGCGCGAGCTCGATGCGCTCGGGATCACAGACGTCTTCTTCGAGCTCTTCGACGCGGGCCATGGTGCGATCGAGTACCGCTACCCGCTGGCGATCCGCTACCTCGCCGAGCGCCTCCAGTAGCTCCGGCCTCAGGCGAGAGGACGCTCGGCCAGCCGAGGTTACTCGGCCCGCGGTCATCTCCTGGTCGTAGCTGAGGAGCCGAGCGGCGAACGCTTGATTCCGTTCGCGTGCTGCGGCAGATTCTCCGAAGCCCACTCGGTCCTCCGACCTCGGTCAGGTACTCGGCCACCGCTTCTGCCGACGGGCCAGCGTGCTTCGTCTAGGACCCGCTCAATCGGGCGCGTTGAGCACTTGCTCTCTCTGGGAACGGGGAGTCGGGCTAGACAGGGGGAAGTTCGCCGGAGTCAATGTCGCCGACGATCTCGCTAGTTGCGGATCGGCTTTCCCTTCGGTGAGAGCACGTACCACTCGCTGACGAACCCCTGCCCCCTCACGTCACCAGGCTTCTTGTCCCCAGGCGGGGTACTGGAGTCGCCGTGGAAGTAGTACAGAGGGTGACGCTTGTACGTGACTTGCCGCTTGCCGTCGCGACGCCTATAGACCCCGAGCAACGACGCCTTAATGCCACGGCCTGCCCGAGGACGGCTGGCACTCGTGAGTGGCGGCCAAATCCGTGGGCACTCCGCCCCATACGGCCCCTGGGGCGTACAAACAGTGTCCTTGCCGTTCAAGTCCGTCGTGAACATGTAGAGCGTGCGGCCGGCGCCGTCGACAAGGATCTTCGTCCCCAGCTTCTTGTTGTACGAAGTTTTCACCAGCGCACGCGAGGACGACGTAACCCCACCTGAAGCGACTGCCTCGACAGCAAGCAAGCACAACCCAACTACCACTGCCGTCACCAGAGCCGTGCGCTTCATGCTACTCCCGCCTCGACAGCACGATTATCTTCCTTCGTGGCGGGGGTAACAAGTGCATCCTGAGGACGGCACCAGCAGAGTTCGATTCGTGAACTCTTTCGGGGTCATTCCGGAACACTGACCCAGGCCAGCGACGTGGTACAGACTCCGGCATGGCGAACAGACAGTTCGGGAACCTCGGTGATGTCTGGAAGCACCTCGTCCTCGCAGAGGTGCTCGCCATGGAGCGGCCCCTTCACTACTGGGAGACGCACGCAGGCTCGGCGAGCTACCCGCTCTCCGCCTCGAGAGCTCGCGGCTATGGCGTCTATAGCTTCCTTGAGGCCAGCCGCCATGACCGGGTGCTCGCGGAGTCGCACTACCGTCGCCTCCTGACGGGGCAGGTTGATCGGAACGTGCCGATGTATCCCGGATCCCCGCTGATCGCCATGCGGCTACTACTCAGCAACACCGAGTACGTCTTCTGCGATCTCGATCCCGCGAGCACGGGCAGCCTCGAGACCGCCGCGGACGGACTCGGGATCGGCAACCGCGCTCGCTGTTACAACCAGGATGGGCTCACAACTGTTCGCGACACCAGCTGCGTCTATGCCGGTGATTCTGCGGACGTACTCGTTCACGTCGACCCCTTCGACCCCTCGGCAGAGACCGAGCCCGGGCTCTCGGCCATCACTCTGGCGTCGGAGCTGTCGAGGCAAGGCTTCAAGGTCATCTACTGGTACGGATATGACGCGCTTGAGGAGCGCGCATGGGCGTGGGCCACGCTGGGAGCTCAAGGCGGATTCCGTTGGTGCGGCGACCTGCCGACGCAGTCAAACGCGCGTGGCAGCCGCGCACCTATCGCTGATGACGGGTCGATGATCGGCTGCGGAATTCTTGCTGCGAACGTTCTCGCGGAAACCAGGCATCGGCTTGCGCGCCTCGGCAAGCACCTCGCGGCAACCTACGGGAAGCTGAACACAACAGCTGTGGGCGCGAGCCCGGCGCTCGACTTTCAAGAGCTTCACGCCGGGACCTCCTAGGCGCCACACGAGGAGCGCTAGCCGCATACGCGTGTCAGGGTAAGCGGATCCTGGTCTTCGTTGCAGGTCGGGTAGGGCTTCCCCGAGACGGGGCTGACTCGGCTCTGTTTGGGGTTGGTCGAGATTTGAACGACCTCGTCACGCCGGAGGTCGACGATCACCCACAGCGCGGCCACATCCGATGCCTCAAGGTGAGCCCAACCCGCGGCATAAGGGCTGACGCAGGTTCCGTGCGACGGGCCGTCGGGCGTGACCATGACATAGGGCAGATCCGCGTCGACCGGGCGCTTCAGTTTGTATCCGAGCCAGGCTCTTCCGCTCCCCCGCGTCCTCGAGCCGCCGACGGTCCCAAATCGTTCGCGGCAGCAAGACTCAGGCGTCATTCCGGAACATTGGCCCAGGCAGGTGGTCCGGTCGCCCGGGGTCTACGGAATCCAGCCGGTTGGGAGCGGGGAGTAGAACCGGCCCACCGCGAAGATCGATGGGTGTCCATGTGCGCTGCACTGTGGCCCCCGCGTCCCACTCGGGTGGTGCATCCGGACCTCCTTCGTCCCGGTCGGAAGCCGAAGACTCAAGGTGCAACCACAACCGACACCCCTCCGATCAGCCACCTGCGCCGTTGTCGCTCACGCGCCTCGGGGATCAGCGCCTCGGGATCGTCCCGAGTGGGTGGGCGAGTTTGCGACGCTATCGCCATAACACTATTATCGCTAGCATCACCCCCTACGGTCAAGGATGGCGCTCGGGGTCATTCGCAACACTGGCGCACCCGAGTGTGCTCGCCCGTGAGAGCCCTAGCGGTCCGCAGCGGCCCTAAAGGAGTCACTTCCGCAGGCCGATGTTGTCTCGACAATGGCAGCTGTCGTTCTACTCGTATACGTTGCGGTGGTCTGGGTTGCCCCCATCGTGGTAGCGCGCCGAATCGGGGAGCGCAAGGGCCGTACAGGCTGGCTATGGGGGGCGCTGCTCGGTTGGTTCGGAGTCCTCATCCTCGCGTGCCTGTCTCCCCGACGAGTACGACACCACGGCTTCACGGCGCGCGTCCGATAGCCGGGGCGCCGGAGCGGCGTACGAGCCCAGGACTTCTGATCGGCCCGGCCGAGCAGATCGGCTAACGCCGCGACACGTCCCGCGAAGTCGCGCCGCGTCACTCGGATTGGCGATGCCGGGTCTCGACTGCCTGGCGATGATGTGTATCGAGTGAAGCAAATGGCATCTGCGGCGGCCTCTAACTGGAGTGAGAAGTACCGTCCGAATACGGGCGCACTACTCGCGTACCTCTACGAATTGATCGACGACGGTCCAGACTTGGAGCGGCATGACCTTGTGCGCCTGATCTTGGACCGGGTGAACTCACTGGTGGCGGCGGACGCCGCCGTCCTCTGGGTGATCAGCGACGATGGCCATCTAGAGGCGGAGCGATTCGTCGGCACGCGGCCTTCTGCGACCGCCATCAGAGCGGAGCGGATACTGGTCGAGTCGGTCGCGCACGAGCGGAACGGCGCCATGATCAATACCGGCGAAGCGCCGCTCAGTCCCCGTCTCGCTCAATTGTGCGACAAGCTGACCCGAGAACGCTCGGGCGTGGTTTGTGTCGGCCTGCAACGTCGGCAGGCGCTACTCGGGGTGCTCTGCCTGCACCGAGTCGGCAGCGGAGCCTTCGCCAGCGCGCAGGCGCAGGACGCTGAGCGCTTCGCCCGCTTCGCAGCGCTCGCAGTCCACCAGATGGCGGAGCGGTCGCAGGCGGAACGAGACGAGGTGACCGGGATGCCGGGCCGGGCGATGCTGCTGCGCGCCCTGGACGAGCGGCTAGCGAGCAAGCGACCGTTTGCGCTCGGCTGCATCGACTTCGACGGCCTGAAGGCGGTCAACGAGACGCTTGGCTATGAAGCTGGCAACGACCTGATCCGGGCGGTCGCCCACGCGATCGAAGCGCTGCTAAAACCCGGTGAACTGGTCGGGCGGTTGCACGGGCGCGGCGGCGACGAGTTCGTCTGCCTGCTGGGAGAACAAGACCCGGAGTCACTCGAACGTCGTTGCCAACTCCTTGAGGCAGCGCTCGACAGAGCCCCTGTCCCAACGGAGCTTGAGGACTCCTACCTGGGCGTATCGATAGGCGCCGCCCTTGCAAACGGCGGCGACACCACGCCTGTCGGGTCGCTATTCACCACTGCCGAAAGCGCGATGCGCGAGCGCAAGCAGGAACGGCGCCGTCAGCAGGGGCGTGCGCCGACCGGGCCCTAGAACGTTCAGTACGGGCCGACCACCTACCTCGGTTGGCGGCTATGTCCCCCACCTAGCTCAGTGGTCATTCCGGACACCGGCCCAGTCGAGCGTCCGACCCGGGTCGACGCCGAGGCGCGCCGGTGGGGTCATGCCGAGTTTCCCGGAGGCGTTGACTTTCGCCTGGAAGGGTCGAGAATCGAGGACGCCAACTAATAGGAGGGCCCGATGAACGGGAGGCTCAGGGCACCTAGCCCGGCGCTGGTCATTTCACTCCTCGCGCTGTTCGTTGCGCTCGGTGGCACATCGCTGGCCGCCGTGAACCTCATCAACGGCCGGCAGATCGAGCCGCACTCACTTCCGAAGAACCGACTGACTCAGGCTGCGATCAAGACGCTTCACGGCGCCCGCGGACCGAAGGGCGCTCGGGGAGTTCAGGGCCTCAAGGGAGACCAAGGCGATCCCGGTCCGACCGCCGCCTCCTACGCTTATGGGTACCTCAACGCGGGTCCATACAGCTCGTACACGACGCTGCTCTCACTCGCCGGTGGCTCCGACCAGTACGGACCGGGCAAGATCACCGTGGACTTCGCCGCGCGAGTCCTCGCCGAGGCGAACATCACGATGTACGGGTACACCGCGTCGACCGTCCCCGGCGATTGCTATTTGAACTTGATCGACTCCAGTGGAAATGCGACCCAGATGTCGCAGCTCGTTGAGTTCACTCAGCCCGCGCCCGGCCCCCCCGTCGGATACACGGACGTCCACGTGACGGGGGCACGCGATGTCCCGGCAGGCACCTACGACGTTGCGCTCATCTGTAAGGCCGACGGCTCGAAGACCGGCCAGAGCTTTTTGAACGTGGTAGCGGCAGCGCAGTGATAGAGACCAGTGGACGCGTGCTTGTCAACAGCGGCCTCGGCGACCACCCGCGCGAACAACCCGCCGCCTCCCGCCCCCTAGGCGACCTCGGCGCTAGTACGGCGGCTGTGGGTCGTACTGGATGTAGCGGCGCACCTCCCTGGCCCGATCGGGAGAGTCGAGGCGGCCGACGAGGTGAAGCGCCATGTCGATGCCGGCGGACACGCCGGCCGCGGTGATGATCTCGCCGTCGTCCACGAAGCGCTGATCCGGCCGCGGCTCGATCTCCTGTCCGAGGGGCAGGAGCTCGTCGAACGCCCTCCAGTAGGTCGTCGCGGGCCTCCCGTCCAGCAGCCCGGCGTCTGCATAGACGAGCGCGCCCGTACAGACGCTGGTCATCAGCGTCCCGCGTTCCTTCAGGGCGCGCACCCGGGCACGAATCGTCGCGTTGCCGACGTGAGCACGAGTGCCGACGCCGCCGGGATAGACGAGAACGTCGACGTCGCCCAGGTCGCTCCAACTCACATCCGGGACGACGCGCAGGCCTTTGGCGCAGGTGACCGGAGCAGTGCTCTCGCCGACGAGCAGGACCTCGACGTCACCCTCGCCGAGATCACGCCAGGCCGCCAGCACCTCCCAGGGGCCGGCGAAGTCGAGCTCCTCAACGTCCTCGAAGACGGCGATCGCGATCCGCAACGCAGCGACCCTAGCGAGAATGTGCCAATGATCGTTCGACGACACCGGGCCGACGACCACGAGGCGATTCGGCGCATCTACGCCGCAGCTTTCGCGCGGCCGGAGGACCCTCAATCCGTCCCGTGGGAGGTCGGTCTGTTCGACGAGCTGTGCGAGGCGGGCGACGTCGTCCACGAGTTGTCGTTCACGGCGCTCGAGGACGCCGGGGCCGTCGGCCACGTCACTGCGAGCCGGGCGACCGTCGCGACGGAATCGGTCGTTGCCGTGGGGCCGATCGGCGTCCTGCCGGAGTACCAGGGACGCGGCATCGGGAGCGCCCTGATGGACGCGCTGCTCGCCGCTGCCGACGCCGCGGACGTGCCGATGGTCGTCCTGCTGGGTTCGCCGCACTACTACGGCCGCTTTGCGTTCCGTCCGGCCCAGGAGCTGGGAGTGATATCTCCGGAGCCGAGCTGGGGAGCGGCGTTCCAGGCTCGACCTCTGACCGCCTACACGCCGGCCCTCGCGGGCCGGTTCCAGTACGCGTCGGCGTTCACGCCCTAGGGGCGAACAGCTTCCAGTTCCCCTCGGAGACGACGTCGACGCCGCGGTCGGTCACCCGGATGGCGGTCTCGTCGTCGATCGCGTACGTCGGGACGGGCACGCCGGAGGCCCACTTCTCGATGTTGGCCATGGAGGCGTCCTCGAAGCCCTCGCGATCCAGATGCGGCTTCAACGTGAAGTCGACGAGCCCCAGCGCCCGGTCGCCTTCCTGCACCAGGTCGCTGCCTGCGGGCACGTTCTGGAGGTTGAACTCCGCGTCGGGGTTGTACGGGGTCACCACGATGCTCCCGGCACTCACCCCGACGTAGACCGTCTCGCTCAGCGACGGCAGGAGGTCTGCGAGTCCCGACTTCCGCATCCAGTAACACAGGTACAGGACATGGCCGCCCCACACCAGCAAGGCGTCGGTCTCCCGAACCACGGGGACCCAACTCTCCTCCTCGATGGTGGGCAGGGCGGTGAGCTCGAGCACCCCCAACGACTTCCAACCCAGCCCGCACAACGGGCTCTCGGCGTTACCGGAGATCGCCTGCCAGGCCATGCCCGCACCGGCGGGAAACGGATAGACCGCGGTCGGCACGATCAGGGCGCTGCACTCCGCGACCGGTTTCCCGAGCAGGCCGACGAGCGCGTCGTCGATGCTCGGGTTGCTGATGCCGGAGGACGTGAGAAGAAAATTCATGTGGGCTCCTCGAGTCGCTGCTTCCGGCAAAGACTGGCGAACCAGGGAGAACTCATCGCCGTGTGACATTCGCGCCGCCCGGCGACGTATTACGCCCAGGATGAAGCGCTTTCTCCTCCCGGCGAGCGCGCTCGTCCTCGTCGTCACCGCTTGCGGCGCCGGTGCGAAGCCGGCGCCGCGGGTGACGGAGGCCGCAGCACGGCTGCCGAGCGTCCACGCGATCGTGGTGCAGCGGAAGCGCACCGCCCGACGCGAGGTGAAGCAGCTCCTGCGGGAGTTCGTGCCGCCGCCCGGCGCGCGTCCCGTTCGGGAGTCGCGGCGCGCCTACGGCGGCGTCCTCCGCCAGACGGGATGGGGCTTCCTCGGAGAGACCGTCGACGCGTATCGCTTCTGGCGGGTGCGAAGCTCGCTCGCGGCCGTCATCGCCTACGTCAAGGCACACGCGCCTCACGGCGGCGAGAGCGAGGGCTCTACGGTCAGCAGCCAGAACGGTCCACCCTGGACCGCGAGGACCCTCGCCTGGCCGGATCGGCATCCGAGCCGCAGCCTCACGGTCACCGGAGTTGCGGTCCGGAACGGAACGGTCCTCGGGGTCGAGGGACAGGCCGTCTGGGTCTATCCCCGCTCGCCGAGCGAGAAGGTGCCGCCGGGCGTGAGCGAGATCCTCGTCCATGCACCCAGGGTCTCGGCGACGGTGACGGACCCGGTGCGGGTGGCGCGGATCGTCCGCTGGCTGGACGAGCTGCCGATCTCGCCACCCGGCATCGTCCTCTCCTGCCCGCTGATCCTGGCCGGCCACGCAACGCTCTCGTTCCGCGGCGCCGCCGGAGCTCGGCTCGCGACGGCGACGGTGCCACTCGCCTTCGCCGGCATCTGCGATCCGATCGGCTTCGCCGTCGGCGGCCGGCAACAGACGCCGCTCATCGACCGGGCAACCGGTCCGAGCTTCACGCGCCGCCTCCAGAACCTGCTCGGCGTCCAGCTGATCCGTCACCCGAAAGGGTGAACTCACCGCCGCAACTTGCGGCAGGTTTCGGCAGGAAGACCTCCCACTCACTGTCGTTCCGTGTCGCGGCGGCTTCCTCATCACGACCGCACCCCCTGCCGAGAGGGAACCCAGAGCTTGCCGTCAGCAAAAGGGGGTTATCGAAATGAGCCGCACCCGCCACGTACTGGTCATCGACGACGATCGGCTGCTGTGCGAGCTGATTCGGACGACGTTCGAGCTCGAGGGCTTCGAGGTCGACGTCGCGTACGACGTGATCGAGGCGGAGCGCGTGCTCGTCGAGTCGCGCCCCGACGCGATCCTGCTCGACATCGGGCTCCCTGGGATCGACGGCATCTTCTATCTCGAGCGGCTGCGTGAGACGCCGCAGACCCGCAAGATCCCGATCGTCGCGATCAGCGGCTCCGAGGAGGCAGGCCGCGCCGCGCGTGCGGCCGGAGCCGAGGCGTTCCTTCGCAAGCCGTTCAGCCCGCTGGAGCTGATCGCTCTCGTCACGCCGCTGATGCAGCAGATCGGACTCGAGCTGGTCGACTCTCACACCGACGTCGTCGACGTCGCCGACCTGAACCGCCTGATCGAGATCGGCCGCCGGCAGCACCAGCTCCTGACCGAGGCGTACGCCCAGACCGTGGCCGTGCTCGCGTCGGCGCTCGAGTCACGCGACTTCGGCACGAGCCGGCACTCGCGCAGGGTCACGTCCTACGCGACAAGGCTCACGCTCGAGGTCGCGCCGGCGCTGCTCGACGACCCGAGCCTCGAATGGGGCTTCCTCCTGCACGACGTCGGGAAGATCGGGATCCCCGACGGAATCCTCCTCAAGCCCGGCCGGCTCACCACGGCCGAGCGCCGGCGGATGCAGGAGCACGCGGAGCTCGGCGAGCGGCTGCTCGCCCACGTTCCGCTCCTCAACCAGGAGGGCGCGCGCGTCATCCGGTCCCACCATGAACGGTGGGACGGCAACGGGTACCCAGACATGCTCTCGGAGGAGAGCATCCCGGTCGGCGCGCGGATCTTCGCCCTGGTCGACACGCTCGACGCCATGACCGACGAGCGTCCCTACCGGGCGTCGGTCAGCTGGGACGCCGCGGCGGAGGAGATCCGCAATTGCCGCGGCAGTCACTTCGACCCCGACGTCGTCGACGGGTTCGAGGCCTGCGAGCCGGATCTCTACCGGCTACACGTCGCGGAGCTCGCGGCCGCTTAGGAAGAACCGTGGGAGGGCGGCCGCCGCTTCCGCCCTCCCGGGTTCGTGTTCAGCGAGAGCGCTCGACGCGCAGGTGCAGGAGGCCGCTGCTCCCGCCGTGACTCAGCGAGCTGCTGCTGACGCAGGCCGGATCGACGGCCTGGAGGAACGCGCCCGGAGTCTGCGACCCATCGACGTCGAGGGCGGTCCCGACAGATGTCGCCGCGCCCGTGGTTCCAATCATGTAGCCGGTGGTGCCGGTGCCCGTGGTGTTGCCGAACTGGTTCACCGGCAGGACGCCGGAGTTGTCGCTTGTGAGGCAAGCGAGGAACTTGACGGATTCATCCGCCTCTTTCTTCGCCGTCTTGAGACTCTTGCTCAGGCTGGCCACCTGCTTCTTCAGCGCATTGAACTGCTTCGCGGTCGGCGCCTTCGACTGCTGGCTCGCCGACGAGGCGGCTACGTACATCGCCGCGGCAACCACCGCGACGCCAACGAGCATCATGAAACGCTTCATCGTCCCTCCTGGTTGCCCCCCGCCGCGTGCGGAGGAATCTCCCTGACTCAACATCGCCTTCGCGGTCCTGTCAAATCCAGGCCCGCTTCCTTCACGGGCGGCCGCCGGACGGAGCCGCCCAGTCCTGCGCGAGGCGCCACTCGCTCCTGAGCACGGCGGCGTAGGCCTCCCCGGCCTTCGCCTCTCCCCCGGTCGCGTCAAGGATCGCGCGGCTGCGCGCCTCGCGCGCCGGGAGCCCTCGCCGGCGCGGAACCTCGCCGAGCATCTGCCAGCGCCCGTCCGGCAGCTCGCGCAGGACGACGAAGCCCGGAGCGGCCGCGGGCACTAGGCCGTGGGCAGCCCGACGGGACAGGCGACCCCGGTGCCGCCGAGCCCGCAGTAGCCGTTCGGGTTCTTGGCGAGGTACTGCTGGTGGTACGGCTCGGCGTAGTAGAACGGCCCCGCCTCGGCGATCTCCGTCGTGATCTCGCCGTAGCCGGCGCGGGCGAGCTCGGCCTGGAAGACATCGCGCGACGATTCCGCCGCCGCCCGCTGCGCGCCGCCCGCCCAGTAGACGGCCGAGCGGTACTGCGTGCCGGCGTCGTTCCCCTGTCGCATCCCCTGGGTGGGATCGTGGTTCTCCCAGAACAGGCGCAGCACGCCCTCGAGCGGAAGGACAGCGGGGTCGAAGGCGACGAGCACGACCTCGGCGTGGCCGGTGCGCCCGCTGCAGACCTCCTCGTACGTCGGGTTCGGCGTGTAGCCGCCCGCGTAGCCGACCGCGGTCGTGTAGACGCCGTCGGCCTGCCAGAAGACGCGCTCGGCGCCCCAGAAGCAGCCCATCCCGACGACGAGCCGTTCGATCCCTTCCGGGAACGGCGGCTGGAGCGGAGTCCCGAGCACCTCGTGCCGCTCGGGTACGGGCATCGCTTCGTCCCGCCCGGGCAGCGCCTCCTCGGGCGTGACCTGCTCGGCGTTCTTCGTGAAGAGGAACATGCCCCCAGCTTACGCCGCGGGCTCGTCCTCACCGAGCTCCTCGGCAACCGAGCCCTCGAGCTCCCGCTCGGCGCGCGCCTGCAGCTCGGCTTCCTTCCGCCTCGTCCAGACGATGAAGGCAACGAGGATCGCGACGCTGCCGATGCCGATCGTGACGTCGATCGTCGTGCTCAGCTTCCGCAGCGTCGCGCCGAACACGTAGTAGACGACGCCGTACGCGGTCGCCCACACGATCGCGCCCGCGGCGTTGAAGACGAGGAAGCGCTTCCACTCCATGCGGTTCGCGCCGGCGAGAAAGGCCGCCCAGGTGCGGAGGATCGAGACGAAACGGCCCCAGAAGACGACCTTGCCGCCGTGACGGCGGAAGAGCCAGATCCCGATCTTGAGCCGCCTTTCGTGCAGGCGGATCTTGTGACCGTGGCGGAGGAGCAGCTTCGCCCCGCCGTAGCGCCCGATCGAGAAGCCGATGTTGTCGCCGATGATCGCGCCGGCGATCGCGGCCGCGATGATCCACCAGATCTCGAGCTTGTGCGTCGACCCCGCGTACAGCGCAGCCGCGACGAGCGCGGTCTCCCCGGGCACCGGCACGCCGATGCTCTCGATCATCACGAGCAGGAAGACGACGAGGTAGCCGTACGACTCGAGCCACGCGTCGATCGTGCTCGTGGAGAGGAAGAAGCCGAGCGTCACCGAGACATCCTCACCTCAAACTCACCAACCGTGGCTACGTTCAACTCGATGATCGAGGCGCGCGATCTCACGAAGGACTACGGCTCGAAGCGCGCCGTCGACGGCCTCAGCTTCACCGTGCAGCCCGGCGTCGTGACGGGCTTCCTCGGGCCGAACGGCTCGGGCAAGTCGACGACGATGCGTCTGATCCTCGGCCTCGACGCGACGACACGCGGCGACGTCACCGTCAACGGCCGCCATTACCGCGACCACGCGTCGCCGTTGCACGAGGTCGGCGCGCTGCTCGAGGCGCGCTCGGTGCACACCGGACGCTCGGCGTACAACCACCTGCTGGCGCTCGCGCAGACGCACGGGATCCCCAGAGGTCGGGTCTCGGAGGTCATCGACCTCGTCGGCCTGCACGAGGTGGCGCGGAAGCGCAGCGGCCAGTTCTCCCTCGGCATGGGGCAGCGGCTCGGGATCGCCGCCGCGCTTCTCGGTGACCCGAAGACGGTGATGCTCGACGAGCCGGTGAACGGCCTCGACCCCGAAGGGATCCACTGGGTGCGCAATCTCCTCAAGAGCCTCGCGTCCGAGGGACGCACCGTCTTCGTCTCCTCCCACCTCATGAGCGAGATGGCACTCACCGCCGACCACCTGATCGTGATCGGGCGTGGCAGGCTGATCGCCGACACGAGCGTCGACGACTTCGTCGCACGCGCCTCGCAGAAGGTCGTGGTCGTACGCTCGCCCGCGCTCGAGTCCCTGCGCGAGGCCCTCGCGGCCCCCGGCGTGTCGTTCGAGCCGGCCGAGCGCGGCGCACTCGAGGTGCACGGCCTGACGGCGGAGGAGATCGGGGACGCGGCGGCCGGCGCCGGGATCGCCCTGCACGAGCTGACTCCGCAGCAGGCGTCGCTCGAGGAGGCGTTCATGAATCTCACCCGAGACGAAGTCGAGTTCGCGACGGAGATGGAGAAGGCGGTCGCGTGAGCACCCTCGCCCCGAACGTCCGTCTGCCGCGGCTCGAGGTCACCGGCCGCGTCGCCTTCCATCGCGTACTCCTCTCCGAGTGGACGAAGCTCCGTTCGGTGCGCTCGACGAAATGGTCGCTCTTCGCGGGCGTTCTCCTCACGATCGCGTTCCCTGTCCTCTTCTCCTTCGTCACCCGATCTCACTGGGGCTCGATGTCGCCGAGCGATCGCGCGGGACGCCATCCGCTCGACATCGCGCTGGCCGGGGTCAACGTGGCGCAGCTCGCGGTCGCCGTCCTCGGCGTCCTCCTGATCAGCGCGGAGTATTCGACCGGCTCGATCCGCTCGACCTTCACCGCGGTGCCCAAGCGGCTGCCCGTGCTCTGGGCGAAGCTGCTCGATTACGCGGTCGTCTCCTTCGTCCTGGTGCTGCCGGCGGTGCTCGTGAGCTTCTTCGCCAGCCAGGCGATCCTGCACAACATCCCGCAGCTTCAGATCTCGTTCTCGGATCCGGGCGTCGCACGGTCGGTGATCGGCGGCGCGGTCTACGTGATGCTCGTCGGGACTTTCGCGCTCGCGATCGGCGCGATCGTGCGGAACACGGCCGGCGGCATCGCGACCTTCGCCGCGATCTTCTTCGTCCTGCCTCCGCTCATGTTCACCCTGCCTACGAGCTGGAACAACGCGATCAGCCAGTACCTGCCGAGCGAGGCCGGACGGCAGATCTTCTCGCTCCATCACGCCGCGCACACTCTGACCCCGCTCACCGGCGGGCTCGTGTTCGTCGCCTACTGCGCCGCCGCCATCGCGATTGCGGCCGTCCTGCTCGTCCGCCGGGACGTCTGACCCCGCGCAGGCGGATGCGCCTGCCACCATGAGGGCGTGAGCGCCGACGAATCGCGCACCGCAAAGGTCCTCACGGATGCGGCCGCGCTCGCCTCGGCGGCCGCAAGTGCCTCCGCGCGGCGCCTGACGATCGCGCTCGGAGGCGAGGAGCGCACCCGCGTCATCATCGTCCTCGCCGCGATCCTCGGCCTGAGTGGCGCCGACGCCGCGACGGTCGGCGCTTCGGCGAGCGAGCTGCGCTCCGGACTACACATCACGAATACGGACATCGGCCTGCTCGTCGCGGTCAGCTCGCTCGTCGGCGCGTTCGCGACTCTGCCGTTCGGCGTGCTCGCCGACCGGGTCACGCGGACGAAAGTGCTCGGCCTGACGATCGTCCTCTGGGGTTTCGCGATGCTCTGGAGCGCAACCGCCTCGGACTTCGGCAAGCTCCTGTGGGCACGCCTCTTCCTCGGCGCCGTCACCGCCTCCGCAGGGCCGATGGTCGCCTCGCTCGTCGGCGACTGGTTCGGAAGCTGGGAGCGTGGCCGGATCTACGGCGTCATCCTCGCCGGCGAGTACGTCGGCGCCGGCATCGGTTTCGCGGTCACCGGCAACGTGGCCGCGCTCTCGTGGCGGGCGGCCTTCGTGATCCTCGCGCTGCCGGCTTTCTTCCTCGCAGCCGTCGTCTGGCGCCTCCGCGAGCCCGAACGGGGAGGCAAAGGCGTGCTCGCGCACGACTCCGAGCCGCCACCGTTCACGGAGCCCGACGAGACCACGGCCGAGACCGACGCGCAACGGCTCGCGCGGGAACGCAGCCTCGCGCCGGACTCCGAGCTCGTCATCTCTCCGAGCACTGCTCGGCGCATGGGTCTCGTGGACGCCACCCGCTACGTGCTGAAGGTGCGCACGAACGTCGTGCTGATCGCCGCCAGCGCGTGCGGCTACTACTTCCTCGCCGGCCTGCAAACCTTCGGCCTGGAGTTCTCGCGGGAGCAGTACGGGATCGATCAGGCACTCGCGAGCTCTCTCCTGCTCCTGATCGGAGCGGGAGCCATGGCAGGCGTCCTCTGCGGCGGCGCGCTCGGCGACCGGCTCCTGAGACGCGGACTGCTGAACGCGCGCGTGTGGGTGCCGGCGGTCGCCGCCGCGTTGACGACGGTCCTCTTCGTGCCGGCGCTCATCACGCGCGGGGCGGTGACCGCGGTGCCGTACCTCGTGGCGGCGGCGTTCTTCCTCGGGGCCCAGAACCCGCCCCTCGACGCGGCGCGGCTGGACATCATGCCGCCGCTCCTCTGGGGACGCGCCGAGGCGGTGCGGACGCTGCTGCGCTCACTCGCGATGGCGCTTGCTCCGCTTCTCTTCGGCGCAGTCTCGGACCACGTCTTCGGCGGCGGCCGCTCGGGTCTGCAGTGGACGTTCGTCGTCATGATCCTGCCGCTCGGCGCGAGCTCGTGGCTCCTCTTCAAAGGCCTGCGGACGTACCCGGGCGACGTCGCGACGGCAGCCGCGAGCACGGACTACGCGGACGACTACCCTCAACCTCGAGATCACTGGGGTCTTTGATGAGCACCGGTAACGCCTTCCTCGTCCTTTCCGCCTTCCTCGCGAGCGGCGTCGAGTTCGTGGAAGCGCTGACGATCGTCCTCGCCGCCGGGCTCGCGCGCGGCTGGCGCTCCTCGCTCGCGGGGCTCGGCGCGGCGACCGTCGTGCTCGCCGTGACCGTCGCGGTGCTCGGGCCGGCGCTCACCGTGATCCCGCTGCAGGCGCTGCGGCTCGTCGTCGGCGCGCTCTTGCTCGTCTTTGGCCTGCAGTGGCTGCGCAAGGCGATCCTGCGGGCGAGCGGCTACAAGGCTCTGCACGACGAGGACGCGATCTTCGCGCGCGAGTTGGCGGAGGCGCAGAGCGCCGCCCACCTCGAGCGCGCGGGCGTCGACTGGTACGGGTTCACGCTCGCCTTCAAGGGCGTGCTGCTCGAGGGCCTCGAGGTCGTCTTCATCGTCCTCACGTTCGGGAGCGCGCAGGGCTCGATCCCGCTCGCCGCCCTCGGCGCGGCGGCGGCGCTGGTCCTCGTCGCCGGGGTCGGCATCGCCGTGCGCGCGCCGCTCGCCCGGGTTCCGGAGAACGCGATGAAGTTCGCGGTCGGCGTGATGCTGACGACGTTCGGCATCTTCTGGTCGGCCGAGGGCGCCGGCGCCGACTGGCCGGGCTCGGACGCGGCGCTGCTCGGCGTGCTCGGCTTCGTCTGCCTGTTCTCGTTCCTCTTCGTGCGGCTGCTGCGGCGCGAGCACCGTTCCGTCATCCGGCCGGTCGAGGTCGAGGCATGAAGCGGCTCGCGGCGTTCGGCCGCTTCTGGTGGGAGTTCGTGATCGGCGACGACTGGCTCGTCGCGGTGCTCGTGGCGATCGCCATCGGCGCAACGGCCGTGCTCGCGGGGGCGAACGTCGCCGCCTGGTGGCTGCTGCCGGTCGCCGTTCCGCTCGTGCTGTGGCTCTCGCTGCGCAGAGCGATACGCTCGGCCTGAGCTCTTCCCACCCAGTGGGCGGGCCCGTAGCTCAGCTGGTTAGAGCAGCGGACTCATAATCCGTTGGTCCCTGGTTCGAATCCAGGCGGGCCCATTACTCCTGCGAGTCAGATGTGTCGACGACGCGCGCGGTGACTCGGCGTGGCGGCGCACGGAAGTGGACGAACGGATGGGATCGGCTGGGTCCGACGGCCGGACCTGCGGAGATACCGCTTCGGGTGGGAACGGCCCCCCACTCGTAGGTGGGCGGCTGCGCTGCGCTCCACGATGTAGCGGTCTATGAACTCTCCCCAATACGGCACTAGCCACATGCTCCCCGTGCTCCAGGAGCGTCGCGCGACGCTCGCCGACGAGCGTGGGTTCACACTCATCGAGCTCTTCGTCGTCGTGTTCATCATCGGCGTCCTGCTCGCCATCGCCGTCCCGGCGTACCTGCACTTCGAGAATGCTGCGCAGTCGACGGTCGCAGCTGCGGACGTGCGCGAGGCGATCACGGACGCGACGGCGTACTACGCGGACCACAACGACTACTCCGGTATGAGCCCGAGCTCGTTGCGCGCGACCTACGACTCTGGGCTCGTGATCTCGAGCGGCGGCTCGCCCGGCATCGGGTCGGCCAAGCCGGAAGGCGCCGGCGGGAACGCGTTCTGCATCTCGGCCGTCGACAGCGACCACTGGGCGCACTACAACGGGCCGAACGGCACCGTCGTCACCGACCCGGCCACGGTGACTTCGGATCCCTGTCCGTAGCCGAGTACCTACGGCACCGAGACGTCAGCGCGCGAAGCTCGCCCGAGCTGAGCTCGGGCGAGCGCGTCGACGGCTTCGTCGATCGTGTGGAAGATACGGTCCTCGCCGATCGCTTCCAGGACTCCGCTGAGCCGGGCCGCTTCCCGGGTCGGCTTGCGCAGCTCGGCGAGCGCGAAGTCGATCCCGGCGGAACGCAGCGTGGTGACGAGCTCGCCGAGCTTCTCGGAGCTCGTGATGTCGAGATTGGCGTTCGGGCTGAAGTCGACGATCACCGCTCTCGGCGGGGGGTCGCTCGCACCCACCAGCCGCTTGACGGCTTCGACGACCAGCGAGGCGTTCGCGTAGAAGAGCGGCGCCTCGAGCCGCAGAACGAGCATGCCGGGGATCCGTTCGTAGTCGGGGTGGCGGTCCACGTCGCCGTAGGCGTCCGGGACGCCCGGCACGCGGCCGAGCACGGCGACGTGCGGCCTGCTCGCCTGGTAGACGACGAGCAGGATCATCGAGACGACGCCGATCACGAGCCCGGGCAGGACGTCGACCGTGATCACCCCGACGAGCGTGACGAGACCCACCCAGAACTCGAGCGGCTGTTCGCGGCGGTAGAGCCGGAACTCCGAGATCTTCCAGAGGTGCGAGACGGCGTGGATGATCAGCGCCGCGAGCACCGCCTCGGGCAGGTTCTTGAAGACCGGCGTGAGGAAGAGCACGGTCACGAGGGCGAGCACCGTGGCGACGAGCGGCGAGATCTCCGAGCGAGCGCCGGCTCCCTCGTTGACGGCCGACTGGGAGAGGCTCCCGCCGGCCGGGAGCCCGCGCAGCGCAGCGGCGCCGACGTTCGCGACCCCCAGGGCGACCAGCTCCTGGTTCGCGTCGATCTCGTAGCCGTGCTTCGTCGCGAAGTTCGTCGCCGCGCCGAGGGACTCGCTGAAGATCACGAGCATCATCCCGGCCGCACCCGCCAGGAGCGCGCCGATGTCGCCGGCCGGTGGGTGCGGAAGCGAGACGGGCGGCAGGCCGCTCGGCACGTGCCCGACGATCGCCACGCCGTGACTCGAGAGGTGGAAGGCGGCGCCGACCACGATCCCGAGCACGAGCGCGAGCAAACCGCCCGGGATGCGCGGGAACCAGCGCTCGCCCGCGAACAGGAGCACGAGCGCGCCGATCCCGACGGCGAGCGTGGGGCCGTTCGTGTCGCCGAGGTGCCCGATCACGTGCGCGAACTGGCGGATCGTGTCTCCCGTGCCCGGTTCGATCCCGAACAGCCTCGGCAACTGCTTCACGGTGACGAAGATCGCAAGCCCGAAGACGAAGCCCTCCATCACCGGCCGCGAGAGGAACTGGGCGATGAAGCCGAGGCGGAGCAGGCCTGCGAGCACGAACAGGCCGCCGCAGAACAGGACGAGCGCGGCTGCGTCGACGAGATAGGCGTCCGAGCCGCTCGGGTGGAGGGCGATCACCGTCGAGGCGAGCAGCACCGCCGCCGCCGACGTGCCCGCCGCGACGACATGACGGCTCGTGCCGAAGACTGCGTACGCCGCGAGCGTCACGAGCAGGGTGTAGAGACCGGCCTGCGGCGGCAGGCCGGCGAGCCCGGCGTAGGCGATCATCTCCGGGATCAGCAGGCCCCAGATCGTCGCGCCGGCAACGGCGTCGAAACGGAGGTTGCCGCGGTCGTAGGCCGGCAGCCACGTCAGGATCGGTACGAAGCGTCGGATCCCCGCGGGCGGCGGCGCCGCCCATGCGCTCGGGTCGACCGGTGCCACTAAACCCCTCGGACGACGCAGCGAAAGCCGATGTGGCCGGTCGAGGTGTCGACCGTCTCGCTCTGTCGCGCTGCGGGCCGATAGCGCAGGCAGTAGTTCGGGGCGCAGAGATGCGAGCCGCCCTTGATCACCTTGCGCTCGAAGCGCTCACCGCCGTTCGACGGCGGAGCGCAGCACGGCCTTGGCGAGCGTTCGGCGAACTCGTCCACCGTCCACTCCCAGACGTTGCCCGCCATGTCGTGGAGGCCGAAGCCGTTCGGGGGAAAGCGTTCGACGGGCGATGTCCCCTCGTAGCCGTCGAGCAGCAGGTTCTGCCAGGGGAACTCGCCCTGCCACGTGTTCGCCATCTGGCGGCCCTTCGGCGCGAACTCGTCGCCCCACGTGTAGATCGCCTGGTCGAGTCCGCCGCGCGCCGCGTACTCCCACTCCGCCTCGGTCGGGAGCGACTTCCCGGCCCAGTCGGCGTACGCGACTGCGTCGGAGTAGGCGACGTGCGTGACCGGGTGCAGCTCGCGGCCGCCGACGTTGCTGCCGGGGCCTTCGGGATGACGCCAGTCCGCTCCCGGCAGCCAGCTCCACCAGTTGCGAACGTCCTGCAGGTCGACCGGCCCCGCGGTCTTGCGGAACACGAGCGAGCCGGGCACGAGATCGGCCGGACTCGCGCCCGGATAGTCCTCGGCCGCGGGAGCCAGCTCGGCCCAGGTGACGTGGCCGGTCTCCTGCACGAAACGGCGAAATTCCGCGACCGTGACGGGGTGACGGTCGATCGAGAAGGCCTCCACCGACACCTCGCGCACCGGCCGTTCCTCGGGATAGAAACGCTCGCAGCCCATGCGAAACGTCCCGCCGGGCAGCTCGACCATGTTCTTCACGCGAAGACAGTAGCCCAGTCGTTCCTGATGCTCACCACCGTCCAACCGTCCTTGGCAGCGGCCTCGAGAGAGTCCTCCGCGCCGGCCGTGTAGTCGAACTCCCGCTCGGCGTCGTCGTGGAGGACGAGCAGCCGCAGGGCCGGCCGTTCCCTGCCGCCGGCGTAGCGGAGCATCGGGATGTCGCCGTTCGAGTTGCCGCCGGCGAGGATCGGACGCCGGCCGATGCGGCTCCAGATCCGGATCGGCTTGACCGGGCCGTCGTCGAACACGTCCGGCTCGGCCGCGTACGTGATCGTCCCGCCGTGCTCGTCCTCGAGGTAGCGAAGGGCGTTCGAGCTGCCGATCACGCGCTCGGACGGGATGCCGTACACCTCCTCGGTCACGGGCCGCATGAAGTCGCGGTCGCCGCCCGAGGCGATGTAGTTCGTGAATCCGTTCGCCTCGAGATACCCGAGGAGCTCGATCATCGGGACGTAGCCGCACGCGTGGAACGTGCGGTCGAGCGTCGGATGCCTGCCGCCGCGCAGGAAGGTGTCTGCTGCGGCCGCGTACTCCTCCACGCTGTTGCCCGCGAACGCCTGGAGGATTCCGGCCATCAGCACCTTCACGTCGGCGTCGTCACCGTGGTAGTGCTTCGTGATCACCTCGCCGAGCCAGTGGTAGTCCTGCTCGCGCGCCGCCTTCCACGGCTGCTTCTCACGCAGCGACTCGTCCGCCTCGGCCATCTCGGAGAGTCGCATGAGGATGAAGCCGAGCTCGATCGGCATCGGCTTCTCGCACCACAGCGTCCCGTCGTTGTCGAAGGTCGCGATCCGCTCCGCGGGCGGGACGTAGTCGGGCCCGCCCTCGGTCGTCACCCGTGCGACGAAGTCTTCGATCGCCGCGCGGGTCGACGTGTCGCTCCAGCTCGCGAGCTCGCCCGTCGTCATTCGCGCATGAGCATCAGCTCGGCCTCGCGCTCGAGGTCGAGATAGGCATCGCCGCTCACGTCGATCGCGACGCGGTCGATCGTGCCGCCGCTGAAGCCATGCGGCGCCTCGCCGGGGAAGTCGTCAGTCAGCGGCTCGCCTTCATGACGACCGACGTAGAGTCCCGAGCCGGCGATCGCGAATGCGCCGAGCTGCGTCTTGATCTCCGCCTCGCCGACCTTGTCGTCGCCGTGGTAGAGCGACAGGGTTCCTGCCGTGTGGTCGGCTTCCTGCGCGGTCTTCTCGAACGAGGCCGACAGGATGAGCTTCTCGCCGGTCGGGACGTCTTCGCTCCCGACGACCTTCTGCTCCTCGCTGCCGAGGAAGTTGTTCAGGTAGTGGAGCCGGTGGTCCTTGACGTAGAGCGCATGGCCGCCGAAGCG
>Ga0335076_10000722_pt1 | contig 30886 bp, 27 predicted proteins | sample Lox_Sample_25_FD_206717 | JGI IMG/M metagenome (GOLD analysis project Ga0335076, IMG submission 206717) | Soil microbial communities from Loxahatchee National Wildlife Refuge, Florida, United States - Lox_Sample_2.5 | ecosystem: Environmental > Terrestrial > Soil > Wetlands | place: USA... | reverse complement strand
GCCTTCACGGATCTCCCGGGCCCGCACCGCGCCCACTCCCTCCACCGACTCGAGCTCGCGCTGCGACGCCCTGACGACCGCGTCGAGGCTGCCGAGATTGGTGACGACACGGCGGGCGAGAGGCTCCGGCACGCGCGGAAGGTGGGAGAGCACCCGGTAGCCCCGCGGCACGACGGCCTGGTCGAGCGGGTTGACCCCGCGCTCGTAGCCGAGCACCTCCGCCAGCCGGCCGAACTCGAGGAGCTCCTGATAGCTGACGCCGCTCAGGTCCACCAGGGCGTCCGTCGCCTCCTCGCCTGCACCGAGCACGTGATAGTCGCGGACGATCGCGTCGCGCTCTCCCGGCACGTCCCCCACGAACTCCGCGAGCTGGAGCCGCAGCAGGCGCCCCTCGGTGCCGAGCTCGACGCAGTCGCGCGTGATGCGCGCTGCCATCCGGGTGATCATCTCGGCGCGCTGGAGGACGACGAGCACGTCGTCGAGCACGACGGCGTTCTGGAACTCCAAGGCAGTGAGGCGCGTCAGCACCTGCTCGAGCCGTTGCCGATACGTGTCGAGCGTCCCGAGTGCCTGGTTCGTCTTCGCGAGGACGTCGGCGACCGGATCGAGCTGGTACCGAGCCGGCCCGACGAAGATCGTGACCGTCTCCCGCTGCTGCGAGACCGAGACGACGAGCGCGCCGGTCTGCTTCGCCACGCGCTCTGCTGTGCGATGGCGCGTGCCGGTCTCGTTCGACGGGATTGTCGGGTCCGGCATGAGTTGCACGTTCGCCCACGCGAGCCGCTTGACCGCCTCGTCGACGATGATCGCGCCGTCCATCTTCGCGAGCTCGTAGAGCAGCTGCGGCCGGAACGGCGCATCGAGCCGGATGCCGCCGGAGTAGAGGAACGAGAGCTCGTTCGGGTCGCCCACGACGATGAGTGCGCCCTCATGGGAGCGGATCACGTCGTCGACGGCCTCGCGGAGCCCGGTACCGGGCGCGATCTTGGCGATGGCCGCGAGAAGCTCGGGATTCTTGCGCCGCGGGTCTTCCTCCGAGGGGATCCGCGTGAAGCCGAGATCGCCTAGGCGGTGATCGCTCTTCTGCTCAGTCGTTCCCTTCGGATCGATCGCCATCCAGCCCCGCTCGGATTGCCTGCCGCAGCGTCTCTGCGGCCTCTACCTCGATTTTGCCAGGCGGCGCCGCTGTACCTGCAGGAGCGACGACCACGGAGAGCCCGAGCTTCGCGCACTCCTCGAAGCGCCGCTCGGCCTGCGCGGCCGTGCGGAGCCGGCCGGTGAGCCCGATCTCGCCGAATGCGGCGAGGCCCGTCTTCACGGGGACGCGGCGTGCCGCGGAGGCGATGGCGAGGGCGACGGCGAGATCCGCGCCGGGCTCGTCGATGCGGACGCCGCCCGCGACGTTCACGAAGACGTCTGCCTGGCCGAGGGGAAGGCGCGCATGACGCGCGAGCACCGCGACGATCATCGCGAGACGTTTCGGGTCGATGCCGGTCGCGACCCGGCGGGGCATCGCGAGCTCGCTCTGCGCCACGAGCGCCTGGATCTCGAGCAGGATCGGCCGGGTTCCCTCGAGCGCGCAGGCCACGGCGGCCCCCGGCTCGCCCGGGACCGTGCGGCCGAAGATCTCCGATGGATCCGCGACGCCCGCCAGCCCGGCACCGGTCATCTCGAACACACCGAGCTCGTTCGTCGAGCCGAAGCGGTTCTTCACGGCTCGCAGCACGCGGTGCGCGTGGTAGCGGTCGCCCTCGAACTGCAGCACGCAATCGACCAGATGCTCGAGCACCCGCGGACCGGCGACCGTGCCGTCCTTCGTCACGTGCCCGACGAGAATCGTCGCGACGCCGAATTCCTTGGCGACGCGGAGCAACCGCGCCGCGGCTTCCCGCACCTGCGCAACGGAGCCGGGGGCCGAGCTGAGCTCCGTCGCATGCAAGGTCTGCACGGAGTCGATCACGCACACGGCCGGCCGCTCAGCGCGGAGCGTCTCGCAGACGGTCTCGAGCTCGGTCTCGGCGAGGATCTGGACACTCCCGGCGCCTCCGAGCCGCTCCGCCCGCAACTTGACCTGCGCGACCGACTCCTCGCCCGTGACGAGGAGAGCCGACCGCGTCTCGCCGATCGCGCGCAGCGCCATGAGCAGCAGCGTCGACTTGCCGACGCCGGGCTCGCCGCCGAGCAGCACGACCGACGCGGGGACGAGCCCGCCGCCGAGCACCCGGTCGAGCTCGGCGACTCCGGTGGAGATCCGCGCAGCCTCCTCGACCTCGACCTCGACGAGCCGCAGTGGAGCGCGGGCGACCGCGCGGCCGGTTCCGCCTGGCGCCGCGACAGACTCCTCGACGAGCGTCCCGAAGGCCGAGCAGCCGGGACACTTCCCGAACCAGCGCCCTGCGCTGTAGCCGCACTCGGTGCAACTGAACTGAACGGCCGCCGTCTTCGCCACGTCCCCACCCTACGACCCGCAGCGGACGCGAACGTCACGCAATCCAGGCAACTCTGTGCCGAATCAGCGACGGCAATCCCGTTCCCCCAAACGCCGCGAAGCGGCCTCAGCGAGCTTCCGGAAATGAAAGCGGCCCCTGCCGAGGGGGGCCGCTTTCGGTGTTGCTGAGGGAGGAACCCAGGAGCCCCCGCCGCATCGGGGCTCGCCGAGCTTGTCTCTATGCCGAGGATCTTCCCCCGGAGACCCCGCTTGACTCTTCCCCTTTCAGGTGGTTCATCGCCGCGCTTCACTGTCAAGCGCGTGTAAACCGGCCGCTCAAGCGGCTTTCCGCGGGGGGTCGGGGGGCGGCTCGCGCCGCCTCCCAACGCCTATTCCTCTTCGCCTGCGGGCTCTTCGCCGTCGCTCGAGGCGGCCGGCTCGTCGGGCGGCACCGTCACCTTTTCAGGGGTGACCTCGCCCGGGATGAAGGTGATGTCGACCTCGTCGCCCGGCTCACCGTCGTCGTTGACGGTACGTCCGACGAGGATGGTCGAGCCCGGCTCGAGCTGCCGTCCGAGCACGAAGTCGGCGAGCGGATCCTCGATGTAGCGCTGGATCGCGCGGCGAAGCGGCCGGGCGCCCATCGCCGGGTCGTAGCCCTTGTCGACGAGCAACTCCTTTGCCTCGTCGGTGAGCTCGATCGCGACCTCGTGCGTCGCCATCTGCTCGCGCAGGCGTAGGAGCTGCAGATCGACGATCGTCGTGATCTCTTCCTTCGAGAGCTTGTGGAAGACGATGATCTCGTCGATCCGGTTGAGCAGCTCGGGCCGGAAGACCTTCTTGAGCTCGCCCATCACGCGGCTCTTCATCTCGTCGTACGAGAGGCCGGACTCGTCGCCGACCGTGAAGCCGAAGCCCGTGTTCTTCGAGATCTGGGCCGCCCCGAGGTTCGAGGTCATGATCACGATCGTGTTCCGGAAGTCGACCCGGCGCCCCTGGGCGTCGGTCAGCTTCCCCTCCTCCAGGATCTGCAGGAGGATGTTGAACACGTCGGGATGCGCCTTCTCGATCTCGTCGAGGAGGAGCACCGAGTACGGCTTGCGCCGCACTGCCTCGGTCAGCTGGCCGCCCTCGTCGTAGCCGATGTAGCCCGGAGGCGAGCCGACGAGCCGGGACACGGAGTGCTTCTCCATGTACTCCGACATGTCGACCTGGATCATCGCGTCCTCGTCGCCGAACAGGAACTCGGCGAGCGTGCGAGCGAGCTCGGTCTTGCCGACGCCTGACGGGCCGAGGAAGATGAACGAGCCGGTCGGCCGCTTCGGGTCCTTGATGCCCGCGCGGGCGCGGCGGATCGACTTCGCGACCGCGACGATCGCCTCTTCCTGGCCGACGACGCGCTTGTGGAGCTCTTCCTCCATGCGCACGAGACGTGCGGACTCGGCCTCCGTCAGCTTGAAGACGGGGATGCCGGTCCACATCGAGACGATGTCGGCGATCTCTTCCTCGCCGACCTGCGGCTGCTCATCGGTCGACTCGGAGCTGCGCCACTGCTCCTCGAGCTCCCGCTTCTTCTGCGTGAGCTTCCGCTCCTTGTCGCGGAGGGAGGCGGCCTTCTCGAACTCCTGGTTCTCGATCGAGGCTTCCTTCTCCTTGCGCACGCGCTCGATCTCGTCCTCGAGCTCGCGGTAGCGCGGCGGCGCAGACATGGACTTGATCCGGAGCCGCGAGGCGGCCTCGTCGATCAGGTCGATCGCCTTGTCGGGAAGGTGGCGGTCCTGGATGTAGCGGTCGGAGAGCTCGGCGGCCGCCTTGAGCGCGTCGTCGGTGATCGTGACGCGGTGGTGCGCCTCGTAGCGGTCGCGCAGCCCGCGCAGGATCTGCACCGAGTCGTCGACGGACGGCTCCTCGACGCGCACCTGCTGGAAGCGGCGCTCGAGGGCCGCGTCGCGCTCGAGGTACTTGCGGTACTCGTCGAGCGTCGTCGCGCCGATCGTCTGCAGCTCACCGCGCGCGAGAGCCGGCTTGAGGATCGAGGCCGCGTCGATCGCGCCCTCGGCCGCGCCCGCGCCGACGAGGTTGTGGAGCTCGTCGATGAACAGGACGATGTCACCGCGCTGCTGGATCTCCTTCATGACCTTCTTCAGCCGCTCCTCGAACTCGCCGCGGTACTTCGAGCCGGCGACGAGCGCTGCGAGGTCGAGGCTGTAGATCTGCTTGCCCTTGAGGATCTCCGGAACCTGGTTGGACGAGATCCGCTGGGCGAGACCCTCGACGATGGCCGTCTTGCCGACGCCCGGCTCGCCGATCAGGACAGGATTGTTCTTCTGCCGGCGCGCGAGGATCTGCATGATCCGCTCGATCTCCGTCTGGCGGCCGACCACCGGATCGAGCTTGCCGTCCTGCGCCTGCTTCGTGAAGTTGCGGCCGAACTGGTCGAGCAGCTTCGAGGATTTCGTCTTCTCGCCGGCGGGCCCGCCCGCGCCGGCCTGGCGACGGCCGGGACCCGAGAGCATGCGGATGATCTCGTTGCGAATCTTCTCCGCGTCGGCGTCGAAGTCGAGCAGGATCCGGGCGGCGACGCCCTCGTTCTCGCGGACGAGGCCGAGCAGGATGTGCTCGGTGCCGATGTAGTTGTGGCCGAGCGACAGCGCCTCGCGCAGCGCGAGCTCCAGTACTTTCTTCGCGCGCGGCGTGAACGGGATCTGGCCGGTCGTGACCTCGTCGCCCTGGCCGACGATGCGCGCGACCTGCGCCCGCACTTCCTCCACGGTGATGTCGAGAGACTCGAGTACCCGCGCCGCGAGGCCCTCTTCCTCGCGGAGCAGCCCGAGCAGGATGTGCTCGGTGCCGATGTAGTTGTGCTTGAGCGCCCGCGCCTCGTCCTGAGCGAGGACGACGACCTGGCGAGCCCGTTCAGTGAAGCGTTCGAACAAGTCCCTCGACTCTCCTTTCTCCTGTCCAACCGCCGCAACCGGTCGAAGGTGTGCCCAATCGTAGCCGACCCCTCCGGCTGTGCCGAGCACCCCGAATGGGCCTACTCGCGCGAACGGAGCGTCGGGAAGAGGATGACGTCCCGGATCGTGTCCTTCCCGAGCAGCACCATCGCAAGCCGGTCGATGCCGACGCCGCAGCCGCCGTTCGGCGCCATTCCGTACGACATCGCCTCGACGTAGTCGGCGTCGCCCGGCTCGGCCTCGACGTCGCCGGCGGCGCGCTCCGACTCCTGCATCGCGAAGCGCTGCTCCTGCTCCTCGGCGTCGTTGAGCTCGCTGAACGCGTTCGCGATCTCCATCCCGCTCACGACTGCCTCGAAGCGCTCGACGAGCGTCTCGTCCTCGTCGGTCGTCCGGGCGAACGGCGACAGCTCGATCGGCCAGTCGTAGACGATGGTCGGCTGGATCAGCTCGGGCTCGACGAAGTGGGAGTACGCGTGGTCGGCGAGCTGCGCCCAGCTGCGGTCGCTGGAGACGTCGACCCCGGCCTCGACGAGCTTCGCCCGCAGCTCGGCCTCGTCGCGCGTCCAGACCCCGTGGGCGTCGAGCGCCTCGACGAAGCGGACTTCCTGGAACTCGGCGAGGTCGACGTCGTGGCCGCGGAAGGTCGTCCTCGTCCCGCCGAGGGTGCTCTCGGCTGCGTTACGGACGAGCTCCTGCAGCCGCGCCGCGGTGTCCTTGTAGTCCGCGTACGCCTCGTACCACTCGACCTGGGTGAACTCGGGCGAGTGCTTGTACGAGTAGCTCTCGTTGCGAAAGTCCTTCGAGAGCTCGTAGACCTTCTCCAGGCCGCCGACGATGAGCCGCTTGAGATAGAGCTCGTCGGCGATGCGGAGATAGAGCTCCGCGTCGAGCAGCTCGGAGCGCGTCACGAACGGCTCCGCGAAGCCGCCGCCGTACCTCGGCTGCAGGATCGGAGTCTCCACCTCGAGGAAGCCCTCGCCGTCGAGGTAGGCGCGAATCGCCGACACCATGCGCGCACGGAGGATGGTCTCGCGGCGCGAGTCCTCGCTCATGAGGAGGTCGAGGTACCGCTTGCGGTAGCGGAGCTCGACGTCCTCGATGCCGTGGAACGTGTCGGGGAGTGGAGCGCGGATCCGCGCCAGCACCTCGAGCTCGTCCACCTGCAGCGACGGTTCCCCGCGGCGCGACTGGGCGGGCGAGCCGGTGACGCCGACGACGTCCCCGAGATGGAGGTCGACCCCGCCCGTGCGGTCGGCCGGGCAGATCAGCTGGATCCGGCCGGATCGGTCGACGAGATCGAGGAAGACGAGCTTTCCCATGTCGCGCCGGGCCATGACACGGCCGGCGAGACGACGCTTCGTGGAATCGTCGGTAGCGCCGGGCTCGAGCTGCTGGGCCTCGGCGCGGACGGCCGCGACCTCGTCCCGGTCAGGAAACCGCTTTGGGAGGGGCATCGCCGCGCGAGTCTACGCGGCCTTGACGTCCATGATCTTGAACTTCTTGGCCCCGCGAGGCGTGGGCGCCTCGACCACGTCGCCCTTCTTGTGGCCCATGATCGCCTTGCCGACCGGCGACTCGTTCGACAGCTTCATCTCCGCCGGATCCGCCTCCGCCGAGCCGACGATGTGGTACTCGACCGTCTTGTTCGCGCCCATGTCCCTGAGCCGAACCTTCGTCCCGACCGAGACCTCGCCCGAACGGATCTCCTTCTTCGTGACGACGCGCGCGTTCTTGAGCCGCTCCTCGAGCGTCGCAATGCGCGCCTCGAGATGGGCCTGGTCGTTCTTCGCGGAGTCGTACTCCGCGTTCTCTGCGATGTCGCCGAACTCGCGCGCGATGCGGATGCGGTCCGCGACCTCGCGGCGGCGCACGGTCGACAGCTCTTCGATCTCTGCCTGGAGCTTCTTGTAGCCCTCAGGCGTGAGGATGACTTCCTTCACGGCTGTCCTCCTGGACCCAGAACAAGAAACGGCCGGCGGCGAACCGGCCGTCGGCGGAGGCGGATGGTACCCCCGCGATCAACCCCCGTCAACATGCCGCCGATACCATCGCCGGATGCCGGTGAACCTGCGGGACTCGTGGTCGATCGGCGGCGTCGAGGTTCCGACGCGGATCGTCCTCGCGCCGATGGCAGGCGTGAGCATCCAGGCGTTTCGGCGGCAGGGTCGCCGCTTCGGAGCAGGGCTCGTCTGCTCCGAGATGGTCTCCGCCGCCGGGATCGAGCACCGGAACGAACGAACCTTCGGCTACCTGCGAGTGGCGGCAGACGAGCACCCGCTCGCGATCCAGATCTTCGGCGCCGAACCCCACGCCATGGCCGACGCGGCGCGGATGGTCGAGGCGGCCGGCGCGGACATCGTCGACATGAACTTCGGCTGTCCCGTGCGCAAGGTGACGAAGACGGGCGCCGGCGCGCACCTGATGGAGGACTCCGGGCTGGCGTGCCGCGTCGTCGAGGCTGTCGTCGCGGCCGTCGAGGTTCCCGTCACGGTGAAGATGCGGCGGGGCGTTGCGAATGGTTCGCGCGCCTGCCTCGAGCTCGGGCCACGGCTCGTGGACGCCGGCGCCGCGGCGCTGACGCTCCATCCGCGGTCGGCGCAGCAGATGTACACGGGAGAGGCCGACCATTCGGTGACCGCGGAGCTCGTCGAGCGCGTCGAGGTTCCCGTGATCGCGTCCGGCGACGTGACGTCACGGGAGCAGGCGCTGGCCGTGCTCGGGCAGACGGGCGCGGCGGCCGTGATGGTCGCGCGCGGGGCGCAGGGGAACCCGTGGGCGCTGCGTGAGATCGCCGAGGGCGAGGCGTTCCGCCCGACGCGCGAGGAGGTCGCGGCCGAGCTCGTCGTCTTCATCCGCGAGGCGGTGCGCGAGCTCGGCGAGCAGCGTGCGGTCGGCTTCCTGAAGAAGTTCTACGGCTGGTATCTCGGCCACGGCCGCTTCCCGAAGCCGTTCAAGCAGGAGCTCGTCCAGCTCGGGACGACCGACGAGGTCGTGACACGGCTGTTCGCGGCCGCCCCCGGAGCGGCACCTCTCGTCGAGCAGCTCGAGGCCGGGCTTCCGCCGGCGGAGGACGACGTGCTCCTCGACCGGCTGCCGATCTCGGTCTACGGCGGCGGCTGATGCTCGACAAGCCGGCCGAGAGTTGGCAGCGTCTGCGAAGTTCCGAGCTGGGGAGATCCGGATGAGACGGGCGGCGATCCTCGGGCTCGCCGGCATCGGCTTGCTGCTGTTCGCAGGTGGCTCGGCGGCCACGTCGGCTTCAAAGACGCACTGGCGAGGGACCAAGGCTGTCCTGCCCGCGAATGCGGCCACCGGCGGCAACGAGGACGTCTCCATCAACTCCGTTTCCTGCGCCTCGGCCGGGCACTGCAGCGCGGTCGGCAACTACCAGGACAGCTCTGACCTGCAGCAGGGGCTGCTGCTGACCGAGACGTCGGGCAAGTGGCGGACCGGCGTCGAGGCAGCTCTTCCGCCGAACGCCGCCGCCCATCCTGGGGTCCAGATCGGTTCGGTCTCGTGCGCGTCCGCCGGGAACTGCACCGCCGTGGGCTCGTACCAGGTCGGCTCCGGGGACGAGGAGGGTTTGCTGCTCGCCGAGAAGGCAGGCCGGTGGGCGACCGGAGTCGAGGCAGCCCTTCCGGGGAACGCGGCACCCGCCGGCGTCGTCTTCCTCTCCTCGGTCTCGTGTGCCTCGGCCGGGAAATGCAGCGCGGTCGGCGCCTACGAGGCCGACTCTGGCTGGTCCGAGGGCCTGTTGCTGACCGAGAAGGCGGGTCGGTGGGCTACCGGAGTCGAGGCGACCCTGCCGGCGAACGCCGCCAATGGGAACACCTTCCTCAGCTCGGTCTCGTGCTCCTCGGCCGGGAACTGCAGCGCCGTGGGCTACTACAACGGTTACGACTCCGGGGGCCAGGGACTGTTGTTGACCGAGAAGTCGGGCAAGTGGCGAACCGGAGTCGAGGCGGCCATGCCCGGGAACGCGATCGCGGGCAAGCCGGTCTCCCTGCCCTCGGTCTCGTGCGCCTCGGCGGGGAACTGCAGCGCCGTCGGCACGTACAACAACGACGAGTCGAGCAAGGACCTCACGACTCCACGCGGCGTGCTGCTGACCGAGAAGGCGGGCAAGTGGCGTGCCGGGGTGAAGGCGGTGCCGCCCGCGAACTCTGCGACGGGCGGCGCGTACCAGGTGGACCTGAGCGCGGTCGCGTGCTCCACCGCCGGGAACTGCGTCGCCGTGGGCGATTACGTCCGCGGCAGCGGCAACGTCCAGGGCATGCTGCTCACCGAGAAGGCGGGCAGGTGGAGTAGAGGGCTCGAGGCGGCTCGACCGCGCAATGCCGGCGCCGATCACGACGTCGAGCTCTCCGCGGTCTCGTGCGCTTCGCCGGGGAACTGCACCGCCGTGGACGGGGTCGGAGGACTGCTCGTGACCGAGACTGCGGGCAGTTGGGCCAGGGCAGTCGAGCCGGCGCTGCCCTCGAACGTCCGTGATCCCGCCGGCGTCGTCACGGTCTCGTGCCCTTCGGCAGGGAGCTGCAGCGCCGCAGGTCAGTACTGGCCGTCGGGCCGGGAGGGGCTTCTGCTCGACAGCTCCGCCGCGCAGTGCGTGGTGCCGAAGCTCACGGGGAAGACGTTGGGCGCGGCTAGGCACTCGGTCGAGTCCCACGGCTGTTCCGTCGGCAGGATCGAGCACGTCACCTCGCGGCGGGTCAAGAGGAATCACGTGATCTCGCAGAGCCCCAAGCCGGGCCGGCGGCTCACGCTCGGGGCGAACGTCAGCCTCGTCGTCAGCAGCGGCCGGTAAGCCTCTAGCCCTCCCGATTCCGGTCCCAGACGATCCGGAGCCCCTCGAGCGTGAGGAACGGCTCGACCGCTGAGATCGTTCGGGAGTGCGGAGCGATCAGCTCGGCGAGCCCTCCGGTGGCGACCACCTTCGCCTCCGCCCCGAGTTCGCCCCGGATCGCCTCGACGATCCCGTCCACCTGCCCGGCGAAGCCGTAGACGACGCCTGAACGCAGCCCCTGCTCCGTCGTCTTCCCGATCACGCTTTCGGGCTCGACGTAGTCGACCTTGACGAGCCGCGCGGCCCGGGAGAAGAGCGCTTCCATCGAGGTCTCGATTCCGGGGGCCAGCACGCCCCCGACGTACTCGCCCTCCGACGAGACGATGTCGAAGTTCGTAGAGGTGCCGAAGTCGACGACGATCACGGGCGGACCAAAGTGCTCCCGGGCGGCGACGGAGTTCGCGATCCGGTCCGGCCCGACCTCGCGCGGATCGTCGTATCGGATCGCGATCCCGGTCGCGACCCCGGGCCCGAGCACGAGCAGCGGCGCCTTCGCCCACCGTTCGGCCACGTGCTCGTACTCGCGAACGAGCCTCGGGACCGTCGAGGAGAGGCAGATCCCGTCGATCGCCGCGAAGTCGAGGAAATCGCCGAGCAGCGCGCCGAGCTCGTCGCCGGTCCGGTGTGCCTCGGTCGCGATCCGCCAGCGCTCGCCGAGCTCCTCGCCCTCGTAGAGGCCGAAGATGGTCTGCGTGTTGCCGACGTCGACCGCGAGCAGCATCGCGGCGGGAGGCTACTCGTCTTCGAGGCGGAACGGCTCGCCGATGCGCTCGGCGAGCGCTTCGGCCGTCAGCTGGGGCTCGTCGCCCTCGCCGCGGAGCTCCTCGACCGTGACGTCGCCCGAGGTGAAGACCTTCGCGCGCGGGATGATCCGCGTCGGACGGTTCTTGTCCCAGACCCAGACGTCCTCGAGCTCGAGCTGGAAGAACGGCAGCCCGCCCGCCGCGCTCGGCGCCGCCTGCTGCACGTCGAGGCGATTGCAGAGGTACGTCGCGTCCTGCGTGAGCACGCAGAAGCGGAAGAGCGCGAAGACGGCCTGGTACTCCTTCTTCAGCGCGAGCTCGAGCTCTGCCTCGTACTCGTCGAGGTCGTCGAGGTGGGACATCTACGGTCAGTCTACCCCGGTAAGCAGGGATTCCACGTCTCCGCGCCCCGGCACGACGAGCCCGGGAGCCACCTCTGCGAGCGGCTCGAGGACGAAGCGGCGCTCGTGGAGGCGCGGATGCGGAACGGTCAGTCCGGGCTCGTCGATCGTCTCGTCGCCGTAGACGAGGAGGTCGAGGTCGAGCGTCCGCGGGCCGTGCTCCCCGGGAACGCGAACGCGGCCGAACCGCTGCTCGATTGCGACCAGGCGGTCAAGAAGCTCCTGCGCCGAGAGCTCCGTCTCCAGCGCAACCACGCCGTTCAGGAAGAGCGGCTGCTCCCCGACTCCCACCGGCTCCGTCTCGCGGAGGCTCGAGACGCCGGCCACCTCGATTCCGTCCGCCGCCGCGAGTGCGTCGACGGCTGCAAGGAGCGAGCGCTCACGATCGCCGAGGTTCGCGCCCAGCCCGACGTAGGCGCGCGTCACGGTCGCGTGACCGTGACGCCGACCGTGCCTTCGAGGCCCGCGGGCCGGACCTCGGGCTTCCGCACGCGCACGCGGACGCTCTCCGGCGCAAAGCGCCGCTCGAGCTCGTCGGCAACCGCCGTAGCGAGCGCCTCGAGGAGCGCACAGGGCCGCGCGTCGGACACCCCCTGCACGGTCCGCGCGACCGCCACGTAGTCCACCGCGTCCTCGAGCCGGTCGCTCACGCCGCGCTCGCCCACGTCGAGCCTCACGTCGAAGAGGAAGTCCTGGCCGCGCTCGCGCTCCTCGTCGTGCACGCCGTGACGCCCGAACACGCGCAGGTCCTGAACCTCGACCGTGATCACGAGACGGCAGCCGCGACGATCAACGCGTCCACGTGCGGCTTGACGTCGTGCACCCGCAGGATCGTCGCGCCGTGTTCGAACGCCGCCACGGCTGCCGCGATGCTCGCTCCGAGCAGGTCGTCGGATCCGGTCAGCCTGCGGAGCGAGCTCTTGCGCGAGAAGCCGACCAGCACCGGCCGCCCCAGCTCGAGCACGACGTCCAGCCGTCGCACGAGCTCGAGGTTGTGCGCGACCGTCTTGCCGAAGCCGATGCCCGGGTCGAGACAGATCCGCTCCTCGGGAATCCCCTGAGCGACGGCGAACGCCAGCCGTTCCTCCAGGAAGGACGCGACCTCTGCCGCGACGTCGTCGTAGCGCGGCTCGGCTTGCATCGTCCGAGGCTCCCCGTGCATGTGCATGAGGCACAGATAGGCCCCGGAGTCCGCCACGAGGCCGGCGAGCTCCGGGTCGCCGCGCAGTGCCGTGACGTCGTTGACGAGGATCGCTCCGGCGTCGAGCGCCGCGCGCGCGACTGCGGCTTTCGACGTGTCGATCGAGAGCGGTACCTCTCCAGCGAGGCGTTCGAGGACGGGCAGGACGCGCCGCAGCTCCTCCTCGGCCGACACGCCCTCAGAACCGGGCCGCGTCGACTCGCCTCCGACGTCGACGATCGCTGCTCCCTCCTCGACCATGCGGCGGGACGCGGCGGCGGCCAGGTCGGGATCGAGATGGACACCCCCGTCGGAGAACGAGTCGGGAGTGACGTTGATTACGCCCATCACCGACGGCCGCGGGAAACGCTCCTCGATGGAAATCACGCGGGTAACTAAAGCACCCGTATGCGGGTGCCGACATACGGCCTGCGATGATCGACGACCGCCTTCTCGACCACTGGGAGCGCGCGAGCGCTGCTCGGGCGCGGCTTCGGGACTCGTTGCCCGCCTCGTGGCGGAACGATCCCCGGCCCAACATGGAAGTGGTGCGAGAGCTCTACATCGAGGCGATGCTTCGCTTGAAGCACGAGCCCTCGATCAGGTCGGTCGCGATCGGCGACGACGACCGGTAGCCGCCGAGTCTCACGCGGCGCTTACGGAGTATCCGTACCCTGCGACCGTTCGTGGGACGGGTCGCATGGATCTGGGTGACGGCGGCGCTGATGCTCGTCTTCGGCGCGGTCGGCGCCTTCGCCGCCACGCGCGCATCCGTGGGGAAGCACGAAGCCGATCGACGCCTCAACGTCGTCCTGATCCTCAGCGACGACGAGCGCTCGGACGGGACCTCGGTGATGAAGAACGCCCGGACCCTGCTCGCCGACCACGGCGTCACCTTCACCGACGCCCACGTCACGACGTCGATGTGCGGACCGTCGCGGGCGAGCATCCTCACGGGTGAGTACTCGCATCACACCGGGTTCCTCGAGAACTTCGGCCCGGACAGCTACCCCGCGTTCGACGAGGAGAAGGACGACCTCGGCGTCTGGATGCACCGGGCCGGCTACGAGACCGCGCTGGTCGGCAAGTACGTGAACTCGTACACCGACTCCTACGTCCACAACCGCATCCCGAAGGGCTGGGACGACTGGCAGGTGATGGACAGCATCCCGATGGAGGAGTACTACAACTACTCGATCAACGACAACGGCCGGCTCGTCCACTACGGCACCAAGCCCTCCGACTACTCCACGACGGTCCTGACCCAGAAGGCGGTTCACTTCATCAAGGGAGCCCGCCGCCCGTTCTTCCTCTACTTCGCACCGGTGGCACCGCACCTGCCGGCGGTACCGGCCCCGCGGGACCGGGGGAAGCTGGAGAACCTCGCCCCGCTCAACTCGCCCGACTTCGACCAGCGGAACATCGGCAAGGAACCGTGGCGTTTCTGGCACAAGAAGATGCTGAGCGCCGCCGCGCAGCTCTACATCAGCCATGTCCGCATCCGGCAGGAGGAGTCGCTGCTCGCCCTCGATCGCAGCGTTCGCAGCGTCGTGCAGGCGCTCAAGGCCCGGCACGAGCTGAACAACACGGTGATCCTCTACACGAGCGACAACGGCTTCCTCTGGGGCGAGCACAGGCTCGGCGGCAAGATCTGGCCGTACGAGGAGTCGACTCACGTCCCCCTGATCGTCCGCACGCCGTGGACGCACAGGGCCCGCTACGACAGCCGGCCCGTGCTCAACATCGACCTCGCCCCCACGATCAGCGCGCTGGCGGGAGTCAAGCCCGGACTGCCGGAGGACGGCCGCAGCCTCGTTCCATTGCTGCACGGGAAGAAAGTGCCGTGGCGGCGCTCCTTCCTCGTCGAGTATCTCGGCCGGAGCAGGCTGCACAGTGGCGGTCCCCCGCCCTACGTCGCCGTCCAGACGAAGCGGCAGCTCTACGTCGAATACAGAAACGGCTGGCGCGAGCTCTACAACCTGAAGAAGGACCCCTGGGAGCTGAACAACATCGCCGCCGACCCGCGCACGAAGCCGCTCCAGCGCACGCTCAACCGGGTCCTGCACCGGCTCTACAGCGCCCGTTAGAAGACGAACGGCACGAGCATCTTCGTCGAGCGCTTGTAGGCCGGGTACGTGCTCGGGAACTGCTCGGTCAGGTAGCGCTCTTCGACCGTAGCGCTGTAGATGAAGTAGATCCCGGCCACGAGGACGGCGGCCAGCCAGTACCAGGCCAGCCCCACCGCGGTGCCGACACCTGCGACGAGAATGCCCGAGTAGATCGGGTGGCGGACCAGACGATAGGGGCCGCTCGTGACGAGCTCCGGCTCCTCCTGCTGGGTCATCGGGGTGCCCCAGTTCCGCCCGATGTGGATACGCGCCCAGATCGCGAACAAGAGGCCGGCGGCGAAGAGGACGAGACCGACGGCGGCGAGCCACGGATCCCTGGTGACGCTGTGACCGCGAAACACTCCGAGGCGGACCAGGAGGACTATGGCGACGAAGAGCACCGCCCTGATCCGCAGCTCCCGAGACCACGGGTGGCGGCCTCGCTTCCTCGACAGCGCCGCCACGAACCAGTACAGCCAGAACGCCGCCCAACCGACGCCGAAGACGAGCTCGACCACTTTCATCGTGCTCCCATCCTCTCAGGAGCGCCGGAGGAGCAGCCGCAGGGTCTTCGGCGCCACGACGGCGCCGAAGACCCTGCCGGAATCAGCTGACGTTCAGCGCCGTGTCGTCGAGGACGAACGACGTCTGGAGCGAGCTGTCCTCCACGCCCTTGAACGTGAGCGTCACGGTCTGACCGGCGAAGCTGGACACGTCGAACGAGTGCTGCTGGTAACCCGACGCCTTGTTCAGGTTCGAGTACGTGGCGAGCGTCGTCGAGCCGAGCGTCACCGTCAGCGTGTCGAACGCCGTCGTCGTCGTCCTCTCGGCTGTGTCGATGTGCAGCCAGAACGACAGCGTGTAGTTGCTGCACCCGCTCGGGATCGTGATCGACTGCGACACCGTGTCGGTGTGCGACCGGCCGTAGCCGTCGAGCCACGCATCCCAGGTGCCGGAGTGCGCCGGCTCGTAGGGCGCGTTCTGTCCGATCACGCTGGGGGTCGCCGACCAGCCAGTCGAGCCTGACTCGAAGCCGGGATTCGCGATCTCCTGGGCCGCCGTGCAACCGGTGGCGGCGTTCACCGTCAGGGAGAACGACGTGGTGTGCGTCGCCGACGCTCCGGACCCGGTGATCGTCACGGTGTACGTCCCGACGGGTGTCGAGCTCGCCGTCGAGATCGTCATCGTCGACGACCCTCCCGCCGTGATCGACGAGGGCGAGAACGACGCCGTCGCGCCGCTCGGCAGGCCGCTCGCGGTGAGCGAGACGGATTGCGCGGAGCCTGACGTGACAGCGGTCGAGACGGTCGCCGTGGTTCCCGACCCGGCGGTGACCGAGCCGGACGCCGGGCTGACCGACAGCGAGAAGTCGTTCGCCGCGGCAGCCGTGATGCTGAGCGTCAGCGTGGCCGTGTGCGAGCCGGTCGCGCCGAGGCCGGTGATCACGATGTTGTAGTTGCCGGCCGTCGCCGACGACGACGCGGTGAACGTCAGCGTCGAGGACCCGCCGGAGTTGACCGTCGACGGCGAGAACGACGCCGTCACGCCGCTCGGCACCCCGCTCGCGCTCAGCGAGACGGACTCCGGGCTGCCGGAGGTGACCGCCGTCGAGACCGTGGCGGTTCCGTTCGAGCCGGCGGCGACGCTGAGGTTCGTCGGATTGACCGAGACCGAGAAGTCGCTCTGGGCCGTCGAGCCGGGGCCGAAGGCTGCGACGCCGTTCGGCGTCCCGAGCCCGGTGGGGCCGTCATACCCGACCTCCCCCGTGCAGAGATAGGCAGGCGAGCACGAGGCGGTCGCGCCGGTCGTCACGTCGTACAGCGCGCCCGGATTCGCATACGGATAGGAGTTCGGGAACGCGTTCGCGGCCGGCGCGCTGGCCAGCGCATACATCGCCCCGATGATCGGCGAGGCGACGCTCGTGCCGCCGAACACCGTCCATCCTCCCGACCCGTACGAGTCGTAGACCGCCACACCGGTCGCCGGATCGGCGTCGGCGGAGACGTCGGCGACGGTGCGCCGTGTGCAGCCTGTGTCTGTCTGGAACGACGGCTTCGGCTCGTATCTCGAGCAGCCGCTGCCGGCACCCTCGGACGCCGACGTCGACCAGACGGACTCCGTCCAGCCGCGCGCATTGCTCGCGCGCGTGAGCGAGGTGCCGCCGACCGCGGTCACCCACGGCGAGCTTGCCGGATATTCGACCTTGTAGCCGGCGTCTCCGGACGAGGCGACGATCGCGACGCCGGGGTGCTTGTAGTACGCCGTGTCGGCGCTCGTGTCGCTCGAGACCTCCGTGCCGCCGTAGCTGTTCGAGACAGCCACTGCTCCCTGTGCGACCGCGGTGTTGACGGCTGTGCCGAGGTTCGCGGTCGTCGGGCTGCCCGCTTCGACGAGGAGGATGTGACAGTTCGGACAGATCGCCGAGACCATCTCCAGGTCGAGCATGATCTCCGACGACCAGCCCTTGTTCGCCGCCGGGAGCGGACTGGCCGCACCGTTCTGGTTGACCTTCTTGAAGCAGCCGTTGGCAGTCGTGCACGCGGGGAGCCCGAAGTTGCTGCGATAGGTGCTCAGATCGCTCGCCGCGTTCGGGTCGTCGTAGGCGTCGACGATCCCGACGGTCTTGCCCGAGCCGAGCGTCGTCGGCACGTTGTACGCACTGTCGAGATCCGACGGCCCGTAGCCGCTGACCGTGACGGCGGGGTTGACCCCTCGGCGGACGTGCGCGACGACACCGGTCGTGCGATGCAGCGCGAAGCAGGCCATCTGACCGGGAGCCGGGGTTCCGCACGTGCGGACGAAGCCCGCCGGGATTCCCGTCGCGGCAGTCGCGGGACGGGCACTTCCGCCGGCCAGCGATCCAGCCAACGCACAGAGTGCGAGAACGACGAGAACACACCGACTGCGCCGACCGCGGCGCCAAAGCTCTTTAGTCATCCAACGGGCCCCTTCCCTTGTTGCGGAACGAATGCGCCGCAGCATGTGATGCCTAGTACAGGCGACGGAGAATTGCAACCCCTGGAGGTCGCGTTTCTACAGCGCCGCGCTCACCAGTCGGCGTTCCAGTCATTGTTGGCGTAGACAGGGAAGAGAGTCGCGATCACATCGGGTCGTCCCCCGGATGGAGACAGGAGTGCGATCTCTTCCGCTCCCTGCGACGGGGCAAGCGTGACGACGATCCTGGTTCCGTTGGCGTTCCAGGTGGGATCGATGAACGTCCGGTTCCGGCTTTGGTAGAGGATGCGCTGCCTGGCGGGGGCCCCGGACAGCTCGCAGATCGCGTGCGCCTGCCCGTCTTCGTCGACGAGGCAGCCGTAGATGATCCGGGAGCCGTCCGGCGACCAGCTCGGGTCTTGCACTCCGCCTCCGAAGGTAAGCTCCCGGAGACCCGTCCCGTCCCGCTTGATCACATAGATGCCGCTCACGGCAGGGTCGGGGAGTGCCATCACGTGCCCACAACCACCACCGACGCCGCCAGCGAAGACGATGTAGCTGCCGTCGGGCGAGAACGAAGCCTCTGCAGCCCCGGACGTGTTCGGGACAGGATGGGCGCCGGAGCCATCGGCATCCGCGATCTCGATGTTGTTTGCCGAGCAGCTCTGCGTGAAGACGATCTGTTTGCCGTCCGGGGACCAGTGAGAGTCGCTGTCGCTCCAAATGCCGTCAAACTCGCCACCTCCCCAGGGCATGAGCGGATGCCGATCAGTGCCGTCGGCGTTCATGACGTAGAGATCGTCGCTGATCAATTCGCCGTTCTGCGGGGCTGCTGCCGTGTAGAGGATCTGCGCTGCGTTCGGTGACCAAGCCGGGCCGCTGGCAGTAGAGGGGCCAACCTGGTGGACGTCCGACCCGTCGGGCTTCATCAACCAGATTCCGCCCGCTGGGGGGTCATAGGCGACAAACGGCGGAAGCCGGCTCGGCACGCTCGCGCCGAGGCTCGGCAACGTCCTGGTTCTCGGCCCCTTCCCCTCCACCAGGACGACCCTCGCGCCGGCAGGCTTCGTGCGACCCTGCGCCGGGCTCTGCTCGACGACGTGGTTCTCGCTCAGCAGGGTCGAAGTCCGAAGGTGAACCCCTCCAACTCGGCAATGCGCCAGATGGACCCGCCTCACCGCGGCACGCACCGACAGCCCGACCAGCGCGGGCACGCTGCAGTGGAAGGGGCTCGCCGATGCCACCACGAGGTTGACCGTTGCCCCGTGCTCGAGCCGGCTGCCCGCCTTGGGGCTCTGAGAGACCACGTGGGGTGCTCGGATCTCCCTCGAGGCGACGCGCCTGACCGTGCCGAGTGCGCAGTGATTCGCCCTGATGGCGCGGGTGGCTGCTGCCAGTGTGTTGCCCTTCAGTTCCGGCATCACGCACGGCTTCGGCTTCGGCTTCGGCTTGGGCTTCGGCGCGAGGTCGAACGTCGCGGTGATCGTCGTGTCGGCGTCGATCGTGGTCGTGCATGTGGTGTTGTCGACGGCCAGGCACCCGGACCAGCCGGCGAGGACCGAACCCGCGGCAGGAGCCGCCGTAAGGGTGATGGGTGTTCCGGGGAGGTAGGTATGCGAACAGGCTGTCCCGCAGCTGATGCCGGCCGGCGAGCTGGAGACGGTTCCAGTGCCGGTGCCGGTCGAAATGGTCAGCCTCACCAGAGGCGAGGCACCGCCGATCAGCAGCCCGAATCCACCGCGGGAGCTGAGCGAGTAGCTGCCGACCACGCTGCAGTCGCCGGCGGAAGCACACGAGACCGAGTTGACGCCAAAAGTGGCCTGGGAGGCACTCACGGGCAGGGACGGCTCGACACCGGTCGCCCAGCTATCGCCGGTTTCGGTCAAGAGCAACGGGGCGCCGCCGCCCGTGCTCACCCCGTAGCTCCCTGCCGCTGCACAGTTGCCGGCCGAGGCGCACGAGACCGAGGCAAGGTCGACGCCCTGCGGGCTCGCGGCGGCGTCCGCGGGCAAGACCGCCTCGAGCCCTGTTGCCCACGTGCCTCCTGTCTCGGTGAGGAGCAGGCCCTGCGTGTTCCCGGAGCTGTCGGGATAGCTACCCACAGCAGCGCAGTTTCCGGGCGAGGCGCAGGAGACCGAGCTGAGAGGCAACACCGATCCCCCGTAGAAGACGGTTGAAGATCCAAGCCCTCCCGTTGCCGCGTTTGCGGGTAAGGACGCCTCCACGCCGCTCGCCCAGGTACGGGCAGTCTCCGTCAACAGCAGCCCTTCCATCGTGTCCGAGTTGTCGCCGTACGTACCCACAGCGGTGCAGTCTCCCGGCGAAGCGCAGGAGACCGAGTCGACGTCACTCGTGGTGATGTCGGTGCCGGCGTTCGCGGGCAGGGGCGCCTCGACTCCCGCGCCCCAGGTACCCGCCGCCTCGCTCACCAGCAAACCGCGGGAGAGATCGTAGGTGGGTGAGGGCGCCTCGTAGTAACCCACGGCCGTGCAATTTCCGGCCGACGCGCAGGACACGGAGTCGAGGAAGGCGTCGCCGGTGCCCCTGTTGTTCGCGGGCAGAGCCACCTCGACCCCGGTGTCCCACGTGCCGGCCGTTTCCTTCAGCAGCAACCCCTGGAACTGGGATGAACTGTCCACATAGCTGCCGACGGCGCTGCAGTTTCCGGCTGACGGGCATGAGACCGACGTCAGGTCGACGGATTGGTCAGCGCTGCCGGCGTTTGCGGGCAAGACCGCCTCGACCCCGGCCGCCCACGTACCGTTCGTCTCGCTCAGCAACAGTCCCCGAGGCCCGGGAGGATAGGCGCCCGCGCCGTACTGACCGACCGCGGTGCAGTTTCCCGGCGAGGCGCACGAGACCGAATTGAGTACAACCTCCCCAGCCGCCGGCGCCGCACCCGCGGGCAGCAGCGCCTCAACCCCGGTCGCCCACTTCCCGTCCGTCTCGGTGAGCAGCAGCCCGTCCGTGCCGCCGACGTTGTCGCTGTAGCTGCCCACGGCACTGCAATCACCCGCCGAGGGACACGAAACCGAATTGATCGAGACGTACTGATCGGTCGCAGCCGCGTTGGCGGGCAAGGCCGCCACGAGCCCCGCCGCCAAGTCGTTGCTCGCCGCAGCCGACGTCACCGGCGACCCCAGACCGAACAACAGCGCGACCGAGATGGCAAGCAACGCCGCGCCGAGGAACACCTTGTTCACGACCGGATTTTCGTTCATCGCCGGGCGATCTACAAGATGCGCCGGCGACGACGCAGAGAGCTCGGACTAGCTGTTGGCGGGATCCGGGCCCTGCATTGCCGAGCCCGGCAGCGGGAACGGCCGGGGGCGCGGCTGGCGCTCGCGCTTCGGCTCCGGCTGCGGCTCGGGCAGCTCCGGCTGCGCCGGCGCCTCGTCCGGGAAGACCGCGGCCTCGTCCTCACCTGCGAGCAGGCGCTCGAACTGATCCTTGTCGATCGTCTCGCGCTCGATGAGGATCGCCGAGATCTTGTGCAGCTCGTCCATGTGCTCACGCAGCACCGCCAGGGCGAGCTCGTGCGCCTCCTCGATCACGCGCCGGATCTCGTCGTCGATCTCCCGCGCGATCTCCTCGGAGTAGTCCGCCTCGGCCCCGTAATCGCGGCCGAGGAACGGCTGGTCGTGGCCGCGGCCCAGCACGCGCGGGCCGAGCTTCTCGCTCATCCCGAAGCGCATGATCATCTGCTTCGCCGTCTGCGTGACCTTCTCGAGGTCGTTCGCAGCGCCGGTCGTGACCTCGTGGAACACGATCTCCTCGGCGGCGCGGCCACCGAGCGTCATCCCCATCTGGTGCATGAGGGCCGTGCGCGTCGTGAGGTACCGGTCCTCGGTCGGCAGCGAGATCGTGAGCCCGAGCGCCTGACCGCGGGAGACGATCGTGATCTTGTGGACCGGGTCGGTGTGCTCGAGGAAGTGGCCGACGAGCGCGTGGCCCATCTCGTGGTAGGCGGTGATCTTGCGCTCATGCTCCGAGAGGAGCCGCGCCTTCTTCTCCGGGCCGGCGACGACGCGCATGATCCCCTCCTCCAGCTCCTCCTGCTCGATGATCTTCTTGCCGCGGCGCGCCGCGAGCAGCGCTGCCTCGTTGACGAGGTTCGAGAGGTCCGCGCCGGTGAAGCCGGGCGTGCCCGACGCGAGCGTGTCGAGGTCGATCTCGGGTGCCAGCGGCTTGCCCTTCGTGTGCACCTCGAGGATCTTGCGGCGGCCGAGACGGTCGGGCCGGTCGACGACGATCTGGCGGTCGAAGCGGCCGGGGCGCAGCAGCGCCGGGTCGAGGATGTCGGGCCGGTTGGTCGCGGCGATGAGGATGATGTTGTCCTTCATCTCGAAGCCGTCCATCTCGACGAGCAGCTGGTTCAGCGTCTGCTCGCGTTCGTCGTGGCCGCCACCGAGGCCGGCACCGCGATGGCGGCCAACCGCGTCGATCTCGTCCATGAAGACGATGCACGGCGACGCCTGCTTCGCCTGCTCGAACAGGTCGCGCACACGCGAGGCGCCGACGCCGACGAACATCTCGACGAAGTCGGAGCCCGAGATCGAGAAGAACGGGACTCCCGCCTCGCCGGCGACCGCGCGCGCGAGCAGCGTCTTACCGGTGCCGGGAGGGCCGTAGAGGAGGACACCCTTCGGGATCCGGGCGCCGAGCGCCTGGAACTTCTTCGGGTTCTCGAGGAACTCCTTGATCTCCTGCAGCTCCTCGACCGCCTCGTCCACGCCGGCGACATCCTTGAAGCCGATCTTCGGCGCGTCGGGCGTCATCCGCTTCGCGCGCGACTTGCCGAAGCTCATCACCTTCGAGCCGCCGCCCTGCACCTGGTTCATGAGGAAGATCCAGAAGCCGAACAGGAGCACGAACGGCAGCAGGCTGCTGAGGATCGACCACCACGGCGACGAGCCGATGCCCTTCGAGCTGTACGTGAGCTTCCGCGCCTTCCCGCTAGTGATCGCCTTCTGCAGCACCTGCTGGAACGAGTGCTGGTCCTGGTCCGACGCGTAGTGGACGACGTACTTCGATCCGTCGGCCAGGTTCGCGTCGATCTCCTGTTTTGTCGGCACGAACGTGACGCTGTGGATCTGCCTCGGATGGCTCTGCGCCATCTTGTAGAGGGTGGAGAAGTTCTCCGCCTTCGCCGGCGTGCTGTGCGTGCCCAGCGTCTGCAGAGCGAGCCACACGAGGGCCGCGATGATGACCAGCGGGAAGAGCGCGCTACGGAAGAAGCGATTCACGAGATCTCGTCAATGAGGGTACCAGCGGCATGCGCGTGTAACGGGGTGGCGGCACCCTTGGCTACGCACTTTCCAGCACGAGGGACTCGTCGAGCACTCCCACGTACGGGAGGTTCCGGTAGCGCTCGGCGAAGTCGAGCCCGTACCCGATGACGAAGCGATTCGGGATCTCGAAGCCCGTGTACCGCACCGGCACGTCGATCTCCCGCCGGTCCGGTTTCGTGAGGAGCGCGCAGACCTCGAGGCTCGCAGGCTCGCGCGCCTCGAGATTCCGGACGAGATACGAGAGCGTGAGGCCGGAATCGATGATGTCCTCCACCACGAGCACGTGCCGGCCCTCGATGTTGATGTCGAGGTCCTTGAGGATCCGGACGACGCCCGAGGAGTCGGTCGACGCGCCGTAGCTCGAGATCGCCATGAAGTCGATCTCGCACGGCACGGTCAGGTGGCGCATCAGGTCGGCGAGGAAGAAGACGGCACCTTTGAGGACGCCGACGAGCAGCAGGTCGCGTCCCTCGTAGTCGGCCGAGACCTCGGCGCCGAGCTCGGCGATCCGCCGCTGGAGGTCGTCCTCCTCGATCAGCACCTCGCTGACCGCCTGCTGGAGCTCAGTCGCGGACAGCGTCCACCTCCGGGTGCTCGACGAGGCCGGGCACGGCGACGACCTCGTCTCCGCGCACGACGAGCGGCCACGCTTCGCGCTCCGAGCGCGGCACCTTCGCGTCGACGAACACGTCCTGGATCTTCCGCCTCCTACCCGCCAGCCGGTCGCCGGGCCTCCATCCGCGCACTCTAAGCCCTTGGAGCTCCGAGCGGATGATCCACTCGCCCCAGCGAATCTCGCCTGCCAGGTCGACGGGGCCACGCTCCAGCCAGAGCCGCTCGTGCTCGCGCACCGCCTGCAGGCCGCCGCCGAGGTCGACCCGCTTCGAGCCGACGGGCGCCGCGAGCAGCTCGGCGAGCGCCGGCGGCAGTGTGGCGCGGGTGTCGAGCGCACGCAGGAGGTTCTCGTCTGCAGCTGGATGCAGGCGACGGAGGAGCGGCAGGATCTCGTCGCGGATCAGACCGCGCTTCGTGTCGGCGTTCGAGGCGTCGACGCGGAAGTCGAGCCCTGCCGCGCGGCAGTACGCCTCGGTCTCCTCGCGCCAGACCCGCAGGAGCGGGTGGACGAGGACGCCGTCCTCGCTCCCGCCGTCGCTCATAGGGGCGATGCCGGTGGCCGCGCCGCGCGAGACGAGCCGGTAGAGGATCGTTTCGACCTGATCCGAGGCGGTGTGACCGGTGGCGCGCAGCTCGGCACCACTTGCTGCTCGACGGCGCTGGTCGCGCAGCTCGGCCTCCGAGAGGCCGCGTCCGTCGAGCTCCACGACCTCCGCCCCGAGCACCTCGGCGCAGAAGCGGGCGTCCTCGTCGGAGTCGGCGCCGCGCAGCTTGTGGTTCACGTGGAGCGCCGAGACCCGATACCCGAGCGAGCCGAGCAGATGCCAGAGGCTGGTCGAGTCGGCGCCGCCCGAGACGAGGCAGGTGACGTCGCCGCTCGGCGCGATCAGCTCGTGCTCGCGGACGAAGCGCTCGACACGGTCGCGCAACTCTTCCATCCGTCGATTCTGCCGTGTCCCGAGCTCAGAAGACGAGACTCCGATAGGTCAATTCGCGGCTCATCCCGATCGAGTCGTAGAGGCGCAGTGCCGGCTCGTTCTCGGGGCGCACGAAGAGACACACGGCCGGCACGCGCTCGAGCAGCAGCCGGCAGAGGTCCCTCAACGCGCGGCGCGCATAGCCGTGTCGCCGCGCCTGCGGATCGACCCAGACCTGCTGGAGCTGCACCGCAGCCGGCGTCCAGGCCGACGCCTCGGCTTTGAACCGGATCACGCCTCTGTCGACCCAAAGCCACGAGCGCCCATCCTCGATCTGCTGCCGCGTCCGCCAGCGAAAGCCCTCAGCGTCGCGCTTCAGGGGGTCGACCCCGATCTCCTCCCGATGCGCCTCGGCGCAGGCGGGCACGAGCACGTCGAGGTCGAGCAGGCGCGCCGCACGGAGCCCCGTCTCCCCCGGCTCGGGCGGCTCACGGAGCGCGTACACCGGCTGGCCGGGACGATCGTCGCGCGGTCGCGGCATCCGCTTCCGCGCCGCCTCCCACAGCTCGTCGACCGCGTGCTCCTCTCCGATCACCATCCGCGCGCCGCTGCCCGCCGCCGCCTCGGCAAAGGCCGCGCAGCCTCCACCCGAAGGGACGACGTTGGCGCCGACATGGCACAGGGCCTCAAGCTGCCCGTCCGAGCCGGCCACAGCCGAGAAGCGCCCGAGCCCGCGCCGCGCGATGTCCTCGAGGAAGACGCGCTCGACGGGGTCGGCGGCGCAGAAGGCGAGCACCTGATCGAGCGTCGGCGAGACGGTTGCCGTCACGGCCCGATCATTCCAGCCTGCCGGCCTCTGTAGAGTCGCGCCGTGCCGATCCACCTGCGAGCAGAGCCCGGCGATTACGCCGACGCCGTCCTCCTCCCCGGCGATCCACTGCGCGCGAAGTACATTGCCGAGACGTACTTCGAGGACGTGACGCAGGTCAACGAGGAGCGCGGCCTGCTCGGCTACACGGGCACCTGGGAGGGGAAGCGAGTCTCGGTGCAGGGAACCGGGATGGGTTGCCCCGGCGCGACGATCGTCTTCGAGGAGCTGATCCAGCTCGGGTGCAAGCGGCTGATGCGCGTCGGCACCTGCGGCGGCCTCCAGTCGCAGCACGCGCTCGGCGACCTGGTAGTCGCCCTGAGCGCGATACCGGCCGACGCGACCGCGCGGCACCTGGTCGGCGACGAGCCGCACTGCCCCACAGCCTCCTGGGAGCTGATCCACGGCGCCGTCCACGCGGCGAAGGAGCTCGGACAGCCGATGCACGTCGGCCCGATCGTCACCAGCGACGTCTTCTACAACCCGGACGGCGGGCAGTACGAGCGGTGGTCGAGCCGCGGGGCCCTCGCGGTCGAGATGGAAGCGGCTGCGCTCTTCACCGTGACTGCGATCGGCGGAATCGGCAAGGCGGACGGCGTGCACGGCGGCTGCCTGCTCACCGTGTCGGACATCGTCGTCGAGGGCGTCTTCACGCGGATCACCGACGAGGAGCTGCGCGCAGCCGTCGACCGGATGACGCGCGTCGCGCTCATGACCGTCACCGGCGATTAGCGCGCCGCAAGAGACACTCTTCCTCGTCAATCCGGCGTCCGGAAACGGCGCGACCGGGAAGCGCTGGCCGGGGCTCCGGCGACGGGCGGCCGAGCTAGGCCTCCACGGCGAGGAGGTGCTCTCGGAGTCTCCGGGGCACCTCGCGCGGACGGCGGGCGAAGCGCGGGGCTCGCTCCTCGTGGTGGTCGGCGGCGACGGGACCGTCAACGAGGTCGTGAACGGCGCCGCCGGTACGGATGCCGAGATCGCCGTGCTCCCCTCTGGCACGGGCCAGGACTTCGGCCGCAGCCATGGAATCCCGGCCGACTTCGACGACGCCGTTCGGATTGTCCTGGAGGGCGAGACGCGAGCGATCGATCTCGGCAGAGTGGAGTGCGAAGGCAACACGAGCCGCTTCTTCGCCAACGTCGGCTCGGCGGGGATGAGTGGGGCCGTCGCCCGCCGCGCGAACTCGATGTCGAAGGCGCTGGGCGGACGCGTGACCTTCTACTACGCGCTCACACGAGAGTTTCTCGGCTGGCGGAACACCGATGTCGTCGTCGAGCTGGCCGACGGCGAACGGCGCGAGGGTCGCATGCACGACGTGATCGTCGCGAACGGGCGGTGGCACGGCGGCGGAATGCAACTCGCCCCCCAGGCGAGCCAGAACGACGGCCTCTTCGACATCGTCCTGATCGGCGACATCACGAAGCTCGACTTCGCCACGACGTCGCCGAAGCTCTACAGCGGTCGGTATCTCGCGCACCCGAAGGTCGAGCTACTGCGCAGCTCGACGCTCTCAATCGATGCAGCGGAGCCGCTGCCGCTCGAAGTCGACGGTGAGCCGATCGGGACGACACCGGCGCGGTTCGAGGTCCTTCCGGCAGCGCTGCGGTTGCGGGTGCCTGCTGCGTAGCGTCGCGGTAGCCGCGGCCGTGGCGTTCGCCTCTCTCGCCGGCCTCGTCGCCGCGGGCGCCGCGACCGGCCTCGACCAATGGGCGGCGAACCACGCGATGCCGCTCGCAGGCCCGCCCGGGACGCCCCTCGGTTCCCTCGAGTCCGTCGTGCCCCTGCTCCACGCGCCGTTCCACCCGGTCGGCGTCGCGGTCGCCGAGGTCGTGCCGCTGCCGGGACAGGTCGTCCTCTCGTTCCTGCTCGTCCTCGCGGCGGCCTGGCGGCTCTGGACGCGCGGGAGGGTCGAGGCAGCAGTGTGCTGGACGGCCGCGTGGCTGCTGGCGGTCGCCGTGGAGGTCGCGTTCCGCCACACGCTGACGCGACCGCGCCTCTATCAGCACGGCGTGCACCTCGTCGGCTTCGACATGTCGTGGCCGAGCGGCCATGCGCTCCGGGCCTCGCTCGTGGCTGCAGCCCTCGCCGCGGCATGGCCGCGCCTGCGCGTCCCGCTCGCGATCTGGCTCGTGGCCGTCGTCGTCCTGCTCGAGCTCGCGGGCTTCCACACGCCGACGGACCTCGTCGGCGGATTGCTGCTCGCGACGGTCGCCGTGGCGGCCGCCGTCGAGGTGGAGCGGTCAGGCTTTCTCGGACGTCGAACCGCTCTTCGGCGCACGGCGGGAAGCTGAGGACTTGGACTTCGCAAGCCCGTCCACCCGCTTCTCGACCGCCGACAGCCGCTTCTCGAGCTCCTCGAAGCCGCGCGTCCGCCGCTGCAGCTCGTCGACCCGGTCGCCGAGACCCTTGAGTGCCTGGAGGACACGGTCGGCGCCCGGCGCATCGGAGAGTCGCTGGATCGCTCCCTCGCTCAGGTCGGCCAGCTTGCCCATCAGGTCCTGCTTGTCCTGTTTCTGATCAACCACGGCTCCTCCTCGGTCGCTCCGACTCGACCATATCGAGCGCGGCCGCCAGCGCGTGCAGAGTCTCGCCCGCGCCGGCGTCGATCACGAGTTTCGCGCGAGAGTCCCACGGCGTGCTGCCGCGGTTGACGATCGCGAGCGCGCCGCCGGCCGCGAGCGTCTCGCCGGGCAGTGCCGCCACGGGGTGCACCTCGAGCGCGGAGCCGACGACGAGCAGAAGACCCGCCTCTGCCGCGAGCCGCTGCGCCCGCTCGATCGCCTCTCCCGGCAGGAGTTCCCCGAACATCACGACGCCGGGCTTGAGGACCTCGCCGCACTCCGGGCACGGCGGCAGCGGGAGAGACGCGAGGGCGTCCTCCATCGGCACGCGGACTCCACAGTGGACGCACTCGGCCTCGCGGAGCGAGCCGTGGACCTCGACGACCTCGCGCGAGCCCGCGCGCTGGTGGAGGCCGTCGACGTTCTGGGTCACGATCGCGCAAATCCAGCCGCGCTCCTCGAGCTCGGCGAGGGCCCGGTGTCCGTCGTTCGGCTCCGCTGCAGCGAGCGCACCGAGCCGGAGCGCGTAGAACTCCCAGACGCGGGCCGGGTGTCGACGCAGCGCGTCGATGTGCGCGACCTCGGCCGGGTCGTACCGATCCCAGATCCCTCGCGTGGAGCGGAAGTCCGGAATCCCCGACTCGGTGCTGATGCCGGCGCCCGTGAGCACGACGCACGGTTGTCGGTCTCGGATCAGCTCTTCCAGACGCTCCACACTCATGGCGAGATACTGCAGGTGATGGAGGGATTCACGTTCTCGACCCCGGTGCGCGTGCGGTTCGCAGACACCGACGCGCAGGGGATCGCGCACAACTCCGCCTACGTCGTCTGGTTCGAGGTCGCCCGCGTCGAGTACCTGCGCGCGTTCGCCGGCGGCTACCAGGCGCTACGCGACCGCGGGATCGAGGCGATCGTCCTCGAGTCCCTCTGCCGCTACCGGATTCCGGTGCGGTTCGACGACGAGCTCGTCGTCAACACGCGCTGCAGCGGGCTGCGCGGCGCCCGCTTCCGCTACGAGTACGCGATCGTCCGCGGGGACGAGCTCGTCGCGGACGGCCACACCGAGCACGCCTGCGTCGACGCGGTGACGCTGCGCCCGACGCGCGTCCCCGATTGGCTCGCCGAAGCGATCGAAGCCGCCGAGGCCGCCGGCTCCTCTAGCTCTTTGGCGTGAAGATCTCGCGCGCGATCACGAGGCGCTGGATCTGTGACGTCCCTTCGTAGATCTGGAACAGCTTCGCGTCGCGCATGAGCTTCTCGACCGGGTACTCCTTGATGTAGCCGTAGCCGCCGAGCACCTGCACCGCGTCGGTCGTGACCTTCATCGCAGTGTCGGCGGCGAACCGCTTCGCAAAGGACGAGTAGAGCGTCGCGTCGCGGCCCATGCCGTTGTCCAGCATCCACGCGGCCTGCCAGCAGAGGAGGCGCGACGCTTCGATCTCGGTCGCCATGTCGGCGACCATGAAGCCGACCGCCTGGTGCATTGCGATCGGGAGCTCGAAGGTCACGCGCTCCTTCGCATACTCGAGCGCATGCTCGTACGCCGCCTGCGCGACGCCGACCGCGCCGATCGCCGTCCCCGGTCGCGTGAAGTCGAGCGTCGCCATCGCGATCTTGAAGCCGTCGCCCTCCTCGCCCAGCCGGTTCTCGGCCGGCACTCGGACGTCGGTGAGCGCGAACGCGGACGTGTCCGTCGCGCGCTGGCCCATCTTCTCGAGGTGCTTCTCGATCGTGACGCCGGGGGTAGCCATCGGGACGACGAACGCGGACATGCCCCGGTGTCCCGCCGCCGGGTCGGTCTTCGCGAAGACGACCGTCCAGTCCGCGTAGCCGGCGTTCGTGATGAACGTCTTCGAGCCGTTGAGGACGTACTCGTCTCCTTCGCGGACAGCCGTCGTCCGCAGTGCGGCGACGTCGGAACCGGCGCCCGGCTCCGAGAGCCCGAACGAGCAGAGGATCGGCTGCTCGATGAGCGGCGGCAGCCAGCGGGCCTTCTGCTCCGGCGAGCCGAAGAGGATGACCGGGCCGGCGCCGAGGCCGTTGGCGGTGATCGAGGTGCCGATCCCCGAGCAGCCCCAGTAGAGCTCCTCGCCGACGAGCAGGCCGTCGAAGGCACCGAGACCCGGACCGCCGTGCTCCTCGGGGACGTTGAGGTTCATCAGCCCGAGCTCGTGCGCCGCCGCGATCAGGTCTGCCGGGTGCCGCATCTCGGCGTCGTGCGCTGCCTCGTGCGGCCGGATCTCACGCTCGGCGAACGTGCGCGCGAGCGCGCGCAACTCTCTCTGCTCCTCGGTCAGGGCGAAGGAGACGCCTGTCGCAGTGCTCTCGTCGATGGCAACCATCACGCTCTCCGGACTCTTGATTGACTGTTCAGTCAAACGATACTCGGAGCCCGTCAAACCGTCTAGATCCGTACGATGCCGCTGTGGCGACGACCGCGAAGAAGACCGAGCTCGACCCGCGCGACTTCCTCGCGCTCGACGCCCTGCTCTCCGACGAGGAGCGGGCGATCCGCGACACCGTGCGCCAGTTCGTCACGGAACAGGTCAAGCCGTACGTCGGCGAATGGTTCGAGCGCGGCGAGCTGCCCACCGAGCTGATCCCGGAGCTCGCGCGGCTCGGCCTCTTCGGGATGCATCTCGAGGGCTACGGCCTCCCGGAGGCGAGCTCGGTCATGTACGGCCTCGTCTGCCAGGAGCTCGAGGCCGGCGACGCCGGCATCCGCAGCCTCGTCTCGGTGCAGGGCTCGCTCTCGATGTACGCGATCTGGAAGTGGGGATCGGAGGAGCAGAAGCAGCGGTGGCTGCCGGCGATGCACGCCGGGGAGAAGATCGGCTGCTTCGGGCTCACCGAGCCCGACGCCGGCTCCGACCCCGGCTCCATGCGCACCTCGGCGAAGCGCGACGGGTCCGACTGGATCCTCAACGGCTCGAAGATGTGGATCACCAACGGCTCGATCGCGGACGTCGCCGTCGTCTGGGCCCGGACCGAGGACGGCGAGATCAACGGCTTCCTCGTCGAGAAGGACATGCCCGGG
>Ga0335076_10000721_pt1 | contig 30887 bp, 28 predicted proteins | sample Lox_Sample_25_FD_206717 | JGI IMG/M metagenome (GOLD analysis project Ga0335076, IMG submission 206717) | Soil microbial communities from Loxahatchee National Wildlife Refuge, Florida, United States - Lox_Sample_2.5 | ecosystem: Environmental > Terrestrial > Soil > Wetlands | place: USA... | reverse complement strand
CATAAGCGTACGACACACTTCCGCCTGAACCAGGCAACGTAACGCTAGTGAGCCGGTTTTCAAAGTCCCAGGAGTAATTTGTCGTACCGGTGGAGTCGGTTTTGGACGTGGTGTTGCCGTTCGCGTCTAATGCTGACCCTGCCGCAGTGTTTCCGCTCCAGCTCTGCCATCCCCTACGTGAGTTTCCACTTAGCCGCGCCGTTGCACTAAAACAGTGCAGCGTTTTTTCGCTCGAACCCCAGACGCGAGTTTTTAGGCTGACGGTTGAAGAGACAGCTAAAGGAAAAAACACACACGGATGGCTCGACGCGGAGAGCACTTCTTCTTTAGCTGCTGTCGGCATTACCTCGATTATAAGTGCTGAGTCGTTACCAGAGCAGGATTTTCCGAGAGCCATGTGCTCCGTGGGCAACGAAGGACGCTCCGCTGCGGCGCATCCGATAACTCGCTCGTTATCCGACGCGGCCTCGAACTGCACGAGCCTTCCCGCGCTCCACTCGACAGAAGCTGCCTTCTGTCGCCTTCGCTGTCCCACGGCGGTCTATTCGGATTTTTGTGTGAAAAGCGGCTTTCCGAAAAAGCCGTCAAGAGTCTTGTCAAGCTTTTTCCCAAGTCTTTTTTGGGTCTAAAAATATAGCATCCTACGTTATTTGCTGTTCGGCTCTTCAGCATCTTCCTCTGCTTCCACTTCGAGCACGGCCAGCAACGCGGCCTTCTCGCCATCTTCATCCGCACCAGTGCTCTCGCTCGTCGCAGAGGTTGCTTTGCGGTCCAGCGTGGCGCCGGGATGCGTGGCCGCGTGGATTTTTTGCAGCTTGCGGATGGCCACGTGCGTGTAAATTTCCGTGGTGCTGATCTCCGCGTGCCCGAGCATCTGCTGGATGTAGCGAAGGTTCGCGCCGCCTTCCAGCATCAGCGTCGCCATGGTGTGCCGGAACGTGTGGCAGGACCCGGATTTCCCAAGGTTCGCCTGGGCGATTAACTCCCGCGTCAGATTGCTCAGCGCGTCGGGATTGAACGGCTCTCCGTATTGTGTCAGGAACAGCGTGGCGTCATCCGGCTCGACGGCCAGCAGCGGGCGCGCCTCCCGCAGATATTTTCCCACCCACAGGAGCGCCCGCTCGCCGATGGGGATCATGCGGTCCTTCTTCCCCTTGCCCTCGCGGATCGTCAGCGTGCCCCGTTCGCGGTCCACATCGTAGAGTTTGAGACGGATGAGTTCGGTCCGCCTTACGCCGGTGGAGTAGAACGTTTCGAGGATCGCGCGGTCGCGCAGTCCCACCGGCGTCGTAATGTCCGGCACCACCATGACGTGCTCGACTTCGTCCGCCGAGAAGATGGTGCGCGGGATGCGCTTCTCCATCCTCGGCAGGTCCAGATCGGAAGCCGGGTTGTGCAGGATGTGATTGTTGCGCACCAGCCAGCGGAACCAGCGGCGCACCGGCACGAGCCGCGAGTGTTGCGTGCGGAACGTCAGCGGCTGCCCGTTCTTCTGCCGGTAGTAGTACAAGTAGCGCTGATAGCTCTCCAGGATCGGGCGGGTCACTTCCATCGGGTGCTGCATGCCGCGCTGCTCGGCCCAGCGCACGAAGTCGCCGATGGACCAGCGTGCATGATCGGCGGTGTCCTCCGCGTAGTTGTTGATCAGCAGCCATTCGAGATGCTCTTCCCGCAAGCGGCCCAGCGGCGTGCGCGGATCGGGCTGAGTCTTGTGTTTGATGACGCGGGCCATCACTTCACCCCCGCGCGTCCCGTCAAGCCGTGGCCGTTCGGTTTGCTTTCGGCTACGACTACGTTGCGCGGCTCTCCCTGCTTTTGCTCCCCCCTATATGCGTTTCCGCGAAGCCGCGAAGTTGAAGCCGAAAGCCTTTCCAGTGTTGGCGATGCGTCATTTTTTCCGGGGCCGCGAAGTGCCCGCACCCCACCCGCGAAGTCGTCGTTTACCCCCGCGAAGTTGGCCTCCAACCCCGCGAAGTTTGCGCTACGATGCGCTTCCTCCTCGGAAGCTGGAAGTTGGTAGACCACCAACTGACCCTGGTTGCCGCCGCGCCGCACCACCAGATACTCCATCTCTTCCAGCCGCTTCAGATGTTGCCGCAACTGCGTGTCGCCCCACTTGGTGTGCTCGCGCACCGTGCGCCGCGTGAATCGATACTCACCCGGCGCGATCTCCGAGCGCACACACTCGGCCTGCACCATCTCGGTAATCAGCGCCAGCAGCTTGCGGGTTTGCGGGCGCAGCTCGTCGAGCGAAGGCTTCAGTCCCACCTGGTCAGCGAGCGTCTGCGCCAGTTGCACGTCCGCCGCGCTGGCCTCGATGTATTCCAGCATCTCGCCGTCACAGGGAACCGTTTTGATTTCCCGCTGGTGCTGATGCAGCAGCGCGATGGCTTCGATCAGCGTCAGCAGCTTCGCGTGGTCGCGCCGCGCCCGCGTCATGTAATCGGGGAACTCCCCCACGTCGTGGTGGTTCACTACCACCAGCGGGCGCAACAGGCGCTGCGCGTTGCGGTGCAGGCGCACCAGCTTGCTCCGTTTGCGCCGCAAGAGATGACCCTCGATGGTGCGCGCTTCCCGCTGCCGCTGGTGGATCGCCCGCGTCTGTTCGCGGTCCTCGTTCACGGTCAGCGCGATCGCGCGGTTCATCAGTTCCTCGTCCACGTCCTGGGCGGTGGTGGTCAGGAACAGCATCACTGGGCCTTCCACTTCGTAATCGTGTGTCACCAGCTTCCCGCTCACCGGGTCTTTCCCGGTCGAGGCGATTTTCAGCACCCCTTCCGACTGCAACAACTTCAGCGGATACGCGGCGCGGTCGGCTCCCTGTTGTTCCGAGATGGCCAGGATTTTGTGTTGGAGATTTTTCTGTCCCATGTAGAACAGCGCTTGCCCGGTCATGGCCGTGTAGCTCTCCCGCTGCTCTTCCGGCATGAAGTCCAGCACCGCTTCCATCAGCGAGCTTTTGCCCGCCGAAGAGGCCGACTGCACCACGACGGCCAGCGGCTTTTCGAGCAGGCGCGACACCGCGGCCAGGTAGCCGATTTTTTTGTTGGTCTCCTCGCCCACCACGCCGCATTTCTCGAAGTCCTCCAGCACCCGCTCCAGCAGGCGCGGATCACGCAACAGTTCCAACGCGGCCGCTTTTTCCTCGGCGGTCATCTCGAGTTTTTCTTCCGGCGGATTCAGCGCCTTTTCCAGCCACTCGTGTTGCAAGTCTTCGAGTTTCAGGATCAGCGTGGCCAGATCGCGCTCGATGCCCTCTTCCTTGTGGCCCAGTTCTTTTGCGGCTTGCTTGGCGAAGAGTGTGCGCGGACGTGCGCCGTAGAGATCGAAGCGGTCCACGTGCAGGCGGGTGTCCCCGCGCGCGTTGGTGCTGGTTACCATCACGTTCACGTGCAGCACGCCCGGAGCCGTGTTCTTCCCGAGGTCCAGGATGCGATAGCGCCGCTCGCCCATGGTCACGTACACCGTCTCGCCATTCACTTCGACCGACACGCCCCGCACCGGCACCACGGTTCCAGTTGGCAACGACGCGATGGGCTGCTCGGCAGCTAAAGAAAGACCGGTTTCCTCCTCCGTGGTGTTGGCCTCGATGCGCTCGGGGATTTTTTCTTCCGCTGGCACCTGCGGAGTTTCCTGCTCTACCGGGACCACAGGAGGAAGAGCGGCTGCGACAGGTTCGGCGATTTTTTCTTTAGCCGCTGGTTTCTCTTCGATGATTTGCGGCTCGCTCGCCGCCACTGTGGGCCGCTGGCCCTTCCCCAGCCACGCCGCTTTGCCCAGCAAGATGCCGAGGCTTTTCGTCGCTGGTGTCACCTTCAACGCGAACTCGTTCGCGTCCATGCCTTTCGGGAACTGCACCCGGTAGCATTCGATCCCCATCGCCAGGAGTTCTTCCGCCAGCTTCGCCGCCGCCCGCTCGCCGGCGTCGTCCCGGTCGTAGGCGATATAGACTCTCTTGGTGCCATGCTTTTTGAGCGCGGCCCGATGATCGTCGGTAAAACCGTTCACACCGTAGCTCGCCGTCACGTGGCGATAGCCCGCGCACCAGAACGTCAGCGCGTCGATCAGCGCTTCACACAGGATGATTTCCTTCGACGCGACAAGCGCCTGTTCGTTCCACACCCCGCGCATCGGCCCTGGCAGGTACGAGTGCAGCGGCGTGTTTTCCCGGAACGCTCGTCCGATCTTCCGCCCATACATCTCCACCACTTCGCCTGCGAGATTGAACACCGGGATCACCAGCGAACCGTGGAAGTGCTCGTGTCCGCTCTCACGCAAGATGCCCAGGTTCGCTAGTTGGCCGCGCTGCTCGTTGCCTTGTTTGCGGTTTTTATCTGGCACGCGGTAGGTCAGCGTGCGGTTGGCGAAGCCCAACCGGAACTGCTCGATCATCTCTGACGACGTGAGGCCGCGATTGACGAGATACTGCTGCGCTTCCGGCGTCTGCTTCAGCGTCTCGTGATAGTGGTGCACCACCAGTTCCAACAGTTTTTTGTCGTTGAGACTCTGCTCGGCCAGCGGCGGCAGTTTCACCGTGGAAGATTCCTTCGGCGGCGGGCCGGACCGTTTCGCAGCTAAAGGAAGAAAGTCCCGCTTCAACAGTTCCACGGCGTGTGTGAAGCTGACGCCCTCGGCGCGCATCACCCACTCGATCACGTCGCCGCCTTCGTCGCACGCCCCCTTGCAGTGCCACACGTTCTTCACCGGATCGATGTTGAGGCTCGGGTTGGTGTCCTTGTGGAAGGGGCACAGGCCGATGAGTTCCTTGCCGTACCGTTTCAGCTTTACTCCCCGCGCTTCCGCCAGCCGCTGAATCGAGATTTCCCGCTTGAGCCGGGCCTTCTCTTCATCGGGGATGTACGGCATCGATGCTCCTTTCTGTGGGCCGTTTCCGGTGTTTTTCTGAAAAGCTGTCAAGGCTCATTTATGATATATTCTACGTATCATATGCAATGCCATACGGTCAACGCGTTTGAAGGGCCTTCTTATGCTGACGACATGAAACGCCAGCACAAGAACGGTCACAACGGACACACGGAAGTCGGTTTTCCTGAGCGCCTGGTTGCCATTCGCAAGGAACGTAACCTCACGCAGCAGGCCCTCGCGGGTTTGGCGCGCTGTGGCATCTCGCAGTTGAAACGCTACGAGTTGGGAACTTCGCAGCCCACTCTCGATGCCATCAAGAGATTGGCTCAGGCCCTTCGCGTCACTTCGGATTTGCTGTTGTTCGGCAAGGATGAACGCGGCCCGGACGACGATCTGCGCTTGCAGTTCGAGGCCGTCTCACGCTTTGACCCGGACTCCAAGAAGGTTGTGAAGCAGATTCTCGATAGCATGATCTTGCAGCAGGAAGCACGCCGCTGGTCCTCTTCGAGATCGTAAGCGGGAAAGGAAAACGAAATTGGAACGGAACCTCAAGCAAGAACGCCAGCAGGCCCACGCGCTGCTCGACATGCTGCCCGATGAAAAGCTGAACGCGGTACGCACTCTGCTCGAAGTGATGGTCGAACCGCTGTCCCGCTCGTTAGCTCTGGCCGAAATGGAAGAGGAAGAACTCACGCCGGAAACAGCTGCGGCGCTGGAACGCGCCCGTGCTTCGCTCGCCCGTGGTGAAGGCATTCCCCACGAGGAAATTCTGCGCGAGTTCGGCGTGAAAAAGTGAGCGAACCCTCCGAACAGCCCACCCCTGAACGTATCGCCGTTCATTGGTCCCCGGAGGCCCGTGCCGATCTCCGCGCCATCGACCGCGAACCGGCCATGCAGATTCTTTACTGCCTGGATCGTTACCTCGCCAGCCGCTCTGGTGACGTAAAAAAACTAAAGCCCCCGCTGGCCGGTTTCCGTCTCCGCTGTGGCGACTACCGCGTGTTCTTCGATCTGAAAGACGACAACGCCATCGAAGTCACCGCCGTCCGCCATCGCAAGGAAGCCTACCGCTGACGCCCGTCAGGATTCTTGCCGAAGTGTTTCTCGAACAGCTTGCGGGATCGCTTCGCGCCTTCCGCACTCACCACCACTGATTTTGCCTTGTTCTTCGGGTCCGAGATGTACCCCTTCGCGTGCAGCCGGTCCAGCGCGTCCCAGTCATGGCCTTTCCACGCTCGCAACCCGGTTCGATCCTCGAACATGGTGAGACTGAGCAGCGCCAGCACCATCTCGTCCACTTTGTCCTTGTCGTATTCCATCGCGGCCCTCACCGGACTTTCGCTTACCCCGATGGTAGCGCGCCCCGATGTTTTTGGGGCAGAGAGGCGTCAGCCTCTCATGGCGGGAACACTCCCGAAGCGAGAGCAGCGGTCAAGGGCGACCATCGGGAGCCGCGCCAGCGGGCCTGCCCCTTGACGGCGGCCCGAGCGCAGGGAAGCGCTTCGGATTGCGCTTGACACCCTCAGAGCTATCTGGTAAAGGTCTTATCCAGAATGAACGGACTTTCCACACGCGATGCCGCTAAGAAGCTCGGACTCAGTTTCACTTCCCTGAACCGCTACATCGCCGCGAAGAAAATCCCTCTTCCGCCGCTGGTTCGGGTGGGCGGTGTGCGAGTCCGCCTTTGGAGTGACAAGGACATCGCGAAAGTCCGCGCGCTTCTGCCGAAGATCAAAAACGGCAGGAAGCTCCGCTACAAGAAGTCGAGGAGGAAATAGAGTATCGAACGGGACGCCGCGCAGTGTCACCTGCACGACGCCCCTAACCACCATCACCTGTTTAGGAGGCAACGATGGCTGTTAATGAAGTTATCCGGTCCCCCTTTCCCACGCAACCGTCCGCTCGTTCCGCGAAGCTCCGCATCTACGAAAGCCTTTTCCTGTTTAACCAGGGTGTCGATCACCTCGTCGCCCTCGTGCGCAACATGGAGAAGTTCTCGTTTGCCGACCAGGAGGAGTTGCAGTCCTTCGAAGCGGAGATCGAAGAAGTGCGCTGTGATATGAACGCCGATTTCGCCGAGCACTTGGTGGATAGCGAACGCTTCGACGAGGCTCGTTTCTCGAAGCAGCGCCACGACTACGAGAAGCAGTGGCGCGACCCGGACGACGTGTATCTCAACGTCGAACGCCGCGAGGAAGAACGCAAGAAGCAGGGATTGCCGCCGCGCGTCGGCATCGTCCCGCATTCCGCCGTCGCCGCAGAAGAACAACGCTGGGAAGCCGAGCAAGAGCACAAGAAAAAGCGCGCCGGGAAGCCCGCTCCGAAGGCCAAGAACTCCGCGCGGGAGAAGCGCCATGAGTAAAAAACGCGGATCGAAAAAACCGAAGGTCGTGTGGGTCGGAAGTACGCCCGTGACGCGCATCACTCCCGAGGAGCTAAAGAAGCTCCACAAGCTAATGAAAAAACGCCTCGCGATGCGGCGTAAGAAGTATCCCGAAGTGCGCGGCCAGGTCGTGGATTACATCACGCATAGGATCGACGACGGAACGCTCTACTTTACCGTCTGGTTCAAGGACAAGACCGCCTTCTCGCTTCGCTACGCTTGCGACATGTTTGTCGTCGGGGCCGACTATAGCGATTGGAAGACCGGAGACGAGAAGATCATCCGCCGGTACATGAAGCCCATTCCGAGGTAGCGACCATGGGCGTCCGCAGCCGTTTTTCCTTTAGCTGCCGGGTTTGGCTTTCAGCCGCTCGGCGGCCTTCTGCACCTTGCTGGCGTCGGCACGGTCGATGAACGACTGCAACTCTTCCGCCGTCAGCTTCTCCCCCTCCGCCAGCCGGTAAAACGCATTCAGCAGGATCGTACGCAGCGCCAGCACTTCCGCCAGCACGGTCTCCTCGGCGGGCCGCGCCTGCTTGCCGTCCAACTCGCGCAGCAACACTTCCCGCACCCACTCGCTCATCGCGCGGCCTCCGGCCAGCGCTTCGAGCCGCGCGTATTCTTCCTCGCTCACCTTCGTGCCGATGGATTTCCTGCGAAAGACCGGCTTCACCATGCGCGCCTCCTGCCCTGAGACCAGAACGCGCAGCGTAGCAGGAAGCCTTCAAAATCAACAAGTTCGCCTATAGGAACTTCCGGCGCTCCCGAGCGCCGCGATTTGTGCATCTGGTTTCTTTTCTGTGGTTACCCTACAGCAACCGCAGGTTGCTCTGCAGCACCCATCCTGGGGTGACGTGTCACCCCCCTCCCCATGCCGCCAGGCATGGCTCTTCACGCGCTCTGCGGCGCTCCACCGTAACAGGGATCCAACAGGATCTTAGGTGCTCGACGGGTTCATCTTCCGAGAGCACTGGAGGCTAAAAAGGCTGCGCATCCGGCTAGCAGGAGGAAGAACGCCGACTTAGTTTTCTTCCAGTTCAGGGCGACGTAGACGAGTTGAAGCACTGGAAAAAGAAGACAGCCTATTCCCCAGAGAACGCCCTCCTGCCACGCCAAGACGACGATCCAGAGGCTCCCAAAGAAACACAGCGCGTAACCCGCCCACAGGAAGGCTATAGCCACAACGACACTCCCTCGCTGGCTGACATATGCCCCCCGACAGACGGCTCTAGGCGTGTTCCTGAGACGGAGACTGGTTACTCTTCACCACAGAACGACCCATTCGACGGCCAACCAGAACCGCCGCGCCAACCCCCACTGCGAAGTACACCGAAACGAGGGCTATCGTGGTGGCCCAGCGTGACGTAGTTGAGTGTCCGGCGTTTACCCCGACAACCAGCCACACCGCCCACGGCGCGAGGCTCAACGCCGCGGCAAGCACCGCTTTCCTCCTAGCGGCAAAGCCAACTCCAGCTCCCACTATCATCGGGATGCAGAAGAACTGAGGGTAGACATGCCATATCGTCTTAGCCCCTGAGCTGAACCAAAAGAATTCAGCGAGAAGCGTCAGGCCAAAACTCGCGATTATGCCCAGAGCAATTACGAGGAACAGTTTCATGGAGCCTCCTGGTGTCCCATCAAGCCGCTAAAAAAACTACTCCCGCTTTATGGGAGGGGCCGGAGCCGATGGATTCTTGGAAAAGTAGTTCATCAAGTCGGTCAGCCACGATGGCGGAGGGAACGGGTTCGTGACAGCCAGTTTGATGCACTTTTCCAAAGCGTTCTTGCAGTTCTGGTCGGCTGCAAGACACAGTTGTACCCTTTGCATCCCCAGATCACCTGCGTTGGGGTTCCCCTGATTTTGCTGAGCCTCAGCCGTGTTGGTAATTGCATCGTTGGACATGGAATTGAGAGCACTAACTTGCTCTCCAACTTGGCAGAGGGCGGCACTTACGACGCAATCGGCCTTCTTGAGTTTCTTACGCGCTTTCTCATAGAGATTGTAAAGATCGAATGGGCTAAGCCCCGCTGGATCAACGAAGTTGACCGGACTGTTCAAGCTGTAGGCGTAGAAATTATCTCCGACCGAAAATCCCAACGGGTCTTCAGACAGGAATCGACCGGTCTTCGGATCGAAGTACCGAGCGCGCATATAATAAAGCGTCGTCTCGGTGTCGAACTCGCGGCTCGTGTACTGGAACGGATTCGTCAGCGAGCCGCTGGAGTTTGTGGTGTTCCCGAACGAGTCGAACGTGTAGGTTTGCGTCAGCGCCCCGGCAGCGTTGCTCAGGGAAGTGACCGAACCTAGACCGTCCCTTTCGTAGTAGCTCGTCGCACCACTGCGCAGCATGGCGAGTAGTTCGTCGAAACTGGTCCCTTGTGAATAACGAGCCACGACGGAACCGCTGGCATTCGTTTCTTCAACAAGATTTATCCCATCGTAGGTGTAGATGCTCGTGCCTGTGCTGGACGATTTGTAAATCCTGCGCCCGAATGGATCATAAGCGTACGACACACTTCCGCCTGAACCAGGCAACGTAACGCTAGTGAGCCGGTTTTCAAAGTCCCAGGAGTAATTTGTCGTACCGGTGGAGTCGGTTTTGGACGTGGTGTTGCCGTTCGCGTCGTAAGTGTAGGTCACCCCGGGTCTCGACGTTAGCTCGTTCGATGTGTTGTTGCTCCAGCCCGAGACCGAAAGGTTGCTCAGGCGATTCCCCACAGGGTCATACGTGTAGCTTTCTGTCGTCGTGCTTCCCTGCGCAGCGCTGAGCAATTCATATATGTTGTCGTAGCCGTAATTCGTCACGAGGTTCGCGTAAAGGTCAGTCTTAGACGTGCGGTTCCCCGCATTGTCGAGGCCGTAGCTGGCGCCGTCCAGGGTCGCTCCGGCTTTGGCATGCGTCACCGACAACAGCCGGGAGAGGTTGTCATAGGTGTACGTGGTATTGACCGAGTTAGGGCGAGTCAGGCTAGTTCTCCGGCTGAGCGCGTCATAGCCAAAACCGAAGCTGCCACCACTGATTGACGTGGGCGGAGTCAGCGTTTGCAATCGGTTCAGAGAGTCGTACGCGAAACTGGTCGAGCCGCTCTCCGGATCGACAAATGTCGTGCGGTTCGATGCCGCATCGTACCCGTAGCTGGTTACAAAGCTACGACTGGTGAGAAAAGCAACATTTGTGGTCGTGCCCGACAAACGCCCCATGTTGTCAAACGTAAAGGTATAGGTTCCCGTTGGGTCAGTCACCTGCGTCAGACGCGAGTCGTCATCGTAGGTGTAATTCACAGTGGTCGTGTCAGGATAGGTCTTCTGGGTCAGCCGATTCAACTGGTCGTAGGTGTAGGTAATTTGTTGGTTCTTCCTGTCCGTTTTGCCAGTCAGATTTCCGACGTTGTCATAACTGTACTGTTCGACATGGCCAGAAGGAAAGTGCGTGGCTGTCACTCTGGCGAAGGCATCGTAATCGAACGTCGTCGTATTGTTGTTCGCATCCTTGATACTGGTCAGATTGCTCTCGCTATCGTAGCCATAGGTGGTCACGTTGTTGGCCGCATCGGTAACAGTGATAAGCCGGTCCGCATCATCGTACGCGTAAGTGGTCTGCTTGCTATTCTGATCGGTGACCGATGTACGCCGTCCACGAACATCGTAGCCAAACTGCGTCGCGGTTGAATCGGGGTAAGTAATCTTCGTCAGCCGGTTCATCGCGTCATAGGTGAATATGGTTTGCTTGTTGTTCGCATCCGTGACGGAGGTACGGTTTCCTCGGCTGTCATAGGCATATGTCGTAACGTTGCTTTGTGCGTCGGTAATCGTGTTGATCATGCCCGTCGAGAAATAGGTAATGTTCGTTTGATTTCCAAGTGGATCGGTAATTTGCGTGAGCTCACCGAGATTGTTGTACGCGAATTGGGTCACGCTCGCTGCTGCGCCATCGCCCGGAGTCGGAGCGGTCACGGTCAGGAGATTGCCGTTCGTATCATATTTGTTGGTCGTGACGTTTCCGAGAGGGTCGGTTGCAGTCAGCACCTCGCTGAAACTGTTGTAGGTGTAGGCAGTGGTCGCGGTATGTCCCGGAGCAATCGGGACTGTCACAGTCAGAAGATCGTTGAAGGAGTCGTATGTGTACGTGGTGGTGTTGCCGTTTTCGTCGGTTCTCGATAGAGGGTTTCCAGAACCGTCGTAAGTGTAGCTAATGTTTCCACGAATCGTGCAAGTAGAACATCCGGACCCTTGCACTTGTATGGGTGCCCAGATTCCGCCAATCATGGCGAACAAATAAGTAGTCTGGTGATTCTGTGAATCGACGAGCTGGGTTTGTGTTTCGACTGTAAATAGAGGTCCGAACCACCAAAAGCCTCCAACTGTTATGCGGACACTCCCCGAGGTGGTGCCAGTCGGGACTGTGGTGGTAATTTGGGTATCACTCCAGTCTTGAACGGATGCAACGGTGCCATTGAAATCGACTGTGCTATTGCTTTGGTAGGGCCCAAACCCTGTTCCAGTAATGACCACGGTCGAACCTGGCAAAGCCATGTTCGGGCTGATCCCCGTAACTGAGAGCGTCTCGACGGAGAAGGAGACTGAATTGCTTGTCACGCCACCTTCAATCACTGTGACCGGCCCGCTGGTGGCATTCGAGGGTACCTGGACGGCGATGCTGGTGTCACTCCAGCTCAAGATGCTCCCCGGAATTCCGTTGAACTGAACCTGGTTTCCGACAAAGGTCGATCCAAACCCTGAACCGTTGATAGTAACCATGGCGCTGGCTTGTGCAGCTGGCGGCGAAACGCCAGTAATGGAAGGGTTGAAGACGCCAAACGTGACTCCGTTACTGTTTACACCTCCAACATTCACAACAATGTTCCCCGTTGTGGCGCCGTTCGGCACATTCACGGTTATCGAACTCGAACTCCAGCAGGTTCCGCAAGGAGCCGCGGGTGTACCATTGAATGTCACTGCGCTGCTTCCTTGAGTTGCTCCGAAATTTGATCCAGAGATCGTGACGGTTGCGCCGAAGTCACCTGAAGTCGGCGTGACGCTCGAGATTGTCGGCGACGCTCCCCAAGCCGTGAAACTGACGGCCACGTTGTCGAAAGTGGCTGAGCCAAGAGTGGTTTGACTGCCACCGCTAACGGCAAAGCCAACGTAAACATTTTCGCTCATCGGGATCGAGACGGCCGAACCCACCTGCGTCCAGGAAGATCCATCCGCTGAAGTGTAAGACGTGAAGCTTGAACCGCTTCTCTGGACCTTGATCCAATAGGGCATGGTAGCAGCGGCGTAAGCCGGACTGGTTTCTCCAGAACCCGTGCTCGCACGATCAAAGATGAAGGCGCCTTCATCCACGGTGTAGTTGCCAAAAAAGAAGTTTAACGAGCCCGCATCCAATCCCTGTCGAATCATTATGCCTGATTGCCCCATTGTTCCGGGGTTGGTGACAATGCGCGCTACCACGGTGCCATCCCCAGCCAGCGGTTGGTATACAAAGTGGAAGGCATCTTGTGGTCCACCATAACCGTAACCTGTGCCCCCGATCCCGTAGCCACCTCCACTTACAGTGAATGTCTGGGCAGAGTAGCCCGCACTCCCTTCGACTCCAACCGACCCGATGTCTTGGTCTAGCCATCCCGAGGGCAGGGGATCGGATGTAACCGTAAACTGAACTGCATTGCTGTCGTTCATCCCTGGCGCAACGGACGCCAATAGAGGGCCGGAAACGGCCCCATTCGGAATTGTAATCGTGATCGAATTCGCTGCCCAAGAGTCGACCGTCGTCGCAACTCCGCTCAACAACACGGCACTGTTCCCCTGCGAAGCTCCGAACCCCGTGCCATAAATAACTACCTGGCTGCCCACGGATCCGGTTGTCGAAGAGAGACCGGTAATCGAGGGACCAGGCGCGGATGTGGAAGTCACCGAGACATTGTCAAACACGGCCGTAGCAAGAGTCGAGGTCGTACGGTCGCTCACGGCAAGCCCGACGTAAGCGCTTGCGGACATGCCTATCGTTTGGGTTGTTCCCACTTGTGACCAATTGGCACCGTCAGCTGACGTAAACGCGCTGAAGGTGTCGCCACTCCTGACCAGTTTTGCCCAGTATGGAAGCGTTAGGCTAGCAGTGTATGAGATATCGCCTTCATTCGAGCCTTCCGTTGTCCTATCGGAATAATAGATATCCGTATTTTGTCCGAAGTAGTAGGCGAAGGCATTGGGTGCTGCAGTGTCCTCGATTGCCTGTCGGAACATCACTCCGGCTGCGCTGTTACTTCCGGACAGACTGACAATTCGAGCAATAATTGTTCCGTCCCCAGAAATGGGTTGAAACACAAAATGGAACCCGTCTGGCTGATTGGATATCCAGCCATTTCCTGCCCCCTGTGCGGTGAACGCGTTGCTGCCGTAGCTCGATCCGCCGGCAAGCCCGACCGGGCCGATATCTTGATCTAACCAAGGGGAGGGCAATGGGTTGGAGGTCACCTCAAACGGCATTGCATTGCTGTCATTCCCGCTGGGAGCGACTGTCACCACGAGATAGCCCGAAGTAGCTGAGGCTGGAATCGTGATCGTGATGGAGGTATCGCTCCAGGAATTGACTGGCGTGATCACGCCATTCAAATTTACGGAACTGTTTCCTTGAACTGCTCCGAACCCAAAGCCCGTCAACACTACTTGCTCTCCCGCCTTGCCGGTGGTCGCACTCAGAGACCCGATTACGGGAGCTGGCGTTGTGGTGGTGGTTAGAGAAACATAGTCGAAAGTGGAGGTCGTGATGTCGGACTCGTGATTTCCGCCACTGCAGGCAAGGCCAATGTAGACGTTTTGGGCCATCGTCAGCGAGATGCTCGACCCCAATTGGGTCCAATTCAGACCATCGGGTGATGTGTAAGCCGACAAGGCGCTGCCGCTTCTCGAGAGTTTTAACCACAGTGGCAACGCGGAAGAGCTGCTTGACGCATACGTCTCGGTCCCGCCAGTGCTCGGCCGGTAGTCAAGATAAAGAGTGGGAGTTGAAATCGAGTTGACCGTAAGGAACGCATTTGTCGCGCCTTCGGCTAGAGTTTCCCGGATCATGAGGCCCGCCTGAGAGCCCCATCCACCCTGTATGCTCTCGATGTGCGCCACAATCTCGCCGTCCGACGGCAATGGCTGGTAGACAAAATGGAATCCGTCAACTGTCACACTACCACCACCGACGCCGCCGACGCCTGTGCCGGCGGAGTTCAAGGTGAACACACCGCTAGCAAATGTGGCTGTTCCAGCCGCGCCCGAAGTTCCGATATCTTGATCGAGCCATCCGTTGGGCAGAGGATTGCCGGTGATTGTAAATTCGACCGGGTTACTGTCATTCATGCTGGGCGCAACAGTTACAACGAGGTGGCCAGAAGTAGCTCCCGCGGGGATTGAAATGTTGATGGAGGTGTCGCTCCAGGAGTTTATGGACACTGGGATTGAACTGAGAGTTACAAAGCTGCTCCCCTGACTTCCTCCGAAGCCCGAGCCCGTCAGCATAACTTGACTCCCTATTGGGCCCGTCGTCGCAGATACGTCATTGATTGCCGGAGCTGGCGCTGCCGATGAACCTAGAGAGACGTTGTCCAAAGTTGCTGTGCCAATCTGTGTGCCGTTATTTCCACCACTGGAGAAAAGCCCAATGTAGGCGTTTTGCGCCATGCTTACGGTCGTGGCTGCCCCGTATTGGGTCCAGTTGATGCCGTCCGGCGAAGTGAACGCAGTGAACGTGTTCCCAGATCGAGCCAGCTTGAGCCAGGTTGGATATCCAGGTATAGCAGTCGTGGTCGTATAAGATTCGTTTCCCCCTGAACTCGCCCTGTCAAATAGGTAGAGACTTGGTGCAGAGAGAGCGTCGGTCGTAAAGCTGACGTTCGTTGCAGACTGATCCAGAGTTTCCCGGATCATTAAGCCGCCTTGAGTCGCCCATCCCCCAGATGCTCCAGTGAGTCGGGCCACGACTGAACCATCGCCATTTAGCTGCTGATAGACATAATGAAACCCGTCAATCGTCGTGCTGTTGCTGTTTCCTGACCCCACACCGGTCCCTGCAGACCTTATTGTGAATACGTCGCTCATATACACGGCACTTCCAGTCGCTCCACTGGGGCCGATGTCCAAATCCGTCCATCCCGACGGTAGATTCTCGACAGTGAAAGATGCCCCGTTACTGTTCACGCCGCTGGCAAATACGATGATGTTGCCCGTTGTCGCGCCCAGGGGTACGGAAACCGTTATGCTCGTTGAGCTCCAAGTTGTTACCGGTGCTGTTGTTCCATTGACCGTCACCAGCCCACTTCCCTGGGTCGATCCAAAGTTCGCTCCGGAGATCGTGACAACCGACCCGGCCAAACCGGAAGTTGGCGACACACTGGTGATAGATGGGACAGGTAAGACGGTAAAGCTCACCCCATTACTGGCCACCCCGGAGATGGAAACCAACACATTTCCCGTCGTCGCGCCACCTGGTACGGCTACGGCAATGTTGGTAGCGCTCCAGCTCGTGGGTGTCGATGTTGTACCGTTAAAGGTTACGGTGCTTGTCCCTTGCGACGCCCCAAAGTTTGTTCCCGAGATCGTGACAGGAGTTCCAGGCGCTCCGGAACTCGGTGTGACGGAAGTGATGCTCGCTGCGGGGACGACCGTGAAGGAGACCCCATTACTAGCTACACCTGAAACAGTGACGACTACATTGCCCGAACTCGATCCATTTGGAACGGGCACGACGATTGTCGTTGAGCTCCAACTCGTGGGACTTGCTGAGGTTCCATTAAAGGTGACTGAGCTGGCACCTTGTGATGCTCCAAAGTTGTTGCCTGTGATCGTGACGACGGTGCTGACGGGTCCCGAAGTGGGCGACAGATTGGTTATCCCTGGTGTCGCGCTCACGGTGAAGCTTACCGCGTTACTAACCAAGCCAGTCTTCGTAACCAGCACATTTCCAGTCGTCGCGCCGCTTGGTACAGGAACGACGATACTATTTGCGCTCCAACTCGTAGGCGTTCCTGCCGTTCCACTAAAGGTGACCGTGCTCGAACCTTGCGTTGAACCGAAATACAATCCGCTAACTGTGACACTCGCCCCAACTCCGCCCGAACCTGGAGCAATACCGGAAATATACGGATAGATCCCAGCACCCGAGGAATTCACGGTCAGGTTATCGAATGCCCCCGTATAGGTCCCGGAGGTGCCCCCACTCATCGCTAGACCAATATAGACGCTCTGCGCCATGCTGATCGTCTGGCTTCCCCCCAACTGCGTCCAGTTCACCCCATCCGTCGACAGGTACCCGCTAAACGTATTTCCGCTCCTCGTCACCTTGAGCCACTCCGGAAGTGACCCGCTTGTCCCACCTCCATAGCCGCTGGTACCGCCCGATACTCGATACATGGCATAAGCTGTTCCAGAAAACGAATTCACGCTCATGAAGTAATTCGAGTTCGCACTCAGCGTCTCGCGGATCATTAGACCTGCTTGCGCGTAATAGCTGCTCGTACTCGGCACACGGGCCACAATGCTGCCGTCTCCCGAGAGTGGTTGATACACAAAGTGGAAGGCATCGGCAGTTTCGGTGAAAAACGTACTGCCATTTGCCTGTATCGAAAACGCATTGTTCGCGTAGCTGGCAGTGCCCGCCGCTCCGACCTGCCCGATATCCTGATCCAGCCAGCCCGGCGGCAATGGGTTCGACGTCACCGTGAATTCCACCGGGTTGCTGTCGTCCATGCTTGGGGCAATGGATACCAGCAGGTATCCTGAAGTCCCACCTGTGGGAATCGTTACCGTAATCGATGTCGCGCTCCAGGAATTGATCGTAACGGCAGTCCCATTCAGTAAAACTAGGCTGTTTCCCTGCGACGCTTCAAAGCCCGATCCCGCAATCACGATTTGGCTTCCTACTGCTCCCGTCGTCGCCGAAACTCCGGTAATCGCTGGAGCCGGAGAACTATCCGAACTGACAGACACATCATCAAATGTCCCCGTATAGGCCGTCGATGTGCTTCCACTCAAGGCCAGTCCGATGTAGACGTTCTGCGCCATGCTGATCGTCTGGCTTCCTCCCAACTGCGTCCAGTTCACCCCATCCGTCGACAGGTATGCGCTAAATGTGTTCCCGCTTCTCGTCACCTTCATCCACTCCGGCAGCGTTCCGCTTGTGCCACCTCCGTAGCCGCTCGTCCCGCCCGCCACTCGATACGTGGCATACGCCGTTCCGGAAGACGTATTCATACTCATAAAGTAGTTCGAGGTTGCACTCAACGTCTCGCGGATCATCACACCGGCTTGCGCAGAGTAATTGTTCTTGCTTACCACGCGTGCCACGATGCTGCCGTCCCCAGATAACGGCTGATATACGAAATGAAAGGCATCTGCAGTCGTCGTAAAAAGCGAACTGCCGCCTGCCTGTACCGTGAACACGTTACTCGCGTAACCAACGCTCCCCTCTATTCCGACCTGCCCGATATCCTGATCCAGCCAGCCCGGCGGCAATGGGTTCGACGTCACCGTGAATTCCACCGGGTTGCTGTCGTCCATGCTTGGGGCAATGGATACCAGCAGGTATCCTGAAGTCCCACCTGTGGGAATCGTTACCGTAATCGATGTCGCGCTCCAGGAATTGATCGTAACGGCAGTCCCATTCAGTAAAACTAGGCTGTTTCCCTGCGACGCTTCAAAGCCCGATCCCGCAATCACGATTTGGCTTCCTACTGCTCCCGTCGTCGCCGAAACTCCGGTAATCGCTGGAGCCGGAGAACTATCCGAACTGACAGACACATCATCAAATGTCCCCGTATAGGCCGTCGATGTGCTTCCACTCAAGGCCAGTCCGATGTAGACGTTCTGCGCCATGCTGATCGTCTGGCTTCCTCCCAACTGCGTCCAGTTCACCCCATCCGTCGACAGGTATGCGCTAAATGTGTTCCCGCTTCTCGTCACCTTCATCCACTCCGGCAATGCCGCACTCCCATCCGATGTGTAACTACTGGTCCCGCCCGACACCCGATAGGAATTGAAGGCTGTCCCCGAAAAGGTATTCAAGGTCATGAAATAATTCGACGTCGCACTCAGCGTTTCGCGAATCATCACCCCAGCCTGCGCGGAGTAATTGTTCTTGCTTACCACGCGTGCCACGATGCTCCCATCCCCCGATAACGGTTGGTACACGAAATGGAAGGCATCCGTGCTCGTCGCGAGAACAGAACTCCCACCTGCCTGCAATGTGAACACGTTGCTCGCGTAACCGGCAGTGCCTGCTACCCCTACCTGGCCAATGTCGCTATCCGACCATCCGGAGGGCAGCGCACCTTGTGCTATGAGCCTTGTGCTTGACAGCGCGAACAACAAACAAACTGTGAATCCGGCCTTGCAGGGACTGAATGCCGACATGCGCAAACCCTCCGAACTCCGAAAGCCAATTGAGGCGGTTACATAACTGATGAAAGTTTCTCTTAATAAGCCGGTTACTGAGGATAGGAGACGGTTACCGAATTTACCCCGTTGGCTTGGGAGGCTGTCAATCCTCGGCCATTCGAGTCGTAGGTATGAGTTTCCAAGACCTTGCCGTTAGAGTCGGTCACCTGCGTGATCTGGGATTGAGAGTTGTAGGTGTAATTGATGGTGCTCAGATCAGGTTTCGTAACCTGAATCAGCCTATTGATCGAGTCATACGTGTACGTCACGGTGACGCCAAAATCTGAAGTCACGCTCGAAACAAGTGTGCTCGAACCGTTCGGATAATTGAAATAGAGATGGCGACCAGCGGGATCCGCAACTACGCTCAGCCGACCCGAAGAGTCATATTCAAGTTGTGTGGAATTGCCATTCCGATCAACAATACCCGTAAGCATTCCCGTAAGCTTGTCAAAATTCCGCACCTCGCCACCGTTCTGTAGAGTAACGTCAAAGTATATCGGATCTATGTGCAGCGTTATATCGAGATTCGTTATTGTATTATTATGGTAATACAGCGATACATAGCTCCCATCAGCTCGGGCGTACTTCACGTAACCATCATCACCCAAGAAGACCCGCTCCTCGTAGGTAGATTTCCATTGAGATCCAAAAATCCCACTTGAACTGAGTAGTTCGTTCTGTGGCCAAACACTATTCCAGCGTCGATTGAGCCGCAAGCCACCACCGAGACCCGGCAATGAAATGTCCGTATCTTCCACATAGGTGTCGCCAGATGCAAAAACGATCGGTTTGCTGCCTTCCGGATCCGGCGTGTTCTGCTTGCAAGGACATTCCGGTGGGGCGGGACAGGTTTTAGCCGCAATTAAATAGGCAAAAGTACCAGGATAAGCTCCATAAAAGTACCAACCAAACGGAATGGGGTCCGGGAACCACCAGGTCGTAATTGCGACGCAGGGATCTGAGTTTTGAGCGAGTGCAGACGGCGACTGAACGCACTCCCAAGCCGTTGCAATCAATAGCAAAACGATGATCTTCCGAATCACAGTCTCCTCCTTAAATTCAACGTTCCTCGCACACTTGAAAGCACACACAGATTCCCGCTCATAAGTCACATATCCGAGAGCTAAGCCAAACTCGCGGCCCCCTTGCTCAAGGGAACTTATGTGCTATGACAAGCTGCGCCCGGGGTTAGATAACTCTTATGGACGTCTATTCAATCAGACGTTTATCACATGTCAAGTAAAGACGCGTTTAAATATTTTCGAAGCTGTGGAAATATTGGGTGCTCGCTTGCTATTCGGAGGCAGAACTAGCACTGATCGCATGCATGCAGATTCAGTTGCAATTGATTTTCTAGTTCTAATGCCTCAAAGCTCCAATGCGTGTCCGAGCGATCAAATTGCATTCCCGAGTGTCTCGCGGATCTCAAGAACAAACAGTTTTACGAGCACGAAGCATTTGAGATAAAGGACCAAATTCTTGAAAGGCTTTTCTAGATTCCGTGAGGCACTAAACCGTCAGGCTCAAGCAGCAGATTGACGGGTTGAAGGACGAACCCGAGATAGGAAAACACTTTCTTGCCGGATTTCTCGGACCCTAAGGAATCGAAGAATTGCCCTTCAGAAGTCGCTGCACACCTGCCTAAGCCTCTTCCCAATCTTGCTGTGTCATCACCGGCGGCCAACGGTACAAAGCCGGTTGGTGTCTTCGTTATGGTTTCACCGCAATGGAAACGGCGCCGAGGGCCGCCCCCATATCAGGACAACCCGACAGGCTGTACACGAATGGATCGTTGTATCGATTCCCGATTCGATCGGCCTCATTTTCGTTTCGGGCGCCCCTTTTTGCTCCTTTTGGCCTTGGCCCAACGCGCTTTCGCGGCCTTGCTGGCAAGCGCGCTTCTCTCCTCAGGACTTAGGGAAGCCATGCGTGCCTTTACCCCTTTTCCCTGGGCGGCCTTGCCGCCTTTCCTGCCCATTTCGCGCATCACTTCCGAAATAATTTCTCGTCGCATTTTGCAATTCTACGATGGATACCTTTATCGGCCAATTATGGCGGTTGACACTTTGGCACTACGCTGCCATAATTGACATGCACATAGCGCTATGCGCACTTAAAACTAGAGCTTGTGCGGAAAGAGAGCGGAGCGCAGTCGTGCTGTGAACACGGATGCGCCCCTGACCAACATCACCTACTAGGAGGCGACGATGGCTAGTAATGAAGGTATCCGTTCCCCTTTTCCCACGCAACCGCAGACACTTTCCCTCAAGCTTTGCATCTACGAGAGTCTCTTCCTATTTAATCAGGGCGTCGATCACCTCATCGGCCTCTTGCACAGCATGGAAAAGCTCCCCTTTGCCGAGAAAGACGAGTTGCAGTCCGCCATCGTCGAGATCGAAGAAGTCCGCTGCGACATGAATGCGGATTTCACCGAACAACTGGCTGACAGCGAGCGGTTCGACGAAGGTCACTTCTGGAAGCAACGGCGCGCCTTTGAGAAGAAATGGCGAGACCCCGACGACGTTTACATCGATGTCGAGCGGCGCGAAGAGGAACGCAAGAAGCAAGGATTGCCGCCCCGTGTTGTCGGCAGCATTCTCCCGCACTCCGCTGTTGCCCAAGCGGAGAAACGCTGGGAAGCAGAACAAGAGCGGAAGAAACAACACACCGCAAAGCGCCGGAAGCCCGCCTCGAAGGCCAAGAACTCTGCGCGGAGTAAGCGTCCTGACTAATAAAGGCGCGACGAAAAAGCCGAAGATCGTGTGGGTCGGAAGTACACCCATTACGCGGCTCACGCCCGAGGAACGAAAAAAACTCCACAAGCTGATGAAAAAGCGCCTCGCGATGCGGCGTAAGCAGTACCCTGAAGTGCGTGGCAAGGTTGTGGACTACATCACCCATTCCGTTGAGAACCTAACGGTCTACTTTACTGTTTGATTCAAGGACAAGACCGCCTTTTCACTCCGCTACGGCTGTGATCTTTTCATTGTCGGGGCTGATTTCAGAGATTGAAAGACCGGGGACGACCGTATCCTTCGCCAATACATGAAGCCGATTCCGAGGTAGGGAGGCTGAAACGTCCGGGATTGATGGGCCGCGGGTAGGGTACGCCTCAGCCGATTCAGTGAAGCCATCATAAAGATACACATAGTAGGCTATACTTGACATACTAACCGTCAAAGCGTACTCTGAGAGGCGTCTTCGGGGAGGTTCCTGTGTCCCATCAGCCTTTTAGGGACGAGCTTGCCGAACGGCGTAGGACCACACTTCTACTCTTCTATTCCGCGGCGGTTCTCTCCGTCTTTGGCGTCGCCCTTGCCAGTAGAAACCCCAACTCCCGTGCGTCCTTTTTGGCCCTTGGTGTCTTGGGAGCAATTACGGCCAGCTTCCTCCTGCTGCGCTTTCTACGCTCAAACGACGAGCACGAACGCCTGATCAACTACCGTGCCCTGACGTTTGGCTTTGTTGGGTCGCTGATATTCTCTGCGGCAATCGGCTTCCTCCAGAGCTTTGGCTTTCATCCTGTCTCCTGGCTAGGTATTCCCCCGCTCATGATCATTTTGTGGAGCTTGGGATTGATTCTCTATTCGTGGCGGTATCGATGAAGACCAGGCTACGCGTATTGCGGGCGGAGAAGGAGTGGTCACAGGCCGAACTGGCGGCCTATGTCGGAGTCGCGCGAGGCACCATCAATGCCATCGAAACCGGCAAGTACGACCCAAGTCTGCCGCTCGCTTTCAAGATCGCCCGCGCCTTTGGCAAGACCGTGGAAGAGGTTTTTCTTTATCAGGAGAACGAACAACCAGCAACGACGAATCCCGCCGTCTAGCTAGCCCCATCCACTCCAATGAGTATCGCCTTGTGCCTCCGACTTCTTTCGGTCGGCCTCTTGTGCCCGCCACTGTTGTTCCCTGTGCTCCCATTTGTATTGGGTGGAAGTGGTCGTGCCGCTTTCTTGCTTGGTCCAGTTCCGTCGGGAGGAGACGACCATGTCGCGAGGATTTGATCTCGATTCTTTCGGGATGGACGACTTCCGGGAGTCCGACTCCTATGATCGCGACAGGGAAACTGGTGCCGGCCGGGGCGACGGCTTTCTATCCAACACTAGCGTCAGATTGCAACTGCAAAAGCTGCGGGAGAAGGAGACGATCTCAGACCGTCGCGCCTCGCAGGCAGAGATCAGTCGCGCTACTTCTCCAGACCATCGCGATTTGCCGCCTCGATCTGACCGTGAACGGACCCAGTATAGCGATCGCAACAGAATGTATTCGCTCAGGCCATCGGAGATCCAAACGTTAACTGATGTAGGCAGGTTTCGCGTGGTGGCCGTCGAAGACTTGGCCAACCTAGGCTACTCCAGTGACCGCCCCAGAATGGACAGTGATCTCCGCAACCTTGCACGGCAAGGCCTCCTACAGAGACGTGGCACGAGTGCTCTCAAGAAAGAATCGCAGCACGTCTTGACACTCACCAAACAGGGACAAGGTTTCCTGCGACGGCAAGGTCTGGTGCCAAAGGACCAGACGATCTACTCCGGTCTCGTAAAGCCTAAGGAATCCAATCACGACGCAGCACTCTACCGTATGTATCAAAGGGCCGCAGGAGAAATCGAGCGCAACGGCGGGAAGGTCCTTCGCGTTCAGCTCGACTACGAGTTGAAGGAAAAACTTTATCGAAAGCTCGGCAAGGCCCAAGCCCCAGGTGGAGGCTGGAATCAACGCTCCAAGCTCGCTCTCGCGGATCAATTGCGACTGCCCGTTGTGAATGGCAAGGTCGCTTTTCCGGACGTGCGGATCGAGTATGCAAACCAAGAAATGGAAATCTCGCGCATAGACCTGGAACTTGCAACGGGCCACTACCATGCCGAACATCTCACTGAAAAGGCGCGCGCCGGCTTTCAGATTTACGCCCGCTCTGAAGACGCGCCAGGTCTCCGCCGAGTGCGGGACGAACGGGAAATCATGACCGCGATTCTGAGCCTCTGAGCTTATGGTCTTCCGAGAATCTAGCATCGAGAACCTCCGCAGCCTTGGCTACACCCAGGCCGAAGCCAGATTCCTGTATCTCGTGGCCATGCACTCTGGATACTTCTCGGCCCGCCAATACCTGGCGTTTGCTGGTGCCAAGAGCGGTGAAAGGAGCGCGGCATTCACCCAGAAGCTGTTGGGGAAAGGCCATGCAACGGCTCGGATGCTCCTCAGAAATGGCCGCGTCTATCATTTGTTCTCCCGTCTCATATATCGGGCTATTGGCCGAGAGCATCTTCGCAACCGACGCGAACATTCCGTCGAGCACATGCGCACCAAGCTGGCGACTCTGGATTTCGTCCTTGGGCATCTCGATTACCGGTATCTCGAAACCGAGGACGCAAAGGTTGCCTATTTTTGTAAAGAACTGGGTATCGCCAGATTCGTGCTCCCCGTAAAACACTACGCCGGAACGATTCGGGAGCGAACCACGGACCGCTATTTCGTTGACAAATTCCCGATGTTTTTCTCGCCCGAGTCTGCTTCACCTTCTGTGGTCACCTTCAGTTTTGTGGACCCCGGACTGCTGAGTCTGGCGAGCTTTGATACGCATCTGTTTGCTTACGGCAGCCTCTTTTCGGCTATCCCACAGGTGCAGCTAGTCTACATTGCAACCCGTCCCACTCACTTCGAAGCGGCGCGAGAACTCTTCCACGTACTGGCTCCTCGCGTTACGAATCCCGACCCCGGTGTCCAAGGCCTGCGTTACTTCACCTATCGGCGTCACTGGGAGAACAAGGAATACGCAAAGCTGAACGCGGAGCAAGTCGAATTTCTGAAGGATGCAACAGAGCGGTATCAAGACCCAAGGATCGAGGCGCTTTATCGCCCGTGGCTTCACGGACAGATTCCCGTGAATGCTGTTACGGAAGAGTTTCGAAGATTGGCACCGAAGCGGAACGTGTCATTCCGAACCGAACTCGTGGACGGTCAAACCGCTCTCTTCGAGCCCAGTTCGACAAATCCAAAGCCGCGGAAGGAGACCACTCCGGTGAAGAAGGGGCTCCAACCGACTTTCAGCCCAGGTTTCGGATTCGCGTTCACCAACGAGCACCGGGAAACGCCGGAGGAATAAGAAGATGCAAGGAGAAGGACGGCAAGAATGCACGCGGGCAAAACACTCAGAAGGCCGGGAGCGACCCCACAATGGACGGCTTTTAGCCGCCCAAACCTCTGTGGGGTCGCTCCCGGCCTGTCACCGAGGAACGGTGACCGTGTTTTGCCCGCGTGCATACAGAAATGTAAGCAGACCGGGTGCAGAAAAGAGCAATCTCCGAATACGGAAAGGAGTAATTATCAATGACAGTTTTGAAGGCACCACCGAAGCAACCAAAAACCACGGTTGTCCAGCTTAGACTCGACGACGAGGCAAGAGAAAAGCTCGCAAAATATGCTGAGTTTCTCGATTGCTCACCATCCTACGTAGTGACGGAAGCCTTGAAACTCGTCTGCAACAAGGACAAGGAGTTCCAGTCCTGGCTCTCAGGCAAGCAGACGACAACTGCCGAGCCCATCAAGAAGGGAGACTCATTCCAACTGGAATTGAAATAACAACGGATGCACCGTCGCCCCCAATTCGACATGCGTGAGAACCCAGCGTCCGACCGACGACATGGCTCACGCCTGGCAATCAATAACAGTGCTAAAAAAGACTCCATCAGCGGCGACATCACCGCGTTGTCATCATCACCACAACTGCCCGACCAGTCGTCACTGGGTGTCCCTACACTTCAAAATGCCGCGACACCCCACGCGGCCACAGGTGGAGAAAACCTCAGCGCTCCTACGCATCCTCCTGTCGCCTCACGGCCCCTCTTGACGGTAACGGTACAGCGAGACTTTGAGCCACTCATTGGTAGTTGTGAAGCAGCCCGATTACTCGGCAATATTCACGTGAAAACTCTGCAGCGCTATGCTCGACACCGAAGCATTCCCGGATATCAAATCGGAGGCCACTGGTATTTCCGTGCATCTGAACTGGACTCATGGCTGCGTTCTCGATTAAATTCATCTTGCCATCCGTGCCGCTTACAGGAGAAATCGGATGGAACATAAGCGGCAACGGGTTCAGTTTGGTTGGGTCTGTTTGAAAGCAAGAAGAAAGGGTCCTGACGTGTGGGTTCTGCGTTATCGCGAGAATCTCCCTGACGGCAGCAAGAAAAGGCGAAGCGCGCCTATCGGAACAGTTGAAGAGTTTCCAACTGAGCCCCAGGCCCGCAAGGCTGCCATGTCCTGGTTGTTTTCGATGAATGCAGAGCCGTCAAGTGGTGCGGTTGTTTCGTTCGGTGCAGTCATTCATCGATACCTAGCAGAAGAGATCCCTGAAAGGCACTCGACAGCTTCACGGTATCGGTGTTGGCTGGACAACCATGTTGAGCCGAAATGGCGAGACTATCCCATCGAGCACATCAAACCGTTGCTTGTGGAGGATTGGCTCAAGAGGCTCAGCTTGGCACCGAAAAGCAAATCCCATCTCAAAAACCTAATGCGCGTACTGTTCAACGCTGCGATGCGTTGGGAGCTGATTCCCTATCAGCACAACCCCATGAGCCTCGTCCGCGTGAAGGGTAGTTCGAAAAGGCAACGGGAACCGAAGGCACTTTCCGTGGAGGACTTCCGTAAGGTGCTCGAATACATTCCCGAACCGTTCCGAACGATGTGCATTGTGGCGATGTGCTTGGGACTGCGGATAAGCGAAATACTCGGTCTAAAGTGGCGTGACATTGACTGGGAAGGGCTGCGTCTGGCGGTGCGGCAAGCATATGTCTACGGCGCAGAGGGCGATGTCAAAACGCAAGCATCCCAGCGATGGATGCCGCTTGACCGTTCGCTTGCGGAGAAGCTGTGTCAACACAAGGCTCGGTTTGCTCCGCTGGCGAAATCGGATGATTGGGTATTCGCGAACCCGGAAACAGGAAAACCATATTGGCCAGGCCGAATTCAGGAAAACTGGCTTGTCCCTGCGGCAGAGAAGGCAGGGCTAGGCCGGATCGGCTGGCACACGTTTAGACACAGCCATTCAACGTTACTTCATGCGCTCGGTGTCGATCTCAAGGTCCAACAGGAACTCTTGCGGCATGCGGATATTCGAACGACCATGAATATCTACACGCATGCGGTTCCGACGGCATTGAGAGAGGCGAACAGCAAAGTTGTTCGTTTGGTGCTGCCAGCGCAGGTAGCCTAGCGTTAATGGCCCCTTGTGGCCCCTCGAGTATTCGCAAGCGATTATTTATAAAGAGGATATTGGTAGGGGCGGTGGGGATCGAACCCACGACCTTCGGCTTAAAAGGCCGCTGCTCTACCACTGAGCTACGCCCCTGATTTCGGGAGGACTGCCAGCTTGCGGTGGTCGCGGCCCTGGTAGACGCGAGCCTATCGCACGGCTCATCTCCAGCACGTTCCGCAACCTTTCTATCTTCTCATAAGCGGCGGCGTGCTGACTACCCGCCGCAATTCGCGCCTCTCCTAATTTTTCGGCGGTTGTGACGTTCGCACCCGCGCCGCAGCCCCACATAAAACGCGGGCGCACACAAAACGGCAGAGGGCGAAGACGCCAGGATCCCCCCAAGCGACACCCCGCCGCCAGCAACGCGTCAACGAACGCGCAGGTTCGGGACTTCTCCGCTACTCCACCGGACGCTTGCGCTTCCACTCATGTTCGCGCCGCAAGCGCGATTGAAGTTTTTTCACCTGGGTTTCGATTTCGCTGAACGCCTTCTTGCAGCCAGCCAGCACATTTTTGCCGTTGCCCGTCGCGTGCAGCGTCCCGCTGGGCAGCGACAGCGTCAACGCACAGGACTGCTCATCGGTCCGCTGATTGCGCGAAAACACGCCTTTCAGCTGGATCATGTCCGGCTGGTAGCTTTGCAGCAGCCGGTTCAGTTTATCCAGCCGGCGCATCACTTCCACGGCCACCGGCTGTTGTGCTTCAACGTGCTTATAGCTTATGGAAACGTTCATGGTTGCACCTGTAGGGATTGGAGCGAACTCGGGAAGGGCTGCGACGCGGGTGTTTTCTGCACCGCATAGCATGCAAAGAATAACAAGCGGGGTGCGGCGGCGCAATGCCGCGGGTCACCCGAGGCCAATACCTCGAGCATTGACACGCAGCGCCTGAATTCCTAGCCTAGCTGCAGGTCACAAAATGACATCCAGGCGCACCCAAGTCAAAGATGCGGCGTCGCCCGGCCGCCTGCGTATCGGCCCGGCAGGCTGGTCTTATCTCGATTGGACGGGCTACGTCTATCCCTCGCGGCGCTCGACGCGTTTTCACGAAGCCACCTTCCTCGCGCAATTCTTCGACACCATCGAGATCAACACTTCGTTCTACCAGCCCATCCGCGCGGACCACGCCGTCACCTGGATCGAACGCGTTGCGGCGAATCCCGCGTTTCTGTTCACCGCGAAACTCTGGCAGCGCTTTACGCACGAGCCCGCCGCCAGCGCCGAAGACGAACGCCAGGTGCGCGCGGGCTTCGACGTTTTGCGCGATGCCGGAAAACTCGGCGCGGTCCTGCTGCAATTCCCTTTTTCGTTTCACAGCACGCCGGAGACCGTGAAGCATCTTGCCGCGCTGCTCCAGCGCTTCGCCGATTATCCGCTGGTGGTGGAGTTGCGGCATTCCTCCTGGCAAAAGCAGGAAACCCTGCGGCTCCTGGAAGAGCATCACGCCGGCTTCTGCAATATTGACCAGCCGGTGATTGGCAATTCCATGACGCCCACCGCGCAAAGCACTTCGCCCGTCGGTTATGTGCGCTTCCACGGCCGCCGCTACGACACGTGGTTCAATGACGACCCCGCCGTTCCCGGCCACGAACGCTACAACTATCTCTATTCCCTGGACGAACTCAATCCCTGGGCCGAGCGCATCCGCAAGGTGCAGCAACACACCCGCGACACCTACGTAATCACCAACAATCACTATCAGGGCAAGGCGGTGGTCAACGCGCTGCAACTCTTGAGCATTTTGAAAGGCAACAAAGTGAAGGTGCCCGACGAACTGCGGCAGCATTATCCCCAGCTGGAGCAAATTGCCAGCGAAATGCCGGCGGCGCCGACACTCTTCCCGCTGGGAACGCCAAGCGCAAAAAAGGCGTGAGCTAGTGGACAGTTCCCGTATAGGCGCGGGGCTTTAGCCCCGCCGGAATTCCTGCCTGGCTAAAGCCAAGCACCTACAAGCGGAAAAAGCGGCCAACTTTAAGAGATGGCAAAGCGGCTATTTCTTGAAGAGATTTTCAAACGCCTGGCGCGCGTCCATGGGACGCCCGTTCGACGGGGTTTCGGCGGGAACCTGGGCCGGCTGCATGTACGACGTGGGCGCGGTGTCCTTCTCCACGGTCATGCGGAACTCATAAAACGTGCATTCGTTCTTCGTGTCCTTGGGCGTCACCCGCGCCGGGATCGCCTGCGTGCATTCAAACTGCGCGCCCGAATCGAAAAACCGGCACTGTTTGCAGCAGTGCAACTCGAATCCGCACTTCGGGCACTTGCCGTTGGCATCGAACCCGGAAACCAGCACCGCGCCGCAATTCGAGCAGCGCGCCCGCGTGACCGTGCCGACCATTCGCGGCGTGCGCGGACCGAGGTGATCCGTGGCTCCGCGTGGTCCGCCTTGCGGCGGCTTGCGATCCGGCCGCTCTCTTTTTTCATGCTTCTCCGCGTCGCGATAGCCGCGGTGTCCATACTTGCGATCCACAAACGCCTCCGTCCGCCCGTCTTGACGGACTGCTACTTCCTTGGGTAATTACACGACTACGGTGAGGTTCTCAGGGCGACTTTTATCCAATCGGATTGCTACAATCGCTCGGCAGGCCAGCCTTCCCCTATGAAGTGTTCCTGGATTGCCGGGTCGCGAGAGCAGAAGATGGGACAGCTATGTTTGTAATCCTCTGGGAGTACGAAGTCAAGTCCGGTTGTGAAGAAAGGTTTGAAACAGTCTATGGGGCCAATGGGGACTGGGCCCGTCTGTTCCGCTCTGACCCAAACTACCGGGAGACTCGCCTCCTGCGGGACCTTTCCCGCCCTCGCTGGTACCTCACGCTCGACTACTGGGACTCGGAAATCTCGTTCGTGCAATTCAAAGCCGCGCACGAACCATCCTACACTTCGCTCGATCACGCCACCGAAGGTCTCACCGTGTTCGAACGCCGCCTCGCAACCTTCACTCTGTAGCTCCGGACTTCAGGCCTGCGGCTTTCCCCACCTTGCCTCCATCCTTCTGAGGCCAAAAATCTCGCCACGGCAGGAACCCCGTCGCCTGTGAAGAGGCAAGCTACAGCCACGCCGACAACCCATCCGGCGCCAAATCTGCCTGCAAAAATGTGCGTGGCGTCCCCGCTTGGCGTAGCACCGCTTCCGCCGCCAGATATCCGCTGCGGACAGCTCCTTCCATCGTCGCCGGCCAACCGGTATCGGTCCAGTCACCCGCCAGAAACATACGCGCGATGCGGGTCTGTTGAGTTGGACGCCAGCGGTCGACTCCAGGTTGCGGTGAAAATGTGGCCGCCGCCTCCTTGATCACCGTCGCTTTCACCAGCTTGGCATCCCGCGCCGCCGGCAGCGCTTGCCGCACCTCGTTCAGGCACAAATCGATGATCTCCTGCCGCGGCTTGGGCAGCAGCTCGTGCGACGCGCTGATCACCAGTTGCAGATACTGCCCTGGCTCTTTCCCCGCGCCGTTGCCAGAGCCGTACAGCGCGCTCTTGTTAAAGATCCACTGCGTGGTCGTATCCAGCAGCGTCACAAACGGCTCACTCATCACCTTGCGGTCGAACCAGAAATGCACGCCGGTGATCGGCGCGACGCCGATTTTTTCGAGTTCTGCGAGCGCGGGCTCCAGGCGCCGGATCTCCTCGGTTGCGAGCCCCGCCATGGCCTGGTGCGGCAGCGCAAAAACGTAAGCGTCCGCCGTCTCCACCCGCCCGCCGTCGAACTCCACGCCCGAAACGCCGCCATTCTCCACGCGTATCGCGCGAACCGGCGCGCGCAGGTTCACTTCACCGCCCCGCTTTTCGATCTCAGCTTTGCAACCGTCGTAAAGCTCCGCCAGCGGAACGCCCGGAACCCCCATGCGGTAGCCCGTGCGGTTGGAGAGAAACGCCTTCCAGAAAACGTCCACGCCATAGCGCGCATCGGTCCGGTCGAGTTCTTCGTCGAGCGCGCTCACCAGAACCACCCGCCAGAA
>Ga0335076_10000720_pt1 | contig 30914 bp, 37 predicted proteins | sample Lox_Sample_25_FD_206717 | JGI IMG/M metagenome (GOLD analysis project Ga0335076, IMG submission 206717) | Soil microbial communities from Loxahatchee National Wildlife Refuge, Florida, United States - Lox_Sample_2.5 | ecosystem: Environmental > Terrestrial > Soil > Wetlands | place: USA... | reverse complement strand
CCCTCCTTCAGGTCAAGAACACGAAGAAGTGCGCCCGGCATGATTCGAACATGCGACCTCTGCCTCCGCAGGGCAGCGCTCTATCCCCTGAGCTACGGGCGCTCGGGACGGTCAGTGTAGCGCCGGGCTAGCCGCGGCCCAGCAGCCGCGAGAGGAGCCCCGGCCGCGCGGGACGGCCAGGCAGGTCGGCCGCGGCGACGCACTCGAGATGCGCATGGCGGCGGCGGTTCGTGTCCCCCTCCGGCGCGATGAGGACGTGGTCGCTCATCGCGTGCAGGCGGTAGCCGCAGAGCGGACACGTGTACGTCGCCGGCTTCATGCTTCGGACCGGGCGGACGCTGTACCACTCAGCCGGCTCGAGCCGCGAGCGCGAGCGGCGCGTCATCCGGCACCTCCGTCCGGACGTAGGCCAGCGCGACGACGGTGCCGTTCGCACGGCGCGCGGCGCTCGTGACGCGGCCCACCTCCCGCGCGTCGTGAACGAGCGGCGCGTCGTGCTCCGGCAGCTCGTCGAGCTCGAGGACGCGCAGCCCGCGGTTCGGATGGCCGCGGAAGTGGAGGCGCGCCACGGGCTCCTGCCCCGGGTAGCAGCCCTTGGAGAAGGAGACGTGCGTCTCGTCGAGCCCCGCCTCCGCCGGAAGGATCCGAGCGTCGATCTCGTGCTCCCAGCGTGGAACACCGCTCTCGATCCGCCGAAGCTCGAGCTCCTCCTCCGAGAGCGTCGGCTCGAGCCCGGAGTCGAGCGCCTCGCGCACGCCCGGCCAGTCCGTGGCGAAACCGTCCGTGCCGTCGAAGACGAGCACCGAGTCGTGCTCCTCCGCATCTATCTCGCACTGCGCGCGCAGGCGCATCCGCACCAGGTGTGCGCGCACCGTCTCCCCCAGCCCGGGCTCGGTCAGGAGCAGAAAGTCGTCACGGTCCCGCCGCAGGACGACGAGCGGAGCGATGACGCGGGCCTTGGCCGTGAGGAGAAGAGCCGGGCACGCCGCGCCGACCGCGAGCGCCTCGACGTCGTTCGAGACCATCCGCTGCAGGTAGTCGGCCGCATCGGGCCCGGCGACGCGGACGGAATCCCGCTCTCTCGCTGCTACGTCCACTGGATCTAGTCTAGGAAGCCATGCCGCTCTTCCGTTCCAAGGCCGAGGACAAGGTGCGCGCCGCGGGGTACGACCCGGCGCGCCTGCCGCCGGGCCAGTACCTGACGGAGAAGTGGCCCGTGCTGCATGCCGGCGACGTTGCGCAGGTCGACCTCACGACCTGGCGGCTCCGCCTCTTCGGCGAGGTCGAGAAGGAGGTCGCGCTCGACTACGAACAGCTGCGGGCGCTGCCGGCCACCGAGATCACGACCGACATCCACTGCGTCACGCGCTGGAGCCGCTTCGACGCCGGCTTCCGCGGCGTCCACTGGCGTGAGCTCGCGAAGCTCTGCCGGCCGAAGCCTTCGGCGCGCTTCGCGATCGCACATGCCGAAGCCGGCTACACCGAGAATCTCCCGCTCGCCGCGCTCGAGGAGGAGAACGCGCTCGTCGTCTACGAGGCGGACGGCGAGCCGCTGACCGCGGAGCACGGCGGCCCGGTGCGGCTCGTCGTCCCGTCGCGGTACTTCTGGAAGAGCGCGAAGTGGTTGAACGGGATCGAGCTCACCGCCGCGGACCGGCCGGGGTTCTGGGAGCGCTACGGCTATCACAACGACGCCGACCCCTGGCAGGAGGAGCGGTACGGCTTCTGATGGGGTACCGGCCCTCCCCCTCAAAGGGGGTAAAGGCCGGGTGAGGGGTTGCCGATACAGCGGGCGAACCACCTCCCCCTACGAGAAACGGCGCCCACGCGGCGCCGTTTCTCGTCTCGGGCTAGGTTCTCGCGGTGGTGCCGTACGACCCCACGATCTACAAGGGTGCTGCGGCCCACTACCGGGCCGGCAGGCCGGCGTACTCGCCGCAGCTCGAAGCAGTTCTCGCCGCGGAGCTCGGGCTGGACGGAACGGGAAGGCTCCTCGACGGTGGCTGCGGCCCCGGCATCCTCACCGTCCGGCTCGCCCCGCTCTTCGAGGAGGCGGTCGGTCTCGACCCTGACCCGGACATGCTTGCCGAAGGCCGCCGGGTCGCCGACCAACGCGGCATCCCGAACATCCGCTGGGTGCAAGCCCTGGCAGAGGAGCTCCCGGCAGCGGCACCGGGGCCGTACCGCCTGGTGACGTTCGGCCAGTCGTTGCACTGGACGGACGAGGCCCACGTCGCGGAGGCGGTGTACGACATGCTCGAGCCCGGCGGCACCCTGGCGTTGATCGTGCACACGGTCGAGGGCCGGCCCGAGCCGCCGGGCCCGGGGCACCCGCGCATCCCACACGCTGAGATCAAGGCGCTGGTCGCGCAGTACCTCGGCTCGCCGCCGCGGGTCGGCCAGGGCCTGGCGCCGGTACGCACCCACCGCTTCGAGGACGTGCTCGTCCGCACACGATTCGGCTCGCCCCGGGCGATCTTCGCGCCGGGCATCCCGGACCTGCTGCGGGACAGCGAGAGCGTGCTCTCCGGCTACCTCTCAATGGCCACCTCGGCGCCTCACCTGTTCGGTGACCGCGCCGACGACTTCGCGGGTGACGTGCGTGAACTGCTCGCGGCGCGTTCGCCCGACGGCCTCTTCTGGGACTGGCCGGGGGACACCGAGATGATCCTCGCGCGTAAGCCACACCGCGCTTGAAACGACAGAGGGCCGGCTGAGCCGGCCCTCTGCACAAAGCCGCCGAGCGGCTCGTTACATCATCCCGCCCATGTCCGGCATGCCGGCACCGGCGCCCACGGGATTCTTCTCCGGGGCCTCGGCGACGACCGCCTCGGTGGTGAGGATGTTCTTCGCGATCGACGCGGCGTTCTGCAGCGCCGAGCGAGTGACCATGGTGGGGTCGCCGATCCCGCTCTTGAGCAGGTCCTCGACCTCCCCGGTCTCGACGTTCAGGCCGTGGCCCGCCTCGGCGCCCCGCACCTGCTGGACGACGACGGAGCCCTCGAGACCCGCGTTGTAGGCGAGCTGGCGAAGCGGCTCCTCGAGCGCACGGATGATGATCTTCGCGCCCGTCCGCTCGTCGCCCTCGAGCTTGCCGAGGACGTCGTCCCCGACCGTCTCCGCCGCGTTGATGAGCGCGACGCCGCCACCCGGCACCTGACCCTCCTCGAGCGCGGCGCGGGCAGCCTGCAGCGCGTCCTCGACGCGGTGCTTCTTCTCCTTCATCTCGGTCTCGGTCGACGCGCCGACCTTCACGACGGCGACGCCGCCGGACAGCTTCGCGAGCCGCTCCTGGAGCTTCTCGCGGTCGAAGTCGGAGTCGGTGTTCTCGATCTCCTGCTTCAGCTGCTTGATCCGGCCCTTGATGGCGTCGCTCTCGCCGGCGCCGTCGATGATCGTGGTCGTGTCCTTGTCGACGACGATGCGCCGAGCGCGGCCGAGCTGCGAGACCTTCGTGTTCTCGAGCTTGAGGCCCATCTCCTCGGTGATCACCTCGCCGCCGGTGAGGATGGCGATGTCCTCGAGCATCCGCTTGCGGCGGTCGCCGAAGCCGGGCGCCTTGACGGCGACGGCCTGGAAGGTGCCGCGGAGCTTGTTGACGACGATGGTGGCGAGCGACTCGCCCTCGACGTCCTCGGCGACGATCAGCAGGGGCTTGCCCGACTGGATGACCGCCTCGAGCACGGGCAGGAGGTCCTTGACCGCGCCGATCTTCTGGTTGGCGATCAGGACGTACGGGTCCTCGAGCACCGCTTCCATCCGCTCGGGGTCGGTGATCATGTACGGCGAGAGGTAGCCCTTGTCGAACTGCATGCCCTCTGTGAACTCGAGCTCGAGCCCGAGGGTCTGGCCCTCCTCGACGTTGACCACGCCGTCCTTGCCGACCTTCTCGATCGCGTCGGCGATGACGTCCCCGATCTCCCGCTCGCGGGAGGAGACGGTGGCGATGCGCGCGATGTCCTCACGGCCCGAAACGTCCTTCGACTGCGTCTTGAGGTTCTCGACGACTGCGTCGACGGCCGACTCGATGCCACGCTTCAGGGCCATCGGGTTGGCACCGGCCGCGACGTTCTTCATCCCCTCGCGGACGATCGCCTGCGCGAGGACCGTCGCCGTCGTCGTGCCGTCGCCTGCGACGTCGTTCGTCGCCGTTGCGACCTCGCGCACGAGCTGGGCGCCCTGGTTCTCGAAGACGTCCTCGACCTCGATCTCGCGCGCGATCGTGACGCCGTCGTTCGTGATGGTCGGAGCGCCGAACTTCTTGTCGAGCACGACGTAGCGCCCCTTCGGGCCAAGGGTGACCTTGACCGCGTCGGCGAGGATGTTCACGCCGCGCTCGAGCGAGCGCCGCGCATCCTCGTTGAACTTCAGCTCCTTGTGAGCCATGTCTTCTTCTGACCTCCGTTGTCTCTAGGCGGTGGCGCCGGCCGGCTCACGATCGCCGGTGACCTTGGCGAGAACGTCCGACTCACGCAGGATCAGGTAGTCGTCGGTGCCGACCCTGATCTCGGTCCCGCCGTACTTGGAGAAGACGATCTCGTCGCCCTCCGCCAGGTCCATCGGGACGAACTTTCCGTTGTCGTCCCGGGAGCCCGGGCCGACGGCGAGGACGCGGCCGCGCTGCGGCTTCTCCTTCGCGGTATCCGGAAGCACGATGCCGCTCGTCGTCGTCTCCTCCTCTTCGAGGACCTCGACGATGAGGCGGTCACCAAGCGGCTTCAGGTTCATAGACAGAGCCTCCTGACTGCTCTCAGTGACATTTCCTGGCACTCTTCCCTCAAGAGTGCCGGAGGCATTGTATTGCTGGCACTCGGGCCGCGCAAGTGCCAACTGATAGAAGGAGGCAGGTGCAGCGGGAGTTCTCCGCCGGAGGGGTCCTCGTGCGGTCGATCCGCGGTCGGCTGCACCTCGCGGCGATCCGGCCGGGCGGCCGCGACCGCGTCTGGGCGTTGCCGAAGGGCCACATCGACGCGGGCGAGACGGCAGCCGAGACGGCCGTGCGGGAGGTGCGGGAGGAGACGGGCGTCGAGGGCCGGCTCGTCGAGAAGCTCGGCGACGTCCGTTACGTCTATACCTGGCGGGGAGAGAGGATCTTCAAGGTCGTGAGCTTCTTCCTACTCCGGGCCGGCCGCGGGAGGATCGGCGAGATCGACGAGTCCATGCGAATCGAGGTCGCGGAGGCGCGCTGGCTACCGCTCGACGACGGGCCGCGCCTCCTCACCTACGGCGGCGAGCGCGAGATGGCCGCGAAGGCACTGGAGAGACTCCGGTCGTGACGACAGTCGGGATCCTCCATCCGGGCGAGATGGGAGCCGCCGTCGCCGGCGCGCTGCGGGAGCACGGCGAGACCGTCGTCTGGGCCTCCGCGGGTCGCAGCTCGGCAACGGCCGAGCGCGCCCAGCGGGCCGAACTGGAGGAGGTGGACGACGTCACCGAGCTGTGCCGCCGCTGCGAGATCCTGCTCTCCGTCTGTCCGCCTCACGCCGCCCTCGACGTCGCGCGGGAGGCGACCGGCTTCACGGGAACGTACGTCGACGCGAACGCCATCGCGCCCGAAACCGCGCGGTCGATCGCGAGCCTCCACCCGCGCTTCGTCGACGGCGGCATCGTCGGGCCGCCGCCGCTGCGCGCCGGCACGACGCGCCTCTACCTCTCGGGGGCCGAGGCGCCGGGGGTCGCAGAGCTGTTCGCGGGGACGAAGGTGGACGCGAGGGTCATCTCCGGCGAACCGGGCGCGGCGTCGGCGCTGAAGGCCGCGTACGCCGGCTGGACGAAGGGCAGCGGAGCGCTGCTGCTCACGGTCAGGGCGCTGGCGCAGGCCGAGGGAGTCGAGCACGCACTGCTCGAGGAGTGGCGGCTCTCCCTGCCCGAGCTCGAGGAGCGTTCCGCGGGCGCTGCGCGCGCTGCGGACCGCAAGGGCTGGCGCTGGGTCGGCGAGATGGACGAGATTACGCACAGCATGGCAGCGCACGATCTCCCGACCGGATTCCACGAGGCCGCCGCCGAAGTCTTTCGCCGCGCCTCGGAGGAGCGATAGGTGGGCGAGCCCATCTCCATCGCCGACTACGAGCGGCTCGCCGAAGAGCGGGTCGAGCCGGGGCCGTGGGCATACCTCGCCGGCGGGTCGGGCGACGAGTGGACGCTCCGCGAGAATCGCAGCGCCTTCGGCCGCTGGACGTTCCGGCCCCGCGTCCTCTGCGACGTCTCCGGGATCTCGACGGCGACGACAGTCCTCGGCAGCCCGGTCGAGCTCCCCGTCCTCGTCGCGCCCGTCGCCTACCAGCAGCTCTACCACCCCGACGGCGACTGCGCGACCGCACGCGGCGCCGCCGCGGCCGGCGCCGGGATGGCCGTGTCGACCTTCTCGACGCGAACTCACGAGGAGATCGCGGCCGCCGCGCCGGGCCTGCTCCAGTGGTGCCAGCTGTACGTGTTCCGGGATCGCGGCTTCACGCGGGAGCGACTGGCCGGCATCGCGGCCGCCGGCTGCAGCGCCCTCGTCCTGACGGTCGACACCGCCCGGCTCGCGCAGCGAGAGCGCGACCTCCGCGTCGGCTTCGAGATCCCGGCGGACCTGCCGCTGCCGTTTGCACGCGCCGCGATGGGAGCGTCGGCGCAGAACCCGGCCGAGCACTTCAAGCTCCTCGACGACTCGCTCTCCTGGCGCGACCTCGAGTGGATCGCGGGCGAGAGCAAGCTGCCCGTGGTGCTGAAAGGCATCGTCACCGCGGAGGATGCGGAGATCGCGGTAGAGCACGGCGCGGCGGCGATCGTCGTCTCGAACCACGGCGGCCGACAGCTCGACGGCGCTCCCGCGACGCTCGACGCGCTGCCGGAGGTGCTCGAGGCGGTCGCAGGCCGGGCGGAGGTCTACCTGGACGGCGGCATCCGTCGTGGCACCGACGTCGCAAAAGCGCTCGCGCTGGGCGCACGCGCCGTGCTCGTCGGCCGGGCGCCGATGTACGGCCTCGCCGTGGCGGGAGAGGACGGCGTCCGCCACGTCCTCGAGCTGCTGCGGGAAGAGCTCACCCTGACGCTGTGCCTGCTGGGCTGCACGTCGCCCGAGGAGCTCACGCCTGCGCACATCCAACGCTCGCGGTCGTAGCTGGCAGACTCCCCGCCACGGTGTACGCCCTCAACTTCTACTCGCCGCTCGTCGCAGACCAGCTGCGGTCGGGACGGAAGTCGGCAACGATCCGGCTCGGCGACAAGTCGGGCAAGTACAAGAAGGGTATGGTCGTACGCGTCCTCTGCGGCGTCCGCTTCAGCCCGCGCGAGCACGTCTTCGACGCCGTGATCGACAAGGTCGAGGTGAAGACGCTCGGCGAGCTGTCGCCGCGGGAGATCGAGCACGACAACCCCGAGATTCGCCGCACCGACGAGATGGCGAACTTCCTCGGCCAGCTCTACAACCGCGAGGTCGGGCCCGACGACCTGATCACCGTGATCCGCTTCTCGCAGATCATGAGCGGCCCGGTCGTGCCGGGATTCCGCGACGAGGGCGAGATCTTCTAGCCCGCGTCGAAGCCGACCTGCGCCGTCAGCTGGTCCTGGAGATGGTCCGCGGCGGGAAGAGTCGCCGTGGCAAGGGCGGCTCCTGCGACGATCGTCACGGCGACCAGGCCGAGCCGGTAGCCGAGGCCCGGGTACCGCTCGCGGACAGCCCCCCACATCTTCGCCAGCCGCGCGAGGACATGAATCGTCGTCGAGGCGAACCAGACGACGAAGCTCGCCTTGTGCAGCCCGACGGCGGTCCCGTGCGTCTCGTGCACCGCAAGGAGATAGACGCCCGTGCCGAAGAGGACGATCGTCGACGCGACGACCACCGGCGCAACGACGACTCGCAGCGGAAGCGCCGGCGGTCCGCGGCGCACATACTCCTCGCGGCCGAGGTAGTAGCGCGCCATGCGCCAGCCCGTGCTTGCCATCTTCAGCGCAACGATCGGCAGCAGGAACATGCCCACGAACGCATGCACCGTCAGCAGCGCACGCAGGTTGAGCAGCGTCGCGCCCTCGACCGCGAGGACGACGATGAGGAGGATTCCCGCGAAGGCCGTGAGCTGTTCGTTGCCACCGGGATTCGGCTTCACCGCGTCCGCCGGATCTTCGAGCCGAACAGCTCGTTCGGCCGCACGGGCCGGCCGCACTCCTCACAGTCCACGACGGCGAGCGAGGAGAACGGCGCACCGCATGCCCGGCAGCGGCGGAGAAGCTCGCCCCCGCATTGCGGGCAGGTGTCCGGCAGCTCCGCCTCGAACTCCTCGAACCAGCGGCGCGCGGCGCCGCAACCGAGACAGAATGCGACCCAGTCTCCGAGGACCTTCCGACGCTCCTCCCGCAGCCAGTCCGCCGCCTTGCTCACGCGGTGACCATAGCCGCGGTCGTTGCGCTTGCCGTCGGCTGCGGCGGCGGCGCGCGATATCACTCGACGCGCGGAGCGAAGCTCGTCGACTTCACGCTGCACAGCCGGCTGACGCATCGTGACCTGCACGAGGTGCTCGTGGTGCCGAAGCGGCACGGACGGTGGCTTCTCGTCCTGATGCACGGGAAGGGAGGCGGCCCCTCGCAATTCATGGGCCAGTCCTTCTTCGACACGCTCGCGGCGCTGGGACGGCGGGCGCCCTACGTTCTGCTGCTCGACGGCGGAGACGACAGTTACTGGCACAACCGGTCAGACGGAGCCTGGGGCTCGATGGTCCTGCACGAGGCGATTCCCGCCGGGCTCGCGAGAACGCACGCGAAGCAGGTCGGGCTCGGTGGGATCTCGATGGGCGGCTACGGCGCGCTCCTTCTGGGCTCGCACCGACGCGACTTTTGCGCCGTCGGCGCGCAGTCTCCGGCGCTCTGGCTGAGCGCAGGCGAGACGGCTCCCGGAGCATTCGACAATGCCCAGGACTACGAACGCAACGACGTCTTCAAGCTGCGGCCGCCGCATCCCATCTGGATCGACATCGGCGCGAGCGATCCATTCCGTGCGGCCACCCTCACGTACGCCAGACGAGCCGGCGTGCCGGCGCACCTCAAGCCGGGCGGACACGACGTCGCACTCTGGGACGCGTTCATGCCGCAGTTCCTACGCTTCTTCGCGCGTGCCTGCGCCTGACCCGAAGATCGAGCTGCACGTTCACCTCGAGGGAACGGTGCGCGCCGACACGTTGCGCGCGATCGCGAAGCGGAACGACTACGCGCTGCCCGCCGACCTCGAATCGCTCTACCGGTTCCGCGACTTCGCGCACTTCATCGAGATCTGGATCCTGACGACGAACGCGCTCCGCACCGAGGCGGACTTCAGGCAAGTCGTCGTCGACTACGCGGAGGAAGCGGCAACGCACGGGGCCGTCTACCTCGAGGGGATCTTCAGCCCGGCCGAGCGGGTGGCGCGCGGAGTGGGCTGGGACGAGATCTTCAGCGGCTACTGCGACGGCGCCGAGGAGGCACGGGAACACCACGGAGTCGAGGTGCGGCTCACGCCCGACATCTACCGCGGAGCCACGTCCGAGGAGGCGGAGCACGTCGTGCGCTACTCCGCCAAGTACCGCGAGCGCGGGATCGTCGCGGTCGGGCTCGGGGGGCTCGAGGCCCAGTTTCCCCCCGAGCCGTACGAGCCTGCCTTCACGCTCGCGGACTCGCTCGGACTCGCTTCGGTGCCGCACGCCGGAGAGGCGGCCGGGGCACCCTCCGTTCGCGGCGCCCTCGACGCGCTCGGCGCCGACCGGATCCGGCACGGGATCCGCTCGATCGAGGATCCCGGGCTCGTCGCGGAGCTCGCCGGCCGCGGCACCGTCCTCGACGTCTGCCCGCTGTCGAACCTGCGCACCGGGGTCGTCCGGAGTCTCGAGGAGCACCCCCTGCCGCAGCTCGTCGCCGCGGGCGTGCGCTGCTCGATCTCGACCGACGACCCGGCGATGTTCGACACCGACCTGACGCGCGACTACGAAGCGGCCGCCTCGCTCGGGCTCTCGCCGCGTGTCGCGTACGAGGCCGGCGTCGCCGGGGCGCTCTGCGACGACGAGACGCGCGACCGGCTGCGGCAGGTCGGCGACTCCCACCAGTGGGATCGCTAGATTTCGCGCGATGGCGATCGCAAGAGAGGCGGAGCCCGTCGGGTCGCTCCACGAGGTGCGGGAGGCGGGGCTCGACCGCGAGGACCTGCTCGCCGTCTACCGCAACATGCTCGTCACCCGCGGCGTCGAGGAGCGCGGCCACATCCTCTACCGCCAGGGCAAGATTCCCGGCTCCTTCTACACGGGGCGGGGCAACGAAGCCGCCGCCGTCGGCGTCGCGACGGCGATGGGCCCGGAAGACGTCGGAACGCCGCTGCATCGCGACATGGGCGTCCACATCACGCGCGGTGTCGAGCCCTGGCGGGTCTTCGCCCAGTACATGGGCCGCCAGGACGGCCCGACGCACGGCCGCGACGGCAACGTCCACATGGCCGACTCCCAGCTGGGCCTGATCGCGATGGTCAGCCACCTGCCGGCGATGCTCCCGGTCGCCACGGGCTGCGCGCTCGCGTTCCGGATCCGCGACGAGTCGCGCGTCGCGGTCGGCTGGTTCGGCGAGGGGGCCTCGGCGCGCGGCGACGCGCACGAGTCGATGACCTTCGCGGGCACCCGCAAGCTGCCGGTCGTCTTCGTCTGCGACAACAACCAGTGGGCGTATTCGACCCCCACGCACCTCGAGTTCGCCACCGAGCACGTCGCCGACCGCGCCGAGGCGTACGGCTTCGAGGGAGTCGTCGTCGACGGGACCGACGTCCTGGCGGTCTACCGCGAGGCGAAGCGCGCCATCGACAAGGCGCGCGCCGGCGGCGGCCCGACGCTGCTCGAGTGCCTCACGCTCCGGATGGAGGGCCACGCGGTCCACGACGACGCGTTCTACGTCCCGAAGCCGCTGTTCGAGCGCTGGGCCGAGTCCGACCCCATCGAGCGCTTCCGCACCTGGCTGCGCGACAACGCCGACCTCAGCGACGAGGAAGAGGACGAGATCGAGAGCAGCGTCAAGCGACTGCTCACCGGCGCGCTCGAGCGAGCCGAGGAGTCGCCGCAACCGGATCCGTCCAGCCTCACCGAGGGCGTCTTCGCCGCGCCCGAGGACCTCGACACGCCTCATCACAAGTAGCGATGGCCGAGCTCACCTATCTCCAGGCGATCTCGGACGGGCTGCGCACCGAGATGCGCCGCGATAAGCGCGTCTTCCTCATCGGCGAGGACGTCGGGGTCTACGGAGGCGCCTTCAAGGTGTCGCTCGGCTTCCAGGAGGAGTTCGGCCCCTGGCGCGTGATCGACGCGCCGCTCGCCGAGGCCGCCATCGTCGGCGGCTGCACCGGCGCCGCGATCATGGGCCTGCGGCCCGTCGCGGAGATGCAGTTCGCGGACTTCATCTCCTGCGCCTGGGACCAGCTCGTCACCGTCGCTGCGAAGCAGCGCTGGCGCGCGGGAACGCCGGTGCCGATGGTCGTGCGCCTGCCCTCGGGCGGCGGTTTTTCGGGCGGGCCTTTCCACTCCCAGAACCCGGAGTCGTCGTTCGCGCACGTGCCGGGCCTCAAGTGCGTCTGCCCCGCGACGCCGGAGGACGCGAAGGGCCTCCTGATCAGCGCGATCGAGGACCCGAGCCCCGTCCTCTACTTCGAGCACAAGCACCTCTACCGGCGCATCAAGGGGGAGGTGCCCGAGGAGCGCTACACGACGCCGCTCGGCAAGGCGCGCATCCACCGGGAGGGAGACGACGTCTCTGTGATCACGTGGGGCGCGATGGTCTATACGGCCGACGAGGCGGCGCAGCAGCTCGAGTCCGACGGGGTCGCGGTCGAGATCCTCGACCTGCGCACCGTCATGCCGTGGGACAAGGCCGCGGTGCTCGAGTCGGTACGGAAGACGTCGAAGGTGCTGGTCCTGCACGAGGACACGCGCAGCGGCGGCTTCGGCGGTGAGATCGCGGCGACGATCGCGGAGGAGGCGTTCGAGGATCTCGACGCTCCAGTCAGGCGGCTCGCCGCTCCCGACACCCCCGTGCCGTTCTCGCCGCCGCTCGAGAAGGCATTCATCCCGCAGGTCGAGGACGTCGTCGGCGCCCTGCGCGAGCTCGCGGAGTACTAGGAAGGAGTCGGATGGCCACGGAGACCGCAGTCGACGTCGTGATGCCGCAGATGGGCGTGTCCGTCTCCGAGGGGACGATCACGCGCTGGCTGAAGCAGGAGGGCGAGCAGGTCGAGGCCGACGAGCCGCTGCTCGAGATCTCCACCGACAAGGTCGACACCGAGGTGCCGAGCCCGGCTTCGGGGACGCTCACCCAGGTCCTCGTGCAGGAGGGAGAGACTGTCGACGTCGGAACGAAGCTCGGCCAGATCGGCGGCGCGGCCGCCGCTGAGGCTCCTGCGCCGGCGGCTGAGCCGGAACCGGCCGCGGAGCCCGCGACCGCCGAGGCGGCTGCCGAAGCCGAGGCCGCATCCCCCGCCGAGACTCCTGCACCGACGGCCCCGGAGCCTTCCGCGGCTCCCCCTGCAGCCGAGCAGCCGTCGGGCAACGGCAAGGCGTTCGTCTCTCCGGTCGTCGCCAGGATCGCCGGCGAGCACGGGATCGATCCCTCCCAGGTGCCCGGCACGGGCTCTGGCGGCCGCGTGACGAAGAAGGACATCCTCGCCTTCGTCGAGTCCGGCGGCGCGCAGCAGCCCCAGCAGACACCGGCGCCGACTCCGCCACCGGAGCAGGCGCAACCCGAGACGCCCGCCCCGCCGGCAGCACCGACGAAGCCTCCGGCGCCGGCACCAGTCGCGGCCGGCGAGACCCTGCCCGGTGAGACCGTCGAGCCCATCACCGCGATGCGACGCGGCATCGCCGAGCACATGCGCCGCTCGCTCGACACGTCGGCGCACGTCACAAGCGCGATCGAGGTCGACTTCTCGCGCATCGTGGCCGTGCGCGAACGGCTGAAGAAGGAGTACCAGGCCGCCTACGGCGTCAACCCGACGTACCTCGCCTTCGTGGCCAAGGCAACCGTCGAAACGCTGCGCGACTACCCGTACGTGAACGCCGAGATGCGCGGCGACTCGATCGTCACGCGCAACTTCGTCAACCTCGGCATCGCCGTCGAGCTCGAGGAAGGGAAAGGCCTGATCGTCCCGGTGATCCGGAACGCCGAGGGGCTGAACCTGCTCGGGCTGGCGAAGGGGATCGCCGAGATCGCCGCGAAGGCGCGCAAGAAGCAGCTCGTGCCCGACGACGTCCAGGGCGGCACGTTCACGATCACCAATCCGGGCGGTTACGGCACGTTCCACGGCACGCCCGTCATCAGCCAGCCGCAGTCGGCGATCCTCGGGACGTATGCGCTCGTGAAGCGGCCGTGGGTGGTCGAGGACGAGAACGGCAACGACGCGATCGCGATCAAGCCGATGATGAACATCACGCTCACCTACGACCACCGGCTCGTCGACGGCGCCCTGGCGGGCCGCTTCCTCCGCGACCTGCGCGAGCGGCTCGAGGGCTGGGAGGGCGAGGACAGCTAGGCGACTGCCGACAGCACGTCGACGAGCGGACGCGGAATCTCGTCCGGCACCATCGCTTCGACGAGCAACGGCGGATAGCGGTGCTGTCGGCCCCCGTTCTGCAGCCAGCGCCGCAGCTGCAGCTCGACGGGGCGCCCGCGCCAGAAGAGCTGGTTCTGGAAGTTGCGAAACGTCTCGAGCTCGCCCTCCGCTGCGACGACCCCTTGCACGCGATCGGGACCGAGCGCGCGAATCAGCTCGTCCTCCAGATCCTTCACGCAGACGTACGTCGCGTCGCCGAGCACCCGCCGGAACCAGCGTTCCTCTCCGACGTCGCAGAGACCGGCGACCCGCTCTCCGTCGTACTCCGCGAACGCTCGACGGATCGCCTGTGCGCCGCCGATCGGCACGATCCCGATGCCGCTCGCGGCGATGTCGATGCCGAGCTTCGCCGCAACCGCGACGAGTGCGATCCGGTCAGTGACCCCTTCTACGAGGACGACGGACATGCCCGGAAGCTAGCCTGAGCTCGTGGCGACCGGCGGCTACCTCCTCCAGCTCGGCGAGGTGCCGTACCTCGAGGCGTGGGAGCTGCAGCGATCGCTCGCCGGCGCAGTCTCGCAGGGCGCGGTCCCCGACACGATCGTCCTCCTCGAGCACCCGCCGGTCGTGACGCTCGGCCGCCGCACCGACGAGTCCGCGGAGCTGCACGTCCCGGAGAGCGCGGAGGTCGAGGTCGTCGAGACCGACCGGGGAGGCAAGTCGACCTATCACGGACCGGGCCAGCTCGTCTGCTACCCGATCCTCGACCTGAAGCGTCACGGCCGCGACGTGAAGCAGTACGTCCGGAGCCTCGAGGAGGCGCTCATCGGCACGCTCGCGGCGGTCGGAGTGGAGGGAGCTCGCCTCGAGGGGCTCACGGGTGTGTGGCTCGAGCGGCCGCCACGCAAGATCGCCTCGATCGGCGTGCACGTCTCGCGCTGGGTCACGACGCACGGCTACGCCCTCAGCGTCGATCTCGACCCTGCGCCGTTCACCGACTGGATCACCGCCTGCGGGCTCGAGGACGGGATGTTCACGACCGTCTCGCGCGAGCTGGACCGGCGGGTGACCGTCGACGAGGTGCGCCCGCACGCGGTCGCCGCGCTGGAGGACGTCTTCGGGCTCGAGCTCGAGGAGCTGCCCGCGGAGGACGGGGTCGGGCTCTGGGCCCAGCCCGTCCACGCCGGCCTCGCCGACTAGGGCAGCCAGCCCTCGCGGAACGCTCCCGGCCGGCTCGACGGGAAGCGCGCATAGGCGACCTCGGGCTCGGTCGTCTCCTTCTCGGCGCTAGCGTCATGCTTCATCGCCGGCTCGGAGTACGGGTAGCCGCCCCAGTCGCCGTCCGCGTGCTCGCGGGTGCCGACGGCGAGGATCGCCGACGGCCCGGAGCCGGCACCGACGATCGTGTGCGAGACGTTCGGTGGGCAGTGGAAGTAGTCCCACTGCCGCAGCGGACGCTCCTCATTCTCGACGATGAGCAGCGCGTCCCCGGAGAGGACGAGGAATCCCTCCTGGTCGGCCTCCCAGTGGTACATCGACATCACGTGGCCCGGCTCGAGCACGAAGAGGTTGACGCCCAGCTGCGGGTCGTCGTCGTCGACGAACTCACTGACAAAGCCGCGCGGGCCGCAATCCCACCATCTCATCTCGCTGATGTTGCGGACGTACCAGCTCATACCCGGAGACCATCCAACACGACGTCGAGATAGCGGCGCCACTGTCCCGGCGGCGCCGAGGTGAGCGCCGAGCGCACGAGCAGCTGAACGTCGGCGGGCTTCACGTCCCGCCGGACTGCGCCGGCGCGCTGAGCGCGCGAGACGAGCCGCGCGGCGAGCGTCTCGAGCTCGGCCGCGCCGGGCTTGTCGCCGCAATGCACGACGCACAGGTGCAGTCCAGGCGTCCGCATGCTCAGTTCCGCGACCCGGTGCACGAAGTCGAAGAACGCCTCGCCGGGATCGTCCGCGGCCAGAGCCTCCCGCGCGAGCACCTGCATCTCCGCCACGTGCCGCTCGATCACCGCGAACATGAGGTCGTCCTTGGTCGGGAAGCGGCGGAAGACCGTCCCGTGGCCGACTCCGGCCAGCCGCGCGATCTCGTCGATGCTCGCGTCGGGGCCCCACGCGCCGAAGGCTTCCGTTGCCGCGTCGAGCACCCGCTCGAGATTTCGCCGCGCGTCCGCGCGCAGCTCGGTCATCAGCTGACGAACACCGCCTCGTCGTCGGTCCTGGCCTCGGCCTCGATCCGTGCCACGTCCCGCTTACGCAGAAGTGCGAGCAGGGCGACGAGGCTCAGGGTGACGAAGACGGCGGCGCCGCCGAAGGCGTACTGCCAGCCGTGCACGACCGAGGCCAGCGACTTCGGGTCGCTCGTGTGGCCCACGGCGATCGTGGTCAGTACTGCCAGCCCGAGCGCGCCGCCGACCTGCTGCGACGTGTTGAAGAGCCCGGACGCGAGCCCCTGGTCCTCGTTCTTGAGGCCCGTAGTGGCCACGAGCGTCAACGGCATGAAAATGGCACCCATCCCGAGGGACGCCAGGATCATCCCCGGCAGGACGTCGGATGCGTACGACCCGTTCACCGGCATCCGGGCAAAGAGGAGCAGCCCGAGGATCGTCAGCACCATGCCGGCCGCCGTGACCGGCCGTACCCCGATCCGCGGCGCGAGGGCCGAGGCGAGGCCGGCGGAGAGCATGATCCCGGCAGTGAACGGCAGGAATGCGACGCCCGCCTTGAGCGGTCCGAAGCCGAGGGCCCGCTGGATGTACTGCGTGTTGAAGAAGAACATCGCGAACATCCCCGAGAAGGCGAGGAACATCGACAGGTTCGCCGTCGTGAGCGAGCGCACGCGGAAGATCGAGAGCCGGACGAGCGGCTCGGCCGAGCGCAGCTCGACCAGGACGAAAGCCACGATCAGTGCTGCCGCGGCGACGAACGAGACGATCGTCACCGTCGAGCCCCAGCCGTGCTGCGCCGAGTGGACGAGACCGAACACGAGGAGCATCAGGCCACCCGTGACGGTGACCGCACCCGCGAGGTCGTAGCCCTTGTGGGCGTGCTCGTCCTTCGACTCCGGCACGAGCCGCAGTGCTGCGAAGAAGGCGAAGATGCCGACCGGGACGTTGACGAAGAAGATCCAGCGCCAGGAGAAGGCCTGCGTCAGCGCGCCGCCGAGCACGAGCCCGACCGCCGAGCCGCCGATCGCGATCGCGGCCCAGACGGCGAGCGCCCGCGCCCGCTCCTTCCCCTCGTCGAAGGTCGTCGAGATGATCGAGAGCGCGGCCGGCGAGATGAGCGCCGCGCCGAGCCCCTGCAGCGCCCGGAAGCCGATCAGCATCCCGGAGGTACTCGAGATGCCGTTCAGGAACGACGCCGCGGTGAAGATGACGAGACCGATGAGGAAGAGCCGCTTCCGTCCCAGGAGGTCGCCCGCGCGCCCACCCAGCAAGAGGAAGCCGGCGAAGACGAGCGTGTACGCGTTGATCACCCACTGCAGGCTCGCTTCGCTGAAGCCGAGCGCAATCTGGATGTGCGGGAGCGCGACGTTCACGATCGTCGCATCGAGGACGACCATGAACTGCGCGAGGCAGATGATGACGAGTACGACCCAGGGATTCGTGGAATGGCGCGGCATCAGTCTCCTTGTGTAAGCGGACTCAACAGTCCGTTTCACGCTAGCAGCGGTCGGTCTCCCTACGCCACATAGACTGGAACGCGGCCATGGAGTCATCGCTTCCCGTCGCCCAGAGGCCTCGTCGGCCCGAATGGATGAAGGTTCGGGCGCCCTCGAAGGACGGCTCGTACTTCGACGTCCAGAAGCTCGTGCACGGCCTCTCGCTGCACACGATCTGCGAGGAGGCGCGGTGTCCCAACATCTCCGAGTGCTGGGGCCGCGGCACCGCGACGTTCCAGATCCTCGGCGACACGTGCACGCGCGCCTGCCGCTACTGCTACGTCCACTCCGGCAAGCCGGAGGCGCCGCCCGACCCGCTCGAGCCGCTGCGGCTCGCCCAGGCCGCGGCGAAGATGCAGCTCAAGCACGTCGTCGTCACGTCGGTCGACCGCGACGACGTCGCCGACCGCGGCGCCGGCCACTACGCGGCCACCATCCGGGCGCTCAAGGCAAAGCTGCCCGAGGCGTCCGTCGAGGTGCTGACGCCCGACTTCCTCGGCGTCGAGGAGGAGGCGCTGCAGACGGTGCTCGCGGCGCGGCCCGAGGTCTTCAACCACAACATCGAGACGGTGCGCCGCGTGCACGCACGGATGCGCGGCGCCAAAGCGAGCTACGACGGCGCGCTCCGGCTGCTGAGGCGGGCGAAGGAGATCGCGGACTATCCCGTCCTGACGAAATCGGGGATCATCGTAGGCCTCGGAGAGACGAACGACGAGGTCGTCGAGACGATGGGCGACCTCCGGGCGAACGGCGTCGACGTGGTCACGATCGGCCAGTACCTCCAGCCGAGTGCGAAGCACGCGCCGATCGACCGCTGGGTGCATCCCGACGAGTTCCGCTGGTTCCGCGAGCAGGGTGAGGCGTTGGGCTTCGGCTCTGTCTTCTCGGGCCCGCTCGTGCGCTCGAGCTACCGCGCCGACGAGCAGAGGCACGCTGCCGCCGCGGGCCGCGGCGCCGTGTCGTACTAGAACGAGGGTGCTCGCCTCGCTGTTGCGAGTCGATAGGACTTCGGGAAGACCGGCGCGGGGTTCGAGATCCGAGCCTCGTGACACTCAGTCAAGTTCTTGACCGCCGACTGCGGCGGAGGGAGGAGCGAGATCACGTGAGAAGGGGGCTAATCGCAGCTGCACTCGTGGCGCTCATCGCAGCGCTGGCGGGTGCGGCGGCAAAGTCTGCGGCGGCCAAGGTGCCGGTGTCCCAGGGGCCGGGCTCGTCGCTCGTGCAGCAGCAGCACAGTGACAGCAACGACACACCACCGGTGTTCCCGATCGACGAGAACACGCCCGCGGACACGCCGGAGCAGGTCTCGTTCATCCTGGGCATCCAGAACCAGACTCTGCTCGAGAACCTCGTCTCGAACGGGATGAACGGCGGGCACTACCTGAGCACTGCCTCGTTCGCGCGTGCGTTCGGACAGTCCCAGCAGAACATCGCCGCGCTGCGCTCATACCTCGCGCACTACGGCATCGAGACGACCGTGATGGCGGATCGACTGGACGTGCAGGCGAGCGGTACCGCCGGCGAGTTCGACGATGCGCTTTCGACTCACCAGCGTGACTACCTGACGCGTGGAATCCCGGCCCACGACGGGAATCCCGCCGTGCCGGCGAAGCGCTTCCACAGCGCCACGAACGATCCTCTGCTGCCGAAGCAGCTCGCATCGTTCGTCGAGGCGATTCTCGGGCTCAGCAACTACCCGACGTTCTCGACCGACGCGATCCGCGCTCCGGGGACCAGCCGCGACGAGACAGTGCAGCTCGGCGAGCGCACGCCGGAGGACTTCGCGCACGACTACAGCCTCCCGAGCGGCTCGGGGCAGGGCAGCACGATCGGCATCGTGACGCTCGCCGCGCTCGACCGGGAGAGTGCCAAGGACTTCTGGAGCGACGTCCTCAACATCCAGACGAAGCCGAACCGGATCAACGTCGTGAACGTCGACGGCGGCCCGGGCGGCGTGAGCGACAGCTCCGGCTCGGGCGAGACGACGCTCGACGTCGAGCAGTCCGGTGCGCTCGCTCCACGGGCGAACATCATCGTCTACCAGGCGCCGAACACCGACCCCGGCTTCCTCGACAGCTTCTTCCAGGCGGCGAGCGACAACGACGCCGACAGCGTCTCGACGAGCTGGGGCGAGGCAGAGACCGTGATCAAGTGGGCCGTGGCGAACGGCCTCGAATCGCCCGGCTACCAGAACGCCTTCGACGAGGCATTCCTCGAGCTGGCGGCGCAGGGGCAGAGCACCTTCGACACGTCGGGCGACTCGGGCGCATACGACGACGCAGACGAGCTCGGGACGACCAACCTCGACGTCGACTCCCCGGGCAACAGCCCGTGGGCCACGTCCGCGGGCGGTACGACGCTCGGTGGGGTCATCCCGCTGACGGACACCGACTCGGCGACGATCGCCGGCGAGCGGGCCTGGAGCTGGACCTGGCTCTGGCCGCACTACAGCGACTTCTGCTTCCTGTTCAGCAATCCGTCGGACTGCACGGAGCAGAACTTCGCATTCGAGTTCGGCATCTCCGGTGACGGCGGTGGCTACAGCGCCCTCGAGCCGATGCCGGCCTATCAGCGTCAGATCCCGAACATCCGGCACTTCAACGCCGCCGAGTACCTCACGCCGACCGACTTCGACAGCACGGACTTCGCACCGCTGACCGAGCCGGTCTCCTGGATCTTCAACCCGTCGCCGAGCGTCCAGTCCGGATTCACGAACCTCGGCCGCGGCGAGCCGGACGTCTCGACGGACGCCGACCCGTTCACGGGCTACCTGCTGCTCTTCTCCTTCGGTGAGGAGCCGGGGCAGCCGACGACTCCGACGCTCCAGGCCGGGTGGGGCGGGACGAGCTTCGTTGCCCCGCAGCTGAACGGAGCGACGGCGGTCATCGACGCCAACCTGGGCCACCGGGTCGGCTTCTGGAACCCGCAGATCTACTCGTTCGCGCGTTCGCACAACTCGCCGTTCACAGTGCTCGACTCGGCGAGCCCGGACAACAACAATCTGTTCTACGTCGGCTCACCGCATCAGCTGTGGAACCCCGCGACGGGGCTCGGCACACCGAACCTGACGGCGTTGCAGAGCGACTTCGCTCACAGCGGCCGCTGAGCCGAGGCGAGTACGCAAGCGCAGGGAGGCCCCCGCACCGGAGCGGGGCCTCCGGCGTTCTTGAAAGACGGCGCTAGAATCAGAGCAATGCGCGGAGGGGTCGCCGCAGCTGTGACGTTCCTGGCCCTGCTGGTGGCAGTGCCTCTCGCCGACGCCGGCTCCAGTCGGCCGACAGGGTTCGCCTCCTCGATGACGGTGGCCGCGTCGCCGCGTGTCGCGCACGCGCACGGAATCCGCCTCACGCTCATGCTGCGCTACGTGATGCAGTGCGGTTATCCGGGCGCCGGCCCGCTCGTCGTGACTTTCCCGCGGGCCTTGAAGCTCCCGCCGCAATTTCCCACGGGTGCGGTGCAGCTGGCAGGGAAGTCGGTCGTCGCAAGCGTCAAGGGGCGACACGTGACGGTCAAGGTCGCGCCACACAAAGGGTTGATGTGCGACGTGATGGGCCCCGGCTCCCTGACACTCGCGTTCACGCGTGCCGCGGGGCTCGCGAACCCGGCTCACCCGGGCTCCTACCGCTTCAGTGCGACGCACGGGAAGCGCGGCTTCACGGCCAAGCTGGCGATCAAGCCGAGCTGATCGAACCGGCTAGCCGTTCGGCTTCGCCATCTTGCGGTAGTCGAGCGCCTCGTCCAGAACCGACTCCTCCACGCCCTTCTCGCGCGCCACCTCGCGGAGCGAACGGCCCGAGGCCGCAGCCTCCTCGACGATCTCGGTCGCGCGGTCGTAGCCGATGTACGGATTCAGCGCGGTCGCGGCCGAGAGGGTCAGCTCCGCAAAGCGCTCGCAGTTGTCGCGGTTCGCCTCGATCCCGTCGACGCACTTCTCGGCGAACAGCCGGCACGCGCTCGCGAGCAGCTTCACGGAATCGAGGATGTTGCGCGCGAGCAGCGGCACGAAGACGTTGAGCTCGAAGTGGCCCTGCATGCCGCCGATCGCGATCGCTGCATCGTTGCCGATCACCTGTGCCGCGACCTGCGTCGCGACCTCCGCCATCACCGGGTTCACCTTCCCGGGCATGATCGAGCTTCCCTTCTGCAACTCGGGCAGAGCGATCTCGGCCAGCCCGGCGCGGGGACCCGAGCCGAGGAAGCGGATGTCGTTCGCGACCTTCGTGAGCGAGACGGCCACGGTCTTCAGCGCGCCCGACATCTCCACGATCCCGTCCCGCGCGGCCTGCGCCTCGAACGGATCGGCCGCCGGCAAGATCGTCAGCCCGGTCTCGCGGGCGAGCAGCTCGCGCACCCGGGCCGCGAACTCCGGATGCGTGTTGAGGCCGGTTCCGGTCGCCGTGCCGCCGAGCGGGATCTGCCCCAAGCGCGGCGACGCGTCGCGGACGCGCTCGATGCCCTGGCGCACCTGGGCGGCGTAGCCGCCGAACTCCTGGCCGAGCGTGACCGGAACGGCGTCCATCCAGTGCGTTCGCCCGGACTTCACGACGTCGTCGAACTCCCGCGCCTTCGCCTCGAGCGAGGACGCGAGACGCTCCATCGCCGGCAGCAGGTCGTTCGTGATCTCGTCGAGCGCCGCGAGGTGGACGGCCGACGGGAAGACGTCGTTCGACGACTGGCCCATGTTGACGTCGTCGTTCGGGTGGACGCCCTCTCCGGCGAGCGCCGCGAGCACCTCGTTCGCGTTCGTGTTCGACGACGTACCCGAGCCGGTCTGGAAGACATCGATCGGGAACTGGTCGTCGAGCTCGCCGTGCGCGATCCGCTCGGCGGCGGCCGAGATCCGCTCGGCCTTGTCCCCGTCGAGCAGCCCGAGCTCGGCGTTGACGCGCGCCGCCGCGCCCTTGATCCGCCCGAGCCAGTGCACGACGGGCGCCGGAATCGACTCGCCCGAGACGGGGAAGTTCGCGACCGCCTTCGCCGTCTCCTTTCCCCAGAGCTCTTGCCGCTCCTCGGTCTTCGCCATCGAAGCGAGTGTAGGGAAGTGCAGACGGGCGCCGCGGCGGGAAACTACGCGACGGACGGGAGCCGGCGCTGGGCGGGCGAAGGCTCATGCGCCCCGTGGCGCTCGGCCTCCGTCACCTCGAGCACGGGAGCCCAGCCGAGGTATCCGCACTCCGGGCACTCCGGCGATTCGAAGTGCTTGAAGCGGTCGCGGCGCGCCAGGCGGGTCGTACCGCATTGGAGGCACTCGACGACGACCGGATCCACCCCATGTGCATCGGCTTCGCTGGGTGAGGGTGCGTCCCCCGTTCGGGGGGACTAGGCAGACCCACTGGCGACCCGCTCGGCGGCGGCGAGCAGCTCGTCCCAGGAGCAGAGCTTGACGCGGGGCCGGCCCGACTTCTCGCCGGCTGCACGCTCGACCTCGTCGATCGCCGTCCAGCCGGTGTACTCGACGAACCGGACGCCTCGCCCGGCGAGCAGCGCGTCGACGGCAGCGGCGCTCACGTCCGGCTTCGCCTCGAGCCGGCCGGCCGCGACGTCCTCGAGCAGGAGCTCGACGGTCTCGGTTGCATCCTTCTTGTTCGTCCCGATCACCCCGGTCGGGCCGCGCTTGATCCAACCCGCGACGTAGACGCCCGGCTCCACACGTCCACCCTCGTTCGGGATCGTGCCGCTCTTGGCGTCGAAGACCACGCCCGGCAGCTCGACGCCGTGGTAGCCGACGCTGCGGAAAAGGAGCCCGCACGGCAGCGTCTCGCGCTCGTCCGTCGGCACGGCGCGCTCGCTCGCGTCGAGCTCGTTGCGGACGAGCTCGATTCCTTCGACTCGCTCCTCGCCGAGGATCGCCACCGGCGACCGGAAGAAACGAAACACGACGCGCCGCGGCTTGCCTTCGGGCGCGCGCGCCGCGAACTGCCGCAAGACCGCGAGGTTCCGCTCCGCATTCGTTCCGTGCGGCTCCGCGCCTTCGAGGTCGGCCGGATCGACGACGACGTCCGCGCCGGCGAGCTCGCCCATCTCCTGCAGCTCGGGCGTGGTGAACGCCGCCTGCGCGGGCCCGCGTCGACCAACGATCACGATCTCGCGGATCGGCGAGCTCTCGATGGCGGCGATCGAGGCGTCGGTCGCGTCCGTCGGCGCAAGCTCCTCGTGCGTCAGCGCGAGCATCCGCGCGACGTCGAGGGCCACGTTCCCGTTCCCGATCACGACCGCCCGTTCGACCGCGAGGTCGAACTCGAGCTGCTGGTAGTCGGGGTGGCCGTTGTACCAGGCGACGAGCTCCGTGGCCGCCCAGGAGCCCGGCAGGTCCTCGCCGGGAATGCCGAGACGGCGATCGGTCTGTGCGCCGACCGCATAGATGACGGCGTCGTAGAGCCCCACGAGGTCCGCGTGCTGGAGGTCGCGGCCGACCTCGACGTTCCCGAGGAAGCGGAAGCCCGGCTGGTCCGCGATCCGCTCGAACGCGCGCGACACCGTCTTCAGCTTCGGATGGTCCGGGGCGACGCCGAGCCGGACGAGCCCCCACGGCGTCGGCAGGCGCTCGATCATGTCGACCTCGACGGGAGGATCCGCGGACAGCAGCGCACCGGCGGCGTAGAAACCCGCCGGGCCCGATCCGACGACGGCGACGCGCATAGCTGGCGCGATGCTAGTCGTGCTTGCCGGGATACCGGTCTTCGAGCGTGATCATCACGCGGCGCAGGAGCGAGTTCAGCTGTTCCTTCTCACGCCCGGACAGCGCGTCGGCGAGCAGCGCCTCCTTGGGCCCCTGGATGGCCATCGCCTCTTCGTGCTTGTCGACGCCCTTGTCCGTCAGCTCGACGAGCACGCTCCGCCGGTCGTCCGGATCACGGAGCCGCCGGACGAGGCCTGCGGCCTCGAGCGCGTCGAGCCGGGCTGTCATCGCGCCGCTCGTCAGATCCGAGCGGCGCGCAAGCCAGCCGGCCTTGCGCCGGTACGGCGCGCCGGACCAGCGAAGCGACGTGAGAACGTGCCAGTCGCTCATCGTGAGCCCGAGCTGCTCGAGCGTCTCGTTGTGCATGCGCTTGATACGCGAGTTGATGCCGCCGATGCGGTCGACGATCCCTTCGACCGTCACGTCGAGGTGGTCGGGCAGGTCGGCGCTGATGTCCTCGAGGAAGCTGTCGACATGGTCGTGTTCAGGGCGCTTCCTCGGTCTGGGCACGTGTTCAGTGTTCACCACATCTCTCTTGACGTCAAGATAGCTCACTTGCTAGCCTCTTGCTATCAAGATACTTTACGCCAAGGAGGTGTGTGTCACGTACCCGATCCATGATCCGCAGTACATCAAGCTCGTCACGGAGGAACGCATCGCGCGGTTTCGCGCCGACGCTTCGACACCCCTACCGAGGAGGAGAGGATGGCTTCGGCTTCGACTCAGACGGCGTACGGCCTCATCGCCCTCGGCGACGCTCTCGCCGAGGCCGAGAACGGCCGCGTCTCGCTACGCGAAGATCTCGACGTAGGCGCGTTCGGCGTCAACGCCGTCTACCGGCGCGAGGTCGGAGAGACGGTCGTTCCCTACCACCACGAGGCGGGGCCCGGCGGCGACCGGCACGAGGAGCTGTACGTCGTCGTGCAGGGCTCCGCGGCGTTCACGATCGACGGCGACACGGTCGAGGCCCCGCAGGGCACCGTGATCTTCGTTCGCGACCCCGCGGCGGAGCGAGAAGCGACGGCCACGTCGGCGGACACGATCGTTCTCGCGGTCGGAGCCCCCCGCGACCACGCATACCGCCTCACGCCGGCGCAGTCGGCGGTCGGTTTCTGGGACGCATACCGGGCGGAGGACTGGGCCGCCGCGCTCGAGGCGACCAACCGCGGGCTCGAGGTCTACCCCGGCAACGCACACCTGCTCTACAACGTCGCGTGCATGCAGTCCCTGCTCGGGCACGACGAGGCCGGCCTCACTGCTCTCGCGGAGTCAGTGAGCAAGTGGGATCGCTACAAGGAGCAGGCGCGGAAGGACGACGACTTCGCGTCGCTCCGGGACGACCCGCGCTTTCTGGAGCTCTTGACCTGAGCGATGCGTCAGTGGGCGCAGTCGGATCCGCAGCCGGCTGCGTCCTCGGGCGCTTCGCCCTCGGCGACCTGGAACGAGTGGCCACAGCCGCACGAGGCGACGGCGTTCGGGTTCTCGATCTTGAACCCGGACTCCTGGATCGTCTCGAGGTAGTCGACCTGTGCGCCCATGAGGTACGGCGCGCTGAAGGGGTCGACGACGACGGAGACGCCCTCGCACTCGAACTCGTGGTCGCCCTCCTGGGCGCCGCGGTCGAAGCCGAGGCCGTACTGGAAGCCGGAGCAGCCGCCGCCTTCGATCGCCACACGCAGGACCGAGACGTCGGCCTCCGTCGCCATGAGGTCGCGGATCTTCGCGGCCGCGGCAGGCGTCAGCGAGACGATGCTCTCGGTGCGCTCCTGGATCTCCATTCGTGTCGCATCGTAGCAACGTGGTTCCCGCTCACCCGGTCGCGCGAGCCTTCGACGGACGCGACTTTGTAACAGCCGCTGCAGGCACGGCTCCGACGATCCGGTACCCGCAAGTGCAGCCCCTGCGGCATTGATAACGTCAGCCGTCGCTGGGTAACAGAGGCGGGAGTAGATGCTCGACAGCTGGCTGCCATTTCTGATCTACGGCGTCCTCGCGCTCGTGATCCCGGGCTCGATGATGGTCATGTCGTTCACGTTTTCGCAGCGACCCGCGCGCCGTACCCGGGCGCGCACGATGCCGTTCGAGTCCGGCGTCGCGACGGGGCCGCTGCCGCGGCAGCGCTTCAGCGTCAGCTTCTACCTCACGGCGATGCTCTTCATCGTCTTCGACATCGAGATCGTCTTCCTCTACCCGCTGGCCGTCCAGCTCCACGCGCTCGGCTGGTTCGGATTCGCGGAGCTCGCCTTCTTCGTCCTCATCCTCCTCGTCGCATACGTCTACATCTGGCGCAAGGGCGCGCTGAACTGGTGACGCCTCGTGGCTGACAAGCAGCCGACGCGTCTGCGCGACTACGGCCTCCAATCGGAGCGGCTCCTCTGGCCGACGAAGGGGCCGTCGCGCTTCGAGGAGGAGCTCGGCCTCGAGGAGATGGAGCGCGCGCTCGGGCTGACGACGCTGGAGAAGGCGGTGCGCTGGGCGCAGACGAAGTCGATGTGGCCCGACACGTTCGGGCTCGCGTGCTGCGCGATCGAGATGATGTCGATCGTCTCCGCGCGCTACGACATCGCGCGCTTCGGCATGGAGGCCTTCCGCTCCTCGCCGCGCCAGGCGGACCTGCTCATCGTCTCGGGCCGGGTCGCACACAAGATGGCGGCGCCGCTGCGGCAGATCTACGACCAGATGCTCGAGCCGAAGTGGGTGATCGCGATGGGCGTCTGCGCGAGCTCGGGCGGGATGTTCAACAACTACACGATCCTGCAGGGGGTCGACCGAATCGTCCCCGTCGACATCTACGTGCCCTTCTGCCCGCCTCGGCCGGAGGCGCTGATGGAGGGGATCATCCGCCTGCACGAGGCGCACCAGGCCGGCGTGCCGCCCGCGTACGAGCGCGTCGGGGTCGCCACGTGACCGATTGGCAACGCCTCCCCGGCTACGTGTCCCACCGTGAGAGGCCCGACATGCCGACGGTGACGGTCGAGACCGGCCGCATCCGCGAGGCGTGCGAGCACGCGCGCGACGAGCTCGGCTTCGACGTGTGCGTCGACGTCGTCGCCACCGACTATCTCGACTGGGGCGGCGAGGGCGTCTCGGGCTACATCGGCACCGCGAGCGGACGCGACCTGATGCATCCGATGACGCAGGGCCTCCAGGCGCTGCCGGAGGTCAAGCCGAAGCGCTTCTCCGTGAGCTACCACCTCCTCGCGCTACGGCGCGGCGCGCCGCGCGCGCGGCTGCAGTGCTGGGTCGACGAAGGCGAGCACGTCCCGAGCGTGGTCCCGGTCTGGCCGACGTGCGACTGGCACGAGCGCGAGCAGTTCGATCTGATGGGGATCGTCTTCGACGGCCACCCGAATCTCGAACGGCTCCTCATGCCCGAGGACTGGGAGGGGCATCCGCTGCGCAAGGACTACCCGATCGGCGGCGAGCCGGTCCGCTTCAGCGACGAGCAATGAGCGCGACCGTCACTCCCACGACGACGTACGAAGGAACGCGGATCCCGTCGCGGGTGCCGACGATCCTCGACGTCCCGGAGGAGCTGCGCGCGAGCGAGGAAGTCCTCCAGGTCAACTTCGGCCCGAACCACCCGTCGACCCACGGCGTCCTGCGCCTCATCGTCGACCTGCACGGCGAAGAGGTCGTGGGCGTCTCGGCGGTGGTCGGCTATCTCCACACGGGCTTCGAGAAGTCGATGGAGTCGAAGACGTACTGGAAGTGCGTCACCTTCCCCGAGCGGATCGACTACGTCGGCTACCAGAACAACGAGCTCGTCTTCGTGCTCGCCGTCGAACAGCTGCTCGAGCTCGAGGTGCCGACGAAGGCGAAGTGGATGCGGATGCTCCTCTGCGAGCTCAACCGGATCCACTCGCATCTCGTGTTCCTCGGCACGTCGGCGCTCGAGCTAGGGGCGATCTCGATGTTCTGGTACTGCTTCCGCGAGCGGGAGACGATCCTCGATCTGTCCGAGCTCGTCACCGGGCAGCGGATGCACACCCGCTACTTCCAGGTCGGCGGGCTGGCGGAGGACATTCCGCAGGGCTTCTATCCGGAGTGCCGCAAGTTCGTCGAGTGGATGCCCCGCGCGCTCGACGACTACAAGGGCATCCTCGACCGGAACGAGATCTGGCTCGAGCGCACGCAGGGGATCGGCGTCCTCTCGGCGCAGGACGCGGTCGCGCTCGGGCAGAGCGGCCCGAACCTCCGCGCCTCGGGCGTCGACTGGGATCTCCGCCGCGACCAGCCGTACCTCCACTACGAGCAGGTCGACTTCCGCGTGCCGGTCTATCCGAACGGCGACGTCTACGACCGTTACCGCGTGCGGATGGACGAGATGGCCGAGTCGACGAACATCGTCCGCCAGTGCCTCGACCGGCTCGAGCGCATGGAAGGCGCGCCGTGGATCGCGGACGACCGCAAGGTCGTGCTGCCGCCGCGCGAAGAGCTCCACACCTCGATGGAGTCGCTCATCCACCATTTCAAGATCGTCACGGAGGGGTTCCGGGTGCCCGAGGGCGAGATCTACGTCGCCGTCGAGTCGCCGCGCGGCGAGTCGGGCTGCTACCTCGTCTCGGACGGCGGCCCGAAGCCGTGGCGCGTCCATTTCCGGGCGCCGTCCTTCGTCGCGCTCGAGGCGACGGCGACCTGCCTCCACCACGCACTCGTCGCGGACCTGATAGCGGTCGTCGGCTCGCTCGACGCCGTGATGGGAGACACCGACAGGTGACGTCCTTCCGCGACGAGGTACAGGAGCTCAAGACTCGCTATCCCGAGGGGACGCGCTCGGCGATCCTGCCGGCGCTCCGGCTTGCGCAGGAGCGACACGGCTGGCTCTCCCGCGAGGCGATCGAGGAGACCGCCGACGCGCTCGAGCTGACACCGGCGTACTGCTACTCCGTCGCGAGCTTCTACGACTGGTTCCACCTCGAGCCCGTGGGGCGGCACACGATCGATGTCTGCACGAACGTCTGCTGCGGGCTCGTCAACGCACAGGCCGTGCTCGACGCGTTCGAGCGCGAGCTCGGGGTCGGCCCCGGGGAGACGACGCCGGACGGCGAGGTCACGCTCCGCGCCGTCGAGTGCCTCGGCGGCTGCTCAACGCCGACGATCGTCGCAATCGACGACGTCTATCGGCAGTCGGTGACGCCCGAGCAGGTACCGGCGATCGTCGCGGAGCTCGGCCAATGAGCGAGACGACGGTCCGCGTTGCCGAAGGGCCGGCGCTCGTCCTCGCGGGCTACGAGGGCGAACCGCTGCGCAGTCTCGAGTCGTATCGCGCGGTCGGCGGTTACGCGCAGCTCGAGAAGGCGCGCGCAGAGGATCCGCAGGCAGTGATCCAGCAGGTGATCGAGTCGAACCTGCGCGGCCGCGGAGGCGCGTTCTTCCCGACCGGCCGCAAGGCGAGCTTCATCCCGACGCCCGACAAGATCGCGAGGCCCATCTACATCACCGTCAACGCGGACGAGTCGGAGCCGGGGACGTTCAAGGACCGCGAGATCATGCTCAAGGTCCCGCATCGGCTGCTCGAGGGCTGCCTGATCGCCGCCCACGCGATCCAGTCGAAGCAGGTCTACATCTACATCCGCGGCGAGTACCTCGAGGAGTACGAGTCCCTGCAGGGCGCGCTCGGCGAAGCGCGCGACGCAGGCATCCTCGGCGGCGTCGAGATCGTCATCCACCGCGGTGCCGGGGCGTACATCTGCGGCGAGGAGACGGCGTTGCTCGAGTCGCTCGAGGGGAAGCGCGGCCAGCCGCGCTCGAAACCGCCGTTCCCCGCCATCTCGGGCGTGTACGAGTCCCCGACGCTGATCAACAACGTCGAGTCGATCACCACGATCCCGTCCATCTTCGCCCTCGGCCCCGAGGAGTACGCGAAGATCGGTGCGCCGCCGGACTCGACGGGAACCCGGCTCTTCTGTCTCTCGGGCAACGTCGAGCGGCCCGGCGTCTACGAGGCGCCGCACGGAATCACTGCGCGGCACCTGATCTACGACATCGGCGGCGGCGTCCCGGACGGCCGAACGCTCAAGGCCGTGATGATGGGCGGCTCGTCGTTCCCCGTCATGACGCCGGACGACCTCGACACGCCGCTCGACGCCGACTCGCTCGGCAAGAAGGGCTACTTCATCGGCTCGGGCGTCGTCACGGTGATCGACGAGCGGACGTGCATCGTCCAGTTCGCCTTGCGGGTCGCGCAGTTCTACATGCACGAGTCGTGCGGCAAGTGCACGCCGTGCCGCGTCGGCACGCGCTGGCTCGTCCAGCTCATGCGCGCGGTCGAGGAGGGAACGGCGTCCGAGCGCGACCTCGACCTGACGCTCGATGTCTGCGACCGGATCATCGGCAAGTGCCTCTGCGTGCTCGGCGACTCGGCCGCGATGCCGGTCGCGAGCTGCGTGACGAAGTTCCGCGACGAGTTCCGGGAGCACCTCGCGCACGGCGGCTGCCCCTTCGGCGGCGACTCGCAGCTCGCGGGGCTCTTCGCTCCGGTCGACCAGCATGCGCACACGGCCGTGCCGCAGGAAGCGCCGGTATGAGCACAGAGCTCGTGCGCGTGCGGATCGACGAGCGGGAGGTTCACGTCCCGAAGGGGACGGGGCTGATCGAGACCGCCCTCGCGGCCGGAGTCGAGATCCCGGTCTTCTGCTACGAGCCGCGTCTCGGCGCTCCCATCGGGGCCTGCCGGATGTGCCTGGTCGAGGTCGAGGGGATGCCGAAGCTGCAGGCCGGCTGCACGCTCACCGCACAGGACGGGATGGTGGTGAAGACGGCTCGCACGTCCGAGCAGGCGGTCGAGGGACAGAACGCGACGCTCGAGTTCATCCTCGTCAACCACCCGCTCGACTGTCCGGTCTGCGACAAGGGCGGCGAGTGCCCGCTGCAGGACCTCACCTTCCGCTACGGCCCCGGAAACACGCGGATGAGCTACGAGAAGCTGACCTTCGAGAAGCCGATCCCGATCTCGCCCACGATCTCGCTCGATCGCGAGCGCTGCATCCTCTGCTACCGCTGCACCCGCTTCAGCGAGAGCGTCTCGGAGGACGGGCA
>Ga0335076_10000719_pt1 | contig 30966 bp, 22 predicted proteins | sample Lox_Sample_25_FD_206717 | JGI IMG/M metagenome (GOLD analysis project Ga0335076, IMG submission 206717) | Soil microbial communities from Loxahatchee National Wildlife Refuge, Florida, United States - Lox_Sample_2.5 | ecosystem: Environmental > Terrestrial > Soil > Wetlands | place: USA... | reverse complement strand
CAGTCCTCCTGTTGCTCCCTTTACGCCTCTCCGCGCAGGAAGCGCAAAGCGTTAAAGGCCCGGATGAGCGTTTTAAGACGGATATTCTCGTCGTGGTCGCCCATCCCGATGACGAAGCAGGTGTTACTACCTACCTGGCGCGCGCGATCTACGATGAGCATAAACGCGTGGCAGTCGTGTATGGCACGCGCGGCGGCAGCGGCGGAAACGAATATGCCCGGGAGCACGGCCCTGCGCTTGCCGACGTTCGCGAAATGGAAGCGCGTGAAGCCTGCGCGCGGCTCGGCATTACCCATGTCTGGTTTCTGAATGGAAAAGACACGGCCTCGCAAAACGTTCTGAACTCGCTCGCAAGCTGGGGCCATGGCGAAAATCTCGAAGAGCTCGTTCGCATCGTTCGCCTCACCCGTCCCGAAGTCATCATCTCCTGGCTCCCCGCCGTTTTCATCGGAGAAGATCACGGCGATCACCAGGCATCTGGCGTTCTGGCAACCGAAGCCTTTGATATGGCCGATGATCCTGCCGCATTTCCTTCGCAAGTTGCGGGACCTTCCAAGCGTCTCGAGACCTATCTCGAAGGTTTGTCGCCCTGGCAGCCGAAGAAACTTTATTTTTTCAGCGATGCCTCCGATCAAAGCCAGTTCGCGGGAACCGGCCCCGCCTATTCCATCAAGGAAATCTCCCCTTCGCAGAAAAAGCCCTACTGGCGACTCGCCCTGAATTCCGCAATGGCGCACCAGACCCAATTCCCCGCCGAAATTCAACAACTCTCGAAAATGAGCGATGAGCAGCTCGACAATCTGATGAACGATCCCAAATCCGCCTGGTGGCACGACCCCCTGACACTGATCTTCGGTAAGTCCGTCACCGCCGGAAAGGCTACCGATGAAGTCTTCGCGGATCTCAACCAAGCCCGCTCGGCCTGCACCAGGCCAGGAGACCTAAGTCAAACGGTACTCAGCATGGATTCGCGCTCTTCGGCTGCGCTGCTTGGCGGACCTTGGGGATTCTACAGAACATTTTATGCCCGGCATTGTTTAGATTCTCTGCCGGCCGCCAAGGTCCCTGAGATCGGCGTGCAAGCAGGAAGCACCGTAGTCATTCCGCTCGAAGTGGTACGCGGCGCCGCCATGCCCTTGACAGCCGCCGTCAAAGCCGATGTTCCCGAAGGATGGAGGATCGTGAGAGGAGAAGGCAGCTTTCAATTGCCGCCCGAAGAAATCAGCCACTTGAATGTTGAGATTCAGACTCCAGGCCTGTCAGCGGAAGGCGGGCAGAAAGCGCAGCCGCAGGAGATTCATCTTCGAGTGACGTCCGGGAGCGCCTCGGATGACATCACGCTGCGCGTACTGCTTCAAAAAAGTGCGCTGCCGCAATAGGCCTGTTCCAGGAAATGTGACAAAGGCACCGCCGCCCACAAACTGAGGGACTATTTCTTTTCCCGCGCGGCTTCCATTTGCTCCCAAGCCGCATCCGGCAGCATCAGCAGGTTATTGAACTCGCCCGCGCCTCTCAACCACTGGCCCCCGTCGATCACCACGCATTCGCCGTTGATATACTCAGACATCTCGCTCAGAAGAAACGCCGCGAGGTTCGTCAGCTCCTCGTGGCGGCCAAAGCGCTTCATCGGATGCGAATCTTTCGCATGTTCCTCGAACAGCTTTGACGGCATCAGCCGCGACCACGCTCCTTCCGTCGGAAATGGCCCCGGGGCGATCGCGTTCAGCCGGATGTGATATTTCGCCCATTCCACCGCCAGCGATCTCGTCATCGCCAGAACTCCCGCTTTCGCGCAAGCCGAGGGCACCACAAATCCGGAACCGCAATTCGCCGCCGCATACGTCGTCACGATGTTCAGCACGTTTCCGCCCAGCTTTTGTCCAATCCAGCGCTTCGCGAACGCTTGCGTGCAATGAAACGTCCCATTCAGCACGATCCCCACAACGCTGTTGAATGCATTCGCAGAAAGCTTCTCCGTGCGCGCCATGAAGTTGCCCGCGGCGTTGTTCACCACCGTGTCAATCCGCCCGTACTGCGCTTCCGCCGCCGCCGCTGCGGCCTCCACCGCGGCATAGTCCCGCACATCGCAAGTTGCGAAAGCGGCTGCGCCTCCTGCGCGATGAATCTCGTCGCAAGTCTCCATTAGGGGCTGCTCGCGGCGTCCCGCAAGAAACATCCGCGCTCCCAATTCCGCGAAGCGCAGCGCCATCGAGCGTCCGAGGCCCGATCCTCCTCCGGTGATGAAAATGGCGCGCTCTTTTAGGAGATCTTTCTGGAACAAGGGTCACCACCGTTTGGAAGGTTCGCCGCAGGGGAGACTCCGCGGCTGGCAGACTCATTCTAGTTCAAGCGGTTCGAACGAAGCTCAAATAATTCGAATGCGGAAAGAAACGTCCCTCAAAATAATGAGGGCGGGAAGGAGGCCCAGTTCCATCCCGCCCCTGTTCTATGGCTGGGCTAGGCGCTCAGCCACAACGCCGGTGCGCACCGCGACGTACCTTGGCAGCGGTAGTATCCGTCGCGATTGCAGCGCGCCCGGCGGACATCTGCCAGCTCTTCTTCTCCATCTTCTTCAAGTGGCCGAGTCCGGCTTTCCCTGTTTTCTTCATGGGAAACTCCGTTCGAACGGAATCTTCGTTCGAATTCCGCTACGCTACTTCTTCCAGCAGCGAATCCACCGAAGATCTCAAATCCTGCCACGCATGCTCCGCCGCGTCGTGGCTGGTCTCGATCTTGTCTTCCGGCGCCTCTTCCAGCTCTTCCACGCGGCGCTTGTACTCCGCAAAGCGGGTGCGCACCCCTTTGAGATCCCAATGGTGCTCCAGCTTTTCGCTTAGGGTGCGTTTTGCCAGCAGAGACTTCAAAAGACTGACCCGGCCAGCAAGTTCCTCGACTTCCTGAAGGGTGTTTTCCAGATACACTTCCTTGACGGCCATACATCCCCCTTCCGTCACCACCCCATGGACAGGCTGACTTTAGCAAGGCGTCGGAGCTTCAAAGGAGCAGTCGACATGCCATACACCCGCCGTTCTAGCGCTGAAAGAAAAAGAGTTACCGGACCATTTGCGAGGCGAAAAACTCATTTCTGCGCGCAAACGCGCACGGCTTCTCATCCGCGTAGTGAAATGACGCGAGGCGTATCAGGGAGCGCGCAATTCCGCAGGAATGGGCCACCCCATGGCCTTGGCGTATTCCGCGGCAAAAAGAGGGCTCGAGGGAAATTCGTCACTCAATTCATGGAGGAGCTTTTGCGCCAGAGGAAGCTTTTTTTCTCGGCGCGCCGCCAGCGCCAGAAGAATCTTCGCGAAGGGGCGCAGGTACCTGCCTCCATCGGCGGTTTTTTGCAATTGCTGCATGCCAAGTTGCTTATCCCCGTGCACCCCGCCGAACCACAGGACGAAACGCGTGGTGCCCGAAAGGCACCCGATGATGTAGTTCGCCGAACCCAGGGCAACGTAAGCGTCCAGCGCGTCAGGCCGTTCTGCTAACAATTGCTTGGCATACTCGTTGGCTTCCTTCATCTGCTTGAGTGCGTTCATATGCTTCTTTAGGAGAATGCTGTTGGCATCCGACTCCATGCCGGCCGCAAGAGTGAGCGAAAAGAGCGCGTCGGCATCCTGAGGATTCTTCTCCAGGAGTTTGTGAGCGAGATCGCGAGCCTTTTCCAAAGAGTCTTGAAACTCCTGCATCCGCTCCGGGTCGGGTTTGCCGTCAATCCCCCTCAGGAATTTCTTCTCGTTCAGGAAGAAGTCGCTGGTCAGAACTCCTTGGCGGTATAGCTCTTCGTAAAGAAAGCTGGCCGCGAGAGAATCTTGCCCGAAGGGCTCTTCCGGATGTTCGCCGGCCCACGCGGAGAATTCGGCCCGGGCTTCTGGAAATTTCTGTTCGTACAGATGCTGGTAGCCCTCCGCGAGGACGGGCACATCCGTGAATGCGGGTGAATCTCCGGCGGGAACCGCAGAGGCCTGTGAGAAGGAAGCGAATACGAAAAGAAGGCCGGCGAGAACGAGAAATGCAAACGCGCGCGTGGAAAACATCAGAAGAGTCCGGGGAGAAAGCGGGGCTTGGAAGCCATTGCCGCGCGGTATGCAGGATTCGCGAAGAGAATGCGTTCTTCGGTGGCCACGCGCAACGACAGTGCGAAGCAGTAGGCGGCCGATCCGACAATCGCGGTGATCCACGCCGTGTGAATCAGCGGCAGAGAAATAATTTCGAGAATCACCCCCGCATAATTCGGGTGGCGCACATAGCGAAACGGTCCCGTGGTGACGACCCCCAGTGACGTGGAGTCCATCACCTGAACCGTCCAGAGCTGTCCGAGCGTCCGTGCGACCCACAAGCGGATCAGATTGGACAGAACAAACGCGATGAATGCCGCTGCGGCGAGCCAGGGAATCAGCGGTCGGTGAAGAAAAACCACTTCCACCGCGGCGCCGATCAGCACGCAGATGTGAACCAAAGCGACCCAGCGAAAACTGGGGTCGGCCGGTTTGCTGACGCCTTGCGAAATCATCTGTTTCTGGTGCCGGCGCGAAACACGCATTTCCACGATGCGCAGCGCGCCGACGGCGAGCAGCAGCAAGAGAAACGCGATTACGCTTACGTCCATTGGAGCAACAGAAATTCCGCACTGAAACCCGGACCGAAAGCTGCGGCGAGCGCAATATCATTGGGCTGAAGCGGCCGCTTCTCCAGCCACTCCTGAAGAATAAAGAGGATGCTGGCGCTCGATAGGTTGCCCCGGTCGCGCAAAACATCCCAGGAGGGCTGCGTGTCGCACTTGCATAGCCCGAGCTCCTTCTCGATATTGCCCAGCAGGCGCGAGCCGCCGGGATGGAAAATCCATCCCTTGATTTCCTTTTGCGACAGGCCGTGACGCGTGAGAAAAGCTTCCACGATGCCGCGGATTTTGCCGCCGACCATTTCCGGAACTTCCTTCGCGAGAAGAATATGAAATCCGGAGTCGCGAAGATCGAAGCCCATGGCGTCTATCGAATCGGGAAACGTGTATGTCTCCGAAGTAAGAATGCGCGGTCCGCTGTGCGCGTCTCCGCTCACTAAAACCGCCGCCGCGCCATCCCCGAAGAGAATCGAGGAAATCAGATTGGCCTGCGAAATATCCTTGCGCTGGAACGTCAGCGACGGCAGCTCCACCGAAACGATCAGCACCTTGCCGCCAGGATATGCTTGCAAATAATCGGCCGCGCGGCCAAGAGACATCGCGCCCGCCGCGCAGCCCAATTCCGTGAACGGCATGCGTCGAACGTCCGAGCGAAATCCCATCAGATTGATCAGGTGCGCGTCCAGCGAAGGAATCATGAATCCGGTGCAGGAAACGGTGATAAACAGATCAATCTCGTCCGCGCGCACTCCGGCTTTCCGCAGGCATTCTTCCGCTGCTTCTTTGCCGAGCTTGATGGAGTGCTCGATATATTCCTGGTTGGTTTTATGGAGCGGGCGCGGGTCAATCGTGTAATCAATCGGGAAAATCGCATGCCGCTTGCTCACGTTGGCGTTGTCCACGATGGTCATCATGGCTTCGAGGCGCCGGTCGGGAATATCGAAGACGCGACCCATGTAATATTTCACGTCGTCGCGCGTGATGGTGTGTGGCGGCACAGCGGTCGCGGTGGCGGCGACGGAGCACGGAGACAGATACGTTTTAGTTAGCGGCATAGCCGAAGTCTTGAAATCCCCCTGGTTTAGGAAAAGCCCGAAGCCGCCTGGCGCGGCCGTAATAACTAAGATACACCGCGGAAGGCTTGCGCACCACAGGCGGGCGCCACTGTACCGCAATCCGGGCCGGCAAGGGCAATAGAATTTGCCGGAGGTTTACAAACTGGGCGCTGAACCGTAGGCCATAGCTGGAAGGCGACTTAATGCCGCGATGGAAAAGCCACAACTGAGGTAGTCTATGCCGCGCACGACGTGACGGGAGGAACCCATGAAACTTTGGCTCAAAGTTGCGGTGGCCGCGGCGGTTTGCATCGCCTGGGGAATCGATGGCGCGAACGCGCAGCAGGAACTTGCCACCCAGGAAGGCGATTACGTGGCGAAGAATTTCGTCTTCGAGTCCGGCGAAACGCTGACGGATTTGCGGCTGCACTACACCACGCTGGGAAAACCGGAGCGGAACGCAGAAGGAAAAGTGACGAACGCGGTGCTGATCCTGCACGGGACGGGAGGAACGGGCCACCAATTTCTCCTGCCGATTTATGCCGGCGAGCTTTTCGGCCCGGGACAGCTTCTGGACGCGAGCAAGTTTTTTATTATTCTTCCCGATGGGATCGGCCACGGAAAATCCTCGAAGCCGAGCGACGGTTTGCACGCGCATTTTCCGCATTACGACTATGACGACATGGTGCGGGCACAGCACTCGCTGGTGACCGAAGGCCTGCACGTGAATCATTTGCGGCTGGTCACGGGAACCTCGATGGGCTGCATGCATTCGTTCGTCTGGGGCGAAACCTATCCCGATTTCATGGACGCGCTGATGCCGCTGGCCTGCCTGCCGGTGCAGATCGCGGGACGCAACCGCCTGTGGCGGAAGATGGCCATGGAAGCGATCACCAGCGATCCGCAATGGAAAGGCGGCGAGTACTCGACGGAGCCGGTGCAGGCGCTGCGCATGTGGGTGAATATGCTGCTGATCGCGGGAAGCGCGCCGCTGCAGATGCAGAAAACTTTGCCGACGCGCGACGCCGCGGACGCTTTTCTGGATGAGCAGTACGCGAAACGGATTCCGACGCTCGATGCCAACGATATTCTGTACCAGGTGGCGGCTTCGCGGAATTACGACCCTTCGGGCAAGCTCGGCGAAATCAAGGCCCCGGTCATGTGGATCAATTCCGCGGACGACTTCATCAATCCGCCGGAGCTGGGAATCGCGGAGCGCGAAGTGAAAAAGATCCCGCACGGGAAATTCGTTCTGCTGCCGGTCAGCGGTCAGACGTACGGTCACGGGACGCATACCCACGCCGCGGTCTGGAAGCAGTATCTGGCGGAATTGCTGAAAGAGAGCGAGAAGTAGGGGAGGGTTCACAGTACGCAGTTGGCAGTGGAAAGCAAACGGGGAGCGATTCCCAAATTGGGAAACACGCGAGCCCCCTCCCCCGTATGTTTTCGAGCAAGAGTGCGCAAGGCAAAGAAAAGAAGGGGGTTGGGCGAAAAATCGAGTTTTGCAGAGTGCGCAAACCATTGAAAAAAAAGGGCCGGATTTTGCGGTGAAGTGCGTGGAAGGCAGCGAGAGGGCGGACAAGGCTGGGGCGGGAAGATGAAAAAAGTGAACGAAGCGAGGCATGACGGGTAAGCCCTAGCGGCAAGCGCGGGGACGGAAGAGCCTGATTGCTCCCGGTGCGTAATTCTTAGGGTACTATACACGAATAGTACCTAAATGTCAAGGGGAAAGCGAGAGGGCCTGTGAAGGCGTATCCCGTCACGCGGTGGGAGGCGCGCGTTTGGAAACGAATCCACGCATGGCACGGCTTTCCTGTTCCAGAAGGCGGGATTCCAGGTCGTGGCACCGCTCCGCGCAACAAGGTTCAGCACCAAGGTGCTGATGCGGAAAAACGCTCGGGGGTGAAGAGGTTTAGGGCCTGAGGTAGGGCTGGCAAGGGTCGACGAGACCAACGAAAACTAGCCTGGCCTTGCAGGAGCGAACGCCGGGGGGTACCCGCACGCTGAGGCGTTATTACTATTTTGGAATCGAACTGTACATGTATCTAGTTTGCGGTAATCTTTACTAGCGCTATTGCAGTTGCCGGAGCAGCCAAAGCCCAATCTTGGGGCAACGTGGGTGGGTTCCTAAAATGGGAATTAAGAAACAGGAATTTTACGAAGGAGCCGCCCTGCATCAATTGGCTCGTACAGGTCTCCTCATGAAGATCTGGTATGAAACTCCATTCTTTGAATTCAACGGTTGCATGTCCGTCCTTTTGAAATACAGCACGAGAGGGCGAAGCCCGTGGGGTTTCACTTTCACCGGAGACGAACAGGCTCTGCTGCAAGCGAGAGCCCTGCGCTCGAGAATCACAATCGGGCTGGTATGCGGTTCAGACGGGATCGCAGCGTTTAGTTACGAGCAGTTCCTTACGGTTGCCCCTTTGCACCAGTCCGCCGTGCACATCGCTTGCTACCGTGCGCACGGCGAGCTGTATGAGGTTAAAGGCCCAGAAGGAAAACTGGATCGAAAAGTATCTCCAGCGAATTGGCTGAGAATACTGGAGTTGAGGGCGACATGAAGCATCGGGACCAAGTATTGGCGCTCTTGAATAAACAAATTGCCAATCCTCCTGAGGTTGAAGACATAGCTAAGACGGCCGAGCAGGTCGTTGGGAAATGGATTGAGCCCTTAGCTGGAGGGAGGGCACAGACAAATGGCTTGATCTATGGATTGGTTCAAAGCGGAAAAACGGGCGTCCTTACAGTGACGGGGGCAATGGGTGCCGATGAAGGGTACCGGACAATCATTATTCTGACGTCGGATAATGATCCCCTCTACGAACAAACTCTGGGACGCGCGCGAGAGGCGTTCCCTGGGATCGACATCATTGGGAAGAAGGAGTTCAAGGACTGCGACTCGTTCTTGCAACGAATTAGGAGCGGAACGTGTGCCATCGTAACAACCAAGAACTCTGGGCTACTTAGGACACTAATCGAGAACTTCAACAAAGGGCGGGTTCGAGGACTTACGTGTCTCATAATAGATGACGAGGCCGACCAAGCCAGTTTGAACACCAAAACCCAAAAAGCCGACGGGACAAGAAGCGTCATAAATGACCGAATCGGAGAGCTGCGTGCGTTTTTTGAGCGAAATACGTACCTGCAGGTGACAGCCACCCCGCAAGCTCTATTTCTCCAGACTCCCGGGCACGACTTCCGACCGAAGTTCACGGTTTTAAGCCATCCAGGAGCAGAGTACGTCGGAGGAGAGGACTTTTTCGGGGACGGATCGACTCTGGTCCGAGAATTCGACTTAAATGACATTGCTGTGCTTGCGCCGGGGCCGCAGCCATCGCCGACGTTAGAAATCCCGAGGTCGTTACTCAGTGCTCTGGACACCTTCATGATTGGTGCCACTTTTAAGCGGACTGGTGACCCGGATCAGAATTGTGCATTTCTTTGTCACGTAAGCACTCGAACGTCCGACCATAAACACATCGTGGATCTTCTTAGAAAATATAAGGTAGATCTCGCGGAGAAGGTAAAGTCGAGGGAGCCGGCCGTCCTCGCGAGGCTCAAGGCCGCATACGACGATTTGGCAGCGACCGACGGAAGGCTCCGAAAGAGCGACTTCAATCAATTGGTGGCGGCCATTGAGTTCTTTTCACCGGGTATAACGGTGAAGCTCGTGAATGGCGAGACTGACGAGGATGTGGCCGTCAAATCGCCCTATAATCTCTTTGTCGGCGGAAATAAACTTGGTCGCGGAGTAACGATAAAGAATCTCCTCGTTAGCTACTACGGCCGAAATCCGAGACAACCACAGGCCGACACGGTCTTGCAACATGCGCGGATGTACGGCTATCGCAGAAGAGACATTGGGCTATTGAGGCTATTCTTGCCAGCAGAGCTTCACGTCGTCTTCAAAGCCATTAACAAAATGGAGCGCGGACTGCGTGAGTTGATTGCTCACAGACCGGGGGAAGAATTTCGGGGAATATACGTCGAAAGCGGAGTTAGTCCGACCCGGAAAAATATCTTGGCGCCGGGCTCCATTGGCGTTTACTCGGGGGGAGGGACCTACAACCCCGCTCAGGTCATGCGCGACGCTGGCTCTGAGGTATCGACGCGAAAGATTAGTAAGTTACTCTCGGAATTCAGGAACGATGCGTACCGGGAGATTCCGATTGAAGACCTAGCCGAACTGATCGTGCTCACGTTGCCGGACCAGAGGGAGTCGGAACGTGTTTGGGATCCGGTTGCCGTTAAGGAATCGGTTCTTCAGTTCGCAAAACTGAACAGGCACAAGACCGGTTACGTCTACGTTGACCGGAAACGTGGCCTTAAGCAGAATAGGCGAGAGACCCAGGGAATTCTGGACGGTGGCGAGGCAGCGAGAGTTCCGAAAGACAAAATTACCCTCTTTATACTGTGCGCGGAGGCTTACGGTAACAAGAGGGAGGCTTGGTGGCCTCAGATTCGGTTTCCTGAGGGACGATATGCTTTCGCCTTCGCCGTCTAGGCTCCAAGGTATTCAGCCGAGCGAACGAGCATTCCGAATCGTGGGAAACTGATGCCAAGCAAACCCCAAGCGGTCGACCTCTTCTGCGGAGCCGGGGGGCTTTCGCAAGGCTTGCGTTGGGCCGGATTCCGTGTCGCTGGAGCGGTTGACGTTGATCCGGTTGCGTGTCGAGCGTACCGGCTCAATCACAGGCGAGTAAAGCTATGGCAGACTGATATTCGCAGGCTATCAGGTGGCGAAGTCATGAGAACTTTGGCCATTCGTCCAAAGCAGCTGGCGCTTCTTGCGGCCTGTCCTCCTTGTCAAGGATTTTCCACGGTACGAACAAGGAACGGCAATCGACGTAACCGTGATAAGCGCAACGATCTCATATATGAAGTCCTACGGTTAGTCCGTTCCCTAAAGCCTCTTACCGTGATGTTTGAAAACGTTCCAGGCTTGGCTAGTGATAGACGCTACCTTACATTTGTAGGGGCGTTGAGGTCGCTCGGCTACCGGGTGAAATGGGCAATTCTAAATGCAGCTGATTTCCAGGTCCCCCAAAGGCGCAGACGCTTGGTCCTGCTGGCATCTAGACATGGCGAGCCTCAGTTCGCTGCCTCCGCGAGCAATCGGGCTACAGTGCGTCAAGCTATTGGCGACCTTCTCCCTCCGAATCGCAGCAGAGACCCGTTGCACAATTATTCGACTCGCCGCAGCGCAAAAATCGAGAGACGTATTAGGCGAATCCCGGCCGACGGCGGTAGTCGATCAGCGCTGGGCGCGAGAAATCAGCTGCCTTGCCACAAACGCGTGAATGGATTCAGAGACGTATATGGTCGCATGGCCTGGGACAGCCCGGCACCTACCATAACATGCGGCTGCATTAATCCGTCGAAGGGCCGGTTCCTTCACCCAGAAGCTCACCGGGCCATTACGCTGCGAGAGGCTGCCCTGCTTCAGACGTTCCCGAACACCTATCGCTTTCCACTGAACCACGGTCGCTACCCGATCGCGGGACTGATTGGCAATGCCCTTCCACCCGAGTTCATCAGGCGGCACGCGATTGCACTGCACCGAGCGATTCTGGCAAATTAAAGGAGTGGCTCTGGTTCTACGGAAGCCGCACACCTTGCTGGACGCAGGATGATCCCGTGGATAGGTTTGATCGAGCCACGCGTTCCCGCGTAATGAGCCGAAATAAATCCTATGGGACAAGGGCGACGGAGTGGAGGTTCCGCTCCCTCCTCATGCATGCAGGTATTAGCGGTTGGAGAATTGGGCACGATTCCGGGTTGCCGGGGAAGCCTGACTTTATTTTTCCCCGAATACGCCTTGCAATATTCTTGGATGGCTGCTTCTGGCATGGGTGTCGGCGGTGCCGTTCAATCCCCGTAACGAATCGAACCTTCTGGGCGAATAAGATCAAAACAAACAGAACTAGAGACCGGAGAGTTGATAAATCCCTTCGAGCACTGGGGTGGAGCGTTACGAGAATTTGGGAGCACGATCTGAAAAAGAATCGCCCGGGAATTTTGCGCGGGGTAATTGAGAAGGTTCGGTCGAGACGCAAGGCCGGTGCTCCAAGGCGGAAAAGCGACCAGAGAAGAGCGGATGCTTTATGAAAAATACGTCGCCTAAGAAGAAATCGGTTTCGGCGGATTCCATCGCGCGAACGGCCGATGCGGGCAAAGATGTCTCGCGATTCTTCACGAACGCCGGCCGCCGCATGAAGCCCATCAAATATGGGAGGCGCAAGGAGCCGGGCTAAAGCCTGGCCGCCAAACGGGAAACCTCCATATGGACTGATTAGGCTTCGTGGCTGGCGCGGATTTCCTGCCAGCGGCGGGGGCGTTTGTTGTATTGCAGGACTTTTTTGCGGAGGCGGATGGATTTGGGAGTGATTTCGACGTACTCGTCGTCGGCGATGAACTCGATGGCCTGCTCGAGGCTCAGCTGGCGGTGGGGAATGAGGCGAATGGCTTCGTCGGCGCTGGACGAGCGCATATTGGTGAGCTTCTTTTCCCGGGTGATGTTGACTTCCATGTCCTGCTCGCGGGAATTTTCGCCGACGATCATGCCTTCGTAGACATCCACGGTTGGTCCGATGAAAAGCTCGCCGCGTTCCTGGAGATACCAGAGAGCATAAGCGGTGGAAGCGCCGGCGCGGTCGGCGACCAGAGCGCCGGTGGGACGCAGGGCCATTTCTCCGGCATATTCGATCCAGCCATCGAAAATGGAGTGAATCAGCGCGGTACCGCGCGTGTCGGTCATCAACTGGCTGCGCAGGCCGATGAGGCCGCGCGAAGGAATCTTGAAATCCATGCGCACGCGGCCGGAATTGTGATTGGCCATCTTGAGCATTTCGCCGCGGCGCGTACCGAGGGTTTCGAGGATGATGCCGATGTAATTTTCCGGAATGTCCACGACGAGGCGCTCGAGGGGCTCGAGCTTTTTGCCATTTTCCGTGCGGACGACGATTTCCGGCTTGCCGACCATGAGCTCGAAGCCTTCGCGGCGCATGGTTTCGATCAGGATGGCGAGCTGAAGTTCGCCGCGGCCGAGGACGCGGAAAGATTCGGGCGTGTCCGTGTCTTCCACGCGGATGGAGACGTTGGTGAGCAATTCTTTCTGGAGACGGTCGCGAAGATCGCGCGAAGTGAGGTAAGAACCTTCGCGGCCGGAGAGCGGGCCGGAATTTACGGTGAAGATCATGGCGAGAGTGGGCTCGTCAATCACGAGAGGTTCGAGAGGAGCGGGAGTTTCGAGTGAAGTGAGCGTTTCGCCGATCTGGATGCCTTCGACGCCGGCGATGGCGACGATGTCTCCGGCGACGGCTTTTTCGGCTTCATCGCGTTCGAGGCCGCGAAAGGTGAAGAGCTTGGTGATTTTTGTGGAGGGAAGTTTGCCATCGAGCTTGGCGATGCCGACTTCGGAGCCGCGGAGAAGCGTGCCGTTGAAGACCCGGCCAATGGCGATGCGGCCAAGGAAATCGCTGTAATCGAGATTCATGACCTGGATCTGGAGAACGGCTTCGGGATCGCCGGTGGGCGCGGGGATTTTTTCGACGATGGCTTCAAAGAGCGGAAGAAGATCTCGCGAATCGTCGCCGATGGAGCGATGGGCGACGCCTTCGCGGGCGTTGGTGTAGATGACGGGAAAATCGAGCTGGTCTTCGGTGGCGTCGAGGTCAATGAAGAGATCGTAGATTTCGTCGAGGACCTCCTTGGCGCGGGCGTCGGTGCGGTCAATTTTGTTGAGGACCACAACGGGAGGAAGCTTTGCGGCGAGAGCCTTCTGGAGAACGTAGCGCGTCTGCGGGAGCGGGCCTTCGCTGGCGTCCACGAGGAGAACGACGCCGTCCACCATGCGGAGGGCGCGTTCGACTTCGCCGCCGAAATCGCTGTGGCCGGGAGTGTCCACAATGTTGATCTTGGTGTCGTGGAAAAAGAGCGCCGTGTTCTTTGCGAGAATCGTGATGCCGCGCTCGCGCTCGAGATCGTTGGAGTCCATGACGCGCTCGACGAGCTCCTGATTGGCGCGAAAGATGCCGGACTGGCGGAGCATGGCGTCCACGAGGGTGGTTTTGCCGTGGTCCACGTGAGCGATGATGGCGATGTTGCGAATGCGCTTGTTCATAGTAATGAGCTTGCGCGCACAGACAAAAATAGCTGCTGAAACAACCAGCAGCCGGGAAAAGCTCACTTGTCCTCAGGTGCGGCCGTGCAAGCAATAGTTTAGCAGAGATAAGCGCTGCGCCAAAGAACGGGATGGAAAGCACAGTTCTCTTGCGCAAACAGGCGAAATCCGGGAAGAGCATGGTATCCTCGGCGCGATTTGGCGCGTCTCAGCAAGAGTATGCGTGCGCGAAGAGGAGCCGGGCTGAAGCCCGGCCTCTACAGATTAGGATCGAGGAGCGAGAATGAATTTGCGGAAGCGGTGGGAGATTCTGGCGGCAGGAGCGATCGGGGCGGTCGCGCTTTTTATGCTGCTGCCGGCGAGAGCGCAGCAGGAACGGCGGGATTTCACGAAGGAGTTCGAGAAGAAGGAAGTGATGATCCGGATGCGGGATGGCGTAAAGCTGCACACGGAGATTTACACGCCGAAGAACGCGACGGAGCCGCTGCCGATTTTGTTCGAACGGACGCCGTATGGAATATCCGATGAGGCGGGGGGATACAGCCGCATGCTCTACCGCTACATGAATCTGATGCCGGACGGGTACATCTTCGTGTTTCAGGACATTCGCGGGCGATACGGATCGCAGGGAAAATTCGAGATGCTGCACACGGCGCCCGATCCCGGCGACGCGAGCGGCGTGGACGAAAGCACGGACACGTACGACACGATTGACTGGCTGGTGAAGAACGTGAAGAACAACAACGGGCGGGTGGGGATGGACGGAATTTCCTACGACGGATACCTGGTGACGATCGGAATGGTGAATCCGCATCCGGCGCTGAAGGCGGTTTCCGAGCAGGCGTGCATGGGAGACACGTGGCTAGGAGACGATTTTTTTCATAACGGGGCGTTCCGGCTGAGTTACGCGTTTGAATACACGGCGCTAATGGAGACGTCCAAAGAAAATTACAGCTTTCCATTCGACTGGTTCGATATGTACACGTTTTATTTCAAGATGGGAGCGCTTTCGAACGCGAACGCGGAGTATTTTCACGGGAAAATTCCGACGTGGAACAATTTTGTGGAACACAGCAGCTACGATGACTTCTGGAAGCGGAAAGCAGTGGCGTACACGCTGAAAGAGGCGACGGTGCCGAACCTGAACGTTTCCGGATGGTGGGACCAGGAAGATTTCTTCGGGCCGAACAAGACTTACGAGCGGCTGGAGAAGACGGACACGAAGCATTTGAATTACCTGGTGGTGGGACCGTGGAATCATGGCGGATGGGCGCACGGTCCGGGAGACAAATTGGGAGAGATCCCATTTCACAGCGATACGGGGGTGTATTTCCGCGAGAAGGTGGAAGCGCCGTGGTTCGCCTACTGGCTGCACGACAAAGGGACGTTGCCGTTGAACGAGGCGCTGCTGTTCCAGACAGGGAGCGACACCTGGACAGCGTTCGATTCGTGGCCGCCCGAGGAGGCGCAGACAAAGAGTCTTTATTTCCACGCAAATGGAGAGCTTTCGTTCGACCCGCCCAAAGCGGAATCGGCGGAGGCGTTCGACAGTTACGTGAGCGACCCGGCGCATCCCGTACCTTACCGGCACCGGCCGATTGACATGACCTATCCGGAAGATCATCCGGGGAGCTGGTACACGTGGCTGACGCAGGACCAGCGATTCGTGGACAACCGGCCGGATGTGCTGACGTGGGAGACCCCGGAATTGAAGGACGACGTGACCGTTGCCGGGCAGGTGACGGCAAAGCTGTATGCATCAACGACGGGAAGCGACGCGGACTGGGTGGTGAAGCTGATTGACGTTTATCCGCAGAAGGTGGCGGAGGATTGGAAACTTTCAGGCTATGAGCTGATGATCGCCGACGAGATTTTCCGGGGGCGCTACCGCGAATCGTACGAGAAGCCTGGGGCCATCACGCCAGATCAGGTGACGCCATTCACGATTGATCTGCATACGGCGGATCACGTGTTCAAGAAAGGTCACAGGATCATGGTGCAGGTGCAGAGCACGTGGTTTCCGCTGTACGACCGGAATCCACAGAAATTCGTGCCGAATATTTTTGAAGCGAAAGAGAGCGACTACCAGAAAGCGACGGAGCGAATCTACCGCTCGGAGCAATATCCGTCGAAGGTGGAGATCATGGTGCTGCCGGGAAATGGCGGCGCGCAGCCGTAACGAAAAAGGGATCGGTACATTTCGCGAAAACCCCCAAAAGGAAAAGCGAGGAAACCCGCCAAGGTTTCCTCGCTTTTTTTCTCGTGAGGCTAAGCCTCGGACGGATTACCAGACGAGGCGGAGGCCGAGTTCGAGGTTGCGGCTGCCGCCGTCGAAGGAGAACTTGTTGAGGAACGTCGGCGAGGTGACGAAGATATAACCGGCGTTCAAGGGATTGGTGTTGGTGTTCGAGTCGAGCGCGCCATTGTTGGTCGGTAAGCCGATGCTGAAATTGCGGTGGTTGAAGGTATTGTAAGTGCTGAGGCGGAACTGCAGCGAGGCGCGTTCCGTGAACTTGACCGTCTTGAACAAGGACATGTTCCAGATGTTCAAGCCGGGCGTGCTGACGGTGTTCCGGCCGGTGGTGGCAAGGGCACCCACTCCCGCCTGAATGAAACGCGCGGTGGGATCCACGGCCACATAGCCGATGGTGTTCGCGGCGGCGCAGGGACTTGTTGTTGGGTCAGTGACGATGCGGGTCGCGCCGCCGGCGCCATCGTTGCAGACGGATTCGACGGTCGAGCCAGTCAGGCCGGCGCCCGCGGGATTGAAAACGGTGCGGTCCCCGGCGTTGTCGCCGTTATCGTTCGCGTCCACTCCGGAGAGAGGGGTGACCGGCTGGCCGGACTGCGCCAGGTAAGTGCCGCTCCACTCCCAACCCTGGGCGATTCCACGCACGAAACGGTTTTCGCTATTGATGTTGGGGAAGTCGTACACCCAAGTCATCGCGAATTTCTGAGGCAGGTCCAGCACCGACCGTCCACGCTCGTTGGCAAAATCGAAGCCGTCCTGCGCGCGGCGGGGGTTGACGTAGCTGCTGAACAATTCGTTCGTGGAATTGTCAATGTTCTTGGAGAAAGTGTAATTCACGCGGAAATAAAGGCCTTTTGCAAACCGGTGAATGAAGTCCACGGAAGCCGCATGATAGATCCCGGAGCCGATCGGCGGGAAAGTGGTCATGCTGCCCAGGAAGCCGTCCGCGGAAAGATTGCGGCAAGGGGCGACCGGCTGAACTCCTGGGTTGGGGCAGAAGGTCTGGAAATTCGCGAGGGTGTCCACGGGCGCGGGCATCGTGGAAGGGATATCGCTTGGATTGATATATGTGGGAAGCGGGGCCAGGCCGCCGCCTGCAACGTTTGGATCAAACGCGGAGGCGGAGTTCAAGCGCATTTGCACCGGCAGGCTCAAGCTGCGCGTGCCAACGTAACGGACCTCGATGCTGGAATCGCGCAGGATTGCGTGCTGAACGCCGAGCGACCAGGTAATGACCTTCGGATTCGTCTGGTCGGGAATAAGACTTCCCGTAGCAGCACGGGCATCCGCCTGGGTCGTCGGAGGCACATTCACCTGCAAGAGGCCGCCGCCTTCGAGAAAACCCTGGCCGGTGGCGCACCAAGCCGGAGCCGGGCTGAGGGAACAGGTGATCGCGGGATTTTGTTCCGTCTGCAATTGGGGAGGCAGGCTGTTGATCGCAAAATTGTTTGGAATCACGTCGTAAGAAATTTGCGCTCCGCCACGGACGGCCCAGTTGCCGCGACCCGTGGGATCCCATGCGAAACCGAAGTGCGGGCCGAAGTTGTTTGTGTCCGATTTCGGTTTGCGGAAGAAAATGCCCAACGAGGGATCATCAGAGATGGAATTGAGGGCTTGCTTGGCTTCGTCGCGAGGCACGCCGGACCACTCATAACGCAAACCGAGGTTCAGCGTAAGACGGGGTGTAAGTTTCCAGTCATCCTGAACGAACCAGTAGACCGCGTGATAGTTGTCGGCTGTGCTGCCCGTGCCTGCGCCGCGCAGAGCGCCATTGGCGCCGTCGGGAACCAAGTCATTGATGAACGAATTTAGAGTCGCGTAGTCCCATTCTCCCCGGGCGCGTGGCAAATCGTTCGTCGGAGCGATGTAGTTGCGCCCTTCGATGCCGAACTTGAACGTATGCTTGCCGCGAATGTAAGAGACGTCGTCCATGAGCTGGTAGACGTTCTGCGTGTACCCTTGTGGGGCCAGACTTTGGGGACCGACATTGCTCCCAAATTCGTCGATTTCCACGTTTGGAAAATTTGAAAAAGCAGCGGGCGTATCGAGATTCAGGCCGTTCAATCTCGAATACGAAGCGTGGAAATCGTTGATCACCCGGCTGCTCAGCGACCAAGCATCGGTGAAGATGACTTTACGAGCGTCGTTGGTTGCAGTTCCGGTGAATTGCGGCTGGGGCTGGATCAAATTGACCCAGGGAGCGCGGTAACGATCGTACAAAAAGCGGCCCCGGAGCTGGTGTTTTCCGAGATTTAGATCGGCATTGACGGTGAAGTCGTGCTGATTTGAATAGTTTGGGGCAGTGGAGGAAAACTGACCGACCTCAATGGCTTGGGTAACGCCGTTGACGGTGACGTTGGTCGTTCCGCTCGGCGTCGTGGCGACGGGGAATTGGCTGAGGATGTCTGCAACGGCCGGATCGGGATTGAGGGCCATCAACTGGGAGATTCCATTGGCGGTGGGCATGGTCACGGTGGCGCCTTGAGACGCCAAGCCATTGTTTTGAAACTCGTAGGCACCGTAAATGAAGAGCTTGTCTTTCCGGATGGGGCCGCCCGCGCTGGCGCCCAAGCGGTTGTAATCGTAACGATTCTTAATGTCCGGCTGGCCTGCATTGCCGACTTTCTCCTGATTGGTCGCGGCGTTCAAGTCGCGATTGCGATTGAACCACCATCCGGCGTCGTGCCAATCGTTTGTGCCAGACTTCGTGACGATATTGAACTGGCCGCCGGAGGAATGGCCATATTCGGCGCTGAATTGGTTGGTTAGAAGGCTGAATTCCGCAACGGATTCCTGGATGACCGGCTGCGTCGGACCATTGACGTCAAGACGGTTGTCGTCCACGCCGTCAATCGAAAAGCCATTGAAGCGCGGGCGCGTCCCGCCGACCGATCCACCCGAGCCGAGGACTCCACCCTCTTGCGTCGTCGTTCCGGGAACGAAGACAGCGAATTCCTTGACGTCGCCCCCGAGAGTATTGAGAGGGAGATCATTCACTATTTTTCCCCCAAAGGTAGCGCCAAGTTCCGAAGACTCGGTCTTCACGAGCTCCGCGCCCGCTTCGACTTCCACGACTGCGGAGACCGAGCCGACTTCCATGAAAATCTTTGCCTCGGCAATCTGGTTCGAGGCGACGGCCACGCTTTTCTGGATCGCCTTCTTGAACCCCTCCTTCTCCACCGTGACGGTGTAGGAGCCCACGAGAAGGTTCGGGAACACATAGGTTCCCGCACTGGAAGCGGTGGTGCTTGCGGAAACGCCGGTCGCTTCATTCGTGACGGTCACAGTGGCATCTTCAATGCTTGCCTGGGTGTTGTCTGCAACGGTGACGCGAAGAGTTCCGTCGAGCCGCTGAGCGAGGGCCGCACCCGCGAAGGCCAAACACAGGAGGCCCACTACGCTTAAAACTGAAATTCTGCGCATTTCACTCTCCTTGAAGAATTCCCGATGAGCGGAACCTCGTTTTTTGAAACCTGGAGCCGCTGGAGAATCAGCACGAGGGGCCCGCACACTTTGGTTGGCAGGAACATGGCAAGAAGGGAGCCAGTGAAGACAATTTGTGTCTCAAATACGCATCAAGCGCAGATGAGCGAGCAAATGGCTGAGGAAACGACTCTTAGGGAATGAAACCTCGGCCACCCGGAGGAATCGATGATTTTTTTAGAATATATTTCGCGAACCCGGTCTCATGACCAGGGTGATTTGTACAAGTTCTCGAAGGCGCTCCATTCCTACGGATGAAAAGCTGCAATCAACCAGTCATGAAATACAGATTGAAAAAGGAATTTGCGGAAACCGGCAAACGCTTTAGAAAACCGTGCGTCTATCCGAGCAAGGGTGTGGTGTATGACTTCCCATTCCGTGCCCTGCCCGGAATCAGAAATGGAATCAGGCGCCAATCAGGATCGAGCGCAAACCACGAGATACGTACGCTTTGGCCCGTTCCAGATTGATCAGCACCGGCAGATGGTGATGCGGCGCGGTGTGCGGCTGAAGATGCATGGCAAGGTTTATCAGGTACTGCTGGCGCTCATTCAGAAGCAGGGGCAAATCGTCACGCGGGAAGAGTTGAAGCAGGCTTTGTGGCCGGCGAACACTTTCGTGAATTACGATGCCAACGTGAACACGACAGTCAACAAGCTGCGCCAGGTGCTCGGCGACTCGCCGGATAGACCAACGTATATCGAGACGATTCCGCGGAAAGGGTATGTCTTCGTTGGACAGGCTGAATACTCTGCCGTTCCGTTTCTTGCTGTCGCCGCCGGGGGGGGAAATGAAGAGGGCGTGACAGCAGAGGGAGAGGCAATCGAAAAGGGTATGGTGGGGGGAGACTTTTCGAATAAATGGGTTACCGTGGGCGTGATCCTGTTCATTCTTGCCGGAATCCTGCTGGGGGCCGGAATCGCCACACTCTGGATTTCGCACCTTACGCGGCGCGGCGGAGTCTTTTAGCGCGCATGTTTGCCTTCGTTTGTGTTCTTCATTTTTTCTTTGCGTCACCCGAGCGAAAATCGGTCCACGGGCCGGCTTTCATGTCATGCAGATAGGGCGCCTGCCAGTCATATTCCGGATGCGCGGCAAGAAAGGGCTTGGCGAGGAAATCTTCGCCGCACGGATGGCCGGCGCGCGCGACAAGCTCCATGGCCCTGGCCATCTCGGAATCGGTGACCTTGCCCTGCACCGCGCCGCCAGGGAAGTGGGGGCCCCATTCCCACTGGGAAACACCGCGCGGAGAAGCGTCTACGTGTCCGCAAAGGGTCCGCTCGCCGGCGTCTTCCATCTTCGCGTATGAGTCGAAGTGGTCGCCAAGCATTTTCTGCGCGAGCGCGACGTCAATTTTTCCCTTGTTTTCGTCCAGAAGCTCCTCCCAGCGCATGCGGCGGGCGTTGGGTGAAGAGGATTTGTCGTTGGGATCGAATTCCGGAGCATCGAGCTTGAGCACTTTCGGATCGCGCGCCCAGTTCGAGCCGGCGAAGGCGCCGTCCTCCGTGCGCCAGACCTTGTAAGCCTTCAGGCCCAGTTCAAACTGCGCGATCTCTCCGGTCTTGCGGTCGCCGAGCAGCCAATCGTTGGCGTAGCCACCGTTGTTTCCACCCAGCATGATCTTAATGTATTCATCAATCGAGCCGGCATACTGCATGGCCTTCCGCGCACGCACAAATTCCGGTATGCCATTGGGATCCCAGCCTTGGAATTGAGTAATCGTCGTTTCGGTCACCATCAAACCAGCGCTGTTGATGCCGAAGTCGTCGTCGCTGGCGATCACACCCGGAAAGCCGTCCATCAAGATGCGATAGCCATCTTTCGGCACGATATCAAAGACGATTACCCAGCGCTCACCATTCACATAGCTGGTCCAGTTGTTGTGGGCCATCACGATCTGATGATCCTTGGTCCAACTTCCGGTCGCAACAAATGCACTGCAATTCCCGGGGCTCCTGAGATCCGGCGCCTTCGCCATCTTCTCTTGTTTGTTCAGCCACGGCACATAGTAGTCCGGCACTTCCTCGAACGCGTTCAGCGCCACGATATCATCAAGATCGAGTTTGGATCCTGTCCGCGCATGCAGGCCTTTTACGATTCCTGCGAGCTCGCGCTGGTATTCCGGACCAATCTTCGGCCAGAGCATCTCTTGCGCATTTTTGCGGAAGAAGGCCCAATCCCGGCCCGTCGAATGGACGATGTTGGCGCTGACCGCGGCGAAGGCATCCTCGATTTCCGGGCCGAGCAGGTAGCCGTGCTGAAAGCCGATCGCGGAAGGATCGCCTTCCAAATGCAGGTAGATCCAGCCGCCCCGCGAAAAACGATAGCTTCCTTTCAGCAGCGGATTCTTTGCCGCCGCGGCTGCGCGAGTCTGATCGAGAGTCGAGGCAATTACATTTTTTGCGGAAGCTTGGGCATTCACCGTCTGGCCTCCAAGCCAGCAGAGCGCTGCAGCGCCTCCAATGACCAACAAAATGGCGACGGCTCTGCGCATGGAATCTGTCATGGAGTTTTCCCTCGGCTCGGCTTTACCTACTCGTGCGCACAGATCATACCGCGAGTCGGAGATTTGTAAGCAGGCGTTGTCCTGCTAGAGTGCTATGCCATGTTGATGGCCATCACCCGTGGAGTCAGCCCCGCACTCGCGAACTGCGAATTAAGCTTTATCGAGCGCAAGCCAATTGACCTCCAGAAAGCCCGCGCGCAGCATCGGGCATACGAAAAATTGCTCATGAAGCACGGCGCGCGAGTCATTTCGCTGCCCCCGGAGCCCGCCCTGCCGGATTCCATGTTCGTCGAAGATCCCGCAATCGTGCTCGACGAACTTGCCGTGATTTTCCCGCTTGGGACGGAAACGCGCCGCGCCGAAGCGCCATCTCTGGCAAAGGAATTGGAACGATTTCGCAAGCTGGAATACGTGCAGTTTCCAGGAACGCTTGAGGGGGGTGATGTTCTCCGTATTGGCAGGAGGTTGTTCGTGGGCAGGACAGGACGTTCGAACGAAGAGGGGATCAGGCAGCTTCGGACGATCGTCGCGCAATATGGGTACGAAGTCATCGCGATTCCGGTCACAGGCTGTTTGCACCTGAAATCCGCGGCCACTTACCTCGGCCGGAATACGCTGCTTGCGAACCGTGCCTGGTTCGACTGGAAGATCCTCACCGGGTGCGACTGGCTGGACGTGGATCCGGGCGAGCCTCATTCGGCGAATGCTCTGACTATCGGCGAGACGGTGATTTTTCCGAAATCGTTTCCACGAACAAAAGCACGCATCGAAGCAAAGGGATTCCAAGTAAGCCCGCTAGATATTTCCGAATTGCAGAAAGCGGAATCGGGGCTCACGTGCTCGAGCCTACTTTTCCATGGTGAAGCAGCTCGTGGAGAAAAGCGATGAGCACGCAAGCCAGGCTTGCTTCTCTTCTGCTGATTGTTTTCTGGGCGTCCGCCGCATGCTTTGGCCAGAGCCAGAAGCGGGGTCCATCCACAGCGGAAGAACGCGCGAAAGCGGTGAAGATTGCCCAAGATCTGCAAACCGATCCTTTGTCGAGGAGCGTTCAGCCGGAACGCGAATGGCTGATCCAGTGGCTCATCGAAATCCCCGACATCGGCGTGGATGTATGCGGCGGGCTTCTCGGCGACCTCGGCGATAAAGGGACCGGCTATCCAGGGGCCATTCTTTCCGCGATGCTCGGTTCAGAAGCCGCCGCGATCATCGAGCATCCGGAGAAAGCCAAAGACAAACAAGAGATTTACGTTGCCGGCGTGGATGGCGCGCTGAACGCTTACCAGGCAATTCGCAAGCAGGATTCGAAATACGATGCGCCGAAGCTCGATGAATTTCTTGCCCGCCGGAATGAAGGCAAACTGAAAGATGGCGTCGCTGAAGCCACTAAAGTTTTGAAATGCGAGTAGCAAGAAAAAAGAGCGGCCGCTCCCAGCACGGGCGAGCGGCCGTTTTTCCGGATTTGCCGTTGAAGCGTGGCGTTAGTCCGTAAGCTCCACTACCCGGCGCGCCACAAACACCGGCTGGCTACTGACAGGATCCTTGAGCACCAGACCGACCACCCGGAGGTTGATCGCGGATGTGCCCGAGAGGTCGCCCAGACCAGTCAGTCCGCCGCCCCAATTTGTGAATGGGGTGACGTACACCGTGACCGGGCCATTGAAGAGCACCCCGGCAAGCCCGTTCGAATCGAACTGGAACGTGTTCGCTCCGACGTTCGTGCTTCCCACGAGCCACGTGCCGGTGTGCCCTTCGTGCCGCAGTACGATCCGCTTTACCGTAACCGCGCCGTTGGAAAGCGGTCCGCCGATGCTCACGTGCTGCCCCGGAACCATCAGCGCGGAGTTGAACAGGAAGCTGGTGAATTTATTGTGCCACCAGTAGATGAAATACTTTTCGTTTCCGGTCAGGTCAATCGTGGAAATCTGCCCGGATTGGAAGCCCGTGCCCGCCGGCAAAACGCTCCGCACATAAAGATCAAAGTCATTTGCGGTGTTTGTCGCTGGATCCACAAACGTGATCAGCCCTCCCGCGAAAAACTTGTCCTGTGAGAGAATGCACACCGAGTCTGCCAGGATCGTTCCCGCGGTGCGGTCCAGCGTGCCGGAAATCTGCACGATGGACGAAGTCGTCAAGTCGTTGATCGTGTCGGTGCCTTCCCATTCCGTCTGGCCGTTGACGTTTACCGTGAACTGGTGCCCGTGCGGCCCTTGCAGCACGAACGAATTGCCGGTCGCGTTCACGCTCACAACTCCCGCGGTGAATTCGTCAATGTAAGCGTCCGCATCGCTTGGTGTAATGGCCTTCAGATTCAAGGTTGGATTCACGACGCCGGTGATCTGTCCCATGGCATCCACTTGAATGGATTTGCGAATATCAAACTCGAATCCCAGGCCGATGATGTCGTTGGAGTTGACGACGAGCGGAGTCGAGAGAGTGATCGGCACCTGAGACATCGAAAGCGTAACCGGCGGCGTGGATTGCGAATTCAGGGTACTGATCGTCGGCCGAGTCGGCGGATTGGTCTGCGGATTGGCGACGTTCAGATATTGAATTTGCGGATTCGCCAGCGTAACGGACACGCTCGTGTACGATCCTGCGGGAATCGTGTTGATGTCCAGCAGCGTGTGCAAACCGTTCAACCGCGCGAAATCCACGGTCTGCGTGCCGTTCAGAACGGAGACCGGAGGATTCACGCCGTCCGAAACCGAGAGTCCCGTAATGTCCACCTGAAATGACACGACGCTCGGCAGCGGCGCATCCGTTCCGGTGACGAAAACCATTCCGGTCTGCTGCGTGTTGGATAGATTGCCGCTCGTCATGCTCCCGCCGCCACAGCCAAAGGCGAAGGAGATGCAGGCGCACAAGAGTGTTGCGCTAAACCACTTCCTGGAATTCATAGCGAAGTTTCCTTTCTTGCTAAGTTGCCCCTGAGGCGCCTGGAGTCCTCACCGAACCTTGGCCCTAAAAACCCCGGTCGGCGCCGAAAGTTCCGGTTCGCAACTCGTTTAGTTTCAATAGGATGACAATTCTATACCGTTCCGATCCGCGAGCAATCCGATGCATCGTGAAGAAATTCTCGGCTGAGTGTCTCGTTTTTGGCGATGTGGGAAGAAACTTGTACTCATTTTTCATTTGGTTCAGGCTGAAGTTGTGCTAGTCTGTCTTTCGGTATGTTGTCTCTCTCCGCCAAGCGAATTAGCCCCAAGACGTCGATGGCGATGTCCGCGATCTCGACCACCACGACGACCATCATTATTAAGAAGACTACGGGCGCTTCTGGCGAGGGGAGAAACAGCTAGGCAACTAGAAAAAGTTTCGAACCCACCGCCAGAAGCGAACCGGCGGTGGGTTTCTTCGTTTCAGCCCCCGCCAAAGACGCTCCCGCGGTGAACCCGAAAGAAACAACCAAAGAGCGGTCACCCAACAAGGAGCAGCACTCATGAGCCCGGAGAATGTGCAGGAAGATTTAGCCGAGGAACTTTTGCCCGCCGCCGTCGCATTTGAAAAAGGAGCGGCTAGCGGGACCGCCACGCGGCACGTCGTCGCCTTCAAATTTGGCGGGACGTCGCTGCTCGGCGCGGAGCGTATGTTCCACGCGGCTGGCCTCGTCCGCGACGCCGCGAAATCCTCTCAAGTCGCGGTCATCGTTTCCGCCATGAAAGGCGTCACCGACCGCCTCTTAGCTATTTCCCAGTGGCTCGAAAATGGCCAATGGCTCCGCGCGCGCACCGAAGCGGAAGCCGCCGTTCAGTTTCATCTCGATGTGCTGAGCGAGTTGCGCCTGGAGGAAACCGCCGAGCAGCGCGTGCGCCATGAACTGCGGTTACTTGGCCGCGATCTGCTTCATGAAGTTCCCGCGGAAGCGCACGGCGCGCGGCCGCCCTTTATCGATGCCGCCTGGCAGGATCGCCTCGCTTCTTTCGGCGAGCGATTCAGCGCGCGGCTCTTCTCCGCCGCCCTCGAAAAATCCGGAGTTGCCTCCGTCCCCGTGAGCTCTTCCGATTTTGTCGTTACCTGCGACACCTTTCGCGACGCCAAGCCCGATTTGCACGAAACGCGCCGCCGCGGCCGCGAAATTCTTCTTCCCCTCTTCGAAGACGGCCTCGTGCCCGTCGTCACCGGGTTTCTTGGCGCCACGCGGGATGGCCGCGTCACCACTCTCGGCCGTAACAGTTCGGATTATTCCGGCGCGATCATCGCCCACGTTGTGGACGCCGACGAACTCGTCATTTGGACCGACGTGGATGGCGTTTTCACCGCCAATCCCAATGAATCCGCGGAGGCGACTCTGCTTCACGAGCTCTCCTACGATGAAGCGCATGCTCTTGCTTCCTCGGGCGCGAGGGTGCTCCACGCCAATGTTCTTCCACTCGCTGCCGAGCGCGAAATGCTAGTTTGGGTTCGCAACACCTTCAAGCCGCACAATCGTGGTACAAAGATTGGGCCCATGAACCGCAATGCCAGCCGCCGGGGTGATGCATGAGTGCCGCACTCTCCGGCAATAGCGACGCCGGCTTGCCTGCGATGCCCCTCGAAAAGAAATTCCGCGCCGGAATTCTCGGCGCCACGGGAATGGTGGGCCAGAGGCTCGTGCACCTCCTCGCAAACCATCCTTGGTTCGAACTCGCCGAAGTGGCCGCTTCCGAAAGATCATCCGGCAAGAAATATGAAGACGTGGTGCGCTGGCATCTGGAGGCGCCCGTTCCGCGTGCCGCGCGCGGCCTGGTCGTGAAGGACCTCGATCCCATCCTCGATTGCGATTTTGTCTTCTCCGCGCTGGATTCCTCCGTCGCCGGACAAGCCGAGGAGAATTTCGCTCAGGCAGGCTATCCGGTCGTCAGCAACTCGAAAAATCGCCGTATGGACGCCGACGTTCCATTGCTGATCCCGGAAGTGAACGCCGCGCATCTCGACGCCATCCATGCGCAGCGAAAGAATCGCGGTTATCAGGACGGCTTCATCGTCACCAATCCAAACTGCTCCACGGCAGGCCTCGTTCTTGTACTCAAGCCGCTTGCTGACGCGTTCGGTCTCGAGAAAATCTTTGTCGTCACCATGCAGGCCGTTTCGGGAGCGGGTTATCCTGGCGTCGCATCCATGGACATCGTTGGCAACGTCGTGCCTTTCATCAGTGGGGAGGAGGAGAAAATGGAAGCCGAGCCGCAGAAGCTGCTCGGCAAATGGGATGGCGCGCGCTTTGTGGATGCGGGCTTGGGCATCAGCGCGCATTGCAACCGCGTTCCCGTGCAGGACGGCCACCTCGAATCCGTTTCGCTCAGCCTGAAGAAAATCGCCAGTCTTCACGAAGTACGAGAAGCGCTGCGAAACTTTGTTGTAGATCCTGAGATCGCCGCGTTGCCGACCGCGGTGAAAAATCCGATCGTGGTGCTGGAAGAGGAAAATCGGCCTCAGCCGCGCCGCGATCTGAACGCCGGAAATGGCATGACCGCCGTCGTCGGCCGCGTACGCGAATGTCCTTTGCTGGACGTCAAGCTTACGCTGCTCTCGCACAATCTCGTGCGCGGCGCCGCCGGCGCAGCCCTCCTGAACGCCGAACTCCTCGCTTCCCGCGGTTTCTTCAAAAATCGGGTTGGAGTTTCAGAGCAGGCTGTGAGTGAACCTGCAGTTCGTTGAAAAGGCTCAGGTCGCAATACAAGTCTCGAGATTGGCCGCTGCGGCGTGGCAGAGAAGAAGTTCTTCCAGCCGGGAGAAGGCCGAGGCCAGCGGCGCTTCGCCACCGAAAGAAATAACAATCGCCAGAACCTGCTTCGTCGCCGGAGTGACCATGGTGCGTTCAGAATCACTCGTTGGGCTACCATGCGGCCCGAGCGCATCCGCGAAAAGCGGGAGATCTTCGAGATTCAAATCGTATTTGCCGATGCCCTTGTAGGATTCTCCGGCGCGGCCCGCGCGAAAGGTTATCGCGCTTTCGACATGCGCCAGATCGTAAAGACCGATGGGCAGCCGGCTTTCCACGCTCACCAGATTGATGATGTCCACAACGGAATTGATGTGCGGCAAATTCTTTCCGGAAATCACACGGCGAAGCAAAGCTTCTGCGGATCCTCGATAGCGAGCCGGATCTTTTCCCAGCGCCTTGTATCCAGCACGCGTCGCAAGAACTGCGGAAGATTCCAAAACCGCGCGCGGCTCCGGCAACTTCAGGATTTTCTCCTCGGCAGCGCGCAATCCGGCTTCGAGTTCCGGGGGAGTCGGGGCCACTTCGACGCTCGCGGAAACACAGCCGAGAGCAACGCGCGGGCACTTCGCTTTCAATGCCGGATCAATGGCAACTTGTACCATGCCGCCCTCGAGAGAGATTTCGCCGCAGGCAAAACCGCAAGGTGCGAGTCTACTCTTCTTTCTGTTCTTTCTCTTCCTTCTGCGGTTTTTCTTTTTCAGGAAGCTTTGGCGGCGGCTCTTGCAGTTTGTGGAGATATTCCGGCCTGGTGTGCCGGTAATGTTCGGCGGGAACTTTTCCATCGAGCCAAGCGGTGTCCATGGGGTAGACGAGCGGATCGAAAATCACGATATAAAAATGCCAAATTAAAATCGAGAACGTCGCGAGGATGGCTTCATAAAAATGCACCGCAGTGGCGGCGTCGGCCATCCATTTCGGAAAATGACGGAGCGTGAAATTATTGAACCACAGCAGAAAACCGGAGAGCGCCATGACGGCGGTGCCCCACAAAAACGCCCAATATTCCATCTTTTCCGCATAATTGAATTTTCCAAACTTCGGCGAATCCTTCCGCCAGCCAAGGTTGTAGAGCAAAACATGCAGGAGGTCGGTGGCGTCCTTGAATTTCGGCAGCATGGCCTTCAAAAACGCGCGATCGCGCCTGTTCACGGAAAGATGGATGAAGTGGTAGAGCGTGGACGCAATGAGAATCACGGCAGCGATGCGATGCAACAGGCCGCGCAGCGCGAAGTGAGTTCCTTCCCAATACAACAGCGGGTGCGCGTACCACGCGTCCGGATATTTCAGCGCGAATCCGGTAATCACGAGCGCGGGAAAACTCAGCATCACGCCCCAGTGCGCAATGCGGAACCACAGATTCATGCGAACGACCTGAGGCCCGCCGTTCACCCGGACGGCCTGGCGGCGCATTTTCGCAAGCAGGTCAATCAAGTTGTGCGACAACATGAAACCGAGCGTAAAAGGAATCAGCGTCAGATAGACCCAGCGAATCCATTTCACGACCGGGTTGGCGTTCGCGCTCGAAATCATCACGTGCACGGGGCCGATCGCAAAGGTTTGCCCCGCCCCTGCGTGGCACTGTCCACAGGTCTTGGCGAGATTCGCGGGATTCACCGTTGATCGGGGATCGCTGGAAGGGAAAATGTTGTGCACGCCGTGGCACGAGGCGCAGTTGGCCACGGTCTGCGAACCTTCACGGTTCGCCAGTCCATGATAGCTGTCGGCGTAGGTCGGCACGCGGTCCAACGGCAGGTTGTAGCGGACGGCGAGGCGCGTTTCACCGTGGCATCGGCCGCACGTTACCGTGGAAACGCGCGCGGCATTCACGAGGGATTGGGGCTCTTTCGGGCCGAGGATCAGGTGCTCGCCATGGCAATCGGTGCACACGGGCGCGTCGGTGTTGCCCTCCTGCATGGCCTGGCCATGGATGCTTGCGAGATAGGTTTTTGCGATTTCCGTGTGACACTGGCCGCAGGTTTTCGCGACGTTCCAATGGTTGATGCTCGAACGGGGATCGCGAGCAGGGAAAATGGCGTGATTGCCGTGGCAATCGGAGCACGCGGCGGCGTTCGCGTTTCCCGCCTGGACGGCGCGGCCGTGCACACTCTGAAGATAAAGCTCGACGGGATGCGCGAAGGGAATTTTGTGGTGCGAGAGAAATTCCGGATTGCTGTGGCAAGTGGCGCAGGTCCCTGGAAGATTCTTCTTCGCCACCGTGGAGTTCGAATCGCCTGACGAGAGGATTTTATGTACCGGACCATGGCAAGATTCGCAATTCGGGGCGTAAGGATCGCCGAATTTGGCGGCCTCGCCGTGAATGCTTTCCTGAAGCCCCTTGACTTCCTGCTCGTGACAGGTTTTACAGTTCGTGAAAGCGGCTTTTGCGGATTCGATGACGTGCGGATCACCGTGGCAGGATTGGCAGGCGTCCTCGCCCAGCGCGGCGTGAATGCTATTTGGAATATCGTGAGCTTCGTCCGCGTGGCAGGTGGAGCACTGTACCTTCTGAATTTTGGCGGGATGGGGAAATTCCTTGAGATCCGTGTGGCAATCGCGGCAGCCGAGAATCCCATGCACGCTCTTCGCGTGTTTCGCCGGATCAATCGAAAGATTCTTACCCTTTTCTGATTTGAAGTCCGGCTGGCCGTGGCAGGAGAGGCATTCTTCATCCTGCTTCAGCGGTTTGGGGCTCTGCGAGCGAGCGAGAATTGGAAAGGCCGCGAACAGAAGGAACGCCAACGCGGAAAACGCAGCCGTTCGAACACAGTGGCGCGAACCGTCTTCGTCAGGCGAGCCCATCATCGAACCACTCCGAACGTCAGCTTTCCTTCTATTGCCTGGCTACTGTACCCCCAAGTCCGTCAGGACCTTGGGGTTTTGCTCGTCCACCGCCAGGAGAGTGTGGCAGGCGGAACAATCGTTGGTAATGGTCTGGCCGTCGGCGCTGGTGTGGCTGCCATCATGGCAGCGGAAGCAGCCGGGATAATCCATGTGTCCAAGATTGTTGGGATACGTGCCCCAGGTAACGTTCATGGCCGGAAAGACATTGCGCAGATAAACCCCTGCAACCTGCTCGGCAGATTGTTGCACCGCGGAAGTATGGCTTTGGTACAGGACGGCGTAGTTGGTTTTGTAGAAATCATTGATCTGGCTGACGATTTCTCGCTGCGCGGTATCGCGATCGGCATATTTTTCCTTCAGAACCTGAACAGCTTCCTTCTTGA
>Ga0335076_10000718_pt1 | contig 30968 bp, 27 predicted proteins | sample Lox_Sample_25_FD_206717 | JGI IMG/M metagenome (GOLD analysis project Ga0335076, IMG submission 206717) | Soil microbial communities from Loxahatchee National Wildlife Refuge, Florida, United States - Lox_Sample_2.5 | ecosystem: Environmental > Terrestrial > Soil > Wetlands | place: USA... | reverse complement strand
GCCTGGCGCGCGGTCGCGCGGGGCGACCGCGCGCGACTGCTCCGCCGGCTGGCGGCACTCGTCGAAGAGCACGGCGAGGAGCTCGCCCGGCTCGAATCACGCAACGTCGGCAAGCCGATCCAGGGCGCGCGCGCCGAGGTCGGCATGGTCGCCGATGTCTTCCACTACTACGCAGGTGCGGTCGACAAGCACTTCGGCGAGACGATTCCAGTCGCCGGCGGAGTCGATCTCACGCTCCGTGAGCCGCTCGGCGTCGTCGGTCTCATCGTCCCGTGGAACTTTCCGGTCAACATCGCATCCTGGAAGCTCGGGCCGGCGCTTGCGTGCGGCAACACCGTCGTCCTCAAGCCGGCGGAGCTGACACCGCTGTCGGCGCTGCGGCTCGGTGAGCTCGCCCTCGAAGCGGGCATCCCTGAGGGCGTCGTCAACATCCTCCCCGGCAAGGGCTCGATCGTGGGGACGCGGCTGGTCGAGCATCCGGACGTCGCGAAGATCGGCTTCACCGGTTCCACGGAGGTCGGCCAGGAGGTGATGCGAGGCGCAGCGGCGACGATCAAGCGAGTGACGCTCGAGCTCGGGGGCAAGTCGGCGAACGTCGTCTTCGCCGACGCCGACCTCGAGCGGGCTGCGGCCGCCGCGCCCTATGCCGTCTTCGACAACGCCGGCCAGGACTGCTGCGCCCGCTCGCGGATCCTCGTCGAGGCAAGCGTGTACGACCGCTTCGCCGAGCTGCTCCTCGAGGCGACGCGCGGCGTGAAGGTCGGCGACCCCGAGGACGACACGACGGAGATGGGGCCGCTGATCTCGGCAGCGCACAAGGAGAAGGTGGCGAGCTTCGTCGAGGGCGAGCCGTTCTTCCGTGGCGAGGCGCCGAACGGCCGCGGGTTCTGGTACCCGGCGACGCTCGTCGAGGCTCGGCCGGAGGACCGGATCGCGCGCGAAGAGGTCTTCGGGCCTGTCGCGGCGCTGATCCCGTTCGCGGACGAGGCCGAGGCGATCCGGATCGCGAACGACTCCGACTACGGGCTCTCGGGCTCGATCTGGACGGAGAACGGCGGGCGCGCGCTTCGCGTCGCCCGGGCGATCGAGACCGGCGTGCTCTCGATCAACTCGAACTCGTCGGTGCGTGCGTCGACGCCCTTCGGCGGCTTCAAGCGGAGCGGCTTCGGCCGGGAGCTAGGGATGCACGGCCTCGCCGGCTACAGCGAGGTCAAGAACGTGTTCTATTCGACTGAATGAGCGGGAGGCTCGAGGGCAAGGTCTGCGTGATCACGGGTGCCGGCGGCGGCATGGGCGCCGACGCCGCCGTCCGGTTTGCCGAGGAGGGCGCACGCATCGCCGTCGCCGACGTCGACGGCGGGGCGGCGGAGAAAGTCGCGGGCCAGGTCGGCGGCCTGGCGGTGCAGGTGGACGTCTCGGACGAGGCCTCGGTCCAGACGATGTACGCCGCGACGGTCGAGCGGTTCGGCGGCATCGACGTCCTCTACAACAACGCCGGCATCTCGCCGGCCGACGACGCGTCGATCCTCGAGACCGGGCTCGACGCCTGGGAGCGCGTGCAGGCCGTCAACACCCGCGGCGTCTACCTCTGCTGCAAGCACGGCATCCCGCACCTCCTCGCGGGTGGGGGTGGATCGGTGATCAACGTCGCCTCGTTCGTGGCGCTCGTGGGCGCAGCGACCTCGCAGATCTCCTACACGGCTTCGAAGGGTGCCGTGCTCTCGCTGAGCAAGGAGCTCGGCGTCCAGTTCGCGCGCCAGGGTGTCCGCGTCAACGCGCTCTGCCCGGGGCCGGTCGAGACGCCCCTCCTGCTCAGGATCTGGGGCGAGACGCCCGGTGCAGCCGAGCGCCGGCTCGTCCACCTCCCGATGGGACGAATGGCAAAGCCACGCGAGATCGTCAACGCCGCGCTCTTCCTCGCGAGCGACGAGTCGAGCTATGTGAACGCGGCGACCTTCGTCGTCGACGGCGGCCTCAGCGCCGCCTACGTGACGCCCGAATAGCGATTTAAGGAACCCGTAAGCCGGGGCTCATCCCGCGGTAATCCCTGCCGCCGATTGTTCGAACCATCGGAGTCCTCGCGTCGAAGGGAGTACTGATGCGCTCGAAGAGATCGATCGCTGCCGTGGTTGCCGCCCTTGCGCTCGCCGCCGTGCCGGTAGCCGCAGCCGGAATGATGCACCCCACGCTCGGCGCGAGCCTGTCCGGAATGGGCGAGCACGGGATCGTCAATCTGCACGCGCACGCCAAGGGGCATCAGCTCTGCTGGCAGTTCCAGCTGCACGTCATGCACGTACACAGCGCCACCGTCCGCGACAAGAGCGGGATGGTTGTCGCCCACCTGGGCGACATGTACCGTGCGAAGGGCTGCGCGATGGTGTCGAAGAGCTCCCTCGCCCTGATCGAGACGAAGCCCGGCAGCTACTGGGTCTGGGTGGCGACGAACGGCCACCCGGGCGAGTTGCGCGGCAAGCTCCATGCCGGCATGGCGCACATGTAGATGGATACGCCGCCCGTCACCCACGAGCCTCAGCCGCGACGCTACGGCCGGAGGCTGTTCCTCGCCACCGTCCTGGGCGGCGTCTCCTCGCTCTACTGGGGGAAGGCCGCGTGGGACCAGGTCACGGGCGTGATCTCCCCCGTCGCCTCGGCAGTGGCACCGATCCTGCCGACGGGCGGATGGCGCATCTACACGATCTCTGGGCACATGCCGGTCTTCGACCCCGCCACGTGGCGGCTCAGGATCGGCGGTCTCGTCCAGCAACCGATCTCGTTGAGCTACGACGAGCTCCGTTCCCTGCCTCACGTCGAGCAGGTCTCGACGTTCCACTGCGTGACGGGCTGGACGGTGCAGAACGTCCACTGGGGCGGTGTGCGCATGCACGATGTTCTTGCGCGCGCACGCCCGCTCGCCTCGGGACACGCGCTGCGCTTCGTGTCGATGGAGGTGCCGTACGTCGACTACCTGACGCTGCAACAGGCGTCACTCCACGACGTGATGCTCGCCTACGAGATGGACGGCAAGCCGCTCGCACGCGAGCACGGCGCTCCCGTGCGGCTGATCATCCCGGAGATGTACGGCTACAAGAACGTCAAGTGGCTACAGGGCATCGACCTCGTCCCGCAGGCTGTGAACGGGTACTGGGAAGACCTCGGCTACGACCGCAACGCCTGGGTCGGCCGCTCGAACGGATACGGCGCATGAAGGCCGGGTACGTCAGGCGGTTCTCGCCGATCGAGCGCCTCCTGCACTGGGTGAACGCAGCCGGTTTCTTCTTCCTCCTCGCGACGGGGCTGATCCTCTACCTGCCGCGCCTGTCGATGCTCGTCTCGCGCCGGCAGCTGATCCAGAGCCTCCATTTCTGGGCGGGCGTCGGCTGGCTCGGCGCGCTGGCCCTGGTCGTGGTGCTGGGCGGGCGCCGCCTGCTCGCGACCGCGCGCGAGCTCGACAGCTTCGACGGGGACGACCTGCGCTGGCTCCGCGGGCGCAAGGCTCCGCAGGGGAGGTTCAACGCGGGCCAGAAGATCAACGCCGTGCTGACGGCCGCCTTCGCCGTCCTGTTCGGCGTGTCCGGGCTCCTGCTCTGGTTCGGCGAGCAGGACACGCGCTACCGCTTCGCCAGCACCGTGGTCCTCCACGACGGCCTGATGTACGTCTCACTCGCGCTCCTCGTCGGGCACCTCTACCTCGCGCTGATCCATCCGGCGACGCGCCACGCGCTGCGCGGCATGACCCTGGGCAGCGTCAGCTCCGAGTGGGCGGCCCGGCACCACGCGAAGTGGAAGCCAGAATAGGTTCATGGACACCGTCCTCGTCGTCGACGACGAGCCGATCGTGCGGGACGTCGTGGTGCGGTACCTCCAGCGCGACGGCTTCCGGACGATGACCGCGTCGGACGGGGACACCGCAAGGGCGCTGATCGAGGAGCGCGCGCCGAGCCTCGTCGTGCTCGACGTGATGCTGCCGGGAACGGACGGGCTCACGCTCTGCCGCTGGATCCGTGAGCGCTCGAGCCTCCCTGTGATCCTGCTCACGGCCCGCGGCGAGGAAGCCGACCGCATCGTGGGGCTCGAGCTCGGAGCCGACGACTACGTCACGAAGCCGTTCTCTCCGCGAGAGCTTGCGACGCGTGTGCGAACGGTCCTCCGCCGCGCCAACGGAAGCTCGGGGGTGCTCGAGACGCTCGCCTTCGGCGAGATCGAGGTCGACGGCGCCAGCCGCGAGGTCCGCCGGGCCGGCAGAGTCGTCGCGCTCACGGCGAAGGAGTTCGAGCTGCTCTGGTTTCTCGCCTCGCACCCCCGCCGCGTCTTCTCCCGCGACCAGCTGATGGCCCGCGTCTGGGGTTACGAGGCAGCTGTCGACACGGGCACGGTGACCGTCCACGTGCGACGGCTGCGGGAGAAGATCGAATCCGATCCAGGCCGGCCGCGCCACTTGCACACCGTGTGGGGCTCCGGGTACCGCCTCGACCCATGAACGGGCTTCCATGATCCAGCTCGCGCTCGTCGTGGCCATCGGCAGCCTCGCCTCGGGGCTCGTCTTGGCGCTCCTCCTGCGCCGGGCGCCGACGGTCTGGGCCCAACTCACGGGGCTGGCCCTGATCGCGGTCTGCGTGCCGCTTGCCGCGGTGCTCCTGTCGGGCTGGGTCATGTTCCACATGGGCGCCGACATGAAGATCCTCGCCGTAGCGGCAGGCTCGGCGACGGCGGCCGTGTTCGCGGCCCTCGTCCTCGCCCGGTCGATCACCACCTCCCTGCGTCGGGTCGGCGCAGCCTCGCGCTCGCTTGCCTCGGGGGACCTGTCTGCACGGGCGCCGGCCGGCGGCGCCCGAGAGATTGCGGAGCTCGCCGCGTCGTTCAACGCGATGGCCACGTCGCTCGAACAGCTCTTCGACGCCAGACGCGAGCTGGTGGCCTGGGCGAGCCACGACCTCCGCGCTCCGATCGCGTCGTTGCAGGCGATGCTCGAGGCGATCGAAGACGGGCTCGTCTCTGCCGAGGACTACCTGCCGACGGCGCGGGAGCAGGTACGGACGCTCTCGATGCTCGTCGACGACCTGTTCGAGCTGGCGCGGATCGACGCAGGCGCGCTCACGCTCGAGTTGCGCCGCACGCCGGTCGCGCCGCTCGTCGCCTCGGCCCTGTGTCTCCTCCGGCCGGAGGCCGAGGCACGCGGCGTCGCGCTGAGCGCCGACGTGGACGAGCAGGTCGAGGCGCGGCTGGCGCCGGACAAGTTCGAGCGGGTCCTGTTCAACCTCGTCACGAACGCGCTGCGCCATACGCCGACGGACGGCGCGGTGGCGGTACGAGTCGAGCAGCGGGCCTCGGATCTGCTGCTGCGCGTCGAGGACAGCGGCGAGGGCCTGCCGGCGGAGGCGCCGGATCGGATGTTCGAGCGCTTCTGGCGGGCCGACCGCGCGCGAAGCGGCAACGGAGCCGGCCTCGGGCTCGCGATTGCCCGTGGTCTCGTCGAGGCCCACGGCGGCAGGATCTGGGCCGAGAACCGCCCACAGGGCGGCGCCTGCGTCTCGTTCACGCTGCCCGCCGCGTAGTCGCGGCCACGAGCGACCGCTAGCTCGGAGCCTCGACGGCGTCGGCTGCGAGGAGCTCGACGACCTGGGCCCGCGTCGCGACTCCGAGCTTGCGCTCGACCGAGCCGACATGGCGGCGCACAGTCACGGGTGCGACGCCAAGCTGGGTCGCGATATCGGAAGTGCTCGCTTCGCGAACCAATAGCTCGACGACCTCCCATTCCCGCGCAGTGAGCGCCACTCGGCCCTTGCCGGGAACGACGACCGACCGCCGGCGCTCGCGCGTCCGCAGCTCGTCGAGCAGGCGCGACACGAATCTGCGCGGCACGGCCGGTTCGCCGTGCAGGGCGCTGCGCACGACGTGCGGCAGGCGCGCCGGGTCGAGACTCTGCGTCAGGTAACCGCTCGCGCCGGCGCGCACCGCGGCCATGAACTCCTCCTCGTCGAGCTTCCTCGTCAGGAGGATCACGGCGGCCGACGGGACGCGCAAGACGATCTCGTTCACCACCCGAAGCGCCTGACCCGAAGGGTCGAGCCCGAGCAGGCAGACGTCGGGATGGTCGCGCACGGCGGCATCCACCGCAGACGCCGCGTCGGCGGCCTCTGTGCACCGTGTCTCCGGCTCGAGGGCCAACCGTAACCCGACGCGCATCGGCAGCGGCTCGGCCGCGATGAGCACATGGGCTCGCCTCGCTGCCGTCTTTGGGCTCACGCCGCAGTCACCCGGGAGTCCGCCGATTGCCCGACTACGATCTGCCCATGCGCGTGCTCATCGCTGACGACCATAAACTGATCGTCGAAGGAGTCAAGCGCGCCCTCGGTGACTCGCCGGATTTCGAGGTCGTCGGCGAATGCTCCTCCGGATCTCAGGTGCTGCCGATGGTGGGCCGCACGAATCCCGACATCGTCCTGCTCGACCTGCGCATGCCGGGCGCGGACGGACTGGCGTGCCTGAGCCGTATCAGGAAGCAGCATCCCGAGGTGAAGGTCGTCGTCCTCTCGGTCTCCACCGACGAGAACGTGATCCAGACCGTTCTCAAGCGCGGCGCAAGCGCCTTCATCGTCAAGAGCATCAACCCGATCGACCTCCCCTCCGCGCTCCGGCAGGCGGTCGACGGCACGGTGTACAGCGCGATCGGCCTTCCCGATCCCGGCGAGAGCGCGGCTCGGGCCGCCGGCCTCACCGAGCGCGAGACCGCGATCCTCGCCGCCCTCGCGCGCGGCCTCTCGAACGAGGCGATCGGCAAGGAGCTGTGGGTGGCGGAACAGACAGTCAAGTTCCACCTGACGAACATCTATCGCAAGCTCGGCGTATCGAACCGCACCGAGGCCGCGCGCCTCGCGTACCAGAACGGGCTCGTCGAGAGCCCGATCGACGACCGCTGAGCCGAGCCTCCCGGCTCCTGCGAACCCGGAGGGGGTGCGGGACATCGCCCGCACCCCCTCCGCTGCGTTGCTCACCCGGTCACCGGCGGGGTGAAGACATTGGTGACACCGACTCGCTGGGTGTTGCACCGCTTGCTGGCGATCGGGCTGAAGATCATGATCCCGGCCTTCTTCAGCGTGACGCTCCGCGCGATGATGCCCTTCTGGTTCGAAGGCTTGGTGCGGACGTCGACCTTCGGGCCGGTGATCCGGACGCGAACGCCCTTGGCTGCCTTGCCGTGCTGCGTGACGTGGATCGTCAGCTTGGTCTTGCGCCCCACGTAGAGCTGCTTCGGAGTGACCCGGCTGACCGCCACGCAGAACACCGTCGGCGGCGTGTGCGGCGCTGTCACCTGCACCTTCGCAGTCGCCGTGTTGTTGGTCGTGTCCGTCTCCGGCCGGTTGCCGACCACGTTGACCGTGTTCACCTGGTCGCCTTCGGTGCTCGGCGTGGTGATCAGGGTGATCGTCACCTGCTCGCCGGCAGCCATGTCGCCGATGGTGCAGTTGAGGATCGCTCCACCGGTGCAGGAGCCCTTCGTGGTCGTCGCCGAGACGAAGGTGTTCCCGGCCGGCATCGGATCGGCGATCTTGACACCGCTGTCCGCGTCCGGGCCGTTGTTCGTCACCACCATCGTCCAGGTGATGTTCCCGGCGCCGAGCTCCTGCGTCGCGGGCGAGCCGGTCTTGCTCACCGAGAGGTCGACCAGGGCCTGCACGCAGGTGGTGGCCGTCGACTGGTCGCTGCCGTCGTTGTCCGCCGTGACCATGCCGGTGTTGTCGACCACGCCGGTCTCCGGGCAGTCGCCGCCGGCGGCCGCTCTGGTCTGCGACGTGATGTGCACCGTGAAGGTCGACGCCGCCTGCGTCGTCCCGGCCGGCACCGTGACCGGCCCGCACGTCAACTCACCGGAGGCGATCGAGCAGCTCGAGCCCCAGCCGGCGCCGGTCTCGTCGATCGACCAGGCTAGACCCGGATTCGTGGGCAGCGTGTCCGACAGGCTGACGCCGTGCGCGTCGCCGCTGCCGTTGTTGGAGACGGTCAACGTGAACCCGATCGGCTCGCCTACGTCGACCTGCGCCTTGTCCGCGGTCTTGACGATGTGAATCGCGGGCGCGGCCACGCACGTCTGGGCGGTCGACTGGTCGGAACCGCCGTTCGTGCTCGTCACGTTGCCGGTGTTGGGGATCACGCCGCTTCCATCCGGGCAGACGCCACCGGTCGAGGCGTCAGTGCCAGAGGTGACGTGCACCGTGAACGTGCTCGCCTCCTGCGTCGTCCCGGCCGGAACAGTCGCCGGCCCACACGAGAGGACACCGGCAGCGATGCCACAGCTGCTCGGGGAGCCCCAGCCCGCACCCGTGTCGGCGATCTTCCAGGACAGCCCCGACTTGGTCGGGAGCGTGTCCGACAGAGCAACGCCATGTGCAGTGCCGGTGCCGTCGTTGTAGACGGTCAGCGTGAAGCCGATCGGCTCGCCCGCATTCACCTGCGCTGCGTCGGCGGTCTTCACGATGTGAATCAACGCCGCATTGATTACCACCGACTCGTCACCACAATCGCCGGCGGCCTTGTCGTTGTTGCTGTCGCCCGAGAAGCTGGCCGTCCAGTTCCACGTGCCCGCCGTGCCCGCCTGGAACGAGGAGTTCGAGGTCTGGTAGTCGCCGTTGTGGTCGGCCGTCACCGTCTCGGTGTAGGCAGGCGTTCCCGAGCAGGTCGGGTCGCTCGGCCCGTAGAGGTCGAACGTGATCGAGCCCGAGCCGTCGTAGGCACTGCCGCCCGAGAGATGCGCCGTGTCGTTCAACACGTCATCCACCGAACCCGAGCTCGGGTCGGGCGTCGTCGAGATCGAGGGGGTCGCCTTGCTCGAGGTCACCGACTCGTTGGCACCGTTGTCCACGGCACCCTTGTTCAGCGAGTCGCCCGAGTAGGAGGCACTCCAGGTGTACGTGCCGACCTCGCTCAGCGGCACGCTCGAGGGCGAGGCATAGCTGCCGTCACCATTGACCGCCACCGGCGAGCCGACCGGCGAGGTCGTCCCGTCCGGCGCCTTGAGCGAGAACTGAATCGACCCCGACGGGTGATCGCCACCCGACACCGTCGCCGCATCCGAGGTCGAGTCGACACCGACGACACCATTGCCCGTGACCGCCGCCTTCGTCGAGATCGACGGCGACGCCTTGGTCGAGGTCACCGACTCGTTGGCGCCGTTGTCCACGGCGCCGTTGTTCAGCGAGTCGCCCGAGTAGGAGGCGCTCCAGGTGTACGTGCCGACTTCGGTCAGCAGCACACTCGAGGGCGAGGCATAGCTGCCGGCGCCATTGACGGCGACGGGCGAACCGATCTTCGACGTCGTCCCGTCCGGCGCTTTGAGCGAGAACTGAATCGACCCCGACGGGTGGTTGCCGCCCGACACCGTCGCCGAGTCAGACGTGGAGTCGACGCCGACCACACCCGACCCTGACACCGAGGCCTTCGTCGACACGCACGGCGACGCCTTCACGATGGTGAAGCATTCGGTGTTGCTGTTGGTGTGCGTACCGGCCGTGTAGTGATGCTCGTTGGCGCCGGGCGTGAACACCGACCGCCAGCAGTACTTCCCTAGAGCGTTGTCGCTCGGCGTCGTCGTACCGTTGACGGTCGCAGAGTTTCCGCTGCCGTTCGCCGCCAAGGTGACGGCGGAACCGACCTGAGTGCCGTTCTTCGAGCAGTCGCCGCCATTCGCAGTGACGTCCGAAGGAGAGCAGAGGAAGAACTTGACGGAGCCGACGGCAGGCGTGCCCGTCGTCCCGACCATCGCGTAGTCGTGCTGCGCTGCGCCGGGCGCGTTCGACGAACCGCCCGGCGTCGCCGTGGTCGTGATCGGCGGCGTGATACATGCCCACGACGCGGCGACGAAGAAGACGCAGAACGCGGCCACGACCAGCGTCGCTCCTCCAAATGAAAGCCGGCGCGCACGGCTCCGGCGGAAACCTCGAAGTACGCTCATTCTGTTACCTGCTCCTCCCTGGGCTCACTGGGCCGCAGCACGCACTAGCCCAGACTCATCTCTCTGCAAAGGGTTCGTAGGAGGAGCGGAAATTCGTCGAGTCCTTCGATGGGCTAGGAGCGGCCACCCCTAGGCCTAGACCCGTTCACACCCCTGAACGGGGTACCCCGCTCGAACTGACGCAGGAGTGGGAGAAAACCGTTTTGCTCACGGTCTGTCCCTCCATCGAGGGAGCACTCGCCGGCTCAGGGAAGCCGATTCCCTGAGCAGAAGAGCGGTTTCAACTCGATGATCAAGACTCTTCGTCTCCTCCTCCTCACTTCGGCCGTGGCGGCCGCGGCTCTGAGCGTCGGCACGACGCAGGCCCTTGCCTGCGGCAACAGCAACGGCTACTCGTACGCAGGGATAGGCGCCCCGAGCCCCGCCTCCGGAATCTCGGCGACCATCACGCCGCTCGATGCTTTCGACGTCCTCAACGGTCACGTCGCGGGCTGGGTCGGAGTCGGCGGCCCGGGCGAGGGGCCGAACGGCACGAACGAGTGGCTTCAGATCGGCTACAGCGGCTACCCGAGCATCACCGGCAGCGACATCTACTACGAGGTCGCGCTGCCCAACCGCAACCCCAGCTACCACCAGGTCGCCGCAGCCCTTCCGGTCGGGACCGTCGCCAGGGTGGCAGTCTCGGAGATCCGCAACCGCCCCAACTGGTGGCGCGTGTGGTTGAACCACCGGCCGGTGTCACGGCCGCTCCGCCTGCCGGAGAGCCACGACCGTTGGAGCCCGATCGCGACGGCCGAGAGCTGGGACGGCGGCACCGGCGGCGCCTGCAACACCTTCCTCTATCGCTTCCGTCAGGTCTCGATCGCACCCACCGCTGGCGGCGGCTGGCGTCAGCTCACGGGGGGCTTCCCGATCCGCAGCGCGTCGACTCGCATTCAGCGCCATCGCGGCGCAGCGGCGTTCCTCGCGGCCGAGGGCCGGCCGGCCTTCCGCTTGCTCTCAGCTACCCCTTGATCCAGATCGGCGTGCCCAGCGGTGCGAGCCGCTCGAGCTGCCTCGCCGTCGTGTTCGACACGCGCACGCAGCCGTGGGAGACGGCCTGGCCGAGGAGCTGCGGCTCGCTCGTCCCATGGATGCCGACGACGCCGCCTCCCGGCCACTCGGTGAGCTTCGAGTAGGCGCTCGTCTCGAGCGCGAAGACGCCGAGGAACGGGTCGTGATAGGGGACGAAGCGGGCCGCCACGAAGTAATGGCCGACCGGGGTCTCCCTGCCGGGCGCTCCAATGGCGACGATCGCGTGCCACTTGTGCTTTCCGAAGCGGTAGACGTCGATCGTCCGCCTGCGGAGGTCGACGACGATCTGGCTGTGTGTCGGACTGAGCGACACGGTGTCCGCCGGGATCCAGCCGTAGGTGCCGTTGGGTCGCATGGGGATGCTGACCCGGTACCAGACGTCGCCGTCGGAGCCGACCGTCTTGCGAACCGCGAGCATCTCCTGGGGGCGGTAGTCGGACCGGAACTGGTGCATCACCCGGATGACATGAGCCCGGGGGTTCGGCGTCTTGCGGACGGCGACCGACCGGACGATCAATCTCCCGGCCGCCGGGAAGACAGACTCGGTCTTCGCCTGCAAGGACGCCACGGTCGCGCTCGTCCCGGCCGAACCGGCCAACGCGCGCGTCGGGATGGCCACGGCGGCCGCGAAACCGGCCGACGCGACGACGACCGAGGCGATCAGGGCTCGACGACTCACGAGGTGGCCGCGTAGATCGTTGCGGCCGCCGGCGTGGACGGCCGCCACTGGGGCAGGGTGGCGCGGACGATCGTCCCCTTGCCGGGACTCGTCTCGATCTCGACCGCGCCGCCGAGCAGACGGACCCGTTCGGAGATGCCGGCGAGGCCGAGGCGGTCGGTGGCGAGCCGGCGCGGATCGAAGCCGCAGCCGTTGTCGGTGATGGTGAGATCGACGAAGGTTCGCCTGCTGCTCAGCAGGACCGAGACCCCCTTCGCCTCGCTGTGCTTGCGCACGTTCGACAGCGCCTCCTGGACGACCCTAAAGAGCACGATCTTCTGGGAGTCGCTGAGACCGGACAGGTCGCCCTCGACCTTGAGACTCGTATCGATGCCGGTCGTGTTCTCGAGGGCTCGGAGCTCGGACTCGACCGCATCGGCGACCGGCCGGGCGACGGCCGTCGTCGAGCGGATGGAGTGCGCAATCTCGCGCAGGCTCTCGTCGAGCGCGACCAGCCGGGCCTGGACGTCGTTGAAGCGCCCGCGGGCGCGGTCTCTGTAGTCGGCGGGAATCACCAGCGAGATCTGCGCCGCCGCCGACCGCAACTCCTCGGCCAGCGCCACGATCTCCTGCAGCGGCCCGTCGTGCAGGTCGAAGCCGAGCCGCACGAGGCGCCGCTCGCCGGCAGCCACGAGCTCGTGCTCGCGCTGCACCCTCCGGTCGAACAGGGACGCACGCTCGAGGAGCGGCGCGAGCGCCGCCGCGGCCTCGTCGAGGTAGTCGTCGACGTGTTCGGACTCGGTGCCGCGGCCGCGCGCGAGCAGTGCTGCGTACGGCCGGTCCCACCGCTCGACGACCCTCACGCGCACCTGGGCGGAGCCGGCGACGACGCCGTCGAGCGCCGCGCGCGCAACCTCGCGCAAGCGGCGGCTGCGCGGCGCCTTGCCGTGCGAGACGAGGCAGGTGGTCGAGCCGGCGGCGTCGAGGATCCAGAGCGAGGCGGCCTCAGCCGGCGCAAGCTCGACGAGCAGCGCGAGCGCAAGCTCCGCGGCGACCGCCGGTGGGAGCTGGGCGGATTCCTTGCTCGCGAGCGCTCGGCGGAAGACGCCGAACGCCGCAGCCTCGGGCGGTAGCCCGAGCTCGTCCGCCGCCGCCGTCACCGCGGCTCTCGCCCCTCCTGGCTCGAACCGGTGCTCGACTGCGATCGCGACGACCGCATCGCCGAGGAAGTCGAGCGCGGCACCTTGACCCCAGCCGTCGGCCAGGCGCCGCGCGCGAACTTCGCACGTGCGGAGGGCTGCACGCAGATCGGGAGGAAGCGACGCCGTCCCCGCCGCCGGCCTGCCGGAGCCGATCGCCGCCGCACGGGCGATCAGCTCCGAGGCCAGGGTCGCGCCGCCGGGAGAGTTCCTCCGGTTCGGCGCAGCGTCCACAGTTTCCACAGGCAAATTGTGCGTTCAATGAACGGTGTGAACAATGGGACGGAGGGCCCAACGATCGATCATGTTCCTGAACGCCGGTGGAAAAGACGATCCGCGCCATGCACTTGGCCCGGCGGCGCTCAACCAAGCCACTTGCACCATCGGCCCTGCCCGCCTCCCCGGCCGACGAGGCACGTTGCACGCTTCGAGCTCGCCGCGGGGACGGCAATCCACAGCTGTCTCGCACGAGCGTGACACTCCCGAATTGAACGCCGACCGCCCGGCGGCGTTACATTCCGCAGAACGCTCCCGCCGGAGGCAGGGGATGAACGACGGGCCGGAACATCCGTCCGTGCTCGTCGCGGACGACGACATACAGCTCCGCAGCGGGATCCGCGAGGCGCTCGAGGCGCATGGATTCGTCGTAGTGGCCGAGGCGAGCGACGCCGCGGCTGCGATCGGCGCAGCCACACGTCTGCATCCCGATATCTGCCTGATCGAAATCGAGCTCCCGCTCGAAGGGCTGAGCGCGATCGGCCGGATCGCCAAGGCGTCGCCCAACACGCTGATCGTCGTTCTCAGCCGGTCGGGCAAGCCGGAGGACGTCGTGACCGCGTTCACACGCGGCGCCTCCGGCTACCTCCTGAAGGGGATCACCGGGGAGCGGCTCGCGTCGACCCTCCGCGACGCGTACCGGGGGGAGCCTCCACTCTCGCGATCGCTCGTGCCCCACCTCGTCGACGAGATCCGCCGCGGCTCGATCCGCCGGTTGAGGCTGCCGGGCGGCGCGGTGACCCTCACTCCACGCGAGTGGGAGGTCGGCGAGCTGCTACGCGAAGGGCACTCGACCAACGACATCGCCGAGCGTCTCGGCGTCTCGCCCGTGACGGTGCGCCGCCACGTCGGCCTGCTGCTCGGCAAGCTCGGCGCAAAGGACCGGGAGGCCGCGGTCGATCTCCTGCGCGCGTACGGCCGAAGATGAGAGCGCAACGGTGATCATGACCTGAACGGGACCTGCGTCGAAGTGGACCAGGACCTCCGGTAGGGGCCGCTAGGCCCGCGATACGTCTGAATGCAGTCGACAGGCACGTCGCTGCGGGCTGCCGCGCAGACGGTCAGATCTCCTTGGGCCCGTCCGGGTCAGGACGTCGATTCGAGCGCGACAGTCCGGGGGCGTGCCTGTCGTGCCTTCCGCGCGACCGAGGAGAGGTGCCGGCGAACGGTGACGTCCGACAGGGCGAGCTCGTACGCGATCTCCTTCGGCGTCATCCCTTCGCGCGCGCGTGTCATCACGTCGGCCTCGCGGCGAGTGAGCCGCAAGGGTTGCCCGTCGACCGAGGTCTGCTCCTGCGTACCTCCGCGTACCTGCTCGATGAGGGTGCCGACTCCGGCTCTCGGGATGACGGACTCGCCGCGGAGCGCGACCTCCACCGCACGGGCAAGGCCGCTCGCACCGACCGTCTCGAGGACGAAGCCGGCAGCCCCGGCGTGAACCGAGGCCAGGAGCGCGTCCTGCTCCAGCTCAGGAGCGATGACGAGGACCGCGGTTCCGCGCGCCAATTCGGTGATGCGACGGACGGCGAGCAGATAGCCGCCGGAGATCTCGGAGTCGACGAGGACGAGACCAGCCCCGTAGAGCTCGGCCGCCTTGACCGCCCGCGAGGCGTCGTCCACGTCGGCGGCAACGTCGACACCGGCGCGCAAGAGCACGCTCCGACGCGCCGCGCGAACGAGCGCCTGGCCGCCGGCGACGACGACTGTGCGCGACCGCGGGCCGGACCGCGCGGCAGCCGGGTCACGCGCCATCGCCTGGTATGTCGGAGAGGGATCCACGTGCCGCAATGCGGCTCTCGCCACCCCGGTTGTCGAGGCAGCTGGACAGCCGCTTACAGAGCATGGTTTTCGCCGTATCTGCGGGCAATCCCCCGCCGGAGTGTCCCCCGGTCGAGTGAGCGATCGGAGTTACCAGAAGCGGACGTTGCACGGCATCCACAGACGGTGAGGCCTCCTCGGGCCCGCGGGTCAGGACGTCTCACTCGAACTCGATGCCGTGCACGACCCGCTCTGCCGCTCGCTCTAGGATCCTGGCATGGCGCGGACACTGCAGCGCGGCGAGCTTCGCTCGGCCTACGAGCGCTCGTTCGCGAGCGGCGCCGAGGAGCGGCGGCTGATCGGCGCGATCTCCTTCGCCGGCACGTTCGGGTTGACCCGGCTGATCACGCACTCCATCCGAGACGGGAAAGGACCGTTCCGCAACATCACTCCCGGCGGACGCCACATCCACCACATGACGTTCGGCATCACCGGGCTGATCGTGGTCGGCTGGGCCTGGCTGAACGAGATCGGCATCGGCGGCCCGTCGGGCGCGTCCCGGACGACTGCCGTCGTCTACGGCGCTGGGGCGGCGCTGACCCTCGACGAGTTCGCTCTCTGGCTGAACTTGCAGGACGACTACTGGACGAAGCAAGGACGCGAGTCGATCGACGCCGTCGTCGGATTCGGCTCGCTCCTGACGATCGCCGCTACCGGCCACCGGACGGCGGCCGAGCTCGTCCGACTGGGTCGCCGCGTCCTGCGCGAGCCCGCCTAGCCGCTCGGCGCGGCCGCCGGCTCCGGTTCCGTCACGACCTCCGGCGCCTCCTTGCGGAGCGCGAACCCGAAGATCCAGAACCCAGCCGCGCGACGCCGCATGACACCCTCCAGGTTGGGAACCGCGCGAGCCTGCTACGCGCCGCAGACTGCGACAACTAGCGTTCCGGCGACTCCCACGCGAGCCGGCCGGACGGCTCGGAAGGCGCACCCTCGGCGGCGGCTGCGACCGTCGTCCGCAGCGGAACCTCCTTGAGGAACCACGAGAGGACGAACGGCACGAGCGCCAGCGCCGTCCCGAAGAGGAAGACACCGCTGAGCGCGTGGGCGAACGCGTGCAGGACCACATCGTGCACCCGCGGCGGCAGCTGATCGATCTGCGTCGGGTTGAGCTGAACTCCGCTGCCGAGATGTGCGGTGACGCGTCCTGGCAGGACTGCCAGTTCGTCTGAGAGCCGAGTGGCGAAGATCGTTCCGAAGAGCGCAACACCAAACGCGCCGCCCATGCTGCGGAAGAACGTGGCGGAAGAGGTGGCGACGCCGATCTCCTGGGGCCGCGCGTCGTTCTGGACGGCGAGCACGAGCACCTGCATCACGAGGCCGAGCCCGACGCCGACCACGACCATGTACACGGAGGCGACCCAGGGCGGCGTGTCGACGCCGAGCAGCGAGAGCAGGAACATCCCCACCACGAGAATCGCCGTGCCGGCAATGGGAAACGGCTTGTAGCGGCCGATGCGGCTGATGGTGCGGCCCGAGAGGACCGCCGTGACCAGCAGCCCGGCCATGAGCGGGATCGTCCGAAGGCCCGAGCTCTTGGCGCTTACGCCGTAGACAATCTGCAGGAAGAGCGGGATGAAGATGATCGCCCCGAACATCGCCATCCCGATCGTGAAGCCCATCGCGTTCGCGACCCGGAAGATGCGCGAGCTGAAGAGCTGGAGCGGCAGGAGCGGCTCGGCCGCACGGCGCTCCCACCAGGCGAAGACCGCGAGCAGGGCAACTCCCACGACGCCGAGCCCCACGATCTGCCTCGAGCCCCAGGCGTATTCGGTGCCGCCCCAGGTGGCAAGCAAGATCAGCGCGCCGACGCCTCCGGAGAGGAGCGCGGCGCCGAGGTAGTCGATGCGGTGCCGCGTGTGCGGCGTGTGCAGATGGAGGCGCGTGCTGACGATCACCACCGCGAGCACGCCGACGGGAAGGTTCACGTAGAAGACCCAGCGCCACGAGAGATTGGTGACGAGGAACCCGCCGAGCAGCGGACCGGCCACCGACGCGACCGCGAAAACGGAGCCGATCAGGCCCATGTAGCGGCCCCGTTCGCGCGGCGGGACGATGTCGGCGATGATCGCCTGCGCGCCGACCATGAGCCCGCCTGCTCCGATCCCCTGCAGGGCGCGGAAGCCGATCAGCTCGGCCATCGACTCCGACAGACCGGCGAGCATCGAGCCGGCGAGGAAGATCAGGATCGCGACGAGGAAGACGGGCTTGCGCCCGTACATGTCACCGAGCTTGCCGTAGATCGGCGTCGAGACCGTCGACGCGAGCAGGTACGAGGTCACGACCCACGAGAGGTGGTTGAGCCCGCCGAGGTCGCCGACGATGGTCGGCAGCGCAACGGAGACGATCGTCTGATCGAGCGCGGCGAGGAACATGCCGAGCATCAGCGCGATGAAGACGGTGCGCAGCGCAGCTCCGGTCAGCCTGTCCTCCTGCGCGCTCACAGTCCGAGGGTACTCGCGGAGATGCCCGAGGAACGCTCACCTGGGCAGTCCTTCCGCATTGACGCTTCGCCGTCACCGATCTACGCTCGCCTCATGAAACAAACGGTCGTCGGGCCGAGTGGTCTGCACTGGACGGTTAGGCGGTTGGTCGTGCCCACGGGCATGCGCCCGCTGAGCCGCACCGACATGCTTGACGCGGCTCCCGGACGCACGGTCGTACAAGGCATGTCGCGGCAGGTCCCGGATGCCATGGGAGGCCCGACCGGACCCGTTCCGCTGGGGTTTCTCCTCGTTCCGCTGGTTCTGCCGCTCCTCCCGTTCGTGTGGCTCTTGCGCCGGGTGCGCTTGCTGTCTTGGACGATCGAGGCGCGGACATATCCCTGGGGTCGTCGCTACCCGCCGATCGTCTTGACGTACGCCGTGCGAGGCGGTGAGGAGACCCGACATGCGTTCGGTCAACTCGTCGAGGCGTTGGCACGCGGCGACGGCGCACCGGTCATCGACGGCGCAGAGAAATTCGCCCAACCGCGCCAACCGCATGGTCACGGCGGTCCGCCGGTCGTCGGAGTAAGCGGACCTCGGCAGTTCGACAAGTAATCAGCCGAGGCGGCGGATCCTCCACCACCCGACTCACTCACGCCGCACCGCGGCGTAAAGTTTCCTCGTGGACGTCACCGCCAGCGCCCATGCCGACGCGCCGGTCCGCAGCGGGAAGATCACCCGGCTCCTCGGCGAGATCGAGGCGCTGATCGCCGACGACGAGGCGGCCGACAGGCGGATCACCGGCGGCTGGCGAACGTTCGGCGACATCGTCGCAGCCGCCCACGCTCACACCTGGGACGCCTACAGCGTCGACCTCACGAACGACGCCGCAAGCTATGAACGGCTGTCGCGCCGGCAGCAGGAAGCGGTGAAACGCGTCTTCGGAACCATCTACCGAGCGGAGTCGATCGTCGACGACTGGATGGACCGGATCGTCGCAGCGCTGCCGCAGAGGCCCGAGTACGAGTCGATGCGGGCTGCGCTCATGACGCAGGAGCACGACGAGCGGATGCACCGCGGCAGCCTGCTGCGGGTCGCGACCGAGGTGCTGGGCATCCCCGCCGCGGACGCCGACAGCGTGGCGAAGAAGTACAACAACTTCGTCGCCGAGATCCTCTTCGACCAGTTCGAGGTCGAGATGAGGCGGCTTCTACGAGCGAACCGTCCCATCGAGGACGTGTACACGGCGATCTTCATCTACGGCGTGATCAGCGAGGACGTGGTCGCGAACAGCGACGTCGTGATCCGCCGGGCCAAGGGCAACGCGCTCTACGACGTCTACGACCTGCCGGGGATGAAGGAAGGACAGACGAACGTTCGCCGCGACGAGGGCCGCCACGTCCGCATCGCCGTCCTCGCGACGCATCGCTTCCTCGACGAGTTCGAGGGAGCCGCGGAACGGCTCCTCGAAGTCTCCCGCCACTACATGGAGCTCGCGGATCGGATGGTGCGGCGCGCGAAGGCGTCGCGCGGCCTCATCGACGCACACCTCGCCGAGTCGTACGGGCCCGAGGTCGACTCGCTCTACTACTACGTGATGAACATGAAGCGGCTCGCGGTACGGCTCGACGAGCTGGGGCTCCGCGAGGGCGTGCTCGAGGTGAAGCGGCGCGTCGACGCGGCGATCGCGGAGCTGAGCGGTGATGACGGCGAGCCGATCGTCGAGAGACCGAGCAGGCTCCTGCGGCTGGTCGGGCCGAGGGTGATGAAGCTCGCGGGCGCGTCGCGCCTAACCCTCTAGGACGCGCTCGTAGCAGTCCGCGAGCCTGCCGGCGAGCAGCGGCCAGGCGTACTCACCCAACGCGCGCTCTCGCGCGGCCACTCCTCGTGCGGTCCGCGCCGCCTCGTCCCCGAGCAACGCCGCAATCGCCTCGGCGAGTGCCTCGGGATCGCCGGGTGCGACGAGGGCGCCGGTGTCCTCGGTGACGACTTCGCGATACCCCGGGATGTCGGAGGCGACGACCGGCGTCGCACACGCGAATGCGCGCGTGATGGTCATACCGAAGCTCTCGTTACCGAGCGACGGAGCCACGAGCAGCTTGGCCGCCGCAAGCTCGTCGGTCAGCGTGTCGTCGTCGACGAAGCCGAGCACGTCGATCCCCTCCTCCGACAGGCGCAGCCTCGCGAGCAGCAGTCGCACAGCCAGCGGGTCGGCGCCGAGCACGCGCAGGCGAGTGCCGCTTCCGCGAAGCCTCGGCCACGCGCGAAGGAGGACCGGCAAGCCCTTGCGCGGATCGTGGCGGCCGGCGAACACGATGCGATCTGCGCGGTCGCCCGACTCGATTCCGTGCGGAATGTCGACACCGTTCGGGATCACCTCGTAGTGGCCGGGCGCGAAGGGGGCGGCCGCAAGACGCGCCTGCTCCGAGACGGCGACGCGCAGGTCGATCCGGCCGAGGAGGAAGCCCCACAGGGGCTCGGCGAACCGACGCCAGGACGAGTCTCCCGCCGCGTGGAACGTCGCGACCGTCGGCCCGTCCCAGAGCGCGAGCGCCGCCGGACTGAGCATCGGCGCGAGCGGCTCGTGCACGTGCACGACGTCGAAGCGCTCGCGCGCGAGCGCCCGTCGAAGCTGGGGCAGCGCGTGAGGGCTCAGCACGAGGTTCGAGAGCGCGCCGTTGCCCGGCACGATCACCGACCGGCCGAGCGGGATCACGTTCGACGGCGGGGGGCCCGGTCGCCCCTGCCGCGGGTGGAGGATGCGGCTGAAGGAGCCCGGCGGATCGTTGCCGATCAGGAGTCGCGTCTCGATCCCGACCGCTTCCAGCGCACGCGCCTGCGCGACGGCGTGGTCGACGACGCCGCCGCCGAACGACCAGGAGTACGGGACGACTATGCCGACCTTCACTCGGGCGAGGCTACCGGCCTCGCGGCAGCAGAAATCCGATGACCGCACCCGCGAGGAGGAGCTGCGTCTCCACCGGGATCCCGACGCCGTGCCGGCCGCGTCCGCGGTGGAAGAGCGTCTTGCCACCCACTCGGAGCCACGGCGCGAGATGCTCGAGATCGGGCATCGCGGTCGCCGCGCCGCCGAGCACGGCGGGATCGAACGGCCCGCGCCGCGCGGCGAGCACGCCGAGCGCAACGAGGCCGCTGGCCGCCTCGAAGGCCCGGTCGGGAATGTCCTCGTGCGGCACACGGTCGCCGGCCATGTGGAGCACGGGCCCGATGAGGAGAGCAAGGGGGCCCGAGCGGACGACCCTCCCCATCGCTGCCCCCGTCGCGACGTGCAGAGAGACGATCACTCCCCGATCATGGCCTATGCTCGCCGGCGATGGGACTCCGCGACTTCATCCGGCGGCACCGCAACGTGTTCTCGTACTCGAGTCGAGAGGTCGTTGGAGGACCCGGGAACGAGGACATGCTGGTCGAGGAGTACGGCGAGCGGGCGGACGAGGCGGAGCGCCCAGCCAGTTGGGCGGGTAGAGGCGGCCGGCTAATCCAATGGTCGGCGTCACCAGCGCAATTACCCGACCCCTCCTACGACGAGATCGCGGACCGCGAGCCGCCTCCAGATCCGGCTCCCTGAGCCGATCCTGCGTTAGCGTTCGGCGCGGTGTGCCGGGAAGTCTGGTCGGCGTGAGCCGATGACGCCCGCAGCCGCCATCCCCGTGTTTGTCGCCTCGATCGCGCTGATGCTCGTTGCGTCGGCGGTGTTCGCCGGGCGCCTCGACCACGTGGGACTGCGGCTCGGCCTGCCGGAGGCGCTGCTCGGGCTGCTCACGGCGCTTGCGGCCGACTCCCCCGAGATCTCGTCTGCGATCGCCGCACTCGTGCAGCACGAGCACGCCATCGCGGTCGGGGTCGTCGTCGGCTCGAACGCCTTCAACCTCGCGGCGATGCTCGGCCTCAGCGCGGTCGTCGCCGCTCGCGTGCAGGCCCGCCACGAGACGCTGGAGCTCGAAGCGTTCGTCGGGCTCTGGCTGCTCGCGGTGCTGCTCGCAGTCGTCGCCGGCGGGCTCGGCGCCACGGCGGGCAGCATCCTCGTCGCCGCAGTCGTGATCCCCTACGTCGCGCTGCTCGCGGCCGGGCCGAGGCTCGTGCGGAAGCTGCCGCTCACCCTGGCGGAGGCGCGCTTCGTCCGTCGCAGCTTCGGCGAACGTCACCGGCGCGACCCGTCCCTCGACTCGCGACGGGAAGCGGTCGGACTGCTCGTCGTCCTCCTTGTCGCGCTCGGCTTGATCGTCGCCGGCAGCGTCGGCGCCGTGCGAGCGGCAACCGACCTCGCCGATGCGTGGTCGGTCCCGGACGCCATCGTCGGGGTGGTGGTACTCGCGATCCTGACGAGCCTGCCCAACGCCTGGACGGGCGTCCGTTTCGGCCTGCGGCGGCGCGGCTCGGCGTTGATGAGCGAGACGTTGAACTCGAACTCGATCAACCTCGTCGCCGGCCTCGCCGTGCCCGCAGCGCTGGGGAGCTTCGCGGCGTTTTCGGGCCTCGACGTGTTCAACCTCGCGTGGCTCTTCGTGATGACGACGGTGGCGCTCGCCCTGTTCGGAAGACGCGACGGCGCCGGCCGGGCCGCCGGCGCCTGCCTCATCGTCCTGTACCTCGTCTTCCTCGCCGTTCAGATCGCGCGGGCGTAAGGAGTAAGCGTCCAGTAAAGACCGCGGGCGAGATCGCCGATCGGGGTTACTCTCCCCCGTCAGTAAGGGGTTTTGGGACTCTCGATGCAGGTGTTACGCGTAAAGCCGATCTTGGTAGCCGTAACGGCGGCGTGTGTCGTCGCCGGCTTTCTCGCGGGCACTGCGCGGTCCGCGACGACGACGTTCGACCGCAGCCGAACGATCCGGTTCGACGGCAGACCGACCTATCCGATCGTGCTCTCGCCGGGCCCGCCGCTGGGCTCATCGACGCCGTGGGGCACGAACGGCCTCGCCGAGACCGCCGCTGCCGGGGTGAACATGTACCGGACGGGAGTCGGCGGGGCATGGTCGGACGACGACATCAATGCGGGGCTCGCCTGGGATCGTGCGGCGGCCGCTCTCCACGTCTACACCTGGCCGAACCTCGGCGGCTACTCGCAGGCTCTACCCGGCTCGCCGCAGGACGCCGCGCTGGCAAACGTGGTCGACACGCTGACGAACGACCCGAGCGGCAGCGCGATCGCGATGTGGAAGGGCCGTGACGAGCCCTGGTGGAGCGACATCGCGCCTGATGCGCTCCAGTTCGCGTACTGCCGCGTGACCTCGCGCGGCGATCCTGCGTGGTGCAACGGAGAGGTTCCGCTCGACCCGAGCCAGCTCTGGGTGACGATCGAGGCTCCGAAGGGCACCATCGCCGACATCGCGCCCTACACGAGCGTCACGGACATCCACGGCGTCGACATCTATCCGATCACCATCGGGAACTACGCGCCGAACCTGCAGAGAGTGGGCAAATGGACGGCATCGCTCGTGGCCGCGACGCCGCTGGCGCCGGTCTGGACGACGATCCAGATCTGCGCGAGCGGCAGCTACGACAAGGTGACCGGCGACTTCGTCCTCCCGACGTACCAGCAGGAGCGCTACATGGCCTACGACGCGATCCTGAACGGAGCCAAGGCGCTCACCTTCTACGGCGGCAGCAATGCCGCCTGTTTCAGCGGAAGTGACTCCCAGTACGGCTGGAACTGGAGCTTCTGGCAGAGCGTCCTCAAACCCCTCGTCCAACAGCTGTCGGCCTCGAGCAACATCGCGCCGGCGCTCGTGAACGGCGCGAGGACTCCCGTCGTCACCACAGGCGGGACGGGCATGGAGACCGTCCTGAAGCAAGGAACCTCGGTCGACGACCTCTGGCTGATCGCCGCCCGCAACGGCCCCGGCACGAGAACGGTTACGTTCAAGGGCCTTCCGCGCTGGGTGCACCGCGGCAGCGTCTACACCGAGAACCGCACGGTGATCGCGTCGAAGGGCTCCTTGCGGGACCGCTTCTCGCAGTGGGACGTGCACGTCTACCACTTCGTCCGTGCCCTCCTCCTGCGAAAGGTGGCCCCCACGAGGGCGATTGTCGGCTCACATGTCACCCTGCAGGGCAGGGGCCTCGCCGCAACGACCTCCGTCAGCTTCGGCGGCGCGAAGGCCCGCTTCAGGATCATCGGCGACGGCAAGCTCGTGGCCACGGTTCCCGCGCATGCGCAGAGCGGCCCGATCGTCGTCGCGTCGCGCCTCGGTCAGGTCCAGAGCAAGGACTCGTTCACGATCCGGCCGAGCGCCGCCAAGCTGCCTCGCATCTCCGGCGTGCCGCGTCTCGGACACCGCCTGCACGCCACGACCGGCGTCTGGTACGGCGACACGCCGTCGAGCTACACGTTCCAGTGGCTTGGCTGTAATGCGCACGGAAACGACTGCCGGCCGGTGCCCGGGGCCACGCAGCAGACTCTGAAGCTCGGGCCGAGCCGGCTCGGCGAGCGGTATCGCGTGCTCGTCACGGTTCGCACCGACTCCGGTACGGGCCGCGCCACCTCGGCGGCAACCCGAGTCGCGACCCGGTAGTCGACCGACCTCTACGGCTTCTTGGTGATGACCTTGCCCGAGGGCGAGAGCACGTACCAGAGGCCGCCGTTCAGGTTGGTCGCCTGGCCCGTCGCCTGCCCCGGCTTCTGGTCGCCGATGTACCTGTAAAGCGGCCACCGGTTGTAGGTGACGACGCGCCCGTCCATGCCCAGCAGCTTCTTCTTCGTGGAGCCGCCTGCGGTGGGCTTCTGTCCCTTCTTCAGCTTCAGCGGCGGCCAACTGACTGCGCACGAGCCTTTGCACGTCACCTTCTTCTGCTTGTCGGGCTTGAACATGTAGAGCGTGAGCCCGTGGCTGTCGACGAGGATCGTGCCCAGCTTCCCGACCTTCCGCGTCTGGACGGTCGCGGACTTCGTCACGTGACGGGCTCCCGTTACACCCGACCTCGCCGTCGCCGAGCCGGCGGCCAGGACGGCGATCGACGCAGCGAGAGCCGCCAAAAGACCAATCCGGAGCGGGGTCAGCCGCGTACGCACTCCCATCACTCTAGACAAGGGAGGAGCAGGTGCGCAGGATGGTTCTCTTTGGCCTCGTGCTGTTCGCTGCGTCGGTGGCAGCAGCGGCGGCATCGAGCGGGGGGTTACCCAATATCGGCAAGCCGACGTCGACGAAGCAGCCCGTGTACAAGGGCTTCTACGACCACCACATCGACACGTATCTCATCACCGACGTCTCGTCGAAGTCGCAGGCGAAGGCGATGCACGTCAACTACTCCGCCGAGTTGAAGGGGGTCAAGGGCCTCCCGGAGCAGTACTTCGTCCGTGGCCGCGCCGCCAAGGGCCAGCTGACCATCTTCGGCTCGGAGCCCGGCGAGAAGGACTACAACCCGCTCTGGGAAGAGGTCTGGGTGACCTGGAAGAAGGGCGTCAAGCCTGTCCTCGTCGGCCAGGACGACCAGATCGACTCGCTCGAGAAGCAGGGCAAGATGACGGAGCAGGACGCGCACATCGTCCTCAACGCCCCGATCCTCAAGAGAGGCGGCTGAAGAGCTTCGCTGTTTCTTCGCCCGGTCCAAAAGAAAGCGGCGGGCAAAGCCCGCCGCTTTCAAAGCTCCGCCGCAGAGTCGTTGCCGTCAGCCCCGAGCGAGAGTCAGAACGATCATCTCGCGCGTTGGTCCTGCCCGGCCTCCCCCTTTTGGGGGATCTACGGAAACGCCGCAGATCGGCCCGTTCAGGCGACGTGAGGGCTGACGACGAGCGAGAGCTTCGGCCTGGGAGCGACGTCCTTGTACAGGAGCCGCTCGACCTCCTCAGCCGGTGCCGGCCGGCCGAAGAGATATCCCTGGCCGTAACGACAGCCGAGCTGCCTGAGCCGTTCCGCCTGCGCGGGGTGCTCGATTCCCTCGGCTACCGCGGCGAGGCCAAGCGATTCGCTGAGCCGCAGGATCGCGTCGACGAATGCCTCATCCACATCGTCGCCGACGAGCTGATCGACGAACGGCTTCGGGATCTTCAGCGATTCGATCGGGAACTCGGCGAGGCGGCTCAACGACGAGTAGCCGGTGCCGAAGTCGTCGATCGTCAGACCGACGCCGAGCTCGCGGAGGCGTTGCATGGCGACGAGCGCGCCGTCGCTGCCGCGAATCACGCCCGATTCGGTCACCTCGACCACGAGCCTGCTGGGCTCGACGCCGTACCCCTTGAGGGCCTCGGCAAGCGTGTCGACCAGCCGCTCGTTCGCGAGCTCGGCCGGCGAAAGGTTGAGCCAGATGCTCAGTCTCTCGGGCCAGCGGCGGGCGGACTCGAGTGCCTGTTGGAGGACGACGCGTCCGAGCTCGACCGTCAATCCCATTTCTTCAGCCGCCGGCAGGAAGTCGGCGGCGGCGAGCAGGCCGTGCGTGGGGTGCGGCCACCTGGCGAGAACCTCAAAGCCTTCGATCTCGCCGTCGGCCAAGCGGACGACCGGCTGGTAGTGAACGACGATCTCGCGCCGCTCTAGCGCCGCCTCGAGGTCGAGGCCGAGCTGTCGCTGCGCACGGAGCTTCTCGTGCAGATCCGCCTCGTACAGCGTGTACGCATGCTCGGAACGCTTCACGCTGTACATCGCGATGTCCGCGTTGCGGAGGAGATCCTCGGCGGTCGTCGACTCCGGAGTGCCGACCGCGATGCCGACGCTCACGTGGCAGGCGACGTCGCCGCAGCCGAGGGCATACGTCCCGTCGAGTGCGTCGAGCATGCGCCGAGCCGCGGCCACCGCGGCCCCGGAGTCCGCCTCCCGCACGAGCACGGCGAACTCGTCGCCGCCGATCCTGGCCGCGAGGTCCTGCGCTCGGGCAGCGCCTCCGAGCCGACGCGCAAACTCCGAGAGCAGCTCGTCTCCGGCACTGTGGCCCCAGGTGTCGTTGACCGCCTTGAAGCGGTCGAGGTCGAGGTAGAGGACGGCCGTCGAGCCCGTGCCGCGATCGAGCTCGTGCTCGATCGCTTCGAGCAGGTTGACACGATTGGCCAGTCCGGTGAGGGCGTCGTGATACGCCTGGTGCCGGAGCTGCTCCTTGAGCTGGGTGACCTGTGCGAGCGAGTGCTCCAGCCGGCCGTTCTCGAGCAGGATGCTCGCGTGGCCTGCAAAGGTCTCGAAGAGCTCGACGTCGCTCTCGACGAACGTGCTCACGTCACCCAGGCGCTCCCCGACCACGAGCAACCCGAACGACTTGTCCTCGCCGCGCAACGGCCCGACGATCGCATCTTCCAGCCCGCGCGAGCGGAAAAATGCGTCGAGCCCATGGCCGGCACGGCGGCGGGCGCGCAGTGTCGCCGAGCTGACGGAGGCCAGCTCGCTGAAGGCCGCGGCGTCCTCAGGCGCGAAGTGCTCCTCAGGGTGCATGAGCAGCTCGCCGTCCGCGCCGCTGACGCTCCGCAGCGGCCCTTCGTCGTCGGAGGCCGGCAGGAGCAGGATCTCCGCGTACTCGGCGCGGAGGAGACGGCGTGCCGCGACGAGGAGCTGTCCGACCGCGAGCCCGAACTCCGGCGCACCCTGGGTCGCACGCATCGACTCGTAGAGGAACTCCACGTGCTCGCGCTGCTCGCGCTGTTCCATGTAGCCGCGGAAGGCGGCAATGCAGGCGAGAACCGGGACGACGAGGAGGACGACCGCGAGCGGCCGAACCTCGAGGAGCTCGACGACCGCGAGGCCGAGCGACGCCGTCGCGAGCGCTCCGATCGTCGAGGTGACGAGGGTCCGCAGCAGCTGCGGAGCGTGGAAGCGTTCCTCGGCGATCGCAATCACCGCCGAGACGAGCAGAATCCCCAACACGTGCGCCACCGCACAGGCGAAGAGGACGAGGGCCCAGATGTGCGGGGCCGAGTCGCCTTCCCTGGCGAGCGAGCGGAAGATCACGAGGGCAACCCCGCTGCAGAGAGGGAGCTCGGCGAGGTTGAACGCGAACTTGACGAGCTGCCGCTGGCTCTTCCACCGGGTCACGATGAGGGCGACGAGCGTGCCCACGAGCTGCCCGATCAAAAGGGAGATCGGCGCGGCGAGCAGGAGCCCGAGCGTGAGCCCGATCTCCGTCAGCGACAACGTGTGCGCCTGCTTGCGGAACTGGAGATGGACGACGAAGACCTCGGCGAGGCAGAACGCGAGCGCGAGCGCCCACCACGGCAGATCCGGGCCGTGAACGAACGACGGGCTGCCGAAGGCGCCGATCGCGAACGCCCACACGACCGAGCACGTGAGCGCAAGGACGCCGTTGAAGACCCAGACGCGAGGAGGCCCGTGCAGGGCCTCTCGGACTGACGTGCGGAACGGCCGCAGTAGCCCGGCCCGCGCCCGGCGCGGGTAGGCGAGAGGCCGGCCGCCGATCACCGGCCTCTCTCCTTGTAGATCAGCCCCAAGTCGCTCCGAGCCACTGGTCGCTCGCCCAGTTGGAGCCGCTCCAGCTCGAGCCGCTCCAGCTCGAGCCGCTCCAGCTCGAGCCGCTCCAGGAGCTTCCGCTCCACGAGCTGCCCGACCAACTGGAACCGCCCCACGAGTTGTCCGACCAGGAAAGGTCGCCCCAGTCCAATCCGCTCCACGAGCTTCCGCTCCACGAGCTGCCCGACCAGCTCGAGCCGCTCCAGGAGCTGCCGCTCCACGAGCTGCCCGTCCACTGCGAACCGTTCCACGTGCCTCCGGACCAACTCGAGCCAAGCGCCTCGAGCACGGCCATCCTCACGGGCCTGAAAGGCTGGCCGAAGATGTCCTGGTCCCCCTGCAGCACGACACCGTTCAGCGACAGGTGGCTCGAGCCGCGGGATGCCTCAAGCGAGCCCGTGCCGATCGACGACAGATGGAACTGCCTCGCGCGTCTCGGCGGTGAGTCGGAGAGCAGCGCGTTGAGGTCGAGCTCACCGGCGCCCTGCCAACGCGTCGAGTAGCCCGGGAGCGAGTCGGCGCTCTCCTTCAGCATCTGCTTGACGCCGTCAGGCGACAGCTGTGGATACTCCTGAAGCAGCAGCGCCACGGCTCCGGTGACGTACGCCGCAGCCTCGGAGGTGCCGCTGCCGCGGAAGTACTTGTCGCCGAGCGCAGCGCCCGGATTGTTCTGGTCGACGTACGAGCCCGGATCGCGCAGTCCCTGCAGGTGAGCGCCCGGCGCGAGAAGATCAGGGGCCCGACAGTCGAAGAAACCGCAGCGCGAAGCACCTGCGGAGAACGACGCGGGCTGATCGTCCGACATGGAGGGCGTGCCCATCGTGTCCGCAGCTCCCACCGCGATCAGCCAGGGGTCGTACGCGGGATCCGCCAGACCCGAGTCGGCTCCCGTGTTCCCTGCCGCGGTGACGACGACGATGCCGGCCTTCCAAGCACGTTCGACCGCGTAGGCCAGAGGGTCGATCACGAACGGCTGCAACGAGTCGGTGCCGTAGGAGAGGCTGATGACGCGGATGTTCATCCCGTTGTCGTGCCGGTGTTGGACGATCCAATCGACGGCCGCGATCACCTGGCTCACGTCGACGGCGCCGTTCGCGGCGCCGACCTTGACCGAGAGGATCCGCGAGTCGGGCGCGACGCCGCTATACCCGTCGGGCTGACCGTCGTTGCCGCCGATGATCCCCGCCATGAAGGTGCCGTGACCGTTCGTGTCCAGATACTGGAGCGACGGGCTTTGCGACTCGAACGACAGGTCGGGGCCGTTCACGATCTTGCCCTTCCCGCTCAGCGCCGGAACCGGAGCAACGCCCGTGTCGATGAGTGCCACGTCGACGCCCGCGCCGGTATAGCCGGCGTTCCACCAGTCCTGCGCGCCGTCACCGGCCGTGGTGTTCTGCATCGAGTACGGGTCGGCCGCCGGGTCGTAGGCGGAAGCGCCCCACGAGGCGCCGGGGCGAACCAGTCCGAGCGCCAGAGCCAAGACGAATGCGAGTAGCCCAACGTGCCAAAGCCGAAGACGAGAAGCGTCGCGTTCGGTGAGGTTTGCCCCCACTTCAACCTCCTTATCGCGACCGCCCTGATGCCGCAGAACGAGCCGCATAGCCGCAGATCAGTCGCCGCAACGTAGGCTGCGATCGGACCACGATCCTCCCGCGAAAGGGGGAGACTTTTCGCTCGAACGAGGGATTTTGGACGGCAGGCCCAATAGCATCGTCCAGCGTGACCTCCGTCCTCGAATCGCCACCGCCCCGGTTCACGACCGCGCAGGCCGCCCAGATCGCAGCCGAGCTGTTCGGCCTCGAGGGGACTGCCTCCGAGCTCGGCAGCGAGCGCGACCAGGCGTTCCTGCTCGACGACGGCGCCGCAGGCGGTGTACTGAAGATCTCGAACCGCGGCGAGGACGAGACCGTCCTCGAGATGGAGGAAGCCGCGATCGCTCACATCACCGCCGTCGACCCGGCGCTTCCCGTCGCCCGGCCGCTTGCGCCGCGCGCGACCTTCGACGGACACCCCGCCCGGCTGTTCGAGCGGATGCTTGGCCGCGCCGGGGGGATCGAGCTCGACGATGCAGCGGTGCAAGACGTTGCCGCGACGCACGCCCGCCTCTGCCTCGCGCTCCGGTCGTTCTTCCACCCGGCGGCGGGCCGGGAGCTGCTGTGGAACGCGCATGCCGCGCCGCGGCTGCGACCGCTGCTCGACGAGGTGGGCGATCCGGACCATCGGGCGCTCGTCGCGCGTACGCTCGACCGGTTCGACCAACGCGTGCTGCCGAAGTGGGAGCGTCTGCGCGCACAGGTCGTGCACGGAGACTTCAACCTCGACAACCTCCTGCTCGACGAGCGCGGCCGGGTCACCGCAATCCTCGACTTCGGCGACTGCTGCCACACGGCGCTCGCGGCCGACCTGGCCGTCGCGATCGCCTCGTACCTGCGTGGACGGCCGCCCGAAGACGCGTTCCGGGTCGCTCGGATCGCGCTGGACGGGTTCGGCGCCCATCTCCCGCTCGAGCCGCTCGAGCTCGAGCTGCTCGGCGACCTCGTGGCGGCGCGACTCGCGGCGATCGTCTCGATCAGCGCCTGGCGGTCACGCCGCTTCCCGGAGAACGCGGCGTACATCGAGGCCTGGGACGACGACTCCTGGCGACTGCTCGAGCTGTTCGACGAGCTCGGTCCGGAGGAGGTGGCCCACGAGCTCGGCGCGGCGCCTTCGTCCTCCGGGACACCGGAGCTCGCACGACGCCGTGACGAGGCGCTCGGCGGGTTGCTCACTCCGCTCACCTATGCCCGTCCTGTCCACGCGGTCCGCGCAGAGGGCGTCTGGATCCACGAGCCGGACGGACGACGCTTGCTCGACGCCTACAACAACGTTCCGATCGTCGGGCACTGCCATCCGCGAGTAGTCGAGGCGATCGTCCGGCAGACGCGACTCGGAGCCGTGAACGCGCGCTATCTCGCGGAGCCGCTCGTCGAGCTCGCCGAGCGGCTGCTCATGACGTTCCCTCCCCAGGCCGGCTTCGACACGGTGCTGCTCGTCAACTCGGGCAGCGAGGCGAACGACCTCGCCTGGCGGCTTGCGACCGAAGCGACCGGCCAAACCGGAGGGCTCGTGACGGAGAACGCGTATCACGGAGTCACGGCCGCCACGACCGCGCTCTCGCCGGAGGACTGGCCG
>Ga0335076_10000717_pt1 | contig 30975 bp, 29 predicted proteins | sample Lox_Sample_25_FD_206717 | JGI IMG/M metagenome (GOLD analysis project Ga0335076, IMG submission 206717) | Soil microbial communities from Loxahatchee National Wildlife Refuge, Florida, United States - Lox_Sample_2.5 | ecosystem: Environmental > Terrestrial > Soil > Wetlands | place: USA... | reverse complement strand
CATCAGCCTGGAAGAGCGGACGAAATTCCGCAAATTGCTGTCGGAGAACATGCTTACAGGCTCGCGTGGTGGCGAAGACGCATTCGTATCACCAGCTCCCGCGAAAGCTGGTAAATCCCGCGTTTGAGCACCAGGAAAGCTCATAGATATCTAAATAGTAACCCGTCAAAAGTACCACAACAAAGTACCTTTGTTTGATTTACCCGCGCGGTCTTACTCCCTAACATAGAGGTACCGCGAAGGTGTGGCCTCCCGAAGCCGCCCAGACTGGCCCAAAAGCCTTCGTAGAAACCGGATCCAAACGTGACCTACCTTCGGCCCATTCGAATCGTCGCACTTCTGTGCGCGCTGGCCTGCGCTGGAATGGTAGCTTGGGCGCAGGAATCCGGCAGTGTTTCCTTCCCAGATAATCCTCGCCTTACGGTGCAGCGGCTTCCAGAGCAGTACGGCTTAGGAGCCGTAACTGTAACCTCCATGGGACAAGACGGTCAGGGATTTTTGTGGATCGGGACACAGACCGGTCTGTACCGTTACGACGGTGCGAGGGCGCAAAAAATGCCGGATGTCGAGGGGCTCATCGGCCACTACGTTCAGGACCTGGTCATCGCTCCGGATGGCACTCCCTGGTTCGCGGGCAATCGAGGTATCGCCTATTACAGGGCGGGCAAATTTGAGAGTTTAACGATTCCGGGATCAGCGATGGCGCTGGCCAGCGGCTCCCAGATCTTCACGGTAGACAGCAAAGGCATGGTGTACGCGCTGCTATTCAATAGCGGCGTGCTGAGAGTCGATTCACACAATCCTGCCAAGGTGTTGCTGTTGAACAAGTCCGAAGGAGTCCGTGAAACTGCGAGCGGTATCGCGCGAAAAGACGACGACTCCATCTGGTTTACGGTTGGCACACAACTCGCCCATATCGATTCGGGATCAGACATCGTGCAGGTGGATCCCATCCTGCGCTTGCCGAACGATCGAGTGGTCGCTCTCGTGTGGGACCGCGAAGAGGAATTGTGGATACGAAGCCTGACCAAACTTGGCCGCTTTGAGCCGGAAACCCACCGCATCACTTGGGACGGGGCCGTAAGTGGACCCGCCGACGACGTTGAAGGCAAACCCATGCTGGACCGCCGCGGGTGGCTGCTGGTGCCCTCCTCGACAGGGCTTTATCGACAGCGCCCTGGTGGGAAATGGGAACTGATTACCGATAGACAAGGCCTTTCGAGCAACGACATTCAGTTCGCACTAGAAGACCGCGAAGGAATTCTGTGGGTCGCGGAATCGGGTACAGGACTCGACCGTCTTCCGGGAGTTCACGAATGGACGGGTTGGACCACGGCAGAGGGTCTGCCCGACAACACCACTTGGGCCACCCAACGAGACCGGAGGGGGCGTCTTTGGGTGAGTACTGCAAAGGGAATCGTGGTTTGGGATGGTCAGGGCCGCCGGTGGAGACAAGTTCCCTTAGACCAAGCAAACCGCAGAACTCAAGTGCGCCAGATGCAAGTCGCAGCCGACGGGTCGATTTGGGCATTGACCGTCACCGGCGCATTGTTACGGATCAATTCGGAGGACTTTTCCGTTACCGTACACGCCGACTTTCGGGGCAGGCCGTTTCAATCACTCACCGTCTCTCCCAAAGGAGACATCTGGTCCACTACTCGTGAACATCTCGTGTACTTTGACACGCGCAGTCCTCGCAACGAGCCTCGCGACGTGCCCTTGCCGCTCACTAACGGTGGTGAGGTTTTTGGCGTGTCGTTCTCACCGGAAGGCTCGATGTGGATCAGCGGCACTGCGGTCGTACACCGCTTCGACGGGAAAAACTGGCTCACGTTGACGATGAAAGACGGGCTCCAAGGGCAAGCCATTACCAGCATGGTGGCATTGAGCAACAAAGAAGCTTGGGTGGCATACAACGACGTGGTGGAGGTGACGAGAATCCTGGTCGACAACAACGGAAAGGTCAGGGCAGAGAACCACCCTTGGGACTGGCTCATCGTCGGGCGAGACTCGAAACGGCGCGTCTGGTTTGATGGTCCGGAGGGATTGGCGATCTATTCCCCCGACGGCTCACTAGAAAAACTCAGCCACGCTGACGGATTAATCTGGGACGATGTTAGCCCCTGGACAGGCGCCCGCGAGGAACAAGACGGCAGCTTTATGATCGCCACCTCGCGCGGATTGTCCCGATATCGCCCAGAGTCGGATCGGCAAAAGACGAGCAAGCTAAACACGCAAGTAACGAAAGTGATTTTGGGCGGCCAAGATCAGCTCGTGCAAGAAACTCCCAAAGTGCCCTCTGCGGACGGTTCGCTCATTGTTCAGTTTTCACCGATGGTTTTGGGAAATCCGGAACGCGTAGCCTGCGTGTACCAATTGCGCGGCCTGGAACAGCAAGTGACGGAGACGCAGCAGAGAGAAGTGCAATACGGCGGGCTGCCTCCTGGAAAATATGAGTTCTTCGTGCAGTGCCACGAACCCGGCCTGCTCGGGCCTTCCACTCCCGCCTTGTTTCATTTCGAAGTTCTGCCGAGTTTCTGGCAGACCTCCTGGGCTCGTGCGGCTGGCCTGATATTGGTTCTCGGTTGCTTCTGGGGGTATGCCACCATAAGAACGCGGACTTTAGATCGGCGGCGTGTAGAGTTGGAGAATGCGGTGGCACAGCGCAACGCCGAATTGGTGGAGAAGAACAAAGAACTCGAAGACATTTCCTTGACCGATCCTCTTACTGGGACCCGAAATCGCCGCTACTTCTATGAAACCATCTCCAAAGATTCTGCCCAGGCCGTGCGTTCCCATCTCAAAAGTTCGGGATCACCTGATTCCGGGCAGCTCGGGCAGGAGTTGGTCTTTCTCCTCGTGGATATCGACCGCTTCAAACGCGTGAACGACGAATTGGGGCATCCCGCCGGCGATCGTTTGCTGCAGGAAGTGGCAAAACGCATTCAGTCGGTGAAACGTAGTTCCGACGATCTGGTCCGATGGGGTGGCGAAGAGTTTCTGTTGGTTTGCCGGACCACGGACCGGGACAACGCCTCGCTCCTGTGCAACCGCGTCCTGGAGGCCATTCGCGAAGTCCCCTTCGATGTAGGTAACGGCGTTGAGATCCATAAGACCTGTTCGATTGGATGGGCGCCCTTCCCATGGCTGAAGGAAGACGTGACATTGCTCTCGACTGACAACGTGATTGAACTCGCAGACAAGGCGTTGTATCTCGCAAAGCGCGAAGGGCGGAACCGCAGCTACGGCATGATCCCGGCACCGAACGTCTACAAGTCGCAGCGAAGCGTCTCGATCGAGACTCTCCGCGATTGCCCCCCCGATCTAGTCCAAATCGTCTGACGTAACGAATGCTGCTGAGGAATTGAGGGTGGTGGACGGCGGACTGTGGTAGAGTCCGGGAATGCGCATCGTGTCGCTATTGCCTTCCGCCACGGAGACTTTGTTCGCGCTGGGATTAGGCGATGATGTAGTGGGCGTGAGCCATGAGTGCGACTTCCCTCCGGAAGCGAAGACAAAGGCATCGGTCGTTCGGTCGCGCTTGCCGAAGGATGTGAGTCCGGCGGAAACCGATCGCTTGGTTCGGGAACATGTCGAGCGCGGCGAATCGATCTATGCTGTCGATCGCGACCTGCTCGAGTCGTTGGCTCCAGACCTCATCGTGACGCAAGACCTATGCCACGTCTGCGCGGCCACTCCCGATGAGTTGGCTGCAGCACTGGCGGAAATCTCCATACAACCCGAAATTCTAAGCCTGGATCCGTTGGACCTCGGAGACGTATGGCGAGACATCCTGTGGATTGGAGAAGCGACTGGACGCAGAGAACGTGCCCAACAATTTGTGCAGCATATCGGCGCGCGCTTGGCGGAGATCGACGCCGAAGTGTCGCGGGTAAAGGAGCGGCCAAAGGTCGTTTTGCTCGAATGGCTCGATCCGTTTTACGTTGGTGGTCATTGGGTTCCGGAAATGATCGTGCGCGCCGGCGGTGTGAACCTGATCGGCAAGACCAAAACGCCTTCGTTCCGCGTCAGTCTCGAAGACGTTGTTGCGGCCGCCCCGGAAGTTCTATTCGTTGGCCCATGTGGTTATAACGCAGAGCAGGCCCGTGAGGAGTATCGATCACTGGAGTTTCCGGAGTCCTGGAAGACGATTCCAGCGGTTCGCGACGGACGAGTTTATGCTCTGGATGCCAATGGAATCGTGTCACGTCCCGCCGGGCGCTTGGTAACGGGCATCGAAGCCATGGCGAAAGCGACGCATCCGCGCCTTCACGTCAGGAAAAAGGCCGAATCCGCCTTTGTGCCCTTGGCCAATGGCATGGAGAATCACCGTGCCGCTAGCGCGCGGTAACCAGCCGTAGCCCCGTATCAATGAATTGCGCATCCAATCCGCGAACTTTCCGGTGACCAGTAGATTAAGGCCGCTTTGCCGACGATTTGGCCGAGATGAACGGGCTCAAACTGTGTGAACCGGCTGTCCAAGCTGTGAGTGACATTGTCTCCGATTACAAACAGTTGGTCATCCTGCACCTTTGTAGAGGGAAACACGGATGCCGGAATGTTCTCCGGTGGTAACAACGACTTTCCGCAAACTGCTGGGGGCTGCCAAGGTCTGCCATTAACTAGGATTGTTTTGCCCGGCCCCGGAGAGATGGTGTCGCCGGGCAGACCAATGACTCGCTTCACAAACAAAACTTGATCCTGCCCATAGAGCAGAACAACGACATCGTTCCTGACTGGTGTATAGGACACGCCAAAATTCATATCTGCAAAAACTCTTTCACCTTGGCAGACTGTTGGGCACATCGAACCTGACCGAACATTGAAGGCTCGTAATCCCCAGATCGGATGAGCGTAAAGGAACTCGTAAGCGAACAGACAGGCGAGCAGAGCACCTATCGACACGGCGATGTAGAGGAAGATCCTGAAAGTAGAACCCATTACGTCATCGTATCGTATGCTCCCGGCTGCCAAGGAACTCGCTCGTAGCGTTGTGCTTGCACCAATACCGATAGAACGGCAGGCCAGCAAGAATTAGCATAATCCCGATCGTGGAGCGTCCGGGCCGCACGAGCCACAAGTTGATGGTAAGGAGCAGCGCCCCCAAGACAAATATCGCCGGAACCCAAGGGTATCCCCAGCAGCGATAGGGGCGAGGAAGATCCGGTTTTGTCTTGCGCATCCGAAAAAGGGCCACTACCGCCAGCCCATAAAAGATCCACCCCGCAAAAATAAAAAGGTTCGTCAGCTCCTCGAAGGTTCCGGTCAGCGCCATCACACTGGCAAGTGCACCCTGAAAAATCAGCGCGCGGCCTGGTGTGCGGAATTTCGGATGGATGCCATCCGCCACCTTGAAAAAAACGCCATCCCGCGCCATGGCATAAGGAACGCGCGCACCACTCAGGATCGAAGAATTCATTGAGCCGAGCGCCGAAATGACCATGGCGAGAGTAATCCAAGAGGCGGCACCGTGGCCAATCACTCTCTCCACCACGTCCGAAGCCACATGCTGCGAACTGGCTACAGACCCGAATGGCAGCACCTTTAGGCAAGCCGCGCTAAACAACAGGTACATAATCGCGACGAAGCAAACACCACCGACCAGTGCCCGCGGGAAATTGCGTTGAGGATCACGCACTTCTGAACCAACCAGATTCAGGTCTTCCCACCCATCATATGCCCACAGAGCAGCAGCGAGAGCCGCCAGAAACGCGGTCAGCAAACTTGCGCTGGCCGACCCGGGCCAAACCGGGTCTGGCGCATGCGTCAGAGGAGTTGGAAGAAGAAACGCCACGCCGATGATCAGGACAATACTCACCACCTTGATGGCCGTGAGAACTACCTGCACTTCACCACCCAAACGGACCCCCAAATAATTAACGCCGGTCATCACCAGCAACCAGAACACCGCGAACGGCTGCGCCCATGTGAACACGAAATCGTACGGTGGAATCCATTGGGTGAGGCCGGGAACCGCAACGTGCACCGTGAATAGTGGGGCAGCCACGGCCGGAAGAAAAAAGCTAACGAAGCGCATCATGCCCGCGGCGATCGATGCCGCCGAGGATGGACGGCCCACAATCGAATGCATCCAGCCGAACAGAAAACCCCACACCGGGCCGAATCCGCGACGAAGATACGCGTACTCGCCTCCGGCCTCAGGAATGGACGAGCCCAGTTCGGCGAACGCCAGCGCCCCAAAAATCGACAGAACTGCGCCAGCGATCCACGCGGCGAACACAATCGAAATCGAATGACCCTCGCGAGCCATTTCCGAAGGCTTCAGAAATATGCCCGTGCCCACCATCGTGCCGACAACGATAGCGGCGGAGGCCCACGGGCCAAGACCACGAACGAGTTCGAGCCGCTTTTCTGTCATTTCACTCGAGGAGATATGGATGGAAAGTGTAGAACAGTTTCCGATGATACGTTCCAACTTCTTGCTGCTCAGTTCTCGAGTTTAACGAAGGCCGGAGCAGCCGAACTTGGGAATATGCGACTGATCATCGCACCAACAGCGAATGTCACACACGAGCCGATCAGAACGTACCAGGTCCATGCGACATGCGTGCCGAGATACACGCCCAAAACGGCGGCGAGACCGGCGAACATACCCACCAGCGAACCCTTCGAATTGGCTCGACGGTCAAGCGTACCCAGCAGAAAAAGACCGAGCAGACTTCCGAACGGAAGAGACGCAATGGATAACCCGGTCTCCAGCAGAGAGTGGCGCCAGTTCACCAGGCCAAAGAAAATCAGCACAACCCCCCACACAACGGTCATGCGCCGTGAAATCGCCAGGAATTGCCGCGGTGCAAGACTGCGCCCGCGCACTACGTTAAGGTCCATAACGCTGGAAGCGGCCAGCGAGTTGAGCGACCCGCTGGCGTTGGACATCGCGACCGCGAGAATGGATGCCAGAAGAATGCCAGCGAGCCCGGTGGGCATTTCGCGCACCAGAAAAAGTGGAAGAATGCGGTCGGTGCGATCGCCGGTAGAGAGCAGTGGCGTGTGCTGTGCGAACACGAACAGTAGAACGCCAACCAGCAAAAACACCGTAAATTGAAACAACACGATGAAGCCGCTCGCGAGAATGGCGCGCCGGCTGTCATTCTGCGACCGCGCGGCCAGCAAGCGCTGGACGATAGTCTGATCCGTCCCATGCGTCGCCATGGTCAGAAAAGCTCCGCCGATCATGCCAGACCAGAACGTGTAGTGCGTGGACAAGCTCCAACTGAAATCCAGAAATTGCAGTTTGTTGCCGTGAAGTGCGGCAACCCGGGTCACTTCCACCCAGCCGCCTGGAATTTTGTGAAGTAGTACGCCCAAAGTAATCAGGCTGCCCGCAAGGTACAGTAGAAACTGCGCAACGTCCGTCCAGATAACCGCTTTCATTCCACCTTCGAACGTATACAGAATCGTAAGCGCGATCACGATAAACACCGCGAGACGTTCAGAAGTGCCGAGGGCTACGCTCACGACCAGAGCGATAGCCGTCACGCGTATGCCTTCGGCTAACGTCCGAGTGCCGAGAAACGTAAGTGCTGCGACTGCCCGCATCCTTGGGCCGAAACGCTTCTCGATTAAGGCATATGCGGTCAGGAATTCTCCGCGAAAATATCCCGGAAGAAATAGTAGGGAAATCAGGAAGCGGCCCACAATGTAGCCAAAAACGAGCTGGAGGAACGTGAGGTTCGTGGCATACGCAATGGCCGGCGTCCCGATGATTGTAAGAGTCGAGGTTTCCGTCGCCACGATCGAAAATGCTAGCGCCCACCACGGCGCACTGCGGCCACCGAGAAAGTAGTCTTTCACATCGTGCTGTTGCTGTCGGAAACGAAGGCCGAGGAGTGTGACACCAAGGAGATAGGCAACAACAATGATCAGGTCCACCGGATGAATGCGCATCACGCTCCAGCTTCGCTGATCGTCGTCCGCGATCGTAGCGAAGAAGTCGAGGATAGTGTCGGAAGCAGGAACCGGTCAAGGACGCTGCAGGAAGAACATGTATGCGCGTGGGAACCGATTCAACACCCTGCTTGGTGGCGCTACGCGGTCCAGCCCCGCCTCGCGTATCCTTTGGGTATGAGATACGTCCTGGGCTTTGATGGCGGTGGGACAAAAACGGAATGCGTGCTGATGGATGAAGCAGGATTGGTCCGCGCGGAGGGTCGTAGCGGCCCTTCGAATCCGATGCGCGTGGGATTTGGCGGCGCCCTTGCAGCCGTGTGCGAGGCCGGGCGCAGCGCGATGTATCAGGCTCACCTGACAACAACCGACATCAGCGCGGTGTGCGCCGGCCTGGCGGGAGCCGCACAGCCCGAATCGCAACGCAAGATGAAGAAGCTGCTCCACGAGGAATTTCCCACGCAGACCTTGCAGGTCTGTACCGACGTGGATCTAAAGCTCGAGGCCACCGGCGAAGGACGAGCCATCGTGCTGAACGTCGGAACTGGCACGTTCGCCGTCGGCCGCGATCTGGATGGGCAGGTGATTCGCGTGGGCGGCCATGGGCCGCTACTCGGTGATGAAGGGAGCGCGTACGACATTGGGCGGCGGGCCATGATCGCGGCCCTGCGCGCGTCCGACCGTGGCGAGGCCGATTCACCGCTGGCAGGCCGGATCTTGCGCGAGTTGCACGCGGCGGACTGGGAGGATTTGCAACTTCGTGTGTATCGCATGCCCGACGACGTGTTTCCGAAAATTTTTCCAGTGGTGACCGCAGCGGCAGATGAAGGCGATTCGGAGGCGCAAGTGTTGCTGCAGCATGCCGCAGGCGAGTTGTCCGGTCTGGTCGTGGACTTGATGGAGCGACTACGCTTGACCGAGGAGAAGTTTTTGCTGGTGAAGAGCGGCGGGATGGTCGGGCGATCCCCGTATTTCGATAAATTACTTGATCAACGGTTGCGCATGGCCGCTCCAAAGGTGGAGTTTGGTTCCTTGGTGGTGACTGCGGCGCAAGCGGCCGCGAGGCTGGCCTTACGGCACTTGCTGGAACCTGCGGAAGAAGGGGCCTAGTGTGGTAGAGTTCGACAGCGAAATCGCACAAGCGAAGACCGCGACCGGCGACGAACTCAACGCGTTGATTTATCACCCGGCGCCCGTGGTGCTACTGGCGCTGCTGGAGAACCCAGCATTCGACGAAGCCAAACTGGGACTGTTGCTGTCGAGAAAAGACCTGCCAACAGAAGTGTTAGAAGAAATTGGCCGACACAAATCCTTTCTGAAAAGCTATGCTGTGAAGAAGAGCCTCTTGCTTCATCCGCGAGCGCCGCGGCTGGTCGGACTGCGTTTGTTAAAGGAACTGTACTTGATGGATTTGGTGCAGTTCACGCTATCACCAGCAGTTTCGGCAGAGCTGAAGCGATACGCAGAGGAACAGATCGTGGCGCGACTTCCGCAATTGCCGCTAGGACAGAAGATTACGCTGGCACGGCGCGGGCCGGGGCGCGTGGCTGGAGCGCTGGTGGCCCAAGGCCACCCACAGGTGCTGTCCACTGCACTCGAAAATCCCTACCTCACGGAGGCGCAGGTGCTGAAAGCGCTGGCGCGCGAGAAAGTCCCAGTCCATGTGGTGCAGGGAATTGCCAACCATCGGAAATGGGCACACAGTTACAACGTGCGGCTGGCCGTAATCAGAAACGCATCTACCCCAATTTCGATTGTGCTGGGTTTCCTGCCGCAGGTGACGGTTAATGATTTGCGCTTGCTTGCTGAGCCCGGCGTGGTTGCGGAGAACTTGCGGAAGTATCTCCTGGCAGAAGTGCGGCGCCGGATGATCGCGTCGGAAAAGCGCGCAGCGAAGCATGTAGCCGGAGAGAAGTAGACTCTACACGTAGTCCCCGCGCTCTACGCCTTAAGTCGAAGGATTAGCAATGCGCCGACGAAGAAGAGGACCGCGGAAAATGAGAAGGCCGCACCCGCGGACACCGCGGACCATAGCAATCCGACCACCGTGCTAGACAGGAAATCGCCAACCGCGTTTACTGCGGCAAGTGTCCCGAACGCCATGCCATGCTGCTCTTTGGGGATTAGTTCTGCCGCCAGTGAGTCTTCTAGCGCCTCCTCCGTGCCCACGTATAGCCCCGCCAAGACGAAAATCAACCCGAGCAGCCAGAGAGAACGGGATGACAAGGCGAGCAGGATTGCGGTGATTCCCGCGAGGGCATACCCTGCCGCGAGAACCATCTTTCGATGTGGAACGTGGTCGCTGATCCAGCCGCTGAGGTACGCGGAAACGGCATAGAAAACATTGTGCAGCGTATAGAGTCCGATAGCGAAGCTGGCAGCTTCCGCCATGCCGTGCGTGGCAGAAAGCATCCGCGTGGCATAAAGAATCAAAAGTGTGTGCGAAAAATCCCCAGCGCCGAAAACGCCAACGCCAATCAGAAATCGTCGAAAGGTCGTAGGCAGGGCCCGCAATCCGCTGAGGAATGATTGCTTCCTACGAGCCTCAATTGGGCGCTCGCGAACAAGAAACCAGAAACTGGCGACAGCGAGCATCCCTGGCAACAGCGTCCAGAGGAACACGGCTCGGTAATTATGGTGGGTGGCGCTGAGGAGCCAAAGCGCTGTTAAGGGGCCAACAATCGCTCCGACCGTGTCCATGAGCCGTTCTAGCCCGAACGCCCGACCGTAAGCCTCAGGAGGCACGTCGGCGGCAAGCAGGGCTTTCTTTGCCGGCGAACGAACACCGCGGCCCAGCCACGCCGCACTGCGCCCTGCGAGGACGTGATAGGCATGCGTCGCGAAGGCAAACGACGCTGTAGCAAGTGCCGTGAAGGCATAACCGAATACTGCAAGCGGCTTGCGACGTTTCAGTTGGTCCGTGAAGTATCCAGCGGCGAGCTTCGTGAAACTGGAAAGACCGTCAGCGATACCTTCGATGGCTCCGAGCCATGCCGGACCCGCGCCAATCGCAGCCAGAAACGCGGGCAGAATCGCAGTGGCGATTTCGTGGCTCCAGTCGGAGAACAGACTGGTGAGACCGACGCCGAGGACGGTGCGATTGAGCCAGTGGGTGCCCTGGGATCCTTGCGGCATGTGCAGGGAACAGTCTAGCGCCGATTCTTGAGTGCGCCGTAATGTTGCTATCGTTTGGCGCCGCGGTAAAGAATTACCCGAACCTTTTCCAGAGTTATCAAACCACCTTCGACCATCTCATCCATTCTTGGAAGAATTTGATCGATGCGCTCTTGCATCTCGATAACCTCAATTACCACCGGCAGATCCTGCGAGAGGCGCAGAAGTTTATCGGTGTGATACACGCTGGAGCCCCCGTAACCGCCCACACCGCGAAGCACGGTCGCCCCGGAAAAGCCTTCCTTGCGCAGCAGCCCCACGATGGCCTCGTGTAGCGGTTTCCCATGCCATTTATCGGATTCGCCGATGTGGATGCGCATCAACGTGCGCTCGCCCTCGAACTTTTCGTGAGTCATGCCGGCCTCCTAGAAGCGGTTGGCCAGACGAATGCCGGCCACAGAAAGGAGCAATCCAATCAAAACACTGGCGGCGACATAAGTAGACGCGCGAAGCCATTCCCCAGCCTCGAACATTTTCGCCGTCTCCCAGCCAAAGCTGGAAAAAGTGGTGTAGCCCCCGAAGAATCCGACCGCGATAGCCATACGCCATTCCGCAGGAAGAATGACGCGATTCAGGGTCAGTTGCCCGATCAACCCCAGGAAGAAGCAGCCCGTGAGATTGATCAGCAGCGTGCCGTAAGGAAAAGTGCTGGCCATCTTGATCTGCACAACGCCCTGCAGTCCGTAGCGAGTCAAGGTGCCGATAGCACCGAATAGCCCGATCAACAATAAGCGCAATGCGCCTCCGTTCCGGCCTGCCGCAGATATAAAAAAACTCCTGGTGCGCGCGGCAGCCAGGAGTCATCAGCATTCAGCAACAGCACTGAAGCGGTTAAGGCGAACTCCATCGCCTGTGATTCAGTCCCAAGACTAGTCTAGCGACGGACGTCCATAAGGTGCAATAGCCAACCGTCTCAAGTGCGCGGAAGAGTCGACTGAATCGCCTGAGCCACATCCGCGGGATTCCAGTCGTTGGTGTCGTACCAAGCTTGGACTCTTCCATCCGGGCCGATAAGCGTAGTGCTTAACGAGTGGACAATTTCGGCTCCCTGATTTTGCGTCACTAATCCGAAAAAGTTGGCAAGTGTGGGAAGATCCTTGGCAGACGGTACCGCGAATTGCCAGTCAAACGCCGGTTTGCCTCCCTCGCGCTTATCGTAGATCGAAGCGTAATGCTTCAGCACCGCAGGGCTGTCGTGCTCCGGGTCAAAGCTGATGCTTAAGAACGCCGTGTGCTGCGCGGCTTGCGGAATATTTACCAAGCCGTTCTGGATTTGCCGGAAATTCTCATTCATGCGAGGGCAAAAGTCCGGTAGCGGGCAGCGCGTGTAAATGAACGTGATCAGCAGGGTTTTTCCCGCAAAATCGCGCAGATGAATCGCTTTGCCGTTCTGGTTCACCAGGGCAAAGTTCGGAACCACATCCCCTTTTTCTGGAATGTGTTGAGAGGTGGGAGTATCGGGTTTCCCGTTGCCTTTGCTGACCAGCGTAATGTTCTCCAAACGGCCTTTACTCTCGCTGACCACGAGGTCCGCGCTAATTTTGTCTCCCGGCTGCAGCGATTCGATTCGCTTCGGCTCGGCGACTTCGTATTGCATGGTCATCGCCGGCATCAGGCCCGGAATGTCGCCGTGTTTTACGACGATGAAGCCTTTTACCGGGTCAATTGAAATCACCTCCGCTTGAACGGGATAGTGTTTTTCGGGTGCCGATTGGCACCCCGTCACGCCAATGCTGGCTAAGAGAAAGAAGCAAAGTACGAGAAACGGGGCTCCCGATCGCACCGGTTGAAAAAGCGAGGTGCAGCTGGGCCGCACCTCCTTGAGATCCACTGATGGCCTTGGGGACTGGTTCATACAAGCTCCTTAGTAATGGAAACGCCACCGAATCTGGACGGCAACGATGCGTGGATCGGCATAATGGGAACCGCCAAACGTATTGCTGGTGTCCAGCATATAGCGCTGGTTCGTGATGTTGGTTCCCGTTACGCGTACCATGAAACTCTCGCCAAAATTCTTCCCCACCGAAAGATCGAGAGTGTAGTAGCCCGGCAGATGGTCGGGTCCGTCCTCGAACAGGAAGCCCGATCCATAATTGACGGTGACCGCGGCGAAACTGCGCCAAGGCAGGTCTCCTTCGAAACCTGTCGAGAGCGTATTGCGCTGGTCGTGGTCAAGGTAGAAGTTGCCTTCGTCTGGCGGCGTGAAGTCCGTCAAGCCCCCCGTAACCGCGCCAGTTCCTTGCGCGCGCTGATTCGAATACACCACGTGGGCCCGATAGTGGCGAAGCAGCAGTGGCGAGCGCAGAGTGGTTTCATACCCGCTGATCAGCGCGCCTTGAATCGTCAGCGGCAAGAAGATGTTAGAGTTGCCCAACGCATCGTGGTCGAAGAAATTCTTCGCGGAAGTGTGAAAGTAAGTTTCGCTCAGCACCCAGCCGCGCAAAGGGATTGTTACACTATACTCCTGCTGGATATCGCGTTCTCCATAAAGCGGCAGGAACGCGCAATCATCGCAACCGGCATTTGAAAGCAACGTGCCGGAAACAGTGTCGAGCGGAGGCGGCTGATAAAAATAAGAATACGCGGCGCGCAGCACCCAATTGAGTTTTGGCACCCGAACAGCCACACCAATGCGCGGGTCGGTGGCATTCTCGGAAATCTCGCCACTGAAATGAGTGAAGCGAAGGCCACCCGAAAGGCTGAGCCAGTTCGTGGGCTTGAATTGGTCCTCCAAATAGAGAGCTTCCATGTTCCCCGTGGGTTTCACAGTCCCGATGAACGGGTCCCCGGGGCCACCGTTGGGATCGATAGAGAAGAACGACGTATCCTGCTGCGCGAAAGCGTACAGCCCGCCCCGTAGCAAGTTCTTGTCCTTAGTCCACGAAACCGTGCCTTGGGCGCCCTCATAGTTAGAGCCGCGATTATCCGCCGCAATCGGTACGTCCGTCGGCCCCCCTTGATACACGGCACGATTGAAATGGTAGAACGGCGAAATCTCCGTGAGCCATTCAGAATTGAAAGTGTGGACCCAAGTGCCGGTAGCGAAGAAGTCTTGCTCTCGTTGGCGATCGTTATATCCCGTGTCTGTCTGGTCGGGATCGTTGGGCACATCGTAGTAATCCAGCCGCGCCCCACCGGCAAAACGGATCTGGTCCTTCGTCGTCGGGTTATACAGGATAGAGGTGAATCCGCCACCTCCCATCGCGTGATTGTGATCATTCACCAGCGTCGGCGGCTCCAAGCCCCAGTCGGTGGTATTGCCGGAGACGCTGGCGTAGTACGCGAACTTCGAAGTGTGATCGCCGAAGCTTAGCCAGTTATCCGAAGTGTTATAGCTCCCGTAGCCCAGGATCAAGTCCGCTTCTTTGTCTCGTTCGAAGCCGTTCTTAGGGGCAATGTTGAAAACGCCGTAAGTGCGATCTCCATATTCCGGCGCGTAGCTGCCCGTTTCCGCTTCCAGGTAAGAAATGTCTTTGGGGTTGAACTGTGGACCAACATTGGACGCGATGTTTGTGTTGGGAATGGGCACGCCATCGACAGCCCAGGTCACTTGGTGGCCGCCTCGCACGTGAAGTTGGTCGTGAACCATGTACGATCCCGGCACAAAGCCAGTGATCATCTTGAAGCTGTTGCTGGCGTCGACACCAGCGTATTTGGAGATTTGCTCCTCGTCGATGAATACGTCTCGGCGTGGCGCGTCGGCATGCAGGTCGTCGACTCCCGAGCTGACCACCACCTTTTCCGAAGAGGTCGCGATTGCCAATTGATAATGAAGTACGGGAGTACCGCCGGAAGCCACCAGAACGGTTTGTGATTGCGAAGTGAAACCGGAGGCCTCGATGGTGATGGTGTATTGTCCGATGGGCACCGCTTGAAACTCGAAAACCCCATCGGCGTTGGTGTTTGCTTCTTGCTGGTACGCCGAATTGTTTGCTCTCAGGGTCGCTTGTGCGTTCGCGACCGGTCGGTGCTGGGGATCGTGAACTACTCCATGCACAAACCCGAAGACGGTCGCAAAGACAAAATCGGCTAGAACAATCGAAAAAACCACTACGAGACTGGCACGCTTCAACATGCATCCTTCCCTTTTGGAGATGGCGGACTAGAACATCCGCAGCGGGTTCGTCGGACCCGGAGGGAGCCAAACTGCTGGAATTACGACCAGAGGCCTACGCGATGGTGGCGGAATTTCGAGGAGGGGGGGAAAGAGGATCAGACGCTACGATTACTTCCGCGATAGAGGCATCCAAGGTGCCTTTGCGCACCAGAACAGGATCAAAAACAGAGCACGCAGCCGGCAGCACGAAAATCACGGCGGTCATCAGCACTTGCGGTGCCTGTTGGCAACATGACATCGAGCAATCCAACAAACCTACAGCCTTATCGTGATCGCAATCATGCGAATTCGAGTTCTGAGAGGTGACCTTGGAAGGGCGATGGGCCGGACATAGCCCACCGGCGCAACAACTGGGCGCACTCGATTGGCATGCCATTGCCCAGAGTGGAGACCATAGCAGCAGGACCGCGAGCAGGCAAACCAATGCCCCGATTTTTCTTCCTGGAGCGATAGGAAATCGGCGTGCTCGTCTCATTCGGATCGAGGGGGTATTCTAGCCCACCGAGGGGCATATAGCCAACGGATCTCGGCGCCAAATTGGCCAGTTTGCAACCAGCCAGAGCAAAAGAGCCTTTCTTGACTTGCTTGCAGGGCCAGCCTCACACTGCTTTTATGCCAAATATCTACATGGTGTTTGACTTCGGGAAAGACGAAGAAAAGCTCCAGCAGGCTCGACACAAACTCGAGACCTGGAAGCAGGCGTTTCGCTTGGACAAGAAGCTACAGTATAAAGTCGAACGATCCGAAGCCTCGGCTGAGGGGGAAATTACGCCGGCGAAAGCTGAAAAGTCCGCAAAGGGTAGTAAAAGCAAAGGTAAGGCCAGTCCCAAAGCCGAGCTAAACGAACCTCCCGCTTCCACCGAGGGTTTACGCCTCTTCGTCCGGCTTGGATTTTCTGGCCATGAGAAATTATCTGAAGAGCGTTGGGTACAGAGAATCCCCAGCGAAGAGCCGTTCCGGGATGCCTCCCCCACGGTAGCCAAATTGGGCGAAGAGCAGTTCGAAGCGACACAGCAAAGGTTCGAAGAACTGGATTAGTACTTTCGTTTTCCGAAAATAGAGGGAAGTTCTGTTCGCTGGGCGGAACCTGAGCCGGTATAATTCAGGTTCGCGAGCCGAAACACTCCCATTTCACCAAAGAGGTCAGACCGAATGGCAGTGCAGACGCGGATAAAAACAGCGAAAGCGGAAAGCCACAAATACCACGGTCTCGACCGGGATACATTGGTCCGCTTGTACCAGACTATGTACCTCTCGCGCCGGTTGGACGATCGCGAAATCCAACTCAAACGCCAAAACAAAATTTTCTTCCAGATTTCCAGTGCCGGGCATGAAGCTGTAACGGCGGCTGTTGGGTTACTTCTTCGTCTCGGTGTAGATTGGGTATATCCCTATTACCGCGATCGCGCTCTCTGCCTGACGCTCGGTGTTTCTCCCCTCGATATGTTGCTGCAAGCCGTTGGCGCGAAGGACGATCCCAGTTCGGGCGGCCGGCAGATGCCTTCTCACTGGGGAAATGCCAAACTCAAGGTCGTCAGCAAGTCATCCTGCACGGGCATGCAGTTTGTCCAGGCGGTCGGTGCCGCAGAAGCCACGCTCTATTACGACCGTTTTCCAAACGCCCTGGCGCAAGCGAAGCAGGCGCCACTTGGTCAGTACGTCGAACACGATCCGGAAGAGATTGTCTACGTCTCCTCCGGCGACGGCGCCACCAGTGAAGGAGAATTCTGGGAATCGCTGAACGTGGCATGTGCAAGGAAACTTCCTCTCTTTTACCTGGTCGAAGATAACGGCTATGCCATTTCCGTTCCGATTGAAGTCCAAACCGCCGGGTCCAGCATTTCGCGTCTCGTGAAAGGCTTTCCCGGATTGCACATCGCAGAGTGCGATGGCACCAACGTGCTGGAAAGCTACGCCGTCTGCAAAGAAGCCGTGAAATACGTCAGGGAACGTCGGGGCCCCTCTCTGGTGCATGCGAAAGTGACGCGTCCCTATTCCCACTCGCTCTCCGACGACGAAAAGTTGTACAAGACGCCGGAAGAACGTGAAGAAGAGGCGCATCGCGACCCACTCTCGAAGTTCTCCCTGTTTTTGGTTCGTGAAGGATTGCTGGATCAGAAAGAGATTGAATCTCTGGAAAGTTCCGTCGACCGGGAAGTGCGCGAGGCGGCCGATCAGGCACTAGCTGCGGAACCACCGGAAATTTCGTCAATCTATGTAAATGTCTATTCGCCGGACGTCGATCCCACCTCAGCAACGTTCGAATCGCAACCTCAGCAACACGGAACGCCCAAGACCATGGTGGAAATGGTCGCCTCGACGTTGCTCGACGAAATGGGGCGCGACGAACGAATCCTGGTCTTCGGCGAAGATGTCGCCGATGCCAGCCGTGAAGAGAATCTGCGCGAAGTTAAGGGTAAGGGTGGTGTGTTCAAGGCCACCGCCGGACTGCAGCGAAAGTACGGTGCGGACCGCGTATTCAACACCCCTTTGGCCGAGGCCAGCATTGTCGGCCGAGCCTTGGGCTTGGCGACGCGAGGACTCAAACCTGTCGCGGAAATCCAGTTTTTCGACTATATCTGGCCGGCCATGATGCAGATTCGCGACGAACTTTGTGTCATGCGCTGGCGTTCCAACGGTGTCTTCAAATCGCCTGCTGTTCTGCGGGTGGCTATTGGCGGTTATCTGACCGGTGGTGCGCTGTATCACAGCCAGAGCGGCGAATCGATCTTCACGCATTGCCCGGGTTTGCGTGTAGTTATGCCCTCCACGGCATTGGACGTAGCCGGCTTACTGCGTACCGCAATCCGATGCGATGACCCGGTGATGTTCCTGGAGCACAAGCACCTTTATCGCCAACCGTACAATCGCTCGGAATATCCGGGGCCAGACTTCACCATCCCCTTCGGCAAAGCGCGCGTTGTCCGAGAGGGCACTCAGGCCAGTATCATCACTTATGGCGCCGTCGTCAGACGCGCGGAAGTGGCTGCAGCGGCGCTCGAACGCGAAGGCGTGTCGGTAGAAATTATCGATCTGCGTTCGCTCTCCCCTTACGACTGGGAAGCCATCAGCGCCACAGTGCGCAAGACCCATCGAGTGATCGTGGCCTATGAAGATATGTTGAGCTGGGGCTATGGCGCAGAGATCGCCGCCCGCATCGGTGAGGAACTGTTCGAAGAGTTGGATGCTCCGGTAAAGCGAGTCGCTGCGACTGACACCTTCTGTGCCTACCAGCCGAAGTTGGAAGACGCCATTCTCCCGCAAACCCACGACATTCGGACCGCGGTGGAACTGCTAATTCAATATTAACCCGCCCATTCCTCAATCCTGACATTGCAGTCCGCAATACGCACCACGCCTAATATCCGCTCGTCCTCCCTGCCTAGGAAACTTTTTAGCGTATTCAGCCGTACTTCCGTTTAGAATCTCCGTAACTGAAAGAAATCGAGGAGTGCGACTATGCTTTGCCCAAAATGCCAGAAGGAAATCGCCGACGGCTCAAATTTCTGCTACAACTGCGGCGCTCAGCTTGGGAGTGGCGCCCCGGCCTCTACCCCGCCTCCAACTGCGGCGCCCCCGAAGCGTTTGATGCGCTCCAGCACGGACAAAAAGATTGGCGGAGTTTGCGCAGGGTTGGCGGACTACTTCGACTTGGATCCCACCATCGTCAGGATCGTTTGGCTGCTGGCCATTTTCTTCGGCGGCACCGGGCTACTCGTGTACCTCATCCTGTGGATCGCCCTGCCTCTAGCTCCGCTTCCCATGGTCGCCGTACCCGCCACGACTGCCCGTGTCTGATTCTGCAGTCCTAGGGACTGCCTTCTGGGGTGGTCCACTGCGCAGCTTTCTCCGCCGGGTAACGTCGGACCTCCTCATTCATTGCTGCACTTCGAGACCCGGCGCCGTTTAGGGTTTTCCCCAAACAGCAGGTGGTCGGCGGATACAGTCCCTGGACCCCCGGTAGCCAAAACTAGGCAAGCTGCCGCCAATGCCAGCGGAAATTCGTATTCTTTCACGGCAAGCGCGCCATATCCGCTATGAACCTTCCAAATTGCCACACTCATTTCGATCGCAAGAAGCATTGCTGCCGGCCGGGTAAACAAGCCAGCGAAAAGTAGCGCCGCCCCAAAGCACTCCAGGATTCCAGCTACAGACAGAAAGTAGCCCGGTAGCCCGTGAGCCACGAAAAAGTCGCGCATCGCTGGTGTGGGGTGAACCAATTTGGGATAACCGTGCACCAAAAAAATTAGGGCCAGAACTGCTCGCAACGCCAGTAATGCAAGCGGTTCCAAGGGTTTCAGAATTTTCATACGGATTTTCTCCGGGATGGTACGCCGCGTGCCATTCCTCACTGGTTCTAGTCTAACGGGCTTTCCGCAACACGTGTCATGCATCACGTCCGTTCAGTACACAGTCTGACTAGAATTCTCGCGGAGGCACTCGAGGTATCCATGAAAACCATTCGAACCATTGGCATAGTCAACGGAGGCGGTGACGCACCCGGGCTGAACCCCGTGATCCGCGCCATCGTGCGCGCGGCGGTCAATCAGCACAGCATGAGAGTGATTGGAATTCGAAATGGATTCGACGGACTGATTTGGCCCGAAGGCGCGCAGGAGATGAACGAGCGTTCCGTCAGCGGAATCCTACCACGTGGCGGAACCATTTTGGGAACCACCAACCGCGGCAATCCCTTTGCCTACAAGTCCACCGAAAATGGTCAAGAAGTGATCCACGACTACTCCTCACTGTGCATCGACAATGCGCGGCGATTGGGTGTCGATGCCTTGATCGTCATCGGTGGAGATGGCACGCAGCATATCGCCCGCGACTTTTCCCGCAAAGGCATGAACATCGTCGGTGTACCGAAGACCATCGATAACGATCTGGACGCCACGGAAGTCACCTTCGGATTCGATACCGCCCTGGTAATCGCCACAGAGGCCATCGATCGCCTGCACACCACCGCAGAAAGTCATCATCGCGTTATGCTGATTGAAGTAATGGGGCGAGACGCCGGATGGATTGCCCTGCATTCCGGAATTGCCGGTGGCGCCCATATCATTCTGGTCCCAGAAATCCCATTCAAGTTCGAGTGCGTGTGCGACGCCATACGGGCAAGAGAACTGCGGGGCAAAAGGTTCAGCCTCATCGTCGTCGCGGAAGGCGTGAAGGTTCCGGCAACGGATCCCAACGGAAAACCAATTCCGCAGCCGAGACCCGGAGAAGTAGCAAGCACAATCGGCTATACCCTGCGGGAAATGTTAAACAAGGAAGTGCGCGTCACCGTGCTTGGACACGTTCAGCGCGGCGGCTCACCGACACCATTCGACCGTATACTCGGCACGCGTTTTGGAGTGGCTGCTACCGATTTGGTCGCCAACCAGCAATTCGGCCGCATGGTTTGCCTGAAAGCTGGCAAAATGGAATCGGTGTCACTCGACGAAGCACTCGAAAAAATGAAGTTCATCGACTCTAACAGCGAAATCGTGCACGCCGCGCGTGCCGTCGGAGCCACCTTCGGGGACTCTGCATGAAGCGAAAATTGCTGGTCGCCGTGCCACTGTTGTGCCTGGTGGCGCTGGCGGCCTGGTTTTTCCGGCCCAAACACGAAACACTGGGCTCGGCGTATATTAGCGAACGAACCGTCACTATGTTCAGCAGCATGGCCCAGGTTCGCGAGCAGGTTGGCGTACTCTATTACGGCGAACGCGTGGACGTGCTGGCGCACCGCAACGACTATTCCAAGGTGCGAACGGCCTCCGGCGTCGAAGGCTGGGTCGATGGCCGCTACCTCATGGATCCCGCGCTCTGGCAGCGGAGTGAAACCCTCCTTCAACAGACCAAGGGCATGACCGTGCAAGCGCGCGGTCGTACGAAGACGACCACCAACCTGCGCATCGCCCCAGGACGCACAGAGCCGCGCCTGTACCAGTTCTCGCGCGGCACGGAGGTCGAGGTGTTCGCTCGGGCGGTAGCCGACTGGGTTCAGGTCAGCGACGAAAAAGAAGTGGCGGAAGGCGAAGCCAAGGGCGAGGCTAACAAAAAAGAAGATTGGTATCTGGTTCGAGGCATTGCCACCCGCCCACCTGGAGAGGGTACCATTCGTAACTCTGCGGTTATGACTACCACGCAACCGGGCGACCAATCCATCCCGATTGCCGGCTGGGTGGTGAGCCGTTTTGTGTCGCTCGATCTACCCGATCCTGTGGCCGCGGGAACCACCGCCGCAAACGTACGCACGGTGGCTTGGTTCGAACTGAATCGCGTCGAGGATGACCAGGGAGAACACCCGCAGTATCTCGTGGCGGGTACCAAAGGCGGGGAAGGCCAGCCATGCGATTTCACAACGCTCCGCGTCTATACCTGGAACCCGAAGAAATCTCGCTACGAAACCGCCTACATTGAGAATGATCTGTGTGGGGCACTGCCTATTCAAATCGGCAAAGGAGCCAAAGGTGAACCTCAGTTTCAGTTCCACGAAATGGGATCCGGTAAGGAACTGCGCGTCTATCACCTGGTGCAAACAGTGATTCGGCGCATCCGGGAAGGAACTCCAAAGAACCAAGGGCACGCCAGTCGTGGCAAAAGGGTCACGCATTGAGCGACCGCTGTACCAACGGAGAAAAGCGAAGGCGGGACGACTCATTCACTATGAAAAGTACTATCTTCCCTCTCGTGCTCTGCATCATCAGCCTGATCCCGCTGCGCGCGCAGACACCGGCTGTACCAACCGAGTTATTCCCACTGCGCCCGGGCACATACTGGATCTACAAAGGCGTGGTGCGGTGGTATGACGGCGAGAACGATAAGCCGGGAAGCACGGACGTCACCTGGAAAATGAGTGTCCTCCAGGTGATTCGCCGCCCGGGAGTCGTGGGTGCCGTCGTCTCCGGCTTTCCCGCGGACCTGGACTGGACCGGAGGAACCACCGAGCCAAAGCCTTGGCTCATTCTGGAGACCGACAAGCACCAGGTATTCTATGAGAACCTCGGCCCGGATTACGATCTCTCCAAACTAAACGGCGATGACCATGTATTTGACAAATTTATGGCCGACGAAAACCTGTTTCTCCAGTGGCCGGTGCAGCAGCACGCGAAATTCTGCGACGCGGACGCAAAGAAGCGTGAAGACGATATGTATTGTTGGGTAGTTGCGGAAACAGCGAAACGAAAACTGCAAAGTGTCAGCGGCGTGCCCTCCGAGGAACAGCCCGTCTATCGCATGGAATACCGCACGCTCCCCGATGACCAGAAAATCGAAATTGTCCCCGGAATCGGCGTCGTGACTTACCAGTATCATCATCACGGAACCCTCGCCGAAACAGAACTCACGCTGGCAGAATTCCATCCGGCCGAAGAAAAAGTGGAGCCTCAAGGGACGAACAGATGACGCTGCACATTAACGAGCAAGAAGTACGGCAGCTTCTAACCATGCCGATGGCCATCGCGGCGGTTGAAGAGGTGTCCCGTAGACAGGCCGAAGGCACCGTTATGGTCCATCCGCGCCGAAGGTTCGAACTGGCCCATCACGGATTTTTCCACTACATGGCCGCGCTCGATTCCGCCAACGGTTTCGTGGGCATGAAACAATACACCTACATGAAAGGCAAGCTGTGCTTCCTGGTCCCTCTATATTCCGCCGAAACCGGAGAGCTTCTGGCGCTGATTGAAGCTGACTACATGGGCCAATTACGAACGGGCGCGGCATCCGGGGTCGCAACCAAGTACCTCGCGCGCAAACTGGCAAAAGTCGCTGCAATCATTGGCACCGGCGGTCAAGCCAGAACGCAGCTTGAGGCCATCCATAACGTTAGGATGCTCGAATCCGTGTTTGTCTACGGTCGGGATGTCGAACGGCGAAACCGTTTCAGTGATGAAATGTCCGACCGGCTCAGTATTAACGTATATCCCGCGGATTCCGCAGAAGCTGCGGTCCGCACCGCGGAAATCATCTGTACCGCCACGACCTCCTCCCACCCCGTTGTCCTCGGCAAAGACTTGCCCAAGGGAGTTCACCTCAATGCCATCGGGGCAAACCACGCTCACAAGCAGGAACTGGATGAAGCCGCCGTCGAAAAGGCCAACGTCATCGTCGTTGATTCTTTGGCGCAATCCAGGCAAGAGGCTGGCGACCTGATTATTCCATTTGATAAGAAGCCGGATCGCTGGGCAAGAGTTCGAGAGTTGGCGGACCTAGTTGCGGGCAAGGCCCCGGGCCGTGCGAACGATGCGCAGATCACACTGTTCAAATCCAACGGCATCGCTTCGTGGGACTTGGCTGTGGCCGAAAAGGTCTACACATTGGCCAAGGAAAAGGGTGTGGGCCGAGAACTACCACTCTACGCCGGGAGTTGAAATTTTCAGCAGGCGGTCTTGACAGGTCGCTGCTAGAAATCTAGAGTAGTCGAACGAACGTTCGAGAAACTATGCTCGACCCAGCTCCCACTCCCCGCGATTCCGAAGCCAAACTTCAGCATATCCTCCGTCATGCCGCCCGTATTTTTGCCGAACATGGCTTCGGAGGCACATCGATCCGCGACATTAGCCGTAGCACCGGCGTGTCCCTCTCCGGCCTCTACTACTACTTCAAGAGTAAGCAACAGCTCCTGTATCTTATACAAAATACATCTTTTGCGCTGATCCTCGATCGGCTGGAACTTCGCTTGGCGGGGGTCTCGTCCCCCGAAACCCGATTGCGCGAATTGATCCAGAATCATGTCGAGTATTTCCTCTCTCATCCCAACGAGATGAAGGTCTTGTCCCACGAGGAAGACGCCCTGAGTCCTCCCTATCGAGACGAAGTGGATGCTATCAAACGCCGTTATTATGGAATCGCCCGCGAGATCTTCGACCAACTTGCGTTAGGCAGTGCCGTGAACGCCAGAGTGGCCGTCCTCAGCTTGTTCGGCATGATGAACTGGATCTACAAATGGCATAACCCGAATGTGGATCCCGCTGCGGCAGAGCTGACCGATACAATATTAGGGATTTTCCTCAATGGTGTGAAAGGCGCGAAGATCGAGGACACAGCATTATCAGCAGCGCAATAAACGTGGCACATGTTCGAATTTGCTTTTGTCGAGGGGGGCAGACCATGGCGACCAGCAGCGTTTCCGCAAAAGAACTGGTGAAGTACCGCGTCGAAGACGGCGTGGCCATCTGTGAATTGGACGATCCTCCCGCCAACACATACACCTACGACATGATGCAGCAGTTCGACGCGGCCATTCTCGCTGCGCGCATGGACGAATCCGTTCATGTCATCGTGATTCGTGGCGCTGGCGAAAAGTTCTTCTGTGCCGGGGCCAGCATTCCCATGCTGGTAAAAGTGGACCCGCAGTTCAAATATTATTTCTGTCTGCATGCCAACGAAACGTTGTGCCGACTGGAGCAGACCCCAAAACTAGTGATTGCTGCCCTCAATGGACATACCGTCGGAGGCGGATTGGAGATCGCGCTGGCGTGCGATATTCGTATCGCAAAGAAAGAAGCCGGCAAGATCGGACTCCCGGAAGTAAACCTCGGCGTGCTGCCCGGCACCGGAGGTACGCAACGGTTTGCCCGTGCGGTGGGGCGGGCTCGAGCGATCGAGTTAATGGCCACCGGGCGCACCTTCAGCTTCGAAGAAGCGCTGGAAATGGGATTGATTCACTACATCTACGAGAAAGACACGTTCTGGACCGACGTGATGGACTACGCGAAGCAGTTCTGCCCGCCAAACAAGGCATCGCGCGCCGTGGGACGGATCAAACGCTCGGTCGTAACCGGCGCGGAGATTCCCTTCGCCGAAGCGCTTGGACTGGAACGCGAATTGCAGCAATTGCTCTTTACCAGCGAGGACGCCAAAGAGGGACTTGCGGCATACGTGGAGAAGCGCGCCGCGAGCTTCAAAGGGAAGTAAACTGCTGGAAGCGGTTGCCGTGATTCTCGAGCACGAGTGAATGACGAATGAAAACGCTGCCTGATTATTTGCGCAAGGGAATGAAGCTGGTCATTGTCGGATGTAACCCAACGGAATCTTCCGTGCGTGCTGGGCATTATTATTCGGGTAGGAACAATCCCTTTTGGCCCATGTTATTCGAAAGCGGCGTAGTGCCTGAACCCTTTGATTATCCCGACGACCGCAGAATCATTGAATTCGGGATCGGTTTGACGGACCTGGTAAAACGACCCACTAAAGCTGCCGACGAACTGAAGCGCGAAGACTTCGCCGAGGGCCGAATCGTTCTGTCGCAAAAATTGGAGGAGTTCGGGCCGCGCGTGGTGGCCTTCAACGGCAGAATGACTTACGAGCAATTTGCCCAGCGCAAATGCAAGTTCGGGCTACAAAAACAACTCCTTTATGGGGCGCAGGTATACGTTCTGCCCGAGACAAATGCGCAAACCTCTACAACGGGCAAAGGCGAGCGCCTGAAGCATTTTCGTGGGCTAGCGAAACTCGTGGAAAAAGCGTCTAACCAAAAAGAGGCACAACGTGTTTGAAAGAGGCACCGCTTGAGCCACGCCACTCATCCCGCCACATCCCCAGTCCTCCTGGAATCTCGCGACGAAGCGATCATCACGTTATCGATGAACCGGCCCGAGAAGCTGAACGCGCTCGATGGGCACCTGTCGACGGCGTTGAATGAAGCGCTGGCACGCATCGCCGCCGATCGCACCGTGCGTGTTGTGGTATTGACCGGTGCCGGGCGGGCTTTCTGTGCCGGCGGCGACCTCGCCCTGATCGGAAAGGGCCGTGCCTCCGGAGACGACACGGAGATTGCGCCGATCCTGCGCTCGGGGATGCAAGCGGTCTTGAAGATGCGGACCATGCCTCAGCCGATCATTGCCGCCGTCAATGGCCCGGCAGCCGGTGCAGGCATGAATCTGGCTCTCGCCGCGGATATCCGCATCGCGGCCGAAGATGCGGCATTCGGTCAGAATTTTGCGAAAGTAGGATTATTCCCTGACTACGGTGGAACCTATTTCCTTCCGCAGCTCATCGGTCCTGCCAAAGCCGCTGAGTTGTTTTACACCGGTGAAATGTTCGACGCGAAAACCGCGCTGCAGTTGGGCATTGTGAATCACGTATTTCCAGTGGATCGTTTCCCAGTCGAGGTGAAAAATATTGCGGAAAAAATCGCTGCGGGACCGCACATGGCAATTCAGGCCGTAAAACAGGAGATTTTTGCGCGAGACCGCCAAGCGCTGACAGAAGCGTTGGATAAGGAAGTCCAGCACCAACTGAAATGCTTCCACTCACACGACTGCTTGGAAGGGATTCGCGCGTTCCTCGAAAAACGGCCGCCAAATTTTCGGGGACATTAACTCCGAGATTCTCAGCCTTGCTGTGCCGCACATCTGAACTGCGCGGCAGAAAAAAGTTCGCTCCCAGGAGGTGCATCGTGCCCGCGACCCGCTTATCCACATTCGATGATTGGGTGGATCTATTCCGCGTGTGGCAGAAAGACATCGGAGTAGCTTATCCTGAGATTGCCAACTACAAATTCGAAGCGAAGTTCGGGCCGACACGCTCAAACGAGATCGAATTCGGAGCCTACAAGGGCCGCCCGAAATGGGAACGAGTCATGCAAATTCCCGACCAGCGCATGCGCGATGCGCTGTTGAACTTGATCGTCTATCAAGGCGACACCGAATTCGCATCCGTCGAGCAGCAGCGCCGTCTGTTCGAAACCGCTCCCAGCGAGCACGACCGCCAATCGCTTTGCCGCGTAGTCACGGAAGAGATGCGCCATGGCTGGCAAATGTGCCATCTGCTGATGCATCACTTCGGCTACAGCGGCCGCGTCGAAGCGCAAAAAATGCTGGAGCGGCGTGCATTTGACCAGAAGCGTCTGCTCGGTGCGTTCAACCAGGACGTCAATAACTGGCTCGACTTTTTTGTCTACACTGATTTTGTCGACCGCGACGGAAAGTATCAACTAACCATGCTCAGCTTTTCGGGATTTGCGCCGTTGGCGCAGTCGATGATTCCGATGCTGAAAGAAGAGTCCTTTCATCTCGGCACCGGACAAGACGGCATCAAACGCATCGTCAAAGCCGGCGTGATTCCCCTGCAGATCGTCCAGAAGTATGTCAACAAGTGGATCCCCGTAAGCCTCGACTTGTTCGGGGTGGACCGCTCCAGTTCTGCTCATTGGTTCTATGTCTGGGGACTGAAAGGCAGGTACGACGAGCCCACCGCACAGGCCGAAGCAAACCTCGAGCGCATGAACGAACACAGCCGGGAACTTTACCGCCAGGAGTGCGTGAAGCTCGTGGAGATGATCAATAAGAATGTTCCCACGGGCCAGCCGAAATTGCATGTCCCAGACGTAAAATTCAATCGCAATATTGGCGAATTCGCACGGCAGCCCTATAGCGTCACCGGTGAATTGTTGGATGAAGAATCCTACCAGCAGCATCTTACGGAGATGCTGCCGCAGGCTTCCGACCTCGCGCTCATCGATGAAATCCAGGCATTAGAAAAAGAGTGGATCTCGGCCAAAGGTTCAATCCAGTAATTGCGCCGGTTTCACCACGGGGAAACGAGCATGCCGCAACGAAGTGTCGGAAGGTTGCTGGGCTTGGTTTTTGGGTGTACGGTGCTGGCAGTCATGCTGTTCATGATGTTTGCTGTGCTCGGTGGATTGTTTTCTCGTAATCCCAATCTTTTGAGACGATAGACGGTTGCTGATCCCTGTGGAAGGACCCTAAGTGAGCGATTTGGAGATTTCGCCGCGCGACGTAAAAGACCGGTTGGATCGTGGCGAGGGCCTGCTGTTGGTGGATGTGCGAGAGCCTCACGAGTACGCGATTTGCCATATTGAAGGCTCCGTGCTCATTCCCATGGGCACAATTCCTGCGAATCTGCAGAAGCTGGACGTCGATGAAGATGTGATTTGCTTTTGCCACCATGGCATGCGGAGCATGGATGTGACGAATTGGCTCCGCTCGCAGGGCGTGAAAACAGCGAAATCCATGGCTGGCGGCATCGACCGCTGGTCGCGAGAGATTGATCCCAGCGTTCCGCGCTACTGATTAAGGGAAGGGAATACATGGCTGCGAAGAAGATCGCCTTTTATCAGAAGCCCGCTTGTACCACGTGCCGGAAAGCGAAAGCATTACTGGACGAGTTGAAGATTGAATTTGCATCGCGCGACTTGGACAGGGAACGCCTCACCGAAAAAGAACTGGATGCGTTGATCGCAAACAGAGACTACAAGGGTTTTCTGAATACGCGTAACGAACTATACCGTGCCCGAAACATGGCCGAACATCCTCCCACTCGTCCAGAAGCTCTGAAACTCATGGCCAAAAACCCCAATCTCATTCGTCGGCCCCTGCTGATCTACGGTGCAGAAATAATCATTGGACTCGACGAGGCTGCCTACCGCAAGCTGGCAGTCCTCAAATAACGTTCCGCCGTCTCATCTCTGGAGAACTTGTGGAGGTTAACACCATTGCCATCGTCGGCGCGGGAACCATGGGACGCGGTATTGCCTACGCGTCTGCTCTCGGTGGATTCCGGACTATCCTCCAGGATCTGAACCAGACCGTGTTGACCGGCGCGGCGGAATGGATCCGTCGTGCTTTTGACGAAGGCGTCAAGCGCGGGAAAGTAGAAGTGCAGTCGCGCGACGCGGCGTTGACGCGTATCCGCACATCGGGCACCGTGGAAGACGCTGTCAAAAAAGCGGATCTTATTATCGAGGCCGTACCCGAATTGGTGGAACTCAAGGCCGCATTGTTCCGTTCGTTCGAGCTGTTGGCGCGACCTGAAACCATCCTTGCCACGAACACCTCTTCCTTGTCGATCACCGAATTTATCGATGGGCTGGCGCGGAAACAGCGCTGCATCGGCATGCACTTTTTCAATCCCGTGCCAAAGATGAAGCTGGTCGAAATCATCCGGACCCCGCACACCTCAGAAGAAACCGTCTCTGCCTGCGTTGTTGTGGCGCGCCGGATGCACAAAGAGACCGTCGTGGTGAAGGAAGCACCGGGATTCATCACTTCGCGCGTCAACGCTCTTATCGGCAACGAAGCGTTTGCCATGTTGGAAGCCGGTCTGGCCTCTGCCGCCGATATCGACAAAGCTATCAAGCTCGGCCTGAATCACCCCATGGGTCCCTTTGAACTGGTGGACCTCGTGGGATTAGATGTCCGATTAAGCATCCTTGAATATCTACATAAAACCCTTGGCGAGAAGTACCGGCCGAACCGCCTGCTTCGTCAATATGTAGCGGAAGGCCGGCTCGGCCGTAAGACTGGTCGCGGCGTATATGATTACAGTCATTCACACGATGCGAAGCCTTGATGCAAGTGTCGGTGCCGAAGGAAAGCGATGAAGCCACTCGATGAACGAATCCAGATTCTGCAGGGCGACCTGACTGAAATAGACGTGGACGCCATCGTGAACGCTGCGAACAACGACCTGATCCTGGGTGCAGGCGTTGCGGGTGCGATTCATCGCAAGGGCGGCGATTCCATCCAAAAAGAGTGCGAGGCCATTGGCAGCATACCGGTTGGTTATGCCGCGATCACCAGCGGTGGAAATTTGAAGGCGCGCTTCGTGATTCATGCGGCCAGTATGGGACTCGGCGGTGTTCGCACTACCGCAAAGACCTTGCGGACGTCCACCGCGCATTCCTTGCGCCTGGCGGCTGAGCGAAAATTGAAGACCATTGCATTTCCTGCGATAGGTACTGGCGTCTCAGGGTTCCCAATGGACGAATGCGCACAGATCATGTTGAGCGAAGCGGCGCAGCACCTTAAGAACGGGACGTCCCTCGAAACCATTTATTTCGTACTATTCGACCAGTGTGCCCGCGATGTGTTTCAGAAAACCTGGGACGGATTGCGAAAAGATCTGAACACCGGAGCTGCGAGGGCGTGACCGCGCTGACAGCTCTTCTGGCCGAACGGATCCGTCGGTTCGGCCCCATGACTTTCGCTGAGTACATGCGCGAGTGCCTATATCATCCTACCTTCGGTTACTATAGCCAGCCGGAAACTCAGCGATTCGCGGATTACTACACCAGTGTTGACGTGAACCCCATCTTCGGGCGCTTGCTCGCGCGGCAGTTTGCAGAGATGTGGACAATCCTTGGCCAGCCCGAGGAATTTCATCTGGTGGAAGCTGCGGCAGGCAGCGGACGGTTAGCTGGCCAGGTCCTGGATTTCCTCGAAACGAAGTTGCCAACTTTTTACCGCGCGGTGCGATACGTGGCTGTGGAGCGGTCTGTAGCACGGAGTGAACAACTGAGCGCCCGCTTGGGAAAACACATCGCGGCGGGTAAATGCAGAAGTTCCTTAGACGTTCCGCCGGCGATTGCGGTGGGATGCGTCTTCTCGAACGAGCTACTGGATGCCCTGCCGGTCCATCGTGTGGTGCGGCGTGGGTCAGCACTCCAGGAAATCTTCGTCATTGGAAGAGGCGATGGCTTTGCAGAAATGGAGGCGCCCGTCTCTACCTGTGCGATCGAGGACTATTTCACTGCACAAGCCGTGCAACTCGAGGATGGGCAGCAGGCGGAAGTGGGTCTGGAGGCCTGCGATTGGATCACTGAAATCGGGCGGCGCTTGGGGCGCGGCTTTGTGGTAACGATCGACTATGGACATGACGCCGTGGATCTGTTCGACGCTCATCACATGGCTGGGACCATGATGTCCTACACCAATCACCAGGCGAGCGAAGGCTATTACGCAGCCCCAGGCGAGCAAGACTTAACGGCTCACGTGAATTTCACGGCCTTACGCCTTTGGGGAGCACGGGTCGGGTTGCAGGCAATA